>JAABUS010000123.1_pt1 | contig 183459 bp, 172 predicted proteins | sample 5560161 | NCBI WGS metagenome assembly JAABUS01 (sample SAMN10711885, study PRJNA513376) | rock metagenome | isolation source: Antarctica rocks | place: Antarctica: Victoria Land, Trio Nunatak nord | collected 2016-01-04 | reverse complement strand
GCCATTGAATGGCATGCGAATGGCATGCGCAAAGGTATCCTGAATAGCATGCGATGTGCGCCCCCCGCAGCAGCCCCTAAAACATCAGACGAAAGCCCCCCATGGCATGCGCAATCATGGCATGCGCAATCATGGCATGCGCCAAGGCATGCGCCAAGGTATGCGATATGCCATGGTATTCATGTGCGCATACTCCCCGGATGTGCCTAGGTGACGCCCCCGCGAGAACTTTCGCTAAAACTTATTATTCCGGGCCCGGTAGGTCGCTAGCGTTAATAGTCGTCGCTGAGGGTCGCTACCGTTAATGGCGTTGATTATAAAACTTTATTTATTTCAGCCCTATTATAGGGCTGAGCTACTATTAATATATTAACGATATATATAAATTACTAAAGTTACTAATCCGGTTAAAATTAACTTAGAGTTATTAAATCTATTAAAAGTAACCTACCCGGACTTTTAATTTACTAAATCTACTAATAGGACGCTAGTAGCCCTATCCGTAAATTAGGGCTACTAGTAATATCCTATCCGTAATTAAAATTAAAAAACCTATTAATAGGATATTATTAACTTTATCCGTAACTTAGAGCTACTAGTAGGACGTTATTAACTCTATCCGCGCGGTCGGTAACTAGGGTTTTAATAAGAGTTTTTGAGATTTATTAATATAAAAAGAAGTCTTTATATTTTATATCTTAAAATATCTTTATTTCTAATAATATTAAAGACTATATCTCGACCGATATTTAAATTTAAAAAGAATATTTAGATATTATTTAATATATTAAATTAACCCTCTAAACTTTAATTAACTATAATATTATCGTAAACTTTATCGACGAAGATTTTATCCGAGGTTTTAATATTATATTATTTAATATAAAGACTACTAAAGTAGTTAATATTAATAACCGTATTATTAATTTAATATCCTCTCGCGTATTATATCGGATTAAATTAAGCGTAGATAATTAATAATTTTATTATATATTTCGAGCTATTTTTATAAAAGATTAATATATAATTCTCGGTTTTTTATAATTATAAAAAGTTAATCTCTTTATCGATTAATTAATAGGATCCGTCTAGGTACTAGAGAATATTAAAGTCCTAGAATAACCTAATTTCGACGAAGAAGCCCGAGACGGAATAATATATATTTATTATACTATTTCCGAAATATTAAACCCTAAAATACTTCCGGTTATATATTTAAAATATATAAATATATTTTATAAATAAATTAGGACTAAATTACCTCCTAATTAAAGAAACTTAAATTATATAATTAAAATTTAACTAGGTATAATATCTTTATTCGGCCCTCTTTATAATCTTTTTAAAACGAAATTAACTATATTAAAGAACTATATCGAATAGAATTTAAAATTAGATTTTATTAAATATTTAAAGTCCCCTATAGACTCCCCGATCCTATTCGTTAAAAAAAAGAATAAAGACCTACGTCTCTATATAGACTATAGGGGCCTTAATATTATTATTATTTATAATAAATACTCAATACTCTTAATCTCGGAAATTCTCGATTATTTATATTAAATAAAAATATATACGAAAATCGACCTAAAAGGGGCGTATAATTTAATTAAAATAAAAAAAAGAGACGAATAAAAAATAGCCTTCCGAACTAAATATAAATTATTTAAATATTACGTAATATCTTTTAAACTCGCTAACACCCCGTTTATATTTTAATTATATATTAATAAAACTTTATATTATTTAATAAATATAACCGTTATTATTTATTTAAATAATATTCTAATTTACTTCGATAATTTTATTAACTACGAACGGTATATAAAGAAAGTTCTCGAAGTTTTAAAAAAGTACGACTTATTCGCTAAATTAAAGAAATACGAGTTCGATATCGATACTATTAAATTCCTAAAGTATATTATTAGTTTATATAATATCGTTATAGATCTAAAAAGAGTTTTAACGATTTCGGATTAATTAATACCTAGAATAATTAAATAAATCTAATCGTTCCTAGGATTTTATAACTTTTATCGTTATTTTATAGAATTTATAAAGTCTATAGTTCTCTTTATATAAACGAATTTAATAAAACTAATATTTCGAGAATTAAAAGCCGCTTTTATTAAGATATTATTATTAATTTATTATAACTTATTAATCTTATTATAGATTAAGATTAACGCTAATAATTACGCGCTATCTAGAGTATACTCGTAGAAATAAAAGAATATTTATATATATCTAGTCGCCTTTTATAACCGAAAACTAAATCCTATAAAGATATATTATAATATATTTAATTAGGAGTTATTAACTATAGTAATCTCTTTCGAGGTTTAATAGAAATACCTCGAGGGAACTTAATATAGAATTACGGTTATTACGGATTATTATAATTTAAAATCCTTCTTTATAATTAAGACTCTTAGCTATAAATAAATTTATTAGGCGGAATTCCTTTCCGTATTTAATTTTAAAATCTAGTACTATTTAGGTAAACGGAATCCGGTAGATATACCTTCGAGGAAATCGGATTATAATAAATTTAATATATTTTATATAATAGTCTCTTTCTTTAAACTAGTTTTAATTAAAGTAACCGAGGGCCGCGAGGTAATTTAATAAATTATAATAAATATAAATAAACTCGAAGACGTAAATAAAGCGCCTAAATTTTTATAAATAATTTTAGAATAAATCTTAAAGGGTCTAAAAGAGGATATAACGACTATTAAAATTAATAACTTAGATTTCAAATAAATAAGTAACTTATTATATTTTTAAAGAAATCGGTTTTATATACTAGCGGATAAGAATTTAAAACTCTATATCCTTCGAAACTTCTACGATTCTTTAATAATAGGATATTTAGGTCGGGAACGTACTTTATTAATTATATAATATTAATTTTACTAGCCACGGATAAATTAAAATATCGAGGAATATATAAAGATTTATAATATCTACTAGAGGTCGAAGCGCCCTAAGTATTTATTATATAAAGAATTAATAATTATCCTAGTACCCGATAAGTTTTAGGTAGTTATTATATTCGATTTTATTACCGACCTATTTAAAAATAAAAATCTAATCGATAATATTATTAATAATTATATTATAGTAGTTATATACCGTTTTAGTAAAATATACTACTATATTTTTTACCGGAAGTTTATAACGTTTAAATAGTTCGCGTTACTATTTATTAAAGAAATTTTCCGATTATATAGTATACTAGAGTTTATCGTTAACGACCGTAATATATTATTTATCTCTTATTTTTAATAAATATTAACCTAAGCCTTAGGTAGTAACTATAGACTCTCTATTATATATTATTAATAAATAAATAATTTAACGGAATATTTTAATTAGGTCCTAGAGTAATATCTTAGGATTTATATTAACTATTAATAAAATAATTAAATACGATTTATTACTCTAGCGGAATATACCTATAATAATAGTATATATAATACTACGTAATATAACTTTTTTTATATCTACGGCGGAAGAGATAATAGACTCTTTTAATTATTTAATACACCTTTAAAAATTAATAATAATATTAATACTAACGAGATAATTAAAAAACTCGAATAACTCTATAAAACTTTAAAGACCCGATTTACGGAGGTATAAAACTAATAAATAAAATACTATAATAAAAGATAAAAGCGCCTAACTTTATATAAAGAGAGCCTAGTTTAATTTCTTATAAATAATATTAAGATATAAAGACCCTATAAGAAACTAGACTATGAAAGAATAGGCTCTTTTAAAATAATTAAAGAAACTAGCCTAAACTCGTACCTCCTATATTTATTATATTAAATAAAGATATACTCTATTTTCTATATATTATTCTTAAAGTTATATTATAAGAATTAAATAAAGGGACGCGTCGCTCTATCTTTACCCACGATAAATAAAATTATAAATAACGGGGATAATAGATAATATATAGTCGACGGGGTCCTAAACTCTAAATATATTTAATATAATCTTTATTATTTTATTTCTTAAAAGGGTTATTTATTTAAAAATAATTAATAAAAACCCGTCGAGTACCTAAAGAATTTAATGAACCTTATTCGAGAATTATATAAAGAATATTCTTTTAAATTAGGATTTTAATAAATATAAAGCCGATTATTAAATCGAGGGCGGGGTTATAACCGTATATATTATTTATAGAGAAGAGCGTAATTATAGGCGTAGAGCTAGAAAATATTATTATATTTATAAATTATAAATATAAAGTTAATTATTAATTAAATATAAAGACGCAATTATAGGCGTAGAGTTAGGATATATTATCGTATAACTAATTAACTCGTATAAAAGTATATTATAGAGAAATATAATATTAACTACGAAAGTTACTGTTAATTATAGAAGTTTATTAAGTAAATTTTATTACTAAATCCTAGTTATAAATATTAGATTACTATAGAGGCTAGGTTACTATAAAGGCTAGTATAGAATCTATTTATTATAATAAATAAGTTATTATTATAAAGGTTAATATTAAATAAAGTTAGTTCCTACTTCCCCGTTTATTCGCTAGAAAAGTTATCGAGGGAAATTCGGGGATTTAATTATATTATACTAGAATTATTTATTTATCTTTATCTACCCCTTCTAGTCCTTTTTTTACCCTTAATACTATTTACGAACTTTATAAATACTCGTAAAGATTTAATAATTAAATAATACCTAGTCTTCTCTTTCTTACTAAATATAAATTATTTTACTATATTTAATATATTAGTTACGACGACCCCTTTTTTAAAAGGGCGAATACGCTCTTAACGTATATTATTTAAATAAATTATTAATATTAATAAATATACTATCTAAAGTCCGGAGGATAGTAACGGGAGAGAAGATAATAATTTAGGAAATTACTTCTTTTATAATCCTACTATAACCTACGTTATTAAAATTCTAATAATTATTATACTAGATTAAATAATTATTAATAAAGTTCTTTATATCCTTCCGAAACGAATTAAATTATTAGACTCGGCGATTAAAATAGTCGTAATAATAAGGATTTTAATAAATAGGACTAAGATATAATAATCTCTCGATTTTAATTTAATAAAATATATTATTATATAGTTAATCCGTAATTATATAGGCCACGCCCATATTTAGGATAATATAATTATATAATTCGGGAAAATAAATATAGTTATATATATTTTATATAGAGAAGAAAACTATATATAAAGTAACCCGGTTATTATTATCTACCGCCTAATATTTAAAGGGGGTAAATTAACGGCCTAAATAATTTTTATTTTATCCTCGTCGTCGGCCTAGCCTATACCGCGCGTATTTATAAAGAACCCTCGCGATAGAATTCGCCGTTAATTTAAATCTATAAAGGACTTTAAAATAACGGAATCTTATATCGTAATAATTTAAATAAGTATTTAAATTAATAAAATATAAAGAATATTCGACCGTCGACTTTTATTAATATTTATAGATATTAGGGTTATAGGAAGTCGTCGGCCCTCTTTATTATCGCTCGTAAAACGGGATATACCTCGTTTATTACTATTATTAAATTAATAATAATAGGCCGTTATCGACCTTAACGACTATTAAGATAATAAGAATAATTATAAAAATTTACGTAATATAACTAAAGAGCTTATTATTAATTATATTAATATTACGATAGCGGGAGAACGATTAGATATAGTAGTATTATTATAATCTAACGGCCTAATAAAGATTTATAGTATATTTAAAATATTAATACCCTTTACGCGTATTATAGGGACGGGAGATAAAATAGTTTTTAATATAATTAAATCGACTTTTATAAAGGACTCCGTTACGATTATAAAGGCCTAATTCGCGGATATCCGTAAATCCTATAATAATATTAAATTAATATATAACGAGGTCCGATTAGAGCTCGCGGGTATAACTAGTAGGACTAAACTATTCGAATAATATAAATAATAATTACTATATAAAACTTTATCGGTTTTAAAGTAATAGGTAAATTATTTAAGAGAGGACCTTACGGAATAAATTACTAAAGATAAAGATACCGATATTATTATATTTAATAATAAGAATTTTAATCTTTAAGCTAGGCGTAAACGAGATATATTTTTTACGAATATATATTTTATAAAGATTATAAGACCTTAAAGGGGGGGATTATAAATAGAAGGAGTTAATTATTAATTATAAAGACCCTTATAGACCTCGTAGAATTAAATAAATTAATAAGAATTAATATTTAAATAATTTAACTAGAAGTACTCTAAGCGAGTAATATATACTCTATTATAACGAGAGGGCTAGTAATAAGAAGATTTTTTTACTCTTTTTAAAACCCTTTTAATCTATATTTTAACTTTTAGTATAAAGATTCGAATATTTACTAGAGGGGGGGCTACCGGCTAAATAAAAGAAAATATATATATATAAATAAATAACGGATATATATAATTTATTAACGGCGGCGGTATTAATTTAAATAATATAGGTTTATTCTTTTACTCTTATTTTTTATTTCTTTCTTTATATTTTTTTTTATTCTTTTACCTCTTTTTTATTCTCGCCGGCGGTTCCTTTTTATTTAATTATTTTAAAATATCTAGTTTAATAACTCTTTACTAAATTACAATATCTTTATTTAATAATATATAATATATTTTACTCTTATTAACCTAGTAGTATTTATATTTATTTAAATATTTATATTTATTATATACTTAGCGGCCGAGAATAGTCTAGATTAAAATAATATTAAGATTTAAAGTATTCGACTACTCTAATATAATAAATTAGCGATTTATAGGATTATTCCCTTTAATAACCTTAAGTAAAGTAGAAATAAAATTATTAATATTAACTTTAGTACTAGAGCTAGTAATAAGAAAAATAGCGACGATTAATTATAACGAAATAAATATAGTAATAAATACTTCCTCTATAAGAGTAAAAGTTTATTATAATAATAATTTTACTTTAAATTTATTTTCATTATTTATAAAGAACTTATTTAATTAACCCTCGATAACGTATTAATTATTATTTTTATTTATAATCTACGGATACTATTTCGTCGCCGGTAGTTTTTTATATAATAATATCGCCGTTATAAAGACCCGAAACGTAGGTAGTTTATAATTAAGAATATATCTAGTAGCCTTTTTTTAATACTTTCTAAAAACTCGCTTTAATAGAAATAAATTTAAACCGTTAATATTATAACTCTTTATTTTATTAAAGAGGATAATTATCTTCTTTATTTAATATAATAGGATACGTATTTAATAAGATACTATTTATATTATAAACTCTTTAATAGGCTTAATAGGCCTATTTTTATTTAAAAATATTAAAATATTAATAATTTTAACTATAACCTAAATCGAGGTAGTTTTAATAATAGTTAATTTAATAATTTTAATAATAATAACCTTAACGACTTTACGAACTTTAGTAGTTTTAATAATAATAAATTTAATTATTACTCCTAGTATTATTATTAATATTTCTCGCTTTTTATTTTTATCTTTATCTTTATTTTTATTTTTATTCTTTTATAAAAATCAACTACGCCTAGATAATAATAGTAGTATAAAAATAAAAGTACGTTTAGCCTAATTCTTAGCCTAGCCTATAAATTTACCGAAACTCTTTTAAATTATAAAAGAGAGAGTTATAAAAACTCTTTATAGTAGTAAAGGTATAAATTAATTTAATTTAAATTAAGAGTTATTTTATTTATTAATAACTCGCCGCCTAAAATTATTACTTAATTTTTTAATAATAAATTTTAAATATATTAAGGTCTTAAGAGGAACTAAAATTAAATTATAAATTTTTAAATAACTCGGAGTTTACTCTAGGCGAGGTTAAAATAACTTTATTTATTAAATAAATAAAGAAGTTATAAAAGCGGCCTTATCGGTAATAATATCTTTTAATAATATAAACGAGTATTATTTCTTAAGAGGGGGTTTTTTTAATAAAGGGTTTTTATTACTACCGTTTCCGGGCTTCTTTAAAGATATTTTAAAAATAATAATAATAATTATACCTCTATTGAAGCGGGGGACGGGCGGTTTATATATTATATTATAACTAGGCCCTAGCCTAGCTTTAATTCTACCCGATTAAGATATTAATATAGACCTACTATATAAATAACTTATTATATATACGTTTACTCGACTTTAGTGGTTGGCCCACCTAAAATTTAGTGCGCGGGCCATCCGTTTAGCGTCGGCGTTAATGGTTCCGTAAAATTCTGTAAAGGGACCGTATTTCAGCCACTGGTGAGCCGTGAGGCTGTACCAAGGGCGACGAATCATAGCGCATCGGACACGGCCATGATGGTTGATAACAATTCCAATTGAAAAGGGCGAAAGGTCATACATGCGCTCAGCTAGGCCAGGCTGTGAGTCGCATTCAGAGCCTTGGAAGCCTCAGAATATTTTTTAGCCAAGGTCCAAGACCTGGGTATGTAGTATACAAGGAAGCCCCCTCCGCTTTGCTAGGGCCTGCCTTACTACTCACCGGATATTTGTACGGAGATGTGCACAAAAACACTTGTCCATGTATTGCGTTCCGTCGAAGTATTACGACTAGCACCTTATGCTCTTCATTGACAGTCGATGTTAGCTATACGCATAGCTTTCACTGATTTTATTTAGGAGACATTCGATCAGCATTAGCAGGTAAGGTACATCTAGATTTGGATGTCATTCCTGGATTCGAAATCCGTTTACCTGGGTATGCGTATTTGCTCGGAAGTAGCATATTGCCCGAGCAATGCCGGTCTTCTCCGTGCAAAACTTTGCCAAGACTTCTTCAGCCTGATCCTACTGCCTACTTCGAGCAGCCGATTCGCCGCCATCCTTCGCCCTAGTCGCCGCCCTTCGCCTAAATCGCCCTTCTGACCTCCGAAGCCATCGAACATAGAGTTCCGCATTCGTCAAAGACGGCTATACGCCGAGGTGACTGCGGGCAAAAAAATAATAAATCTTTCAGGTTGGGCTCAACTTGCCTAAAGAAGCCGCACACCTGTGTACTTACGTTGGGAAAGTACAGCAACCTTCACCACCGTCAAGGTTCTGAACTCTCACGTCAATGCCCGATTAGTGACCTTCCTCAAACGGGATCGCTCGATACAGGCCCTCATCCGTTCAACACTCTTGCAGATATCTAGAGGGTGGCCGAGCAAAGCAAGCGTGCTCCTTGCACAGCAACGGCCAACCACAGCAACCGCGACTCGAATCAACGCTCAGTCTGTCATGTCTATGCTAAGGCATTCTCTCGCTCTAGCGATTTGGAGCGTCATGTGAAGATCCATAAGCCTGACGCTCAGATCTACCAATGCCAAATTCCTGGACGTGAGTACTGTGGAAGCTATCGAAAAGACAAGCTGGACCAGCAGTTCAAGAACTGCCACCAGTAAAAAGCTGGGGTTATGAATGTTATGCCTTCTCATGCAGATCGATGGAATTAGAGGATGAGACACTCTTCACGAGGAAGGCTGGGATGGGCTCATGACTGGGATTGCACAGAGCTGTGAGGTCTTGTTGTTTAGCTCCATGAGTGCCACGAGCGTGTTGGTAATGGTAGCATGAACAATCGATTTAACTGCGAATATTCTTAATTCTCCACGTAAGTTCTTCTTCTATAGCAGGGAATCTAGCGTTAAAGTGCGTCGAGACTACGAGTGAATGTAGCTTAGGTCTGACGAAGTCGAAGGGGGTTGGTTGATGGTCCAGCGCGGAGCGAACGAGGTAGAGAGCGTTGTGAGGACTCGACGTGCTGGATTTCTTTGTCTTATGCAGAGAGCTGAGAACGTAGGTAGCGAAAACGTGTACTTTATAAGGGTTCTGCATCTATCTTTACATATTGGCTCTCATGGTACTCGTACGGAGAATACGCCAGACACCAGCTGTGATCCTCTCAGTAGATGTCCACGCAATCCTTGCCGTGACAATGAATAGGTTTTATTCTCCAGCACCACCTAGATATGGTAAATAATCCATAGAACAACACTCCCACCATCAGTCCCCTCCTACCCACTTCATCTCCAGCAAGCCAGCTTCCCGTTTTCCACGTCAGGTGAGATAGGCCAATATTGCCTCCAAAAGCTCTATTACACGTTTCAATGTATGTGTGATCATCATGGCAACCATCATGCGGTCCGCGTGTTCAATGTCACGGTCCAGCTGTTCGAATTTGGCTTTGCGGGCCTGGAAAAGACGCTTCCCGCGGGCCACGACTGATTCCAACTCCTTATCTTCGCCATGGGTCATCTCTTCACCCATGTATTTATCCTGTACAAGAGCAGCTGCCTCGCTCAGCTGCCTGAGCGGTGTAGGGAGGCCAGATTTCAGATCACTCTCTTCCGCTTCTTTGCCACGTTCCAATAAAGCCTCAGCACCAGCTGTGTGCTGCCTCGACTTCTCGATCCTCTCTTCCAGAACTCGAATTCTTCCCTCGATCCTCGCCCTTCTCGCTTCTGCAACAGGCCCTTTCAGAGCCTTGATCTCCTTCTCAAGTCTATCAAAGTCCCTCCCCTGAGCCCACACATTCCCTTTACAGTAAAGCTCCCAGCCCCGCCGCGTCCAATCCTCAACCTCCTCCCTATCAGCCTCCTCTTCCGCTGTCTCTTGTGGCAATTGATCGGTCTTCTTTTCAACAGACACAGCCGATTTGGCCCAGATTTGTCGGTGGTGGTGTAGCATTCGGCATGTCTCAGGGTACCTGTCTTTTGGGACGTGACCCTGCGGATGGGTCAGGAGATCGTGAATCTGAGGGGGTTGCAGCGTATTCCGAGTGGCGTCTAGCCATCCGATCACTCCGAGCTGCCTGGCCCTTTCGTCCTGTCGGTATTGTTCGTCCAATCGCTGTTGCTCTTCGATGGGTGACATGGCAGTTGTACATGTACGTTTTGTCATGTTGTGTATCAGGTCCTGTGATGTAGCATTGATGATGAGAAAGATCCAATCTTGGAAGGGTCAAGGAGGGGAAGGTATTGCTCATTTGTGGTGGCGCCCATGGGCACTCCACAATTATAGCCCGAAAGCTTGGCCATTGTGGCTTTTGGAAGAATTTTTCAACGCTTGGCTTCTTGGTACAACCTCAATTCATCTGTCTTCCATCCATTGTAAGAAAATCTCCCCGTTTGGGACACTTCGTATCTCGTGGAAAATATCAAAAGACCTCCCAATCGAATTCCCAACAATTTGCAGTCATACTTTTAATTGTGTACTCGCTGGAAGCCGTACTGAAGCAGGATGTGCACTGATATCTCAAATCAAACCTCAATCAAACCTCAATCGTGGCTGTGAGATTGAAGGACATTTTCCCGAGCCACCAAAATATGGCTGGCCTTGCGAGACACTAAACAGATTTGAATTCGGGATTGATTGGATCGATGCAACCAACGTTAAATCATACTATGCCACCTCTATCGTTATCCCCAATCTTGTACGGTATGCGCTCCTGTTTGAAACCATCAGCTCTCTTCATTCTTGCTTTGGCAGGGCCATTGCAGCGTCGGTCTTCACCGCAGTTATGAACTATGAGTGGTGCATTCCTATGCCTCGAAACCTTTACCTGGCATATATGCGCTCGGGTCTCCTCGAACGGCAACGTTAATTCAAGAACACGATGACAGATCCTTCCATTATTAAAGGATCTTTGCGATCACCGATGTCGATATGAATGACCTTCCAGGTTCACCTGACAAGAGTCCGAGTCCTCCCTTGTTTGACGAAGACCCGGCTCGCGAGAGCCACATTATCAACAGTAGGCCAGGAACAGTCTTTCTATTCGCTCAAGTCGTATCGCCTGGGCCACTGAAAGACTTGGAAACACAACAAGAGGAAGAGACCTCTATTCAAGCTATGGATGATGTTTCTAGCTAAGTGCAATTCTGCTGATATACAGGCTTTATAAGGCTGATAACTAATCCGACCCCTTAGCTCTCCCTTTGTTTAAAAATAACGACGCCTTTATCGTTAGCTCGGAATCCTCCTTAACGTTATTTATACGAGGACTTCCAGTCCTTATCCGGGGGGGAGTAAATATAAGGCCCGGCTTATTATTTAAAGTTATAAATTTTGGCCTATATAAGGAAAGTGGCGAGATAATCGATCGAGAAAAAAATAGGACTAAATTAATTTAACGGAGGCTAGTATTAAAGGGTCGTAAATAACGAAATACTACCTATACCGTATATTCTAGTAATTATCTTAAAGGGTTAACGTAAGGAAGAAAACGCTAACTAAAGTTAGAAATAATAATTAGTATAAGAACCGAGTTCGATAACGTAATCGAGGAGAAAGTATAATATCTATTTTAACGCCGGCCATAATAAAGGTTACTTTATTAATCGTAGATTAATAAAGACAGTAATCTTTATTACCCTTAAGACTAATATCTTTATTAATATTAATAACGGGGTTATCCCGTTTATAGGCGTCCGTGGCCTAATATAAATAATACTAGTAAAGAGAAATATTACCGGTATTTATTTAAAATTACTAACGCGCTATAGTAACGTTTATTTTCGTATTTTTAATATCGTTAATTATACGTGCTCTCTACTACCGGGTCTAGTCTAGTTATATTATATATTTTTAAAGAGATAGGCGCAGTATAAAAGATCGACTTTTATTATTTTAAAAGTAGGAACTACGGAGTTAACGAAAATAATAAAAGTAAGGGGGTAATACGAAAGTTATTAATATTATTAAATTAGTTATTAATACTACTATATAGGCGGAGCCGGTTAAATTAATTATAAATACAATTATTATTAAAGAGGTTATTAAAATAGTAGTATTAATTATTAAAGATATATAGTTTATTAGTATAATAATTAGGGCGGAGGTATAGATTATTATTATATTAGGGGAGGTATATACTCTTATCTAAATCCTATAACGAAAGAGTCTCCGAATAGTATTAATTATATTACTTTTATAATACTAGTTTTATCTTTTAATAACGCGTAATTTATTATCGTAGGATACTAATCTCTCGGTATCTTACGGAGATATTCCTTATAAATATCGGCTTTTAACTCGTTGAGTTAATTAAATATAATTTAATATTATTAATTATATTAATAATCTTTACCCTCTGTATCTCGTAATAAATATTAATATTATAGGCTAGATACCTTACTATCTTAAAGTATAAAAGTAATTACTTTATCCTCGATAGACTTATCCTTAAAGTACTCTCCTAGGAAATCCTTATAAGTTTTTAAAAGGTCTTATTAATATATAGTTTTTTCCTCCTCCTTCTCTTTACGAGTTTTAATATTTATTTTTTTCTTTAAAGTTAATTGAATTTATTTAATCTTTTTATCCGGATAGAACCCCGTGACTTATTTATTTAACTCGGTATCGTAGAAATCTATAACCTATTAATAAACTATAAGACTCCGTTATTTATTTACTTTTATTTCCGTTATAAAGGGCTTATAGATCTTTAATATTAACTCTTAATTTAATACGATTATCTTTTTATCCCGTTTATCCTATAATTTCTTTTATTTATCGTTAATACCGGTTTCGTACTTTATTTTTAATACGATAGTCTTATCTCGGGTAATTTATTATTATCGCTCGAGATTTTAGAATTATTATATATATGAGTAGGCTAGTCCTTTAAAGAACTCGTTAAATTATTTAATAATTTCTTTACTTAACCCTTTATAAAACTCGTATTTATTAGTATTAATAAACTTAGTATACAGAGAATAATATATAAAAATAAATATAGGTTCTAGTAGGGCCGTTTATATAGAATCGTTTACCCCTTCTATAACTACTTTTACCTAAACGTGAATATCTTTATACTTAATATATTAATAAAGATAAATATTTAGAGTTAGGTACTCGATAAACTATAAAAAGAAATACCTTCGTAGATTCTTAATCTCTAGTCTCGTAGCTTTAGTAATATATTAATATAATTATAATAACTAGTACTCCTTTTCTACTAGTACTTTATTATCTTTATATATAATTTTAAATACGGGTATTAACTCCTACCGGTATCTATCTAAAATTTAATTTATATAACTTATTAGGTTCCGGGATATATATATATACTCGGATAATATAAACTTTGGCTTTAAGGTAATAATTAAAATTAATAAATTAATTATAATCTTATTTAACGAGGTTATAACTTTAATTTACTAATTTAATTTTACTTTTATTTTATTAATAATAGTATTTCTAATTATTATCTCTTACCTAGTAGCGGCGAGCGCTATCTAATGAAATAATTTAGCTTTCTCTTCTAACCGTTTAATAATATCTAAGGGATTCTCTTTTTACTTTTCTACTTTAACTCTTACGAGCCTATCTAAGTTTATTAAGGCTAGTAGTAATTTACTAACGATTTTTAAATTTAATAAATTAAGTTCCTTTTACGAATAACTAAAGTTAAAAACATTTTTATAAATTATCTAGTATATAGTATTAGCTCTCCTTTAGAAATCGTTCTAGAATATAATCTTCTATACTTCCGTAGTCTTTTCGTATATAACTTCGAAAGGTTTATATAGGTCTTAGTAGACCTATTTATTTTAATCTAAACTAAATTTAAGGTCCGGCGTATTAATAGAAATTATATTTATCTCTTTTTTACCCTTTTTATATTTTACGGGATTATTAGTATCGTTTATATTAACCTCGGAAATAATATAGATTCGACCCTCCGACCTTCCGAGGGGAGCGATATTTGAATATTAAAACTATATTAATAATTACCGTACTTCCGTAGGTAACGCTAGTTATTATATATATTATTAATATAAGGTAGGTTACTAGTGTAATTTCTTATAGTCTAGTATAAAGTAGTTATTAAAGTCCTAGACTAGATTATTTTACTCTAGTAATAATTATTAAAACTATCGTAACTCCCTAGCCTAGACTTCTAAATTAATTTTATTAAATTCTACTATATAAATATCCCTTAGTCTTAGTTAATTCGCTTATTTTAATTTTTTAATAAATATATCTTATTTTATATAACTCAGGTTTATATAGTTCTCTTCTATATTCTTTAATATATTAGAATTATTATATTCCCTACTTTATTTAAATAAGAGTATTAAGTTAATAAAAAACTTAAATCTCGGAATTACCTCTAGATAATTAAAGTAATAACGAGAGTCGGATTAAAAGAAATCCTCCCTCTTACCTCGCCGAGTATTCGGGTTTACTTTTATAGTCTCTTTAAAGAATTTCTACTACGGTAATAACGGCGGGCGGCTTTATTACGGCTAGGTAGAGTATTATAATAAAGAATTAAACTCTTCTTTCACTAATAATATCGTATTCTTAAGTAACTTTATAAATATTTCTTATTTAGGCTAGTTTATCCGTTGAAATTTCATTATTAGAAATTAAAATATATTTCCGTGAATCTCGAACTTATACTATTTTTTTAATATAGTTAGTTTTATTAATTTATCGATTCTTACCTTAATGAATTTAGTTATAGAAATTATTAATTTTAATTAAAGATCTACTCCTATAGGCTCCTAAGATTCTTATATAAAAGAGGATAATACTACCGTAGTATTTATAAGTATTATAGTATATTACTAAAGTCCTAATTTCTCTTTCTTAAGAGTTTGGTTTTTTAATTTCCGCTCTTATTTTCTCTCTTATCCCGTTTATTCTCTCCGCTATATCTCGGGGTTTAGTTTACTACTACTAATTTTTATAATATTTAAATATACTTTGGGTAGTAGGGTAAATAAGGTTATAATAGGATTTAATTATTAAACGGAGTAAAGTGGACCTGAGTAAAGGTTAAAATTCAACGGTATAAATAATATATAACCGTCGTCCTCCACTAGTAGTGGAGGTAGTATAGTATTATAATAGGTTCGATAAATAAGATTTAAAGATCTAAAGGTAAAATTTAAATTAATATTAAAAAAGTATTAAGCGAAGAGTAAAGTTTATAAATAAATATTATTAAATATTTAACCGTTTAACTAAAGTTTAGTTATATATACTAATTCGAAGAAATAAATAAAAATAAGATAGAAATTAACTCCTAACTCTCCCTTTATTAAAAAATAACGATATCCTCGGAGTTAATTATTATTTAACGATATAAAGTTATAATAATTAGCGAGCCGAAGATAAAAGTTAAAGATATATATTCCGAATATTAGGTGTAGCTTGGATTAGGAGAGTATTACGGCTCTCTTATTAATTCTATTTAATATTATTTTTATTCTTTTTATAACTACTGGCGTGGTTCCTTATACTAATAAAATAAATTATACTCCTACTATAATAACGAGTTCCCTTTTATAATATAATAATAAATCGTTAACACTATACCTCTTTTCTTTTCCGTTATTATATAATTCTCTAACGTATCCGCTTAATTTATATAGAGTTAATCTCGTTAGTAGTTTTAATCCTAGTTATTTTTACTTTAGTTTCCGCCCGTATTCTTTTACTTTAATATAGTTCTAGACGAGGACTAAATCTCCTAGTATTAAGATTCGTTATTTACGTAAGTTCTTTTTATATTTATAGTGCGTATATGAGGTTGCCTCGGTAGATAGAAACTTATTCTCCTCTCGTAAAGCGGTGAAGATTTAATACTAATACTATAGTAACTCTTCTTTAGTTTTATTAAATACGGGGAGAGGTACTAGGTTAATATCGAAATAATATAATTAAGGCTCGAATCCTAGTATTAGTTAATTTAATAAATAGTTATAAATTTTTACTCCTTTAGTATTTATCTTTAATACTTTTTCTTATATAGTGAAGGACTATCCTGCGTTCGTCTATTTATTAATATATTTTTTATTTATAAAGATTATTATTTCTTGGACTCCCCTCTCTAGTAATTTTATCGAAGAAGGATAACTAATAGGGCCGGTAAAATAACTTACTTTATACTATATAAATATATTTCTTATATCGCTATTAACGAAATAGGATCCGTTATTTAAATATATACCCTTTAACTATTTAAAGACTAAGGAAATATAATTCTCGAATATATTAATAACTTTAATAATTATATATTTAACGTATAATTTTATCTAGGCGAATCTCGTAAAGTAATTTATTATTAATAAAATATATATTGCGCCCGTAATTAAATACGGAGGGTTTATCGGCCCGATCTAATTTATTCTTAATATAAATAATAAGACGAAGTACTATATTATTTAAATATTAATTTTAATTAATTTCTTCGTCCTTAATTAATAGGAGTAGTAATTCTATACTTATATATATATATTTTTAACTCTCGTGGGCTAATAGGCCCTTCTCATAAGAAAATCTAATATTAGGGTTACTACGTAATATCTATAATCTTCGTACGTCGTATATAGGAATCTAGGTACTTCCGCTTTTATAAAATAAATACTTTCGGCGCTAGTACTCTCGTAGTAACGGAGGATCTAGGATTCGTAGGGTTTTAGTAGTTTATAATACTTTACTACTTCCTATAAAACTCTCTACTAATTCCTTAATAATTTTATTTTACTTAATATTACTTTTTTATTCCGTATATAATTAATAAACTAGTAATATATTAGCGAAGTTATATATTTTTTTATTCGATTCTTTATTTATTTACGAATCTACCTTGGCTTAAAGTATTATTTAAGGTCGGCTAGTTATAGAGTTATTATAATTATATAATCCTAATTTTATACTCTATTAATAGATATTAATCGAGTTAATATTCGGTTAAAGCCGTCGGTAATCCCGATATACTAGTCTCGCGAAGGTTTATAAATTAATTAAAAGTTATATTCTTTTAATTAGTTTATTTAATTTAATATTCTACCTTTCTCCGTCTAGCCTTTAGTGAAAATTAATATTAATATATTATAATTACTATAGATTTTAATTGGATATTTAGACCCGATAACGAGCTACCTAACTTTAACTAAATATTTAATAATAACTAGGTATTCTCTTTCTAAATTAATATACTAGGACTTTATATCGTTAAGTTTAAAGAATAGAAATATAATAATCCGTTCGTTAAGTAGGAATTTCGGGGAAGTTTCTATATTAACTAATTAATTTTATAATTAAAAAAAATATCCGTTAATAGTTTCCTGGCTAGTATTAATTATTAGATAAAATTATAAATCCTAATCTACTCCTATTATAACGTTGGATATAATTATTTTCTTAACCGCGTCGAAGGACTCTTATTAATTATTACCCTAATTAAACGTATCTTTCTCGATATATTTATATTAAACTATTAGTTTCTTAGACCTAAATTTATAAATTAATACTTTTATAAAATCCTCGTCGTATATTTCGATTTTATTATTATATACTTTTTTAACTCTTAGTTTTATTAATATAAACTCGAGGTAAACCTTCTTTATTTCTAGGACATATACTACTCGTTTAAGGATAAAGATTCTTAGGAAAAGTGTAAATTAAAGAAAGATATCTAATTCCGTTCGGTTTACTAGCGTAGGCTATATTTAAATCTTTTTATAATATTTAATAAACGGTCGTAGGCCTAAGGTACTCTCTTAAAATCTTAATAACTTTAGGTTATCTACGAATACGAAAGTCTTATACCCGGATAAATAGACAAGGCCAAATATAACTCGGGGAAAATAATCTTTATATAAGAATTTAAATAAAATATCGAATCCTATAACTACTACGGTATAATTATTTATAAATATTTAAAATATATAATCGTTATAGTTTTCGATAAAGGTTAGTATATATTTTACCTCTTCGTCGTTTACCGGTAAGAGTCCAAATATTAGAGTAATAAATTAAACGTATATATAAAAGTTACCCTTTAACTCTTATCCCATTCTTAGATATACCTATTAATTATTTAATACGATGAATCCTATCTTATTAATATCCTCGATTTTTATTAGAATCGTCTAATATCTATTTAATATATCGGAACTAAAGAAAGCCCGGAATAGTAGTTTAATTAAAGTATCGATTACCTCTTCTAAATAATATATAGGGTAACTAGATTTAATTATAAATAAATTAACGGGGATAAAATTATATATAACTCGAAGTAAAGACGAGTCTTTTTTCTTTAAAAGAAATTTAGTCCGATAGTTCTAAAAGCTACTTCTTTATATAATTATACCTACGTCTTCTAGTTTAAAAAAAATCTGGTTAATAAATTCTCGCTCTACTAGGGTATAACGGGGGAGATTAGTTTTAACTAATTTAATATATATCTTTAGTTCGATAAAGTACTCGATTAAGTTAATAAGTTAAATATCTTTAACGGATTTCGCGAAACACTCTCTTTAAGTATAGAGTATTCGTTTATTTATAATAACTTTCTCGAGGGTATCCGTAATCGAATTAATAATAATACCGCTTTTTTAGAATTATATTTCGATAGTATCTATTAACTCTAAATTAAGTGGTCGTTATATAAGTTTATATTATATTAGGAAACTATTACCCTTCCTAAATAAATACTTTAGCGCTAGCGTTACGGCTTTTATAACCGAAACTATTAAAACCGCGGGTTTAAAATCGATAGAGGGAGTCCGATATATTTTATAATATACGAGTACTACGGCGGCCAAATAGGTATCTATTATTCTAGGTAGTTAAATCGTAGTTATTACTAAGAATTAATTTATTAATACGGTATTAAAGTTACTCGAGCCCTAACTCCCCCCTAATAGGGAAGTTAAAGTATAGTATTTTCCTACTTATTTAATAATTACTAGTAAATATAGTCCGCGCTATTATACTCTTTATTCTTAAACTCTATTATAGGTAGGCCTACTTCTATAGTAATTAATTATACTAGAATTTCCCTCTCCTTTAGATTATCTCCGGTAATCGTGATTTTCCTTAGACCGTAATAGAGATTATAATATACTCTTTATATCCATATAAGACTAAGTAGTAAGTTATAAATTTTAATTTATATAATTTATACCTTAATAACTGCCTCGATACCTTCGATATTTATTAATAATAAAATATAGTTAGTAAGAGTATTTAACTTATTTATAGTAAAGCTAACTTTAAGAAATCCGTCGGTATATATCTCGAGTCGTAGGTTTATAGAGTTAATTTTCTTTTAACTAATTAACTTTACTAAGGAACCGCCGTTAAGTAAAATCCTCGGTATTCTTAACGAGTATACCTAAGATATAATTATTACGGGCCTAGTTTATTTATTATCTTTATAAATTTAAATAGTAATTAGTAGGGGTATTATTACCGAGGCTATTATAATAGTTTTATTTAGTTCTACTCCTATAGCTAACGGGCCTATTTTTATAGTCTTTTATACTCAGTAATATAGTGTGGCCCGTTATATATTATATACGAGCTCTTTAATTATCTAGTCTAAATAGTTTAATAATTATTTAAAACTAAGTTATATTAAAAGATTTATAATTAAAGTAATATTAAATCGTTACCGGCTTATTATTCCTTAGATAGGGTCGGCTAATTTTAACTCTTTTATAATTATTAACTCTTGAACCTTACCCGTTTTTATTATTCTAGTTTAAGGCGGTCCTCGATTCCCCTAAATCTATTATAGGGGTTAATATTATAAATTTAAATTAAATATTACTAGAGATTCTTTTAAATCTTCCTTTATATCGTCGATATCTAAGAGACTTCCGGCCTAATTTTAGTTATTATAAATCTTTATTTAGTCTAAAATATTCTAGGGTAAAAGAGAAGGGTTATAATTTAAAAATCTCTTCTTTAATACTATTTTCTTAACGGTAGTAGGGTATTATAAAATCTATTTCTTTAAACTAGTACCCTCTAGTATTATTTTTATAATTATTATAATATTCGCGTTATTATTTAGAATAAAATATCGTATTAGTATAGGAGATTACCCTCTTTAATATTACTTTTATAACTCGTCGTCTTCCTCCTCTTTATAATTATAGCTTTGGTCGTAATTATAGTTATAAGAGAAGACATTTATTATAACCTCTAGTAATAAGTCTAGGTACCGGTTTATATAGTAACCGAATTAATTATATTTAAAATACTTTATTAAACTTATATCTTTAAAATAACTTTAAGTAAGTTTCTTAGGGTATTTTTATCCTTATAATTAGTTTAGCGGCCGTGATTCTTAAATTTTAATATTTATATTAATATTCTTAAAGTTATATAAAAGGGTAGGGAAAATTTACTATATATTAATTAAAACTTAATATAATAACTCTTTATTAGTAAATAAAAATATTAATATTAATCCGCCGGGTAGTATTATCTTTATCGAATCCTTATACCCCGGATTAAATGGGGTTAACTTCCCGACTTCGTTATATACTACTTTAATAAAGCGTTATATAGTAGCGAATAAATAATTATAGTCTTTATTATACTCGAATAAAACTTTCTCTCGTTTTACTATATCGTTTATACCTTTAAATATAATTATACCTACGTTAATATTATTAATAAGTAATTTTATAGTTAACTCACCTACCTTCTTTAAGTATTTAATTATATTCTTAATATTTAACTACTTTAAATTATATAACTTAACTCGGAGCTCGAACTTTTTAATTTATAAATCTTTAATAGTGACCTCGAATACTAGTAGGAAAAGATCCTTAATACGGGTTTAATTATTTTTAATCTCGGTATCGAGATTATTATACTAGTCCTATACGGTATCCGTAATATATTATCGAAAAAGGATACGTTACGTCTTATTTTAATAGATTTCGATAATCTCGTTATTTATTTCTATATCCCCGGTAGATTTAGGTTCTTTAATTTTATAGTCCTATTTATATACTTAATTAATATCCTCGAGGAATTTATTTAGGTCCTTTTTATTATTACGTAGGCTTTTAAAGTTTCGGATCTTTATCTAGTTTATCGTAAATAATAACGTCGGCTTCGACGGTAAAATTAATCTCGATAAATTTAATAAAGAGAGTTTAAGCGTCGTAATAAACTTTAATAAATTAAATTTTATTATTATAACTTTATTTAAAGCTTTTATAATAATTAAGGGAGGTTCGAAACTTACTAACGACAATATATTTATAAAAAAGGTATCTTCCGAGGATATTTCGAGAGAGTTTATAATAAATAAATAAACTCTTCTACGTTTAAAAAAGAATAAAAGGTTAAGATCTAGTTTCCTTAATAACTTAACTCGGTTTACTACGGTATTTTTTAAAAAGAAAGGTACGAAACTCGACGATATATAATAAATACTAGAATAACCGATAACTGATAAACGGGAAATAGAAATGATTAGTTATTAATATTTAGTCCTTCGAGTCGCTTAATAGGTCCTTAGTCCTTCGAGTCCCGGTTATTATTATTACTCTATTAATTCCTTCTAACGTTACGGGGTGCAGGCCTTAGTCCTTCGAGGTATATATACTTCTTACGGTGGTTTCGGTGTCCTATTCTTTTACTATTAATAAATAGTATATCCTAGTTCAGCCCCCATCTAAAAGACTTGGAAATACAATAAGAGGAAGAGACCTCTATTCAAGCTATGGATGATGTTTCTAGCTAAGTGCAATTCTGCTGATATGCAGGCTTCATAAGGCTGATGACTAATCCGACCCCTCAGCACTTGAGTCGCTAAGTAACTGAAAATAAGCGGGAATACAAAGACGTGAATGCCATGAGATCAATAGCTCGACGTCTCACACAGGATTGTCTGTTATAGACAATTCCCTGTGGGAATGCTACCATAGTTGAGAGAATGCCTTTCCCCTCGACTCAAGGGGGTTGGCCCCCGGGAAGCGCCAGAAATCACTAGTGCGTGGCTCTCGTAGGGCGTCCACATGTGTAGCATGAAAGCTTGGTCATTTTTACTTCCAGCAATGTTCCTAGCTCTGGGCAGTGGACTATTCATACATCCCCAGACAATCTTGAGACACCACAGCAGTGAGCGACGGATTGCGAGGTTCTTACTATACAGCACTTGGCCTGATGTAGTGGCAGAACAACAACATGGACATGGATCTTTATAAGGAAAACGATGACATGAGGAGAGAAGAGGAATTGAGAGATATCGCATCGTTGATAAGCAAAGCATCTCATCTGCGCCGAAATGCCAGTCTCACGTTAGACAAGGCCTGCAAGAAGCTCCGAAACCTCAAGAGGGAAATGAACGTTGTTACTGCAGATCGATACCAGGCCTTTCGGCATCCGGAGGAAGCCGACAGCATCATTTCACCCTATGATCCAGCCGCTCCGTTTGACGGCATTAATGACTTTGATGCCAAATTCAGGAGCACTCGCCGATTCGCTTGCGGCTATCTGGCGATGTGGCTATCCATCTTCGTGGCCACTTGCTATTTCTTGTCACCTCTCTTCGCGGTGTTGGCAATTGCTTGGTGCGTTGCTAAAGACATGTGCTTATACTCGCTGATTATAGAGCACATATGGAACACTGATGACGATGACTTGATTCTTAGTGAGCGCTTCGCTCGCAATGCAGTGGAAAGTGTGGGCCTCGTCCTGGCGATGTATTTTGGGTTCGAGAAGAAAGCAATCCTGCTCTGGGCAGTATACTCGGTGGCGTACTTCGTACGCAATCAAATGAAGGTCTCTCCTCACCAAAATGCCAAGGGCTTTCAACCGCCCTTTCCAATGAGACCGGCTGACGCCAGTCAATGTGAGATCCAGCGCAGTTTTGGCTTTGACTTCGTCGCTATGAGCAGCAGTGTCATCACTGTGGATTGGGACATACACAACGTGCTCATTGATGTCATACGATATCTGATGCTCTTCGAAGCTGTGAACAATCAGAATTCCTGGCTCGCAATGGGTCTTGCGGTGTTCACATTTACCACGAGCCTCTGCTACACGATACCTCCGCTGGCTAGACCATGGGTCATCCGCGAAGCATGGGCGAGACGGAGTCTTATAATCCGAGAACATATCTTCACCGAGAAAGCGGACCACTACCAACCGTCGATCAATGAGCTTGTCAGCTACTAGATCTCGAGCTTGACCATATATGATCTCCAACGGTTCGCAATCCTGTTGAACATAGTATTGCCATTACTCAGTCTCAGCCTGTTCCTGTGGTTCTTCCAACGGTCCTAGCACCCTCCCAGGATGGCGCTGATACTATGCAACGCTTCGAACCTCAGTGTTGCGGATTCTGCAAACGGCGCATGATTGAGAAGTCTTTTGGAACGAGGTTTGCGGTCACCGACAAGCGAGGGCAGTCCGACTGAAAACGACTATCGCAATAGTAGTAATTTTCTAGATTTGGTCTGAGTCATGATTGGATGTCGAGAAAACGTTCACCAGCATAACATAAATTCGTGTTAACCTCTGCCTGTCTCGGCTGATCCCCATCTCACTAGGCATATGCATCAGAGCTTTTTAATCTGGAGGATCCCGCGCCTAATGCGTTGCTGGCCTATACGAACATTCCGGCCAGTTGTTTAAACGGAGATTGCTAGGTCCAGCGCTTCTCATACAGTATGGTTTTCCTGCTTCTCAATGACCTGCGAAACGAACCCCTCTGAGAATCTGACCATCTGCTCATGTGCGATCTCAAACCCATTGCTAGCGCCATAATACGGATCGACGACCTGCTCGCCCTTCTTGCCCCCAAAATCCCCAAATAGCATGACCTTGCCCTTCTCCTCTCCCACGGCCCCTGTATTTTTCTTGATCGCCCGACCTCTTGACCGTCGCAGATCATGCATATTGTCTCTGTCCATGGCCAATATGTAGTCGAATGTAGAAAAGTCCGAGGCTTGCACTTTACGCGCAGCATGGTCGTAGTCCACGATACCGTTATCCTCCAGCGTCCTCATGGTTCTTGGGTCTGGTCCATCACCTTCATGGTAGGCACCGGTACCCGCTGAATCTATTTCGCCAAAGCGGGGATCTGACGCTGTGAGAGAGCGAAAGACTGCCTCTGCCATTGGCGAACGGCATATGTTGCCTAGACAGACAAAGAGGACTGATATAGGCGGAGCGGACGCGGTGGGAATTTCTGTGGCTGGCCCATTGGCAGCTGCAGCTTCACCTTGCGAAGGCATTGTGCTAGGACTGTCCAAAAAAGGCTTCGATGGAGGGGATAATTCTATGCACGAAACTTGTACTCTCTTGGCACGTCATCGCCAAAACGGAATTCAATGACGGCCCTAAAGCTACATCGGGAGCCGCCCAGGGAGATCCCCCTACTGGGGCCTAAAACCACTCTCGGGGGCCCCTCACTGAATTTCATTTTGGCGATGACGTGTCTTGTACTCCACGTCTCTGCGAGCTTATCACCGGTACGGAGTACTCGTAGATGTTTGGAACAACAATTGCTTGGCGTTTCGCGTCGTTGTGGCTTTAGATGATCTACGGCAGGGGTGTTTTATTTACGGAATATTCAACGGTTTCAGCAACATCTGCAGTAAGTACAAGGCTTTGCTGTCCACTCAACAGCTTTCGCGCTGCGGACGTTGTTGCCTCGCTTTGGCCATCTTGTGTCACAGAGGGAGCAGCAAGTTGCACAGCCTTTCGTACTTTGGTAGGTTAGTAGAATCGTTGCCCCCCTGCGTAGATACACAGATCGCTAACAAAGCACCTATCAGCCACCCACGGTGAACTTCGCAACAAAGGCTTGTGACTCGTCACAAGTTCGCCCCTCCTTACACCCTTCACTTCATTCGCCCAGAGACTTGGCCGTCTCCGGCCTTTATTCGCATTCCTCGCCTGTTGTCCCCCATATCCTCCTGAAACGTCGCCAACCATGTCATACAACCGACTAGGTAACTTCACCTTCTTCTGAGATACACTATCTACGCACCACGAACTTTTGTCTCAATATCCTCACCAACGCGCTACCACCAGCAAGTTGTGCTGACGTTCTTAACTCTTAACAGACCCCTATGAGCAGCACCCCGACGAGGAGGGGCAGCACAGCCCATATATGGCTCCTCACCACCCTGGTCGATCGCCCTCACCAGGCCAGCCACTTCCACATGGCTACCAACTAGAAGACGGACCCTACAGACCTCAACAAGCACCGCTGCAAATACCTATGGGGCCTGCTGGATCAGGCGATAGGCTTGCAGCGCAGCCTACATACTCAGTCGAGAACATAGACAATTCATATCGCCACAATGAACACTACGAAGCAGAGAACCCCATGTCAGCTCATGACTACGGTTATGGGGGCAACGAATATGCCATCTCTCCTGAAGAACATCATGACCAGTATTTCACACAGCCATACGAGCCTCGCCCAGGCCTATCACATTACCCTTCGCAAGAGCAAGAACCATACTACGATGATAATGACCACCAGCCAATCTTACAGCCTGCTAATCCATATGGACCGAATCCACAAGATATGGGGCCTGGTCTTGCGCCAGCAGGTCATGACGGTCCACAAGCAGGCGCAACCACCCCAAGTCCTGCGCCTGGGGGAATCAAGAGATGGAAGACTGTAAAAGAGGTCCAGCTTTTCAATGGCAACCTTGTGCTTGACTGTCCAATACCGCCGAAGCTGCTGAGTCAAGTGCCCCATGCAGTACCTCCAGAAAGAGACGAATTCACACATATGCGCTACTCGGCAGCGACATGCGACCCCTCTGAGTTCTACGACAGTAGATTCACCTTACGGCAGCGGCTGTTCGCAAAGCCTAGGCATACCGAGCTTTTTATTGTGGTGACCATGTACAACGAGGACGACTTCCTCTTTGCGAGAACAATGACTGGGGTTTTCAAGAACATCGAACATATGTGCTCGCGAACGACTAGCAAGACATGGGGAAAAGAAGCCTGGAAAAAGATTGTTGTCTGCGTAGTCAGCGATGGACGTGCCAAAATCAATCCGCGAACAAGAGCTGTACTTGCAGGTCTTGGCGTATACCAAGATGGCATCGCAAAGCAGCAGGTCAGCGGCAAAGACGTTACTGCCCATATCTATGAGTACACCACACAGGTCGGGATGGAGCTCAAAGGCAAGACTGTGAAATTGTTGCCCAAGGGAGCTACGCCAGTACAAATGGTATTCTGCCTAAAAGAGAAAAATCAAAAGAAGATAAACTCGCATAGATGGTTCTTTCAGGCCTTTGGACGTGTACTGGACCCCAATATCTGCGTCCTCTTGGATGCAGGAACAAAGCCAGGCAAGGATTCAATCTACAACCTATGGAAGGCTTTCGATTTAGAGCCCATGTGCGCAGGTGCCTGTGGTGAGATCAAAGTCATGTTGAGCGGAGGGAGGAAGCTCTTCAATCCTCTAGTAGCGACACAGAACTTTGAGTATAAGATGAGTAATATCCTTGATAAGCCACTGGAATCAGCTTTCGGCTTCATCTCTGTGCTACCTGGTGCCTTCTCAGCCTATCGCTACATCGCATTGCAAAATGACAAGACCGGCCAAGGACCCCTGGAAAAGTACTTCAAGGGCGAGAAAATGCACGGCGCCAACGCTGGCATCTTTACAGCTAACATGTACCTGGCAGAGGACAGAATCCTATGTTTTGAACTTGTTGCCAAGAGGAATTGCCGCTGGATCCTCCAGTATGTAAAATCATCGACAGGCGAGACCGATGTCCCAGATACAATGGCAGAATTCATCATGCAGCGACGAAGATGGCTGAACGGCAGTTTCTTCGCGGCCATATATGCTTTGGTCCATTTCTACCAAATCCAGCGGACAGATCATAGCTTCATGAGGAAGCTGATGTTCATGCTCGAATTCACGTACCAGACCATTAACATGATTTTCGCTTGGTTCGCCATCGGCAATTTCTTCTTGGTCTTCCACATCCTAACGAACTCGCTTGGCGGGAAAGATCTACTTTCCACCACTGGTAACATCCTCAGTGTCGTATTTGAATGGGTTTATCTAGCCGTGCTACTCACATGTTTCGTCCTAGCACTGGGGAATCGACCTCAAGGATCGAACAAGTTCTACATGTCTATGGTCTACTTTTGGGTGATTATCATGCTCTATCTGATCTTCGCAGCCATTTTCATCACTGTCAGATCCATTCAAGAACAAACAGCATTGCATGGATTTAAGGCTTCAGATATCTACAGCAACCAGCTCTTCTTCACTCTGATTGTCTCGCTCGCTTCGACATATGTCCTCTACTTCGTCATCTCCTTCCTCTTCTTCGATCCATGGCACATGTTCACATCCGTAAGTCTCCTCCTCAATCCCCCAAGACCCGTCGCTAATAAGACAACCCCACAGTTCATCCAATACCTCCTGCTAACCCCCACCTACGTCAACATCCTCAACGTCTACGCTTTCTGTAACACGCACGACATAACCTGGGGCACCAAAGGCGACGACAAAGCCGAAAAGCTTCCCTCCGCCAACCTCAAACCTGGCGGCAAAGTCGACGTCAACATCCCACAAGACGACCATGACCTGAATACCCAATACGAGAACGAACTACGCCTCATGAGCACCAAAAAGGTCAAAGAGAAAAAAGTCGTTAGCGAAGCGGAGCATCAGGAGGATTATTACAAGGGTTTCCGCAGCGCTGTGGTGCTGGTATGGATGTTTTGCAATTTTGCGCTGGCTGCTGTAGTGCTCAGTGCGGGCGGGTTGGAGACGGTGAAGATTGGCAAGAATGCCACGGATGGGGCGCAAAGGAGTACGATTTATATGGCTGTTGTTCTGTGGAGTGTGGCTGGGCTGTCGTTGTTCAGATTCATTGGAGCTGTATGGTTTTTGGTTGTGAGATTGGTGAGTGCCTTCATCCAGTCAAATGAATTTTCGACCTCGAAAGACAAATCGCTAATTTAGGATACTCTAGTTCCGTGGTGTTTGAGCATTGATGCTCGCTTCGATATGTTCCTAGACTCTGGCGTTACATTGCTTGCCGCGTTCTTCGATCGACATACCCGTATGCATATCTTCCAAAACGAGGCGTGGCGTTGGAAAAGTGATACCAAGGATGTAGTATCACAGAGGCGGCCAACTAGCCAGGTCAGGTCATTCAATTCAAATCAATTGGAAGAAACACTGTCAAGGACCTTCGTGCTGCCTTACTTGCGCGTTCCCGTCATTCTGCGTCTCACTCCCCAGTCTGATCTGTCCTTCCCTTCGAAAAGTCTGTTCATCCCAAGAATCCTGCAATCGGAAGCTCCAATGACATAGCATCCCCACCACAAACCCAACCGCATCATTCTTGAACGCCAGTATCCCAGCGACAATCATAAACATAATTGCCCATCTCCGCTTTCGTACCTCTTCCGTTAGATCGATGCCCTTCTTATCATCAATCTCATGCTCATTCTCACCACCCTGGGTATCCAGATTACTCCTATCCAACGAACTCAGATCTCTCGCTCCAGCCGTATTCAAGCTCTCACCCACTTTGACAAGTTCAAGACCTGCTGCGATGACGAGGATGCACAGGAGGACGCGCGGAAAATTGAGGAAATAGTGCAACGCGATCTCGCTTGCAAACAACCCCAATACAAGCTTCAACAGACCAAGGAAAATAATACTGGCACCGCTGCGAGCGCCGAAACGGTATTGAGCAGCCAGTCCACCGCTGCCGTGGCAGACGGGCGTGGCGCCGAACCAGCATGCTACGAGGTTGATGCCGGCGACGCTGAGGCCTAGAGAGGTGGTCGAGGGGGGTTTGACATCCGGCAGCAAGTCTTGCGCCAAAAACGCAACCGCAATGACCGAGTTCAGTGTAGTCAATGGAAGCTGTCCAATCCCTGCTTCCAACATCCCATTTCGAAAGCTCTTTGGATCCGGCACGAAAGCATGTAGATGCCATATACTGAAGACGGGCACGTTTTTCCAGCCGTAGGGATCTTGGTCCCATATCGCCACGACCAGTATCCCGACTATCAAGATGATGAGTGCGTAAGGTACGCGGCGGAATGTGGAGCTTGCGAGAAGTTGCAACGGCTCAAAGAATACTTAAACGTAGGAGAGACGACCCATCGCCAGGAATCCCGGGCTGCTCTTCGTTCTCCGTGGCAACTCCTGACAATTTGACGACCATTCATGCCAAATTCAATTCAAAACACCGCATGGAAGTTGTAGACGTCCGGGACAAAGGAGCTTGTCTGAAATGCCGATATCTTAAAGGGCAAGTGAGTGGCATTGTCGACCCGTAGAATGGTCCCATGTTAACGACTTGATTTTTAGTGCTCAAACACCTGGCCACCTGGCCATGCACATGCTGCATCAAAACTCGGACTCTTGCCATCGTCGAGAGCCAAGATATAAATGGATGCATTGTCTTCCATTTTCTTTGAGTGACGCTGACATCTACGCATTAGGTGGGCCAGATTTCCTCGAATTCTTCGAGAACCACCGCTAATTCTTTGAGCTTCTCCATGTGACAACTACCAATATCAAATGGTGCAGGAGAGGCCCCAACACGTTCTGGTTGACGAAGTGATACTCGAACCCTACTCTGATATGATATGGGAAATAGGAGTCTTATCTGCGGGTTTTGCTGGATGGATCTGACGTGCCGACTAGTCGTGTCTGCGTTCTGTCAACGCATCGTTTCGAGCGTCTCATATCAAGCTCCATAGGTCTTGAACTATCTCAGTGGTTTCGAATTCTTGTGCAAACGTCCTCAGTCCGCCACGATAGCGATAGTAGGGGATTCTTGCCAGATATAGGTAATGGGACTTGTGGAAACCCACTCGTTCAGTGGTAGCAAAGTCTTCCAGCACCTGGAGTCATCATTGAGCAAGACATCAATTGCAAAGGCTCTCCTTGAGAGGTTGAAGGCGTTCTTCCTGGTACTCTTTGGAACGATAGCTGCGATTCAGTACGCAAACGCTATTTGCGAGGTCAAGAACGTGAGTCACTGTTCCTCTGAGGTAAAAAGCACATGCGCCAAATGCGCTCACAGAAGTTTGGAGTTACCAATGCTCACCAACATCTCCTTCGTGTCCTCACGCACTATATGATACCTACCGCACAGAGGGCACATCTACTTGGCACCAAAGTCACTAGAGACCGCCTGGTTGAAGATGCTCATTGCCTTTGGCAAGGCCCTGCAAATTTTATATTGGAAGATAGAACCGACGTGCCAAGACTTCCCAATTTTGATGTTTGGATAGAGCTCTCATTGAGCTGAGCGCCTCTGGATCATATATAGATATTGAACGTTACCGTGTCTGATCAACTTGCCTTGAGGACCAACACCGACGAGAGCGACAGCATGTTCGTTACTAGCGATCATGACGATGGAGCGCCTCGCGGAGTGGATAGTACCCCTCGCACCCCCCTCCAGCCCCATATCATAAGTATAGGGACTGCCCACTGGTTGACATGCTTCATGGTCTTGTCTCGCGGTCATGGCCAGCTGGAAGATGGGCGTGCCGCACACACGAAAACTCGGCCAAAGCGGTCGCCAGTGGAGCAGCGCCCCAGTAACGCTGCTGTCTCTGTGACCGCACACAATGTACTGCCAGAGTCTGCAATGATCTCACGGCACACTCATTTTGAGAATGATAACACGCTATAGCGGGAGAGCCCGCACCCGTTGGATGGAAGGCCTGTGCCAACCGCTAGACATTGAGCGTAGAAGCCATTTGGCTATACTTAGGAGGTGATCCTAAAACATGGATACTATTATTCTACCTTAGCTATACATACAATAGATGTGCCATCATCACTGCGTCGCCTAAGGAATGTGTAATAGAGGTGCTCAAGTGTATTTTGTAAATTGAAGACTGACTCCGGCGGCAGCGCCTAGCGCGCTTAAACTCCAGATTGGTCTCTCCGAGATACTTGAAGATCTTGGATGTGCTGTAACGGCAAACTCCAACAGGATGGGCACTTCAATGCCGCGGAGGCGGCTGCTCCAATCAAGTTCGTACTTCCAATTCTCCAGACTCCGCTACTCCAATCATGCTAACTAACGCTTTCAACAGTTACCTCCCTCCATCAGCCACACTTCCTCCCCTTTCTTCTCCCCTGCCTCTCCACCCACCGCTCCATCTCCTTCAACCCCTTCCGACGACGAAAGCCCGAGATTCTTGACCCCAAAATCCTCGACACCCTCAAAAAAGAAAAAAAAGAAAAAAAGCCCGAAGAGCGCCCCCCAACCGGCGACCTCGCTCCCTCCTCCATCTTCGACGAAGCCGACCCCGGCACCCCCAAAGACAGCAACCTCCCCATCCCCGTCCGCCGCGACCCCTACGTCATGGCCGCAGCCCTAGACCCAACGCCACACGCGCGGAAGCGGTGGCAGAGGAAGATGGTTATTAGGGATATCAAGGGACGGGGGCGGTTGAGTAAGACGGAGAAGATTATGCGGACGGAGAGGGAGCATTTGAGTAAGAGCCCGTGGATCAAGACTAGTGTGAAGAAATTGTATCCGTTAGCGAGACAGATTGCCGGAAAGCCGTTGAGTGAGGCGATGGTGCAGATGCGATTTTCTAAGAAGAAGGCGGCGGTGAATGTGCTGAAGCATTTGGAGTATGCGCGGGATCAGGCTGTTGTTGTCAGGGGGATGGGGTTGGGAAAGGTTACGGCGGAAGGAGAGGAGAGCGAGAAGGGCGAGGAGGAGAAGGGTGAGGAGGAGAGGCTGGTGGTGGTGGATAAGAAGGGGAAGAGGAGGGTAGTTACGGATCGGAGTGCTATGTACGTTGATGAGGCGTGGGTGGGGAGGGGGAAGTATGAGACTGGGAGTGATCATAGGGCCAGGGGTCAGATTAATAAGTTGAGGTTGCCTTTTACTAGTGAGTTGCTGTCATGTGGAGTATTTGGAGGATATATAGCGCTAATGATCGGAATAGGCATTTCTGTGGTGCTGAAGGAAGAAGCTACGAGGATACGGTTGGCTGAGGAGAGGGAGCAGAAGAGGCTGCGGAAGAAGGCCTGGGTACCGCTACCTGATAGACCTATAACGGCGCAGAGGCAGTATCCACTTTGGTAGAAGTGTTGTAGCATATCTGTGATATTGAAACATGCTTTCCTTGCTCCACTGATTAGAGAAAGCGCACTAGTAAAGCTGGAATGTGTATTGGGAATGGGTTTCATCATAGTAATTGCGTAATTCTTACGTGGTCAGTTCTGGAAACGCTTGCTTTTTTGCTTCAAGATAAGGTGAAATTCTTGAAAGCCTTTAGCATCCAAGGGTGTATTTGCGTCACGATCGGCTTAGAACTTTGGCGGTGCCGGCAGGAGTAAGGGTACCGTAAGATCCCACCCAAAGCTTCGTTTGTGCGCGGGTTGAAAATGGCACTTACGGCAGGGTGTAGGAGGAACCTAGGCAAGAACGACGCGACTAAGGTAAGATACCCTCCCCAAGCTTCATTTTTGCGCTGGTAGAGCGAAAACCTAATATAGCTTCGAAGCATGGAGATCATGACAGTCTACGAGTATTTTACCCAGAAAACATTATTTGCTGCTTCATTGACCTTATAAGGCGTGGTAATACGCGCTTCAGCACGTGCAAAATGAAGATAGGGCACCCTTAGATGTCACGTCATCTAATTGAGCGAAGCTACAAGTTGGGCGTCCTTCAGGGGCATCGACAGAGACTCGGAAAAAATGCATGATAAGTGACCACTCGCATTCATTTTTGGTATGACCTATGTACATCATGCAAGCTAGCACCGCACATGTATTCGACCATTTTTTTCGATGTCATCCACTATGCAAGTTCAAACTCCACGCATGTTTTCCGAACCTCTCCCCAACTCCTTTTGTTTCGCAATTCAAATCCATGCACTTTTGTTCTAATATGATATCCACTCAGCTCGTCATGCTTCAACTTGATGTTGACCCCTGGGCATCACTTATGGAGATGTCCGACCCGCGGACCAAGCGACGACGCTTGTGGTGACCTGAAGATGATTTGGTGGCGGCGTAGGGGGTGGTAGGAGTGGAAGGGGTTTTACGCTTGAATGAGCCCAAGCGAGGAGCGACGGTGACGTTGGTTTTGGGGGGGATGACGTGCTTGGTGACCGCGATCTTGGTAGCTGAAGGCTTGGGAGTAGACTTTGCCACAGGGACCTTGGTAGTCTTGTTCCGCACCTTGCCTTCAGGGAATGTAGCGAGAAATTCCACACCAGGGAAGATCTTCTTCTTCTTCTCACGTGCGATGTACTCCGGTGTCTCGAACTCTTCCTCAATAGCGTCAAGGACGTCGCGTACTTCGGCGAACGTCTTACCGTGACCAATGTGAGGCACAAGGAATCGCTCCCAGACGGCGTCGGTTCCAGTGGCAGCAGACTGGCCAGCAAGAAGCAAGGCCGTGTTCTCGGCGTCAAGGGCATCCTGCTCGCGCTTACGCAGGGCAATGGTCCAGTTGCGTACAATGCCGGCTTCTTCGAACTTCTCGAGCTGAATACGCACTAAAGAAAGCTGGCTCCAGGCCCAGTTGCCACCTTCCTTATTGGCGCGGTAGCAGAATCGTTGATAGTGCTGACGGCACCACATGATCCAATGGCCAGCGAGGGCGCGCGTGCATTTTTTGTTGCGTCCAAAGATGTGGGAGACGACTTGACGGTGATGGCCTGAGCCAGTCACGCATTCCTTGGTTGCCATGCAGATCTCGTCGACAGGATGGCTTGTCTTGGTATCCTCGTCGGCCAGAGCAGAGTCATTGTCATCGACGTTGTCGTCCAGAACAGAGTCTTCAGCTAGAGCAGAGTTGTCCGCCAGTGTGGAGACGTCAGCCACAGCGGAGTCTTTGGCCAGGACAGAGTTTCTGGCCATTGTATAAACGTTGGCTAGGACGGAGTCGTCGTCAACCTCACTTAGAGCAGATACAAAGCTGCCCGACTGGGAGCCCGAATCGGGCCTTGACCCATTATCAGAGGCAGGGCTTACGCCAGAATCAACATCAGTGTTCGGCTGAGAGGCAGTGTCGAGACCAGCATTGGCGATGTTTGACTCCGCACGCTGGACTACTGTGACTTGGTTGATGGAGATGAAGGTAGTAGACATGTCTGCGATGGGCAAAATACGATGAGCAATGGTTGATTTGCCTTGGCTGAGAATGTCAGTAAGAACAGAATCGAATGGATGAGAGGTCGTAATGGGATCAAGTTTGTGGTCAATGCCAAGTGTCCAGTGTTTGATATTGTGTTTAGGGGGTTCAGGCGGAGACCGGTTTCATGAACATTGGCTTTGAATGGACAACGTTTTGGGTGGACAATGACTTTGGAGGGACAACGTACTCTGATTGGTATTGTCTTTGTCGATACCAAACGTTGAGTGTTCCAAAGCGTGTGTGGAAGGGCGTGGTTGGTGTTGATCTCGTCTCCGCTGAGATTGTAAACAAGAGATGGAGGCGTTGGAGAAAGGAGTTCGTACGTTGCTGCGAGCGTCGAAACAGCAATTTTCATCAGTGGATTTGATGTCTGTAGTCACTATCAAGCGTTTGCTCTTTGAGAGAATGTTGAGAGGAGTTGGTAGTTGTTAAGACGAGGAGGGACCATCGTATATGAGTTGAGACCAACACTTCCGTGAATGCAAAGCGGGTGCGTCATGCCTAGTATTACGACTATCAGCCGACCCCCACCTTCTCCAAGTGATGTGTGAAGATTAGTATGCCCACGCGACAGGATTGTTCCTACCCCTGCCCAGCATTCATTGGCTCTTTTTCTACGATCTTCACGGTAGGCCCCAGCCTTGTGCTACGCCCATTGTGGCAATTAATTGCTGTCACGCTTCGGTGCCGCATAGAACACATTTGCTAAAATTCTCAACATCTCTCACAGAGCGGTAAGTCATGAGGGAACGAAGGAGGGACGAAGTCGAAGCCAGAAGTCTTTAAGCACAGTTCCTCATTGTTCTTGCTAAATTGTCAAAAGCTAAGAGGAAAGCACTTCACAAAGTAGAGTCTCGCGTCGGCTTGCTCGATATGGGAACTCGATGCAGTGACTGGGTCCGGACGCGTTGATCAGAATTACGTGGTCTGGAAAGACCCATTGCCTCAACACCCATGGTTTCATGACTCCCTTGAGATGCTTAGTATTTATTTTGCTAATGTATGTGCGCGACAATTCATCCTGTCGTTAGGATTCGCAACGAGACTCTGCACTGCTAGCATGGTAGGATAAGTCTCAAAAGACCAGGCATGCTTTTGTATTACCTGGCGAACAGTGAAGTCTGGGACCTGTAGACTTCCCTGGTACTTCCTCCAATTTCAATCCATACAACGGATAGTCCATCTATATTACCGTGATATGTAGAGCGAAGGTTCAGAGTGCAATCCTCTGATAATTCCAAAACTTCGGGACAGAGAAGCGCAGGGGCTGTCAAAGCTAAGCTTGTCAAGAGGGGAAATATCCCATTGGCGGAGATTCCTTATGTAATTAGTGCCTGGGCGGCATGCTTTTCTCCGCCATTTGTTTAGTATTATTCTAGCCTCCTGGATATCATAAATAGCTGGCCCGTAGATAGCTACCAGTGGTCGATAAACTCGTTCTACATACATGCAATAGTGCTGTTCAGCCATATTGATCAAGTTATGGCTTAGCTTTCCCGAGATTTGAGCCTAGTGCTAGCGTGTTATTAGCGTATGCAGAAAGCTGTGCAATCCTTGGCACTTTTTTCTTTTTTTTGCGCTCCCTTATATATAGAAACCCAAGTCTACGGACAACGCTTTTAATATATTAGCCTCATATAAGTAGATAGCTTGATTTAAGGCGATTCAAACGCCGTAAGAATAAACCTAATCGATCTATTACTACGGAACTTGTTAGGGGTTGAAGTTTACAACCAAAATCTTAGAGATTAGGCGTAGAAATTAGGCTTTCTACGCTAATCCTTTAGCGCTTATCCGCTCTGAAGCCCTATATACCCTACCAAGTCTACTACTAATCTTTAAAGCCTTATAACATATTATTCATCTATCTAGATAAGTAATTTACTACGGCGTTAAAATTCTATTTAGTAGAGCTATCTACTGATATAAAGTTGATATCTTAGAAGCTTTATTCGTGGATTTGGTCGGGCGTGTAGCGCGAAAAAAAAAAAAAAGTGCCAAGGATTGCACAGCTTTCTACATACGCTAACATGTCCTCGCGTGCCAAGAAGACATAGCTTTCATGCACTTTGAGAATATTGTGCATAGATACTAGGAGCATGATATATGGACAAAAATATATATATTCGAGTGAAGATAGAACGTATGTGTGGGGATGTTGAAAGTGGAGAAAGCCAAGCTTGATGTATCCTTCATGGCTCCTTCCTTCCAAGTCCTTTATTAGGCTATCCATCAGATTGTTGCAAGAAAGGACGGCTTCTTCGCGTTTACTTCCTCCGTTTGCCAGTATTACATAAGCTTTAGATATTTATTTTCTAGCTTTTCTTGTACACGAGGTATATTGCTACGCCTGAGCTCAGAAGCTTACAACTCCATACCGGATGACCTCCTTGGTTTGGACCGCTAGATTGGCGAGTGGATTGGCTAATTACTCTCCAGATCATCAAGCTTTCCCGCTCCTCAGGCTACCAGGCCACCAGGCCGGCAAGTCTGTGTCTCTTAATATTCTGAGAAGCTAGGTCACTGGCAACAGCGCCGCTATGGCAAAGCCGCCGGAGTCTGATAGCTCGCCGGCTGCTGAGCAGCCGTCAAAATTTTCCGTCGGAACAGACGCTGTAATACCACAAATCCGCACTGAAGCATCTCCAGTCGCTCATACGAATGTGTCACAATGGAGACCAGACGTGTATGCCCACAAGTTCATTCCCGAGGCTATGTCGGCGATTAACAGCGCCCCTGCTCGTTCGATAAGTATAGCTCCCAGTATCGGAGTTGATTACAATCATTACATATCGACATTTGCGGGCAGCGGCTTCTTACGTGCAATAGAAGTATTGCCGTATTACATGTTCAGCGGGCGAGCGTCCGTGGCATCCCTCGACCAACTTGAACCTCAGAATTACGGACAATATTTCGGGGACTGTTTGACGCTTGAACTTCAAGCACAGGTACCCGAGAGCAGGTGCTACTACCTCTATGCGGTTACTTTAGAGCAACTGGATGCTTCCAAGCAGTTATACTCGTTGCGAGTGCCTGGGCTACGGGACGGGACGCCTTCTGTTAGTCTCGGCGATTTTCTTACGCTTCGCCAACTGATAATTGATCCCTTAACTCGACTTCCTCGAGGAATGCAGGCTTGGCTTACGTCTGGAGCTAGAGAACGTGGTGAGATGGCGCCAGGCTTCACCGGGTTCCAGGTCCGTGCTGTGATCTCGGGAACCGACAAACTGCAGGAGCTAGTAATCCTCAATGCTGCTGGGATAGAATCCATGCTACCACCTGTATGTAATGTAATGTTTGAACCACAACCTCGAGTGATGCACAGCCTACATCGGGCCGTGGCGGACGTTGCAAGCGCATTATTTCGGAAGGAAAATCGCATAACATCCGCAGCTGTTCGGAAGGTTCGAGGAGTAGATAAGCATGATTGGTTACACCGTATGCTTTTCCCCGTGGACGCACATGGCATCCAGCAAGAAACACTCCCATCGGCTGTTTTCCCACAGACGTGGTTCGACAAGGTTTTAAATTTTGAGCAACAGGTACGTGTCCCTGCGGGCTTCTCCTCTTATTCAGTGCTAGCCACGGAGAATTATGCTACTGAGACTTTTTGGCAGAAAGCAGTCAATGCAGTACAGCATAGAACCTATGGAGATATGTGCTATCTAATCCACGGGCCTCCTGGGACGGGCAAGACCAAGACTATCTGCGAGATAATCCTTCAATTGGGAAAGGATCTCACGTTTCGTGGTAGCATACTTCTCTGTGCTGCATCAAACACAGCCGCCGATATTCTTGCTCTCCGCCTGAGACATTTCTTTGAGCCAGGAGTTCTACTTCGCCTAAACGAGTTGTCAAGAACGTTTGCAGAAGTTCCGCAGGAGCTATTGCCGTATTGCTGGGTGGAGCAAGACATGTTCAATTTACCTCCTTTCCCGAAGCTAATGGCGTACAAAATTATCATCGTCACCTGCCAGGGGGCGGATGCCCTCGTTCAAGCTCGAGTAACCAATGGCGACTTGATCTCTCTGCAAGCTAACATGGCCAGAGCTATGGATTCTGAGTTCGATACTACCGACGAGCCGGCTCAGCTCCACTGGGCGGCTCTCATCATAGACGAAGCAGCTCAAGCTACTGAACCTGAAACTCTTATACCCCTTGTACGTGACCTTTCTAAACCATTCTTTCTTGTTCCGTAGCCATTCTTGAGTTGTGAGACACGTTCGAGGAGCCAGCCGGGAGGTATTGCTCCCGGGGAAGGTGTCATAATATTCAACATCGTCTCTACAAGAGTAATGCTGACTCTGCAACTTCGCAGACAGTGGTAGCCCCTCCCCCCAATCGTCTGTGTACTATAAGTCCCATTATTGTGATGGCCGGAGACCAACATCAGTTGAGTGCCAGAACATATAGCAAAGAGACTACTCTACGTGTTTCTCTCTTTGAGCGTCTTGCCGATGCTCCTGTGTACGCTACGCATCCTCTCGCGCGCAAGAATCTACATCGTAGAGAGCAGCAAGTTCCCATGATACGTCCGCCATTCGTCAATCTCATACGTAATTATCGCTCGCACCCGGCTATTTTGTCTCTACCTTCGTCCCTTTTTTACTCGAATACCCTGATACCAGAGGCAACACAAACAGACTCGTTGCAAACCTGGACGGGTTGGCAAGGGCGCCGCTGGCCTGTGCTATTCTCTTGCAATCGTGGGTTAGATGATTGCGAAGATGTTCAAAGCCCAGGCGGAGGGTGGTTCAATATCCAGGAAGCCCAGAAAGCCATCGATTATGCTAAGCAACTGCTGTCTGAAAAGCTTATAAGCGACCAAGCTGAGATCTGCATAATGTCACCATTTCACGCCCAAGTGAGATTCCTACGACAGCACGCGAGAGGTGCCGGGCTTCAGCGGGTCAACATCGGGCCTATGGAGGCTTTTCAAGGCTTGGAAAGTCGATTTGTTATCATCTGTACTACGCGAACAAGAAAACGTTTTCTAGACGATGACGAGCTCAAAGGGGTGGGTCTTGTAAATCAGAAGAAGAAGTTCAATGTTGCACTCACGAGGGCCAAGGAAGGACTGGTCGTTATCGGCAATCCCTGGGTTCTAGCCACCGATCCATACTGGCTGGCTTTCCTAAGATTCTGCCATAGGAACTCATTGTGGCAGGATAATTCCTTGAAGTACGTACCGCCTCATTCTAAGGCGGTTGATGTCAATGATTGGAGGGCATCCCACGGTGAAGACGACAATTTCGAGATTACAGGACTAGAAGCAGCTTTGCTCTACAAGGAGCGAGACAAGACAGCGGGGTCTCAGGCTGCCAAGAGATTCATGAGCGGATCGGAGAGTCAAGAGGATGCTATGTGGCGAGCTGGATTAGAAGCGGAGCAGAGAATGAAGGCGAAAGAAGCGCTTGAGATCGCCGATTGGACGCTTTTTGAACAAGGTCAAGTGATGCTGGGGTCAGAGTAGTACATGAAGGATGTTTGTCCTACCTCACATAATAGGTTGAGACCATTTCTGCTCTTTGCCTCTACTTCTATGTGATCATCTGCACGTTCTTGTGCATAATTATGTGTCATCATCTCATAGTAGTAGTGTGGTGATCATGGCATACTCGCCACGCACTTTCTCCCCTAGATTTTCTAAATCAGAAGAAAATATCATTCGTACATGGATTGTGTTGCTTGAAGATGTGGGTACCCTTGGCAATTACCCCAACAAAGCAACCGTCGTCTTTCACAAATGTGATACAGCTTGTTGTGTCGTCGGTCTGAGCTTCGACACCATTGTACTAGGTCAATCCTTCGAACCCTGCCGAACCTTTTGGATACTACATTGCACCACTATTTAGAATCAACGGATTGATAAGGCTAACGAGGGCGGACAGAACATGGTTTCAAAAATCAACATAGCTAACACCAACAGTACCAAAACCTCCATCATCCTCGCCCACGACGGCTCCCAACCTCCAGAGATTGCGTACACCCTCTTAGCCTCATTCCTCTCCAGAGACGGCTACACAGTCCTCACCCCAGCCTTACCATCTACAAAATCGGCCCCGACAGCGCCAGACTTCTCATCAGACATATTGGCCGTACGTGTCGCCGTTCTTGGCGCGATCTAGAAAGTGAACGATGTGGTGCTGGTGATGCATTCCTTCGGTGCTATTGTTGGGTGTGAGGCTATCAAATGGATTCCGGCTGTTGATGAGCTTATTGCGCCAGAGAACATTATATGGAGGGGAAGCGTTGTGAGGTTGCTCTTTGTTGCTGGGAGTGTGATGGTGAGGGAGATGAGGAGGTGGGCTGGGATTGGGTTGCCAGTGAAGGTTCCTGGGTGGCGTATCACGGTACGTCAATTCGCTCTCGACTAAGCTCAGAGGAGCCCCGATTATTTTCAAAGTCAGAAAAGCCATGTTGGTTCTAGCCAATGGCGCAGGATCTCATTCTCTAGTTTCTTCTAAGAGATAAAGAAAATTCTGTTGGTCGCCCAGGCTAATTCTAGATTCCTCCATTCTAGGACAATCTTATCACCCCTGAAGACCCAACCCAGCTTTTCGTCCCCGGCCCAAAGGACTCGCAGAAGAAGGAGCTTTCCAGCTCCCATGCCAATCGGTGTCGAAAGTCAATGCCCCCATGTTAGGAATGATCACCTCCACATCTAACGTCTGCCCGCCTCCACCGCTTTTATATCTCCTCTCGCGAACCCAGCATACCCGCATATTCCATGCTTATACCTGTTATGCACCAACGACAAAGCCGAGCCGGCCCGGTCGCAAGAGCGGACGGGAGGTGCTGCGGGCGCTACGCGCGTGGAGTCTGGACATGTGGCTTTTGTGAACCCGGAAAAAGTCGGACTTGTGGCGAGGTGAATTCGAGAGCAGATTGGGGAGAGCTTTGCTAAGCTTTGAGGACGTGGTGTAATGGCCTGGAGAAGGGGGTGGCGTTGGCCATGGCGGGGATGGGGCTGGAGGGGGAGGTGGTGGTGGTGGCCAAGGCGGATGCGATGGTGGCTTACGCCCTGGAGGAGGAGGTGGAGGTGGCGAAGATGAATGGGTTGGCGGACGTGGAATTGATTTGCTCATAGTTAACTCGTCGTGACTTTTTTGCATGCGCGAGCATATACGAGGCTGTAGGGACCGCAGGCAAAGGATTATCTATGCATGCATCTGAACGGTCTTCATCGGAGAGGGTCCTGACTACTTATGTCAAGCCGGCATTTAAGTCCAACGACGCCTATCTACTGATATGGCTTGCTATGTGGCCGTGCTGTCAACCTCACTTGACAGCCTAATGGTAGAAAGATAGCATACGTGCGGTGGTAGCAATACATTGACGTCGATGGGAATTGTTTCTAAGTGATCACACCGACGCCCAATTGCCCAACATCATTCCATCTTTTGTTCAGTGAGGCTCGCTTTTCCGCGTTTGTGGTGGGTTGCATTAATTGCCAAGGAGGCCCTGATAGCAGCGAGTAGGGTTGTCTGAACTATCAGCAGAGCGATAATATCAAGGCAAGTTCTATCGCCGCTATTGGTCGTGTGTACGCTCACAAACACCTAGTTTGTCAGTATTCCAACCTTCGATGCAGGGTCTGAGACTTTCAGCATTCATGGGCACCTGCGCTTGTTGTAGCGGCTCTGCTGGCTCATCTTCATTGGCCGTCGAAAAGCTTCGATCGGTCGTACGAGAGACCAAAAGGATCAGTCGTCGCATGCAAGATGGTTGCAAGACTCCAGAGTAAGGCTATGAAATTATATGCCGAATTGGTCGACCTGCTTGAACTAAGCATCTTTGATTTGATTTGATTCTGCATGAAAGAATATTGGGCTAGATCGCTTTTTAGAAAACTGTAAGATTATGATCCGATAGTACTACATGGTGAGATTAGGCGAGAGCTCAAGGAATCTCGCTATTGGACACTAGTGACGAAAGTTCTGATGAGAAGAGAGGGATGCTATCTGTCGATCTCTATTTGACCTCCGAGGACACATTTCCGGTCCTCGGAATGCAATATTAGTATCGAAGCCATTATATCGACGGGCCTTATCGGATAGTTGGATTAGGAAGCAAAACCCCCTCTGCATTTTCGAATGCGAGCGAAGCAGCTTACCTTCGTCTTCCGAAGCTATTCAGATGCATCATGCATGTAACCGAGCTAGCGAACGGATGCTTCTCCGATATCGCGATCTCTTCCGAACTTGTAGGCGTTGCGGCCTGACGTGTGACGTGCGTAGCTGAAACTTGTAGCGATGTGTTTCTGCAGGGCAAGAATTAGCAGCACAGAATTTCATTGATCAGAAGCTGTATCAGGCTTCGTAGCTCGGGAAAAAAGGAACGATGTCGCTCCAGACGACTGAGTGCAATTCTGGCATCAAAAGTGCTCGTTATACGCTCATAATTGACAGCGTCTCCAAGCACGGACGGTGGATGAATGACTTGGCTAGGAGGGACTTCTCCTTTGAGTACATCAGAGAACAACCTAGCCTCAGCCATCAAATACTGTTTTCTTCATTGGCTGATCGTATTCTTCTTAGCCCTTGAATTCTTTCAAGCATTCCACTAACGCTCTCTCATAAGATCTTGGTGCCTTGTCCGTTGTATAATTGTCAAGATCGGAGGCCAATTTTGCAAACAGCTCGTCACGCTGACTGGTTATGGAGTTTCCAGCTATTTCTGCTGAGCTTCAAGATCGCTAATAAGATACTGATACTCGAGCCTTCATCAATCGATACCTACCTGCAGAGAGCTTTTAAGTAGGGAAACGTAGTTGAGGCTGAATGAGTTGGTATTGCATGTGAATCGTACCGCCACTCCAGAGGGAGGCAAGTTCAAGAAGATAGAGTACAGCGAAGCACCCTGCTGGCGTTTCCCTGATGGAGGTCTAAAGGGGCCAGAAACTCGGTGGAGGAGGGAGAGGAACATATCCTCAGCCACAGAGAGGTCCTATGAGAGTGTCGAACTAAATGGAATGATGAAGAGAAAAAAGGAAGCCTTCAAAAGGGCCTGGAAAAGTAGCAGTAATTGGCGGACTTAAGAAGTTGCCAACGGACCCTAAAAAGCTGTGAAGAACTTACTGAAGATACTAGAGTAACACCCTTCCATAAGAGATTTCCTCCTCCAGCAAACCGTTTAGTCTACAACCCTGATCCTCAATGCACAATAATTCAAAGTCTTTATCCGTCTAGTCTTTTGTTATCCAGTGCTCTAAGTACCTGCATTGAGCTTTGATAGAGGGAAGGGCCGGCACGAAGCTTAACACGCTAAGCGAGCCCTAAGTCATTTGTTGACAATGTCGGACCCTATGCTACACCCTGCCGATGGAATTCCACAAGGTAATGATCTGAAAGTGGTCTCTGACATCGCCCACCCATGCTTCTCCACCATATTGAAGAAGGCTTCAGCTGATCCAAATGGCAATCAACGTTTTCGGATTTAGCTCTATGGTAGTGAAATGGGTTAGTTCGCTCTCATGCCTTATTGAAATTGAGCTGATACTACAAGCAGGCTTTGTCAACAATCTGATGCGAGCAGCAGGGAAGAAATCTATCCTCGGCACAGCTAGCCTTCTGACAACTGACGGGAAGGTTTTTGGTCCCTCAACGAACAAGTGTTGCAGAATCGAGGACCTCAGCCTTGAGAACGGCAGCATTGATGATTCCGACAATATGATTCCAATGGCGGTGTTCTCAGCAATAATGCTACGAACCAAGGGTTTCCGTGAAGAGTACAAAATCAACCATCTTGTCATGAGCGAAGCGCAAACCTTTCGTTGGTTTGTGAACTTCCTTGGTCCTGCAGGATTCCAGAACTGTACTTGTGACCCTTTTGGCGCGGCGGGCCCCGAGCTTCAGAAATGTCTCCCTTGGCCAATACCTTATACGGCCATCAAAGCCAGCAATGATGACCATCGTCATGCCAGGAGCAGTTCTACAGTGTCACGGGGTCCTGCTCCTTTTCTAAAATGAAAAGCTAAAGACAGCCAAAGCACTTCCACATCCCGAGGACCCGGCGTAACAATAGGGGCCCTAAATAGCTTGAGCCCTGCTATATTCATTGATGCAGACTACATCCAGGACCAAATCGCTGAGATCACCTCCAATCCCTACGATCTCCCTCGTCGTTCCATCACTTCCGCCAAGCCAGGGGTCATTACAAAGATAGTATATTGCAAGAATTGGATCCAGTATGGCCAATGCAATTTTCAATACACTAGGAGGGGTTGCAAGTTCAAGCATGAGTACCCTGAGGATGAAGGTAATCGGGTTGTACCTCTTCATCTCCCCAACGCGAGTACGCCAGGTGTCGTGAGAGAGATCGTGTATTGCCCGCACTGGATGAGGCACGGCTGGTGCATGTACACGGCTCGAACAGAAGTGGAAAAGGGGTGCAAATACAAGCATGAATTCCCTAAGGACGAAGAGACTCAGCTCAGTATTGGCATTCGAGGGCCCCCTCGCTGGCTTCAAGACGATCCAGGTCTGAAGAGACAATATTGGCCAGCAAGCGAGCCTGTGGAGCATACTGGCTCGTAAAAAGGGACAGGAGGTATAGCGAAGAGACATCGATCAAGTCCGGAGACAGACTCCTCGGTGCATGGCTTGCAGCCCAATAGGAAGAATACAAAGTTGGGTGTGGACGTTTATCATGACCTCAAATCCGCTGCTTCCTCCAAGGCTGACCAGAAACCTCCCCTCTTACGGCGATAAAGAAGAGAGGAATGAGGATCGGATTGTTAGTATTGGGAGGGAAGAGCATCAGCAGCAAGCACGCGGCTATGGCCGCCTCCCATTTCAAGGAGGCAGAAATGATGCTTCTGGAGGATATAGAGGTCGCAGTGGCCGCTACTTCAATCAGTATTGACAAGGAAATTATGGACCACCGACCTTTAGCATGCACCCTTTATGCTTGCATCAGAGCCCAAGACCAACGAACAATCCGGGACGACAGTGATAATGCATGCTTTTGACTGACGGAGCGATAAAGGTGGAAAGTCACGTCGGGCTTCCAATATTTTCTTTGTAGTGATCAAAAATGCAATTCTCAGGCTGTATTTTCATGCGGGCTCCTCGATATTGATCCTAATCAGCTGCTTCCATCATTGGCAATATCTTCTTTGCAAGGTTGTAGTGACATTTTGTGCACTGCCAGATGGTGCTTTTTATAGGCCACTTTGACCTGTGTTTGGCAGCTGGAGGCTGACTTTCTACTGAGATAAGCGGGCTAGCCTGAAATGCTGACACATTGGGACTTACTACTGTACACAAGCTAGCATTCCTCTGGCCGTGGTGAGCTTGGGTTGAATCACGTTATGCCATTCATAAGCTCGAACCTGCGAAGTAGGCGAGAGAATAGAGTAGCGGTCATATATGCAGAGCAAACATTGTCGACCGACTTACATCAAGATGGGTTTTTGGCTACCGAAGGAGCATGGTTTTTGTTGTCTAGAGGGGTTAGTACCAGCCGACCGCCCAAACATAGCGGAATTGGGAGCACCATCTCATGAATGACGCAATTTTGGGCACCAAGCTGGGAGTGAAGGTGCCAGTAGAAGCTGCTAGCCGATCCTTATAGGGCTGTGGCTGAAGTGATAGAAACAGACCGAAAGATCCTCTCTTCTTACAATCACGTTCTCGCTAGCATGATATCTTCAGGTAAATAGTATGGCATCTCAAGGTCAGGGCTCCGGGCCAGTTGGGCCTTATTTTTCCGCTCAGGTCACTGAATTCGAGCGCGAGCAAAATGACTGTCAACGTTTTCAAATCAATCTTCGAGTGTCAACGCTGGGTTTGTCTCGACACTCAACCATACCTTCGAGTTGCTGACTTCTTATGCAGCACCCCAAGATGGCTCTCATGTTGCGGGGTCATCGATCGTGTGCCTGAGTAGCTCAGAACTTCCTTCTTCCATTGATCCGTACAAGAGCTGCATCATCGAAGATCTCATTGCTGAACGCGTCCCGGACAGACTCGACAGGATGGCAATTTTGGTTGGCCTCCTCCGTCAGATCCAGGAGATCTGTTTGAACCGCTCTGTCATGCATTTAGCGATGGCCCGAAAACTAGGTGCTCGTTGGTATACCGGACTTCTGACAGCTGCGGGGTTTAGACACTGCGAGTGCGACCGTCCGGGCGAGCTTGTTGCTGGATCTCCGACATGTTTCCCCTTGGATCAGCTATCGATTAACCGGGAGCAGCGTTTCATTACAGTAGCCAAGAGCGAGCCCAGCGAGTCAAGCAGTCTCCAGCTTGGAAGTTCCTCTCCACTTCTGAACCCCAACCAGGTCGACACACCCTTCCCTCGAGCTACATCCGTACCATACTACGCCCTTACGAGAGCCTCCGAACCCGCTTGCCCACAACCTTACTTTAGCAAGAAAGAGTATTGCAAGTAAGTCTTCTGGAATGATATTTTCCTCTTTGTTGCCTTACTTCAAGTTTGAAGATATCACAGCGGAGTATCTGCCGTGCCTATTGCTCGGAAACATAACTTAATTTCGGAGACACATTCCGCGATTTGTTACCTATGCTTAGACGTCAATGCTGACTTTAAAAATCATCAATAGTTATTGGATTGAAAACGGCAAGTGCAACTACATGCAAGTAGGGTGTAACTTCAAGCATGAGATCCCGGCCGACGAGGAAATTCGAACCAAAATTGGTATGCGAGGAGTTCCTGGTTGGCTCCGGAACAGCCCTGCAGAGTACAGGAAATATTGGCCTCAGGCACAGCAAGCTCTACCTGCCCCAGAATTCAAGCGTGAGCCAGAGGAGCATACCGACTTTTCGTCGGAAGCGCCGCCCAAGCGAAGCCAGCCGAGCTCAAGTCCCTTCTTCCATCGCCAGCAATCCGAGCCAAACAAGGCTGCCAGTGTAGGTAGCATGTCATACCGCGACGTCGAGCGTACACAATCAGGCAGAGTGGACCGCCATCAAGCTACAGGTGACCTTGAAGAAGGAAGATTTGACTCTCAGGATGAGTATGGAGGATTGGGGACGCGAGGCGGACGAGGTGGAAGAAGACGCAGACGAGGTGGAAGAAAATGAACTACATTACTGTGGCAACTGATTAGTGAAGCGTTACTGACACCGCTCAAAGCGCCCAAGAATTTGGCGTATTTGGGCATCTTCGATCCAGGTATGCATAGCTGACTCAATCATCATAGCATTACCTCAACCAATGAGGAGTAAGAAACCGAAGATTTTGCTGAGTGATCGATACTCTTGATTGGATTGTTGCGATCGTGACTGCTTGGTGAAGCCCCCTAAGCAGTCCATGCGTTCCTTACGAGGCTGTTGTTTGATTGTCAGTGTCACTCTGCCATACTTTCACCACTTAAAGCACTCGTATCACTTCCGCTAGCGTCAAGGCTGTATCATGCCCACCACTTCAAAACCGCGCCTTCTGCCATCCTTCTTCTTCCTTCAATATTAGCAGCTTGCGACCTCAGTAAATACATCAAAGATCATATAGTCAAAGTTTTGGCGTGATACAAAGCTACTTCTTGTGTTGTTGGTCTCTTCTCACGGCTCGACTCCTGGTGGGAGTCGACAAGTTGGTCGACAAACTACGACAACATCGTTCACTTCAATGACTAGTCGCAGCCGGGCTTCAAGGCATGCAACAAGATCCCATCAGTCTTGCACTAATCCTGTGTTGAATATGCCTCCTCATACTCTCTGTGGCCTCGGCTGGCCGAGCCCGGAGCTCTGAAGCAGATGGCGAGTACGACAGCAACGGGGAGCTCGTCATGGACGAGTACGATGCACAGCAGCCCGGCTACTACGGCAATGGTGAATTCGAGGAGGACGAGTACACTAACGAGTCCAGCGAAGATGAGATTGATGCCGCCAAGGTCGCCGCTCTGCGTGCTCAGGGAGCCAGCCTAGGCGGCCAGGTGTACCCCGCGACGGAATTCATAACACAAGAAATTCAAATTATCACTCTCATCCATTGCTTTCAAGTTATTGCGCTTCATAGGCAACGAACTTCCCCTTCAAGAACTTCGTTCAACTCGTATTCAAGAGCTGCAACCTCGCTTTCAAGTCTAGCGAACCAAAATAACCAGTATGGTTTCCAAAACTACCTTAGGGCTTCTGGCCCAAAGGAATGGAAAGAAGGAGATGGAGACGGTATGAAAGGCACCACCCCACTGATCTACAACACCGGCTATTATAAGATCACCGCCGACACAGGCACCTGGCCACAGCCTGTGGACCTGGAACGTCGTCCAAGCTGAAGTAAACCCGCATTCTGAGCGTTTCAGCCGCTGGCCCGCTGTGTTCAGGTCCAAGGAAGGACTGAAGAACACGAGGGATAACAAGGGTCATACGGCCAAAGTCATGAACCCCGAAACGGGAAAATGGGTTTACCCCGGATTCCGATAATGTACCGACTAGGGCGAGTCAGCTAAGATCATCAATGAGGGCAACGAGCTCAAAAAAGAAGCGGTCGGCCACCTCCCACGTCCAAGGGTCAAAAAGTGCAAGGCGTCAGACACTTTTAACCATGGTAACGGCCATCCCTCCAACACCAATTCCAAGGGCTCGTCTAGCAAAGATGCCGACAAAATTGACCTCGCCTCCGCCATAGCCTCAGTCTTGGGAGAATTCGGAACATTAGGCTCCGACCCAGCAGAAGAGCCACAACTCCTCTGCACCACCAACACCAACTTCACCTACATCAACATACATTCAAACCCTGAGCCTACCACCCAGCCTCGAAGCAACCTTGCTAACGGTCCCACAGAAGAGAACCTTAAGAACATGTCAACATCGAAGACCGTTCTGGTACAGACCGTAATCCCAACAACACAGGTCAAATCGCTTACGACTTGAGAATACCAAACAAGGTCCAAGCTCCCGCTCATACCACACCCAAGACGTCCGGGACCCTGCCGAAGCGCGCTACTTCTAGTCTGTTGAACCTGAGCAACCTGGCCGATCGTACACATGACGCCAGCAAATCCAACGAAAACAAAACCGAACTTTATTGCCTGCATTGGACTCGGCATGGCCAGTGTGATTTCACGCATTGGGTTTGTAGTAAGAAGTATGAAATCCCGGCCAACGAGGATGAATGGGTTCGTATTGGCATGAAACGGCGGATTCCACAATGGCTGATGGAGAATTCGGCAGTAAAGGGCAAGCATTAGCCATGAGTATCTGAAGCCGATAGGCAACAGGCTCAATCTGTTTCCAAGCAAGCCTATCGAGGTTCAGGTGGCAATACTGGACCAGATACAGGGCCCGACTCTAGGAACCAGTCCGATGTCCAGCACGGACAGGGAACAAATCGCAAGGGGCGCGGGCGCTTTCCACACTCGAGTCGGCGTTTGGTGGTGAATCTCGTCGTGTTGCTTGGACCTATCAGAACCGCGTTCATGGGTTTCCGTCGTTGAAAAAGGTCGCCATTCAGATACTGGCAAAATTGACGGCGAAACTGAACAAGCGCGGGAGGTTCTGGGTGACATGTTACCAACTATGGTCCTGAAGAACGCAACAACAAGGCTTGAATACGCAAGCTTCTCGCGACCAGGATCATTCCAGAGGAAGAGCTGCCAACAGGCAAGCAATCCAGACTTATAATTCTCCTAATGCCCGGTCGAAAATAATTTGAGCCTAGTGACAGCAGCGCCGACAAACGAGCGCGTTCCGCGGACCCATTGCATGCACGCACAAACACATTGTACCTGCTCTTCACATCAACATGCAAGAATTCAGATGGAACGTTTCCTGTGATGACGATGATGGTGTTGCTTTGACAGGAGACGGCCTGCATGCAATTCTAAGTATTCTTCGATTGGACACAAAGAGCGATACCCCCAAGTACGAAAGTCATGCCAATCCATGTATCTAACACCAATCATTAGCATGCCTTGACCTGTATCCGTGCTAAATGGCCATTGCACTGACCTCTCGATATGACCTTGCCTTCCGCCCACCATTCCCCTAGCACTGTGAATAAGAAAGCTAACGAATTTGTAATCGGTACCGTAAGACTCAACTCTACACATGCAAAGTCAGTATCTCCATTTGACCAGCAACGAACACTTCTTATCGAGTCCTCCCGCAAGCCCACGCAGCCGACCCCACCACTGCTCTTCCACGTCCCTATCCTCATCCCCTACAACAATCTCTTCCTCTTCCGCCCTCTCCCTAGGCCCCAAAAAGGAAAACTTTCACTCACCAGCCCGTCCAATCAACAGAAAAAACCACACACTCCCGGTTAAATTCACCACAAGCGGCAACGCATACGCCGGACTCCTCAAAAGATCCACCAACGTCCAAAACCCCTTATAAATTCTCCACTTGATCCAACCACTCTTATTACCCGTATTAATACGGTCCAGGCTCCCGTGAGAAGGCGGGTGAAAGTTGAGGGCTGCGCGGCGAATGAAGGGGGTGGTGAGACCCCAGGCCATGCCTACAAGGAGGAAGCCGAGGGTCCAGTTCAGAATTGAGGGAGAGGAAGGGGACGCGGTGTCTGTGTCGGTATCGGACATGTTGGTCGCGAGGGATGGGCGATAGGGTTTGGTTTGGAGGCTGATAATTGGGCTCGTTGAGGTCGTCGTTAGCAACATTTACCTTGGCGCCAAGATATCGTTATCCTGTACCGAGCTACTAGCAGAATAGCTTCGAAAAGGACCGCTATCCCCAATTTGACAATGAAAATCTTGTGGGTCCAACAATGAAATTCCAAAGTAACACTTTTTCTAAAAACCTTTCGACTCTAAGCCTCTCCAGGCCATTATATATACTTTAAGCTTTACGATTATAGAATCCCCAGACGAAATCTAGTTTAGATAATTAGCTATATCTTTACTACGGAGTAAAATATTATTAGATCCATCGTTGTTGAATTATCTTCAGAGAAGGGCACCAAAACGGCGTAGGCTACGTAATTTGATTAGACATTCAGTGCTGACCAGATCACTGCACTTCTAGTGCAATAGAGGTGTTCGAGTAAGAAAGGGCAAATGGATGTGCGGAGAGATTGTAAACGTGATCTCGTTCTTGTTCAGCGGTCTATATATGCTTCTATGAATGTACTATCCGTATTGCTCGCGGCTTCCTGCTCGCTATGCTTATCCACCAAATTGTTATACAAAATCACGCATATGCCCGTGGAGATCAATTCAATTGCGAAGTACATTTGCTGCTTCAGAGTCCATATCTGCTCCTTCTAGGGCCCCTTTGCCCTCCACCAACGCCAATGTCTATCCTCCTCATCTCCTCACTCAAAGCGCTCGTGCCCCAATCCTCCTGCGGTGCACCAATTGGCACCTTTCCTGGAATGGGTGGTGGAATATTGTTCCTGCCATAAGTTGGACTACTATTGTATTCCCCGTAGTTGTCGTGTTCTCGCAATGGGTACTCGGCGACCGATGGACGGAGCGGTGAGCTGCGTGGCGTTGTATTGAGTGTCGGTACAATTGGGCTTGATGCCCCCTGGCCCGTTACAGCTGGGGACCTTTTCTGTAGTCTCGCGCGACCAGCCGAAGTTGGTGGAGTATCTTCTCGACTATGAGCGTAAATTGGCATGCTCGCTGCTTGAGGACGAACCTCGTTCAGGAGTGGGCGCTTGGCAGATGGTAATGGTTGAGCACCGCGTGGACTTTGCCTGAACCTGATAGTAACCTCTGGACCTTTCCTAACTGGCTTCTGCTCGGGCTCTGGCGCCCAAGTATCGGTTGGCAGATGATCTGATGGGTCAATGATGCGGCCATCGCTACCAATAATTGGGCCATCACCCAGCTTTTCTTGCCGCTCATGCTGCCGAGTTGCCTCCGTAGCTTGTTCTGGTGTGTTGTATCTTGCACCAAGATCATTCACACTAGCAGCAGCTTTAAGGGAAGGATTGTAAGCATCGAAAGAGTCCGGCGAGAATGGAATTTCAGAGCGTGGTCTTTCTATTGGTGCTGAGCCGGGCTGTGGGCTCACGGACTTGCGCATTGGCGTACGAGGATCCGGATTTGCTGCTTGCGGGATGATTGGCGCAGATGAACGGTGCGCTCTTCGATCATGCACATTCTGGATGTTGCGAGGTAAGAGCTGGGGCCTTGGCTGTGCAGCAGGTATGGGTCCTTGCTGAGCGGGACTTTGGTGATAATCTGGTACTGGGGGTTCAGAGTAACGATGTCGTGCGCTCATCCGCTGTTCGTGCATGATCCTATCAGACTCATCCTCGGCAATGCTAGGCTCGTACCCTGGAACAAGACTGGGAGGCATTGACTGCCCATAATCTCTGGTTGGGGATTGTGACCGCGGATCACCTAGCTGGCTAAACGAAGTGCGGGAGGAAACCGAGGGGGCTGGGTTCGAATACGGTTGGTATGATTGCGAAGTAGACGGTGAGGGTGATGGGCAAGACGTACGAGAATTGCTTTGGACCTGAGACAGCGGACTAGCAGGGATGCTGCCTCGCCCGCTCCTGATGTTGAGTGGCGCTGTAGCAGGAATGGGAGCGTAGGGATCTGGTTGAACCCGTTCCAACGGTTGAGGCGAGGGCCTGGACCCGCTGTTCCTGTGCACTGGTGGAGGCGGGGGTGGGGGTGCTTCGAATTCATCTGCAGCGGCTTCGTTTGCATTCGGCCAGGCACCGTACCCACCATCTCTCGCATACTGATGCGTAGGGCTCTCGTCGTAGCTGTGGCTTTTGGATGGTGAGGATCCAGGGTTGTGTTGCATGGATGGAGGTTGTTGCCGACGTCGAACGTCTATTATAGCGGGAGATGAGTTGGAATGAGGCATACCAAGGTGATTTTGCAAAGGCTGGATCAGTGGCCTGTCCTGCCATTCATCCCCACATCCTGTATCATAGTCCAAAGGCCGATCGTAGACTTGCCCACTATGTGGACTTTGGCTGTGCGCCAGAGCACTGTCCTGTCTGTAATCCGTCTGATCATTCAAATCGTAAGTCTCATGTTGGCTCGGTGTTGACTGATGAGGATGAGGAGGCATCGCTGGGCCTACATTGTAGGGCTCCTGATACTGGACGTTATTTCCCAATGGCGACGCTGGTTGCTGGCTATTTCGTACCCGTTGATGCTGTCTCGCTGGGGGTGGCGTGGTCTCGAACCCATCATCACCCGGGGAGTCGAAGTGACGCTGCTGAGAGCTAGGCATTTGGGGAACGCTGGAGGGAGGAGTCTGTGGAAGCGGCGTAGGTAGAGGCGACCCCGTTGGGTCAGCAGGTAATGGTCTCCGCTTGACTGGCCTTGGTTGCCTCGGACCACCAACGTGACTGCTGCCGCCGAAGGGCGTGGCGTTGATGGGCGCTGATTGGCGCCTCTCTTCAGCCTTCTCTTCCCGGGGACGGGTGTCATAGTAGGTGAGCTCCATCCTCAGTTCACCTGCGTATCTTCCCTTGCAGTTGAGATTATGCCATGCATCCTTCGATCCTCCGCCAGGCATAATTATCTGGTCCAAAGCTATCCACGTCTCCCCAATGAGCTCAGTCTTCTTATCGTCGTTGAAAACAGAGAGTTTTAGTTGGTAGTAGTCGGGGGAATCATGGACGGTGAAGCGCAGCTCTTGGTCCCTAAGAGTGTCAGCGTTGTCTCGGAAAGAGTCAATCGGATGTCTCACCATCGGGGTGTCTGCCCTCCACGTTTGTCTGTTTCCGTCTTCTTTGCCTCCTTTCCCAATCTCGCTGCGCAATATGGATCCTGCTTGCCCATTGCCTTCCTATTTGGCAAGTTCTTCGCTCGATCCACAATTGCTACCAATGTACCAATCTCAGGGCCATCCACCGTCATGTCTGCGTAAATGCCCGCCGTATGTGCGCCACCCATGGATGTCTTCGCTACCTTGGTTGCCATCTTGAGCGATGGAGAGATCGTTTGGTCCACTTGGGTAATTGGTGTCTCAGCTTGAATTGATTTGAAACCCGCCGTACGATAAACCGACGTGAGGTGTGATTAGGCTGTAGCGCTACCTTCAATCAACCATCAGACCAGAAAGAGGTTGTAGCAAGAGGAAAGTGCTCTCAAGAGGTCGTTCAGAAGTCAGAATCAGGTCATGGAAATATTGGATGAAGGTCCATCGAATCATGGTAGCGTTGAATGTTTAAGGTATGAACTCGTAAAATCGTGGCTGGGGAGGCTTGCTGAGAAATGGCTCCACATTAATAGATGATCGGCAGATCTCCAAGAGAGCGATTGTTTATCTCCATTGGATGGGTCGTAAAAGCAGTGTGACGAAGGTCTGAATAAAATGCAGTTGTGTTGTGCATTTTACCAGTATTCTGAGGTTGATGACGCGGAGCTCAGCTCCGAGAATAGATATCTTGGCGTAAATAAAGCTAGTCGTCTGGGCGGCGCAACCCAATATACTCCGAACGCTTGGTATTGAAATCAGTGAAATTTGCAGCATAGAAATCTTCCAAAATGAAGAGTGCCCCATATCGGCGCTCAAAATGAGCCGCGCTTGCGTAGTATTTGGCTCTTACTCGTAGATGACTTGAACCCTTAATTTGCTGCGTGATTCGACGGTACAGCATATTCTGTGCTCAATCGATCGCACTGGCGTTCAAGACTGCCACTCTCAGACACGAAGCCTGGCACCAGGCTCCCAGAGCAGTTACAAACCCAACCTATCCACGAGATGTATAGGCTACATGGATCGTATGTCTGTTAAGCGCTGATCCACACTGCATGGCCTTCTCCTATTTTCGCAGTTCTCGAAAGTCTGTCGCTTTTAGTAATCCGCCTAACACCTCAACGGCATACGACATGTCTACTTTCTGCCATACATCCATATAGCTATGCCTATCACGACGATACCTCCCAGAAGTGGCAATATCCTCATCGCCACCCTCTACACCGCCAATCCTACCATGACCTGAATCCGATCCCTTGTTTCAAACAAAGGTCAGCATATCCTATAAGGGACGACAACTGGATCATGAGATAGATTCAAGGAGCACGCGGAGATGACAGGCCCCATCTTCACTTTGTGCCATGCCTCGATACCCTTACTGAAGTGCTAAACAAGTAGAGAAAAATTCGAAGATACGTACCAATGTGCTCTGCTCATTAGTGACAAGAAATTCCTCCTCAGGCACCGGTATCTCCAAGAACCCACACAACCTCTCCCACCACTCCCCAACTCTATACTCCAGCAAGCTCTCCTTAGGCGCAGTTTCCTTCACCATAGCATAATGTTCCTCAAATTTCCCCTTGCCATGGCTTTCGAAATCTCCACCCCAGAAAGCCGTCCCCAGCTTTTTACGCATAGGATTCCAGTGCCGCAGAAAGACCGGGCCGAAGGAGCCCCATATATTGAGGACGCGTGATTTTGAGACCTTGACGACGGTAGCGAGCATGGAGTTGTACCAGCTGTCCACATCTCTCAATGAAAGGATGACTTTCGCCTCAGGATATGCAGCGATCAACTCCTCTGCGAAACACACATGGCGCATCGCAAACAGACCGTACTCTCCTCCATCAGCCACTATCCTAGCCCTATGCTTAGCAGCACACTCACCTGACACTCGCCCAAGCAAGCGATCCGAATCCGCCCTCTCAAAAGGCTTCCCTTTTCCATAGTATACCGCATTGATCGCCTCCATCCACATAATCGCATCCTGCGGATTACTAATTACGTTGAGCATATGGCAGCAGTCGCCATATCCCAACTTCTTGAGTACAGCCCACATGGACGCAGTACCTGTCCTTGGCATACCTAGACATAGTACTCGCATGGGTACTTTGCGAGTACGCTCATATGGATTGGTGTGGCTTGAAGCTGGAAGGTACAGCTCCGGAAAGCGCTCCCTCGAGCTCAACTTTGCTGCTGCCGCTGTAGAGTTGGCCATAGGAGGGGAGTCGAGTGTGTCCATTGTAGTCTGTGGAAAAGAGAATGGATGTGAGTCGAATATCGAACAACGCCGACCGAGAATATTTACGCGGCTGAGAGCGTCAATATGTAAATTCGTCTTTACCCTTTTCGATCTTATGTTAGAGTGGTGCCTTCACTTTGAGATAACGTCTTTGTTTTGAAGTAAAAGGATTGGACAATGAGCTGTCTATCTGATTGTCCCGTACAACTGCCTGCGCAATGATTTTCTTGTAGTTGCTTTATGTTGTGAACTCCGCGACGCGCGAGCAATTCAATTCATTGCGTTGTGGATGTATTCCCTCTTATGAGTACTTCACTTCTGATCAAAGCCAGTAGTAATACCTAAACTTGACAATGATCACCCATGCCTTTCTCCACTTAAGTTCGTCTTAAAAATCACCAATTACTTGCTCGCAACCTCGTCTTTGGCGATTCCCCAGCCTTCTTCCCCAAAGAATCTCTACTAATCACCCCTCCTTCCCAGTCCACAAACTCGTAATCCCCGCCATCGCATTCTCCATGCCCATCGTACTCATGCCCCCTCCCCCACCATCCTCCCTCCGCCTCTGTCCTGTCAACTCCATCTGAATATGCCGATGCAGATTAACCAACCAATCAACATAACTCTGCGCCTCGTTATTCCTATCCTCAACCAACAATCTCGCAAACTCATACTCCGACCCATCGAGCCCTTGGCGCGCTAATTGAATCGTGATAGTCTTGCTACCGCGTACGCTGCCCCAGTAGGCGATGAGGTTGCGTACTTGAGCATTAAGATGTGTTTCGAGGACTGGGAGGGAGGACATCATTGGGTCTAGGGACTGGAGGGAGGTTTTGCCGGGGCCGAAGAGATCTTCTAAGAGGTTGGGGGAGACGTGGCTGTGCAGCCAGAGAAGGCAGACTTGGCCGTCGTCGACGAGGTAGGCGCCCCCTTCTTCGATGCGGGAGAAGGAGGCGCGGATGGTTGAGGGGATGATTAGTTGGCCTGTGTTGGGGTCTGGGAAGCCTGATTCTGGTGGGATGGAGTGTACGGGGAGAATGCGGGGGTAGAGGTAGAGTGAGAGTTCGAGGGGTGACATCGATTTGAGTTGGCGCATTGCGTGGGTACGGCGGTCGGAGGGTTCATGGCCGGCTTTGAAGGCGCGAGATTTCGTTAGACCGAGGATGTACATGCTGAATTCTTTGAGGTTTTCTGGGAGGACGAGTTGGCCTGGTGGATGTGAGCCCGAGAAGGTCTTTCGGTAGCCTGCGAGGATGTCGATGGTCTTCTCCGTGAGAGCGTTTCGGATATCTTTGAGAGGTTTCTCTGTCATGCGAGTTGCAGCTTCCTTTGCGATCATGTTGACCACAGCGTCCTGATCAATGTACCTCATGCTCTCTGCAGCCTGTTCACTAACGCTAGCTACAGTATTGGTACACCGGACTCGTCTTTCTCCACTAGCGGTTGTATAAAGTAAAGCGCACTGAAAGTGAGCATCTAATTTGGCGTCCAATTTACCATCATAGCTGAACATGACTCCAATGGCCTTATCAGCATCAATGACGCCAAATTCGAGATCTGCGCCAAATGTGTGCTGCATAAAATTGCCATGGTATGATGACACTTGCAGGCCGTTGGAGCACCGGACTTTCATCAAGGCTTGGTAGCCTGTCTCTCGTGTCACAGTGTGCTTGATTTCTTGCGTGAGCTGCAGAGAGTCGCGGGGCGCGATGTAATTTGGATAAAAAAAGGTCTCACCGCCCGATACGGCTGCAAGGTGACCTAATGATGCCGTGTCAGTCAAAGTACCAGCGCGTTTCACGAACAAATCGACCTACCGATTGTCGCGATATCCATATATCGGCCCGCAGGAGCAGCAATGAAGAAGTCAATGCCGACACCATTCTCGACCATTTTACCTGCAAGCTTCTTGAATCCAGGATGATCTGTCTGGAACAACTTCTTCTCGCTCTCAATACCATGGAGATCATTTTTGTCTCTCAGCATCAATCTGCCTGGACCCCAAGTGGGCAATGAGGCCAGCGAGCAGAGTATCTTCCCGCCTGTAGCGCTTAGTGCTGACATTGCGGATTCGAGTACTGGTAACAGAGTGGGTTCCGGGTTTTTGACGCGTGCAAACAGAGCAGGCAACTGTGCAAGAAGGCGCGTGATAACCGATCTGATAGCTCACCATTAGACATTTCATGGCATTGCCATGAGTAAAGAACATACTTTGATTTATAAGGGTCTACGAAAAGACCGTCGCTGCCAAGTGGCACGAACGGTTCTTCAACATCCGACATGACCAGCATTTGGGCTTGTTCTAGATTTTCCTGCAGATGGTGAGCAATTGAGTCAACATGTTGAAGCCAAGCACCTACGTTACAGTTGTAGAAATGCATTGCCTTGTCGAATGTGACAAAGCCAACTTTAGAGCCAGCAGGGATTTGTCTCCGAGCATCTGGGATTTCTCCATTTGGTTCCTCGCCGTCTATTTCGTGCTCGTCTTCTCCGTAAAGTGCTGCGACGATTCCCTCACAAAAGGCTTCTAAGAAACCTTTGCTGACAGCGTCTGCAGTCACATCGATCACAAAAAGCCATCTTAGACCTACAGGTGGTTTAGCCCAGTACTCCTTTGGTACCAGATACTCCACGGTCCCTGTCGTCAACTCAGGCCGCTGTGCCCGATCCACTCGAATTCCAGTAGGGTCCGTAGGCGCAAAGTACTCTGGACTAACATCGTTCGGAAAAGTACACATGTTACAAACGAGTTTATTTCCCCCAGAACGGAACGTCATAAAAGGGTTGATATATGCTCTACACCTTCTGCATCGCGGAGGACCTAATTCTCCAAAATCGAGGACGGGTATTGGCGTTTCGCCAGCCTGCAGAGGCGCCAGCGGTTGTAATACCAAGCCGAGTGGTAGCCCAGTTGCGGTCAAGGAGTCTGACGTTGACGGAATATTGTTTAGCGTTAGGCGAGCATATTTAGGAGAGGAGTTACCCTGGTCAATTGCCACGAAAGGTACAGCACCAGGCGGAGGGAGATGTTGCTCCATCGTAGGGTAAACATGATCCAGGTAATACTGTGTAGCCGCATCTCGCGCTCTCGCAATACTCGGAATCTGCTCAGGATCCACCCGCCCCTGCGCTGAGACGCCTGGCCCGCTCGGTGTAGGTATTGCTTGAGCTTGATTTCTGAAGCCTGGACTTGAAGACTGCTGCTGCAGGCCAGGCGAGAATGGAGGATTGACCTGCGCAGGGAACTGGTTCATAGCGGGCGTGACTTGCTGCCTGGCGTATGGATGACCACCGCTTATTTGCTGAGATGAATCCTGGTTCACATACTGCTGAGCGTTCCCAGTGTTCTGATTGAACGCTTGGGCTGCCACAGTCGGCTGATCGATGTTATGGTAGGCATGCCTGCTTTTCTTCTTGTTCGGCCGGCTTGCAGCAGCACCTTCGCCCCCAAGGCCAATTCCTCCCATTTGTGATGAAAGTCCCCCCATTGCACCTTGATCGTCTACTGGTCCTTGTCCTTGAGGAGGAAAGTACCCTTGCTCTTGCCCCGATGTCCCTGCGTACTGGTATCCATTCTGCGACGTTTGCCCATACTGATCTTGTTGCAGTTGGGGAGGGTTCTGCGGATACGGCGACACTCCTTGCTGGTGACCCGCAGGCGCAGATGCTACAGGGGGGCGTTGCTGTCGAGGGTCTTTGCCAGGAGCTTCGATGGGTGGAAGATGACCGTAGCTGGACATTTTCAACAGGTTTTCCTCCTCCTTCAAGATCTCCCCTGCCCCCAGGATTTGAAAGCATGCAAGGTGAACAGACTACTAAATTAGCGGATGAAAATTGGAGCTTTCGGGTCGCAAGAAACCATGTTAGTTATTTTCGGAAATATGCGACTCTGGGAGTTAGTCGACTCGAGGTATACGTAAGTTTCGTGAGGAGTATGAGCTCTACTACTGTACTTCGTAGAGCCCTGGAAAGTGTAGAGGCAAGATGTCAAGAAAACTTGCCAAGCACCAAACAGCGCGGACTTTGGTCCGCCGCCCATCCGCATCTCAGTGCAAGCCCGTACACCTCTTCCATACGACACGCATCTATCGCGAGTGACCTTGCACCACTAAGAGCACCATCTCTGGATACTACATAACCAACCTACATGTCCAATCCACTGCACAGTCTCCAACAATGGCACGCTTCCATATCGCCGCCACCTTGGCCACAGCAACAGTGGCGCTTCTGCTAATCTTTCAGCTTCTATCGACTTTCGGCTGGCCGAGGGTCGAATTTCTAGGTCTGAGATATGATGGTTCTTCTACAGGCTCAGCGCCTAATCAGTTTTCCATCAACTCTCCCACTTCTGAGCCTGAAGCAACCGCCAAACATGGAGCAAAGTATCTCTTGGGAATTGGGAAAGCCGACATCACAGGGCCGGTTGTAGAGATCAATATGATGGGCTATGCGGATCCAAAGCAAGTTGGCTCAGGATTAAGGCAAAGACTCTACTCGAGAGCATTCATCGTTGGGGACATTGATAGTCCAGAGGACCGATTCGTCTACTTGGTATTGGATACCCAGTCTGGTGATACAGCAGTAAGATACGGTATACTTGAGGGGCTATCAGAGTTGGGCGCAGAATACGGTGTGTATGGCCAGAAGAACATTGCTGTGACAGGGACGCACTCTCATTCGGGACCTGGAGCCTGGCTCAACTACCTGCTGCCTCAGATTACGAGCAAGGGTTTTGACAAGCAAAGCTATCAAGCTATTGTGGATGGGGCGCTCTTATCGATACGGCGAGCCCACGAAAGCCTCAAACCTGGTCATCTGAGCGTTGGGTCTGTCGAGGTTGAAGATGCGAACATCAACCGAAGTCTCTTCGCGTACCTCGCAAATCCTGCAAAGGAGAGGAAAAGGTACAAGTACGAAGTAGACAAGACTTTGACCATGCTTAAATTTTGGAATGCTGAGAACAGCAAAAGCATGGGAGTGCTGACTTGGTTTCCAGTGCATGGCACATCTATGCTGGGGAACAATACTCTGATCACTGGGGACAACAAAGGCGTTGCAGCTCATCTCCTCGAGCAGGCTATCCAAGGTACAGAATGGGCAGACGACAATTTCGTATCTGGCTTTTCTCAGGCTAACGTCGGAGACACTTCGCCCAATGTGCTTGGAGCTTACTGCGAAGATGGATCTGGGGAGAAATGTAATTTCGAGGACAGCACTTGCGGTGGGAATAACGAACCCTGCCATGGTCAAGGACCATTGTTCAGGGAGAAAGACCAAGGTGCTTCCAGCTGCTTCGAGATAGGGAAAAGACAGGCTGTTGCGGCGCAAAGTCTTTACGACCTGATGATCAAAGGGGGTCTAGTCGGGACTCCTGTGCGAGGGCCTACAGTCAAGGCACTCCATTCTTTTCATGATTTCTCCCACTTCAGCTTTCAGCATCCCAATGGCTCAACAGTGTCAACGTGCCCAGCTGCACTTGGCTACTCCTTCGCCGCTGGCACAACAGACGGTCCGGGCGCTTTCGACTTCAAGCAGAACAACACCGGCTCTCCCAATGCCAATCCTGTCTGGTCAGTAGTCAGCGGCTTCCTGCGCGAGCCAAGCGAGGAACAAAAGGCCTGCCATCACTCCAAGCCCATTTTGCTAGACGTGGGTGAGATCGAAAACCCGTACCTTTGGACGCCTAACATCGTTGACGTCCAGCTCTTCCGAGTCGGCCAATTGATCATCATAGTCAGTCCAGGCGAGGCAACCACCATGGCCGGCCGCCGATGGAAAGAAGCTATCCATAAATCGGCCGAGATATCTTCCTTGACCGAAGGAGTCGAGCCAATAGTCGTACTTGGTGGGCCCGCGAACAGCTATACCCATTACATCGCGACTGAGGAGGAGTATGGCATTCAGCGCTACGAAGGCGCATCTACTCTGTACGGACCCCACACGCTCAATGCGCACATCAGCATCACGACGTCGTATCTACACTACCTTCACGGGGACTCTGCAGAAAGCCCGCTGCCAGGCCCCGAACCGCCCATCTACGTCAACGAATCGATGAGCTTCATTACTGGCGTCGCTTTTGACCGTGCTCCATTCTTCAAGTCCTTTGGTGATGTGATCTCTGATGTGGAGTCTTCTTACAGACCTGGCGCTATCGCAACAGCCACATTCGTGGGAGCGAACCCACGCAATGATCTACGTCTCGAAGATACCTATGCTTCTGTTGAGAAGCTTCATGATGGCAAGTGGGCGCGGGTGCGAAACGATGCTGATTGGAGCTTGATCTTCAAGTGGAGGCGGACAAACAGTGCGCTGGCTACCAGCGAGGTGGACGTTGTGTGGGAAATTGAGGATGAGGCTGAGAAGGGAAAGTACAGGATCAGGTATTTTGGGGCTAGCAAGACGCCGATCTCCGGAGACATTGTACAATTCGAAGGTCTTTGTGGCGCATTTGACGTCGTGTGACAGCATGGAGATTGGCGTTTGGAAGGTAAAGAGCCATGAATACCCGACATTTAGAACTTGAACTTGATGAACATGAGGAATGAGATGCATTTTATTTATAACGAGCAGAAAACGTACGAAAGCGCACTTAAGAGTGAAACAAAATTACCCACTGTGACTTAAAACAGCCAAGATCCATGTGAAACGTGCTCAAATGGGGTAGTGTCTGACATCCTCTTGGTCTTGATTGAGCAATGTACACTTTTAATCGAAGCCATTGAGAGAGAAAGTACCAAAAGTCCCAAAGGTTAAATTCTCAAGTATTTCGGACTGAACGCAACGTCAAACTCAAGATCGAGATGACAATGAACAAACTTCAGTGTAGAACGAGCAAGAAGCGCACACAGATACCGTCAATAGAAGAGAACTAGGGCATGTGTTTCGAACTTGATCAGGTTTCCATAGGTATTGCTTCGTACTGAAGTTCTGACAAAGCAGGTCTATAGGGTCGTACTCGTGATTCATGAGGTATGATCGAGCCGTCATCGTCATCATCATCGTGATTGACAAACCTCCTCTTTATACAGCCTCCTGTCCTGATTGCTCCTTTCATATCGTAATTCACCCGTCCTTCGACCCTGTCAGAACGGAACCGCATTACTGACTTGTCCACCCGCATCCACAGGCACAGCCAACATCCTATAAAAACAATCAGCCAATAATGCTACCCCTCCTCCGCCTCCGTTTCACACACCTTTTCCCAGTGTCCGTCAAACAGCATCCACACAGCAGAGCCCCAGGCCAGCATATCACCTAGCATCGCTTCCGTCAAACAAGGGCTTTATGCAATCGATCGAGGACGGCTTACGGCGGATATGACAGTAGCTGCAAAGCCTAGGGTTGGCCCGACGACTTTGCAATGGCAGGGATTTTGATCGGTACCACATTGAAAACACAAAGGGATTGGGAAGCAATCCATGGCTTTGGGACTTGCGGTAAGAGCGCGGAGAGAGCGCGGAGGAATGGGTGGCTGGTATGCACTTGGATGTTCGAGAGTGCGACCGGTCTCAGGGAGCAGTCAGACTGAAGTTTCCGGATCTTCAATGGGCGAAAAGAATGCAATCGACTTTCGCCAATCAAGAAAACACCAACGGGTGGCGTCGAGTCCGGATGATTATCTCCGGAGGTGCGTACCAATCTCCGCTAGCGCGCGGCCGATTTGGCATAAAGCTTGGATTCGATCTTGCTGCCAGTAAGTCATGCTTTCTTACTCAAGAAGCCTCGGACTGTCACACGAGTGTTATGACGCGACTGTATATGCTAAAGTTAAACTTGAATTAGGAGGGAGCTGTGACCCGTTGCAGCTTAATGCTCCCCAATTGCGAAGAAAAGACGATGAGATGAGATGACAGAAAACTTTTCCTTCATATCTAGGTCAAATATCCTCGGCCTTGTGCATGGCAGGTTCACTAAGCACTAAGCAGTATGACTGGCCCTCGAGATGGGAAACGTGCGATGTAAGGGTTCAAATCTGTTAGCCCACCTCGGCTATTGATTGATTACTACTCGCAATATTTGATACCTCGGGCTTACAGCAACTTGTGGAGCACAGCAATGACTGCAAACAGCCTCGTTTCTCTTCTTTGGGCCTGGATGATTTCCAATCAAGTCTGCTAAGTTGTCTAGTATAAGTATATTCGTATCCCGATTTCTCGTTATGTATCTCCTGTATCCACTTATGTGCATGTGCTCGGCTTCCCCTGTTCAGTCATGTCAATATCTCCTCTGAGTCGTGGCTCTTCCCTAGATAGAACGGAAGAACTGATCAGCAACTATGAAAGGGTCGAGGATGAGACGTTAGCAGAAGAGATCGATGCTGCGGAGAAGGGACTCGAGATATCGCAAAGCAAAGGACTCCAGAGAACAGTCACCGCCCAAGATTGGACAGGCCCCGATGATCTAGAGAACCCGACTAATTGCCCCTATGGCAGAAAGTATATCACACTACCATACCAGGAGTGTTTGGCTTTGCAGTCACGTTCGGCTCTTCAATTTACACGCCTGGCTATCCAGAGGTAATGGAAAAATTTAACGTCTCGTCAACCGTAGCTTTACTCGGTCTCTCGCTTTATGTGCTTGGTTTGGGCTTTGGACCCGTTCTTGCAGCTCCGATTTCAGAGACAAAAGGCCGGAGCGTCGTCTACCTCGTCTCTTTACCACTTGCCGCTCTCTTCACTCTGGGTGCAGGTTTCTCGCAAAACTTCGCATCACTGGCCATAACCCGCTTTTTCGCTGGCTTCTTCGGATCTCCGGTCCTAGCAGTGGGCGCTGGCACGAACGTAGACCTCTGGGCCCCAGTGCACAGAGCCGTTGCAGCATCCGCCTTCCTACTAGCTCCGTTCTTGGGGCCTGCCATTGGTCCAGCTGTCGGGGGTTTCGCTGCTCAGTACAAGGGCTGGAGATGGACACAATGGCTCACTCTGTTCCTTATGGTTCCTTGCTATATCTCTTCTCTTGGAATGAAGGAGACTTACAAAAAGATAATATTGCAAAGGCGCGCAAAGAGGCTGGACATAGCACCTCCAAAGACAGGACCAACCGGCCTAGCAGCCCTCAAATTCATATTCACTGTTACACTCTTTCGGCCCGTCAAGATGCTGTTCACCGAGCCGATTGTCTTCTTCTTCAGCTTGTACACCGGCTTCAACTTCTCGGTCATATTCGGCTTCTTTGACGCTTTCCCAATCGTCTTCCAAGGGGTCTACGGCTTCGACACCGGCCTCGGAGGACTCACCTTCCTCGGTATAGGACTTGGGTGCTGCTTTGGAGCTGTGACAGCTATACTCGTCAATAGAATCTGGTACCATCCAGAATACATAAAGAGTCACAAAGAAGGCAGACTTGGTGTTGTTGCACCAGAGCATCGCTTGTACGTGGCGATGATGGGGAGTTTCGGACTACCAATTGGTCTTTTCTGGTTTGCGTGGACCGCTAGAGCAGACATCCATTGGATAAGCCCCGTTCTCGCAACCATACCATTTGCATGGGGCAATCTTTGCGTCTTCACAGCGGCGGCTTTGTACCTTGTGGATGTTTATGGCCCGCTCAATGGAGCATCTGCCCTGGCAGCGAATGGGCTGGTGCGATATATATCTGGGGCTGTGTTCCCTCTTTTTACCGTGCAAAGTAAGTTCCATCTTACAGACTCAAGCCAGTCATCGATGCTAACATGCTTTCACAGTGTATGACAGACTTGGTATTGCATGGGCCACGAGTCTTCTGGCCTTTCTTTCCTTGACTATGTTACCCATCCCATGGACTCTGTTCAAATTCGGTTCCCAGATAAGGAAGAAGAGCAATTTCGATACCATCACAGCGTAAAGCACGACAGCGTATCTGCAAATGTTCGGCTGGGGTCTCAGGAGGTCCGAGCACTGTTGCCCCGATCGGGTGTGACCAAGAATATACGGAGCATAATATAGAATATTCATTGATACCAGCATCTTCATAGTCGATCAGGCAGTTATGCATTGTAGATCTTCCATGCAACTCAATAGACCCTTGCGTAAAGCGCAGCTGCGATCTGTGTAAGCTTCCTGGGTAGCTTTTACATGCACAATCTAGAACGCGCGAAGAAATTAACCAGGCGATCTCAAGCATGGCACGGTATTTTAGGTCAAGGCACCAAAATAGCTGGTAGTGCGTCATTTCCACATCGGATTTGTGCCTGTCAGGTGACAACTTGATATATACAACACCATCTGTATTGTCTTGATTGGACGGCGAGCTCGGAAGAGGAGGAATGACGATGGAAGAGCGTGCGCGTGCTCGATAGTTTCTGGGCCGTTTGATCGACCTTAAGCCCCCACAACGAAATCGTCTAGGCCGCAGCCGCCGCCCCGTTGACGGTTTGAGCTAAGCTGTCTTTTCAACATTGCTGTCTTTGATCCAGCTCCTCAGTTCGAGGTGAAACGACAGTGAGGGGACGGTGCATGACAAACCGAGGGTCCCCGTCCCGCTGACATCTTTTGCCAGCAGATAACCAGTCACTCTGACTCTTATTGGCCTGTCCGCCCCACATTGCATAACAGGGCAAATCAGTCTCGCTGCAGGTCACCACCACCATGGATATCAACTCTCTGCTTTCGCCGCAGAAGACACCCCGACCAACTCCATCCGTCGTCCCACCTGTCAAAGCTCCGGCGAAGAAAGCTCGAAAACCGCGAACCGCGAAAGTAACCCAGCCCTCACCTCTCGCCAATACTACACTTCCTCCGCCTACACTGCCACATAATGCTGTGGTACAAGCCCAGCAACATGGAATTCCTTCTCCCAAGAACATAAGCCCGGGCGCAAGACCGCGACTGAGTTCGACCAGCAGTAGCACACCACCAGCAGATAGCTCTCACGCGAATAGGCAACCCTCGACGCCAGGAATGGACACTTTGGCAGATCTTGCCTCGATGCAGCACCATCAGCAGACAGCGCGAGCAAATGCGGGTGGGCTACGGAGTGATGCTATCTACGATAAACCCTCCACATCCGCTTCTGCCCTCCCAAATATACTCTCGATCCCCAGAGCGCAAGTCTCAGGTGAGCTACGAGACCCAAGCCAATTAAGAGCAGGATCTATGGACGTAGCAATGACGGATGGGCCAGTCGATACACCACCCCGAAGTCTGTCCACGGGTGCTCTGACGGAGACCGAGCTTGAGACGGTTACACAACTCATCAGCTACCTCACTTCGAACCCATTCGTATACGAATCTCACGTTCAGCTCATCAATCTTCTACATCAAGGATTCAAGAACCATGTCAGGCCATCTTCAAGTCACCCAGGCGATCCTCATACCTACGATTTACTCCAAGATTTACAGAGTGCGAGAGAGACAATGGACTCGAGATTCGCTCTAGGCGAAGATCTGTGGGCGGATTGGGTGGAAGACCGGATACTACTTGCGAGGTCTCTGGACGACCGTATCTCAATAATGGAGCTTTGCCAAAAGGCTGTGGACGAAGAGCCATGTAGCACAAAGCTTTGGCTTGTCTATGGGGAATACATGCTGTCTTTATGCAAGAGTGCGCAGTCTTGTATGGACTACAGGCTTTCAGGCATTGGAAGTATTCCGATCGGGCGTTTTATGTCCGAGGAGGACAGGCTGGTCGCGCAAGAGGTCTTCACCTGGCCGCAAATGATGAGCGTATGGGAGCGGGGGGCTCAGGAAACGCAATGGCGGCTTAACGATAGTAACTTGATCTGGGATTCATATACGGAAATTTTACTACAAGGGCTCGCGGCCTCTAGGTCGCAGGCAGCACTTGAAGATTTACAAGCTCGATTCGTTAGTCGACTCCAAACGCCACATGCAACCTGGGACAAGACCTTCCAGGCTTACTCCACATTCACCTCAATGTACAACAATGCGGCTTACGAGAATGCCATGGTCGCCGCGAGCCACATTAGTACAGAAGCGAAGAAGAAGTATAGCAATCGTGAAGTCATGGAGATTGGCCTATTACGCGCACAAGAGAGCAACGACCGAATTGCCGAGTTGAAAGCATTCAGTGACTACCTGCAGTGGGAATTGGAACAGAGCCACAAGCAGAATGCATTCGATTTCACGCTTGCAAGTGCCCTCTATCAGCGCGCTACCCTCCGATTCCCAACCAATACCGAGTTTTGGGAAGGCCACGCCATGCTTGTAAACGAGGAGATCACTCACCACCCCCAACAAGAGATGTCTACCCTACCAGTCTTGGCCAAAGCGACAAGACACTGCCCTTGGTCAGGGAGCCTATGGTTTCAGTACTTACTAGCAGCGGAAAACAACAAGCTGCCTTATAAAGAAATCGAACTCATAAAACACAAGGCTACCAGTACCGGTGTCTTGGATGCCGGAGGAATGGAAGAGGTGCTCAAAGTCCACACTGGGTGGTGTGGCTTTCTGCGACGGCGAGCTTTCCATCGAACTTCTACCGACGAAGATCTAGATGTGGCAGAAGTCGGTATCCGCTCTGCGATCGAGGACATGGAAACTCTAGGGCGTCAGAAGTACGGGAAAGGCTACCAAGGTGACCCTGAGTATAGGCTCGAAAAGGTCTACATCAAGTTCCTCACGCAGTGTCGCAATTGGGATGGTGCCAGGCAGACTTACAAAGACCTGGTTTCCAGAAAGGGTGACAGTTACGACTTCTGGATCCGCTACTACATATGGGAGATGAATACTTGGTCCAAACTAACCTACGATGAGACTAGTGGTGAATATGTTAAGCCCACCGAAGCCACAAAGGTCTTGCAGCAAGCAATGAGGCGACAAAAGATGGATTGGCCGGAAAATATCATTGAGACTTATCAATTTCACTGCGAAGACCATGAGGATGCTGAGGAGCTTCAGTCTTCGCTGTCTCTGATCTGGAAGGCAAGGAAGACCGTCCAAAAGAGAAGGGGAAAGGAAGCAAACGAGGCGTACGAAGCTGCTCAAGCACAAGCATACCAGCAACAGCAACAGGCACAGCAGGATGTTGCAGCTACTTACGGTGATGGCGACAATGGGGGAAAGCGGAAACGGGAGGATGAAGCGAATGAGGGAATCAGCAAGAAGGCACGACCAGGAGTGATCGAGCAGGCTGAACCGCAGGTAGAGGAACAAAGCCTTTCGGCTCCCTCGCAGCTGAAGCGCGATCGTGAAAATGCGACTGTAGTGGTGAAGAATCTGCCCGCTAACACGACGGATACCCGGCTGCGGCAGTATTTCAGAGATGTAAGCACAACCTTCCAGTCTTTTTGCGTAATCATCTATTGATAGTGCGATAGTGCGGCACAATCAATACTCTCAAAATTCTGCCCGAAGCCGATGGCGAATCAGCAACAGCTTCAATTGAGTTTGATTCGAAAGAGGATGTTCTCACCGCTCAGACGAAAGACATGAAGATCTTTGATGGCAAAGCAATCGAAGTCCAAGTGGGCTCTGGGTCAACGCTGTATGTATGCAATTTCCCTCCTACTGCTGACGAGGCCTGGGTACGGGAAAAGTTTCAAAAGGTGGGCTCTTCAACTGTTTTTGCTTTGGTTCAGAAGCTGACTAATCGCAGTATGGAGAGATTGTCGATGTACGATTCCCGTCGTTGAGATTCAATACACACCGACGGTTCTGCTACATACAGTACAAAACATCAAAGCAAGCTCAAGCGGCTACCGAGCTCGATGGTGAAGACCTGGGTGAGAAGCTGAAATTGGAAGCCAAAATATCGGACCCAGCGCACAAGAAGTCTAGAGAAGGTGCTATCTACGAAGGCCGAGAGCTTTACCTGGCCAACCTAGATTGGTATGCAACGAAAGACGATATCAAGAAAGCCTTTTCCAAGTACGGTAGGTTAGAAAGCGTACGTATACCTAAAAAAGCGAACGGGCACAGCAAGGGCATCGGCTATGTTGTTTTCAGAAGCAAGGTAATTCGCCTCTATGAAACAATCACTTCATTTGCTAACAGATAGATAGGACGAAGCCACAGCAGCTCTTGAGATGAATCTCGTTCAATTCAAAAACCGCATCCTGAATGTCTCCATCTCCAGCAACGACCATTCCGTACGCCAAGCGACCCACATCATCACCTCCAAGGGTACTTCACAACGCGCCACCAGCTCTCCAACCCCTGACCTTCATCAACCTCGTCCAAACGGTGACACGCACAGCGCTGCGTCCCCAACACCTACTGATTCACAGAACAAATTTGCAGAAATTCAATCACGTACCCTTGCCCTCATGAATATTCCGGATACTGTGAACGATGCCCGAATACGTGCGCTGGCCGAACCCTACGGCGAACTCGTCGTGATCAAAATACGGCCAAACCATCAAGGCGCCATCCTGGAATATAGAGACCAGACCAGCGTCGGTAAAGCTGCACTCGGCCTCGAAGGCTACGAAATAGCGCCTGGCCGCCTCATCAATACCGGCACAGTCGACGAAATGAATCGTCAAAAAGCCGAATATCGAAGCGACAAAATCACCGCCGGAGCCGCCGCAAAAACCACAAACGCAAGCTTACAAGGCCCGGGACCTATACGCCGACCCAACCAGCCTGGCGCCAGGCGAGGAGGGAAGGGAGGTTTAGGCATGAAGAGAGGCGGAGTGGGTTTGAGTGGTGATAGGGCGAAAGGCGATGGTGAGGGAAAGGGTGTGGAGATGAATGAGACTGAGCCTGGAGATGGTGGAGGGGAGAAGGCGAAGGCGAAGAGTAATGCTGATTTCAAGGCTATGTTCTTTAAGAAGGAGGGGCAGTCATAAGGGAGTCAATGATCAGTGCCGATGTCTCGCATGTGGATGCTGATGGAGAAGTGGCTGGTTATGGGCTAAATTTTGCTGGGGAGTGATACCCTTCAATCTAGCAGAATGATACTCGCTTTATTGCAACTGTGCAAATTCTACTCACTGTACTGCACTACACAGAAATTGTCCTTGAGAAAAATAGCATGGGTCAATTCATCGTCGCACACAGTGCTGGATATAAACTTCATTTCTCTCCAATGCCTGCTCTGCATCGAGAAAACATCTCAATAAGCAATGTCTAAACCGTGCAACTGCCCTACAATCACAGAGAACCACACAAATTGTCCCACCCTCATCACCAGTACCAAAATCCAACGCGAGGTGCCACTCCAACAACCAACCCACCCTTGCAGTAAAAGCCAGCCCGGGATGTAATGATCTTACCTAGAGTCCAAATTGCGGACAGAGATTCAAAGCAGCACCAGGCCAAAGTCCAGCCACCCCAATTCTCTCTTCTGGAATGACGCGTCTCCATGTATCCACTGCACACAACACAAACACCGTCCCGCCCACCCCATACTCAAACACTATAGACTAACCATCTCCGGAAATCTAGCAATCTACGTCGAGATGGAAGAGGCAGAGGCAAAGATATAATCCTTGGAATGATTGAATTCAAAACCCAAACTCAAGAGTCGGAAAAGCATTGCTGAAGAGCAGTGGAAGGCTGTCAAGACTCAGGTCCTGCGGGCTATGCAGGCATTGGGGGAAATGGGGGTTGAGAGCGCGGTTGGAAATGGTAGTGAGGGATTTGGAGTGGTATCTAGGTGAGGTGAGGATGAGGGGGTATTATATTAGTGAGTATGAATTAGTGGTGTGTGGAGAGAGAAAGTTTTGACCGTAGTGTCGTACAATTCATGAAATTTAGCTTTGAAGACAAAGTCACACTAGGAGTCACTGCAGCAAGCAAGTCGATAGCTTTTCAGGACAAGGATACTAGCAGCGTCGTGTCAAATCACTCACCTAAAGGCCTCGATCTGGATTACACGAGTCTGTATTGGGGTTGCGTGTCTAAACATAACCTAAATACCATCCAAAGCTCTTGATCAACGAAAAAGGTGAAGGTTCCTGCTCAATTTGGCAGAGACTTGTGTCAGTGGAGGGTAAGAAGCCGCGTGAACGACAGGATCCGGACTCATTTTAAGCTCCTACATGGACATTTGGGGGGCATTTGCCCAACTTCTGAAAATCATCTACTCAACTTGTATGCTTCGCTTGCAGCCATTCAGCTTTGCAAACTATGATTTTATCATTTCATCCGTTCTGTCCTGTTTGTACAGCTTCATCTCGAAATATACCGCTCTTTGAGGTAGATTACCCCTCGAATAATGCCCTTTGTATTCCCCACAAAGTTGTTTCCTTGAAGCGGGGGACAATAGCCGAGATCAAGCTCAAGCACGAACAATAGAAGCACAGACCGAAAGTTTGAGCTTAGCAGAAACTGGGAGTCTTTCTGCAAAGACCCTACTCGAGATGAAACTGATTTGACATTATCAGGGGTCAGAATGCCTCGTGCAACACCAACAGTTGGGTTTAACCAGCCACGTCCCAGCTCCATGAAGGATGCATTTGACATATTATAGCTCCGATCATGAGTCTTTTCGGTCGCGTTGGCTTCAGGCAGGTTCGAGCACGGTTTCCCGACTGGTGTCAGATTTCACAATCATCGATGGCAAGCTTCATCTTGCGCTTGACTCAGGTGGATTTTTGCTCATACCTGGTCGCCTGGTAGGTGTAGACTTCTGAATCGGCGCCTGCTTCAAGCACTTTCAAGCAGCATAGTTGCCTTGCTCAAGCATTTCTGTAGTAACGTTGTTTCAATGTTCCGCCATGGCTACGACCATCCGGATTCTCTCAGCACTAGCCGTTAACCACATTCCGCCGCAATTACCATCAGCATCAGTACCTCTCTTGGTCTGCTTTTTTTTCGCTTTGGTAACCCTGGCTTTGATGCCAATCTCCGCTGCCTCGTGCAATTTTGGAGTCCATTTGAATTCGGCATGGGTGTTAACCAATCTTAGCAGAGTCTCCACGCACAGACTGACCTTTGTATTATCGACAATGCTTGTTGTGTTTGCTGCGAATGGCAGGAAAAAAGTTTCCAAGGTCTCTTGAGAGATATCATCACAGCTAGGCAATAGAGCAGAAGCAGCGATCAGCGAACGGAGAATACTCTGAGTTAGCGTAGACGCTGCAGAAGGCGTGAAGTGCCGAAGGTTTGAAGGCGACACGATAAGGAAGAATGCTGGTATGGGTAGGGATCTGATGTGTTCGACGTAGCTATCATAGAGCGTGAGGATGTCTGTAAACTCGTTGGGCACATTCGCTGAAACTTTGGAAAGTAGAGACAGGAGACGAAGACGTAGGTTGACGGACTCCATGCCGCCGAAGTCATCAGCCGTATTGGGGATTGATTCGGTGGAGTCCGCATTCCCGTCTAGCGATGAAGACATGGAATCTGACCCTGAATCTTCTAGATCCTCGTCATTCTCCTCCTCCATGTAGTCTCCATAGTTGTCGGCTTGGATGTCAATTTTAGCTTCTGCTCTCTTCACATCTCCGTCCTTCTTCAGCTCTTTTGTCTCCTTGGGCCAAATTTCACCGAATTCAGCCAGAGACTTTACCCGTCCATCCGCAAACACGGATCTCACTATCTTTCTGTCCCTGCCTGCGGCCGACATCCCCGAATTGATGTACTTCGCGATGAGGCTCTTCTCTAAGGATTCTTCAATATCCTCTTGGGCTCTTGCATCCCAATCTGCCTGAAGCACTTCGATCATATAAGCAAGCCACGCGCTCCATCGTTCCCACCGTCTTTTGTGCAAGATGCTGCAATTGAAGCCCCATCCCACGACCTGCCAGAAGTTGTCTGCTTGAGCCCACAATGAGCCCGCATTGGCTAGTTCGTTGTTGATGCCCTCGATAATATCCGTGCTAGGGCTCGCGCCATCGCCTGTTTTTGTTCTCCTTCCGCCACCCGAGCGACGGGCAACTGTGCTACAGCCTACAAATGTAAAGGCCTCTTCCAAACTGCCACGAATGGGACCGACGTGTTTGAGGATGAGCTGCAAATATTGAAAGGAAAGATTCGCCGCTTGTATCCTGTCTAGTGCCTTGGCTCTTGTGGTCAGCGTAGGGTGGACTGATAGTGTAGCTATCAGTCCAATGAGCTGCGGGGGAGGAATGATCGCAGGTAATAGAGTGGTCGCCGTGGTTCCAGACACCAGGAGGGGCTTGAGGAGGTTGAGAGCTTGGCAATCTTGTTCTGCGTCAGCTTTTGCTTGAATGAAAGGCTGGATTAAAATGTACAAAGACCCTCCTCGAAGTAGATCATGCAATGCTCCCGAAGCTCATAGGGTAGAGCTCTTGAATTCCGGTATTCTGGTGGAGAGGCACCTGTGCCTGGCTGTGCCTGTGAAGAGACTTTGTTCCTGGCGGAAAAGAATGACTGGGACGAGCTTGGTGCTGGGGCTGACAGTGAGGACGTTATCGCCCGAGGGTCAATCTCCATTTTGCTGCAGAAGAGCGTTGCTCGTATGAGACGAGGGTCAATTGTTCGAGGCAGGCTTGGTGCTAGGATGAGTGGAAGATGCGAGGGTCACAGAGGCCGAGTTTCACAAAGGAAGTTTTCACAAGAGTAACGAGCTGGATATCGCACGTTCAATTTGAGTCGTTCCCAGGTATTGAGTGACTCTAGATAGGGCAGAAATCCATGTTTGGTGCTTGAGTGGGCCGCACTCTGCGCGTGCTACTGTAGCACTGGCCAGCCTAGAGGCGCGAACGCGCCAAACGCGCTAGCGTCCAACCCACGTGATCTCCATGACAGCCCGAGGGTGATTCAAATCAGAGCCTCTGCTGGAACTGTCTAGATGAATGGTGGGGTACAAGGCTATAGAGTAATCAGAGGCGGCGCGGGCTCAGTCACCATGCCTTCGGCGGGATATGCACAGCCTGCCTCTCTCCTTCTTACTGAGCCACTCTGGCCTTGCTTTGCCTGGTGGATAATATATATGGCGATGGCAGGTCCGCTGGAGCCATCCAAGAAGTATCGCCATGGATCCATTATCATTAACAGCCAGCATTATTGGCGTGATCACCGCGGCAAAAGCGGGCGTGAAAGCCCTTCTTAAGCTGAACGAATACCGCAAAGCTCCGCAAGAGGTTGAAGATCTAGCCTCCGAATTGGAGAGCGTTCAAGGGTTACTGGATGATGTCGGGTCTTTTTTCGGGCTCAACGTTCAATTCTCATACTGTGGCAGCTTACTACAGTGCGTGGGCCGCGCTGACAAGGAGACTTCTGTAATCAATACACTGCTAGCATCAACGCCATTCAAGCTACCAAGACTAAGCGATGCTGGTCAGGCGCGCGTTGTTTTCTTTCGTCAAAGACAGGCTGAGAAATCTGCGGGATGATCTGAGGGTAATGGAGATATTCTTGTCGAAGCGTATGCCTTCAAGCTTCTTGCCTCCTGCACTGTTAGTCCACCCCTCCTAGTGATAGCTGACATCCTTCATGTCATCATCGTGCCGGCTTGAGATTCCCTGCTCAAGACAAGTTGTTCCACCAATCAACCTTGGCCATCGAGGGATTCGCGGCCAGTAAGAATACCGAAGAAACGAAAGACCCTGCACAGACCATGGCACCTTCAGCAAGTGTACTGGGCCGAGAGATCAACAGCACAGAAAGAAAAATGGTCGCGGTCGAGCCGGCAGGTTCTCGCAAAGCCCACCAATGCGTTGTATGGTGCAGCTGTGTGTGTCGTTCCCGCCGGAGCTTTAAGTCACCATAGCTTTTAGAAAACCTATTTGGTGAGATCGGCATTCGATACAGCAGCCACCTCCCGCTTGTAACCAACTCTGTTGCCGGCGACCTGCAAGCTCTTCCTTGAGCTTAACTTATCAGCTTCCAAAATATCTCATGAGCCGCTACATCGCCATGACTATGCGCTACGCTCCCTTGGATGGACGACGATTTTCTTTGCGAATGCCAAGGGTAATGACATGGTGTCACTACCTCTGGAATCACGTTAGAATCGGAAACCTACCGGCTATACAGACAATGTTCGCCGAAGGGCAGGCTTCCCCGTTCGATGTCAATCTACATGGTTCGGATATTCTCGTGTACGCGGTGGGCCACACAAGGCCCGGGATATTTCGCTCATACAACAGGGTGCTGACCCCAATCTTCCCAATAAAGCCTGACGAACGGTGGCTGGTAGGGTTTGGGAACATTCATTTGCTGGACGTTTCGGGTTTGAAAGCGTCAGCATAGTCGACAATTCTCTAGAGGATAGTGACTTATTCAGACTCGGGAATTTAGCCGCTTCACAAGATTGTACTCGGCATTGTCTGCAAGGATCTCAGATCGGAATTGGAGCCGTCTACAGCGAACATCGATATCGTGGACTTCAGGGGGTGCTGGGCCGCGATTCGTGATGACGAAAAGGCTTGTCGTACGCTGCTGGCATGTGACGCCAATCGGAACGCACGAGACGACCTTGGTCACACACCACTCCATTTCGTCAACAACACTGGCGTCTGCAAGGCTCTCCTGGACCCTGGAGTGGATGTTCATGCTCGAAATGCGCACTACGGTCGTTCGGCTCTGCACCAGCACGCGGCGCAACCGGGCACATTGAAACTGTTGATATTTTGGTACGAGCAGGCATTGATGTGGATGTACGAGACGCTCATGGGGAAAATCCTTTGACCAACGCTACATACTATTCACTGACGCCGATCGCTCTGCGACTTCTTGAACTTGGTGCCAATGTCAACATTACCAACATCTCGAAAATGTATTCAGCCTTGCATTTCGCAGCGGAATCTGATCAGCCTGAAATTATGCGGGCGCTCTTGCAACGAGGTGCCGACTACAATGCAAAGATGTCGTGCGGTAGGAATATCGGACAAACAGCAGCTCGATATACTAGTGTCAAGACCATGTCTATGCTGGCAGACGCAAATTTAGTCGACTTCGATTTGACGTCGCGAAACCACGACACAGCCGTCGATCACATTGCCGAGAGAAGGCTGCCGATCGAGGAACGGGTGAGCCTCAGTGAAAGTCTTGATAAATTGGTGGCATGTGCGTCGAATGGGCATCGGAGTGATGGTATATCCACTACAACGGGTCAGGACGAAAACGAAGGGATGGAGAATTACTGCCACCTTCCGGGAGCGTACCCCGTGATTAGCAATCTGGCATGGGTTTAGAGCGCAAGGTAGCGCAACGGATCCATCGGCGGATGATACAAGTAGGAACAGTGACGACGCGTGTCCGAGTCTACAATTCCAGGTAAGATGTATAATCTGTGTATTCCTATGGAGTATCTACTCGACATGACCGTATCTCAAAACTCCCCTCCGTCCTTCACTTGTCGCCAACATATCCACCGCATAGCCACCATTGTACCTCCTAAGCAATACCAGCAGCAGGCTTCCCATCCCTCCTCACACACATACCCTCACAGCTCCCGTCAGTATAGATCTGCGTGCAGCCATTGAGCGGGTTAGGCACGCAAACATTTTCCCCCTCACACTTCTTACCCTCCATACCACCACACGCCGGCGCGGACTTAGGGAGAGGGACGCAGATACCACGGGGTCCGAAAACCTCCTTGGAAGCGCAAAACATGCCCTTGGGGCAGTGGGAGCGGCCGTGGCTGCACTGAATGGTTTTGGCAGTGGCCATCGGCATCACAGTCTCGGTCGTGGAAGGGGACGAGGTCTCTTCGACGGGAGCAGTGGTGATAGGCGAGGTCCCAGCGACGGAGATGGTAACGGTCGTGCTGGGGATGGGGACGATCGTGGTCAACGTAGGGATGCCGGTCTCCATGGGAGTGACAGTGGCGACGGTGGAAGTCATCAGGGTACTCCTTGCAGCAGCAGCCTGCGCAACACGACGCGCCTGGCCCATCAAATCCTCGGTGTGCTGCGCAGCGGCAGCGGAGGCCGAAACCACAAGCATTGAGTGAGCCTTCTCAGCACTGATGGAATTGCGGACAGCGACGGAAGCCAACGAAGCCTCGACACGGTCCTGAGCAGCAGCCATGGATGTAGCAACCGCTGCCTCAGCAGCAGCCACAACAGAAGCGTCCTTGCTCGCTTCGGCGCGAGCAGCTTCGACAGACATGGAGTAGGCGGTGACAGCAGCGCGTGCGGCCTGAGCATCTTCACCTTCGCGGACACCGGCGAGGGCGTCATTGAGGATGGCTGACTCCCTGGCGCGAGCTGCGGAGACGGAACTAGAAGAGGCGGCTGCTATGGCGGATTGAAGGCCTACCCCTCCCATCGTGGTGGGGAGGGGCTGGTAGGCGAAGGCCATCATGGCGAAGGGGAGGAGGGCATAAGCGTACTTCATTTTGGCGAATAAATGTAACTTGTCAGATGAATTGATGATTGATCTGGATCCTTAGACTTGGATGAATGATGAGCGATGAAGATGGTTCTTGAAGAAGAAGAGATTGGGTACTAGCGAATCTTATAACCCCTTTTCACATCTGCAGACTTCCGCCATGATCCTTGGGTGCACCGTGGCTACCTAGGCTGTGGAGTCAAGTAATCGGGTTTTTTATTCAAAAGTGCATCGGTCCTCTGCGCAAAGCTTGTCTTTCCTATCCATTGCGGTCGTAGGGCTTCGATGGCGCGCTATATTGGCCTATAGGTCGTCAAGATGAAAGAACGAGCCAATTCAGAAAAAATTAAAAAAGTACACAGGTGGGGTAGAAATTGAAGATATTGGGGATATATTCCTCCAGGCGCAGAAAAGGCGCAGAATTTATGGAGGCAACTGAGAATTGGGCTACTTGGAACTCAGCCTTGAAGCTATCAGATGGAGATAAAAGTGGAGCCTTCGGACGCCTGCGGAGCAGAATCTTCATACCAAGCATTGGAGCCTGGAAGCATTTATGATAAAACCAAGCAACCATGATTTCAAGAAAAAACAAGCCTTCAGTGATTGGAACTGAAGCTAAGTTGGTATGATTCAGGGAGCTTTCCTTCAACAAAAGGTATCAAGCCACACAAAGCTGCTCTTGTTGGCTTAAAGCCACTCTTCCATCGATCTCCTAATTGGCCAGCAGACTTCGTAGCTATTGTCCGGCCGCCTGGAGCCACAAGATGATCATAAAAGATAGCTCCGTGGTATAGGTAGTGGGTTACTACCTCTGTGCGTAACACCGTCATATTTCAAGGACCCATTGCCCGCAACATCGTTCGTAAGATCAGCTTGATTGAGCATCATGATGTTCTCGATGACGTTCCTTGGCTCCAAGAGGTACCAAGCTGCCTGAGTGACATGTAGCCTTTCCTTTCCCACAGTCACTGCGAACATGTTGTCGGGGTTGACATCTTTGTGGGCCATGTTCAGCGTTCGAAACATATCTGCACAAAGTAGTTGGGATATATTCCGTTGACTAAAGCTAGTAGGCATACCTTCGTCGGTAACATCATCTCCAACGCATAGCACAAAGTCAGGAAACTCGTCATTCTGGATGTTGAATTCGTTCAATAGCTTTTGCACAATTGCACCCTTGTTGATAAAGTCGAGCCGAGCTTCGATGACGCATTTGCCTTCGATGACTTCCACCGGCCAATTGCCCGCACATATTCTTGTTAGTCGCGTCTTCAGCTCTCGTGCCTCATTTGCCGCATCCCGAGGATCAGCCTCGCGGTAGTGCCAGACCACAGCAGCACGCTTTGTTTCGATACGTGAACCTGTCATCCGCCTCATAGAATGTAGACACGCAACATGAACGTCCTCCTTCCAGCTCATATCGACTTGCTCAGTCAAATTCAGCCATGTATGGTTCCCAGGATAGCGGATAAAAGCCCCATGCTCAGCAACCAGGCCCATTGCAGAGACATTGCCGAATTGTTTGGCGAGAAATATCTGATCGCGTCCGCTAATGATCCATACTGCATTCTTCCTCTCTTCAGCAAGTGATTTGATAGAGAGGAGTACCGTTGGCGAAAGGACCGCGGTGTCGGGATTTGTCACGATGTCTGTAAGTGTTCCATCGTAATCGAATAACAGTAAACGCTTCGTAGCTGGACCGTAGGATCGTAGCATTTCGGCGTCAACTAGAGGTTGTGCCGCCATCGAATCGATCATATGCTCGTTGTTGTCGTCTGGTTCAGGAGTTGAGTCAGGCGTAGCGCTCGATGATGTAGAGCTTTCCCGCGTTCCTCGCGGCAATGACTTGCTTACAACGCTGCCTTCTTGTTGGACGTCGCCAAGTAACGTATCGTCAGTGAGGGTCAACGACGAGAGACGTGACGGCCGAGAGCTTTCCTGTTTGACCTTTCTTTCAGGCGAATCACTGGGAGATTCTTGCTTGATATCAGGAGTTGGTGATGGGTAAGGTTGCTGATGGACACTCGCGGGCCTCGAAACATAAGGCGTAAGCTTGGATGTTGTATAGATTGCCTTGGGTTCCTTGTCAGGCGCTAGGCTGGAAGACTCTTGCTTAACGTCGGTCTCTATTGACTGCACAACCTTCTCTTCGATGCTTGAGGGTGTATAATTGTAGGGAGTGAGTCTAGATAGGCCAAGTGGCCAAAGCGGTGGCGCTTTTCTTTCCTGCTTCATGTTGGCAGCCGTTCCTAATAAAAAACTCTGGTTTTGTGGATAGAATGCACGAGAGAGATACCTGGAGTCATGCAAGGTCTTGAGAACTCATATGAGAATACGAAACGTTTCTGACCAGCAACAAGCAAAGTGGAGAGGGGGAATCGAAGTAATTGCCTTCGGTTTTATTAAGAGAGAGAGGAAAGCACAGTCTTCGTACCTGCCGGATGAATTATAAGGTTTATAACAAACGAAGCAATTCCTCAAATGCAAAGCACTTTAGACAGCATATAAACACTTCATATAGTCTATAATAAAATGCAGCGGCAATCCGGAATCGAAAGATATATGGATTGGGCGGTATTCGAAACTAATCAGCTATAGTACACTGGCCATTGTCAGGGACTGCCCGGATATCATGGTTTTTCCATGGAGCTATGCCGAAACTTAACGATAAGGCTCACACATTTGCTGGCTGTCAGTACATTCGAGTCCTTCCCTCCCAGACCGAGCGCTGGGAAGCCCTGGTGGGTAAGGGGTGGTGCTACATGTTTCTGTAAGGAATGTCAACATTCTGCTGGAGAAGAATTGGAAAGTAATGTATGGCAGGATGTGGGCTTAGCAAATTACTAGCGCCACGTCTTACGCTAAACTATTAAGTCTCTACACAACAAGCGTCATTCTAACGTCTAATTCCGGGAGCCCGAGAGACTCGACGATGACGAAGCACATCAGAATGTTACGGTGATTCAGCATGAGTTGCTCATGCATCGTTGCGCCACATGTCTCCGCTCATGCCGCGAGTCAAGGCTTAATCAGGGCTTCTACACCATTGGTATCCGCCTGCAGTCAACGGCCACCACGTTATCTTCCACTTCCAATAATAGGCCAGTGAAGGACAGTCAAGATATATGGAAGAAGGGACTGGACTTGGAGGAAAAGCGAAAATCGAAAGATGACCAAGACGTATTCGTGAACGACCTCTCGGCAACGCTTGAAGCCCACCGAGCTCGTAACAGAGCTTCTGTCATCCGCAAAGTAGAAGCGTCTCCAAGCCAATTGATCAAACGGCCGCTCTTTGAAGCTGCTACAGGGGATGCAGAATCTCCTCCTGTGATGAGAGATGGTATCGATACCGAGGATAGCTCTCCTTCTACAAGCACGCTAGGGCTTGGTCAGACTTCGCGATTGACCGTAACAAACGAGGGCTGGAGAACGACTACAAAATGCAAGGTAAAGGGTTCACCAACGCAAGTCATTCAGAGGTCTGAATCAGAGGGCGTTCAGCGATGGCCAACGGACAGTATCCAGGCCCAAAAGAGAGTCAGGAAACGAAGCCGGCGAAGCTATACCTCAAGCGACGACGTTTTGGAATACATAGGGGGCTATCTACATCCTGACAAACAATGGAAGAATACTGGAAATCGGCCACATGAATTGCTAAGACCGTGGCTGCTCTATATGGATGCAAGTAGCGGGACTTACGCTGACCGGTTCGTACTTCGATAGATTTAAACGTGGACCAGGCTGATTGATGTCATAGGCTGTCTACAGAGATCAAAGCATTTGAATCATACATGAAAGTGACACCCGGTGAAGGAAATGCCTTCCAATTGGCCATCTCTGCGGTCACCTCTGTCCTACAGAGTCATCTACCACAGAGCTCTTTGACGCTACTAGGCTCACGTAGTACTGGTCTTGCAACTCCCATGTCCGATCTTGACTTCAGCATAGCAGGGCTATCGTTCGCGAAAGACCAAGAAGATAGCCAAAGGCCACTGAGTCCTAGGCACTTGGCTAGGGTCGGTGAGCGCTCTTTGCGGATCGTCGAAAAGTACCTCCGCTTTTCAGCAACATTCTCCAAGCCAGAATTTGTCCACGCTCGAGTCCCCCTGGTGACCAGCAGGCACCTTGCCACTGGACTAGACATCCAAATCCAGACTTTGACGCCCTACCAATCTGCCCTGGATTACGTCCACTCATATCTGGCCGAGCTGCCATCTTTGCGTCCCTTGTATATCATTTTACGCCACTCCATGGAGATTCGAAACCTGACCACAGTATATGACGGCGGTCTCGGCTCTTACACCATCTTGATGATGATAGTCACAGCTCTTAAACACTCGAGTGGCAAATTTGCCGCGGATGACCTTGGCGGTCAATTACTCCATGTTCTAGAATTCTACGCCAATGCCGATCTTTATAAGCACGGCTTTTCAGCGAACCCTCCTCGTGTCTTCGAAAAAGTCAACGAGGCCAAGCCCGTCGAGGAGCGTGAGGCCCGCCTTCTGGACCCGCAACTCAGCGGCATCGACCACATCCTGCAGAGGCGCAATATCAGAAAGCCTTATTTACTGGCACTACAAGATCCGGCCAACGATCTCAACGATTTAGGGAAAAATGCCTATGCCATTAAGCATGTTCAAGCGACGTTCAAATTTGCACATGAGCGCATCTCCAACGCGGTCCAAAGCAAATCATTCAATTCAGATTCTGCGGAAAAAGGCATATCATGGTCCTGTCTGGATTACCTAGTGAAGGCCGACTACAAAACGTTCGAGATCGCCAGGAGCAAACTCCAATGTTGTAATGATGAAGTAAAAAAGGGCTCGGACGAGTTCAAATCTACAGAAGTGATCAGGCAAGTCCTGCTGGACAGAGCCAACGATGCAATGCGTATCAACGAAGTGGAACAGTATGGCGCAAATCTTGCGCGGCAAACACCTCCCATCACTCCCCATCAAAGATTCGCAGCCCAGGCATCGTTTTGGAAAGTCAACGGGACAAGCACAAGCATCCCACCTGAGCGGGCAGGGCAACGAGAGAACCCAAAAGCCAAACGGCGCATAGACAGCACAGCCCACAAGAAAGCGCAGAAGGAAAATATTACATTCAAAAGCATTATACTAGCTAGCGATACTAGGACAGATGAATCGACACACAGCAAAGTCCCATTAGATATACTGAACGAGTGGGCGCCTAGTACGGACGAGGAGTCCAAAAGCCAAGATCAGGGGTTCTAAATTTGGAAGTAAAACACCGTCCCTGCTAAGTATTCAACGGAGAAACTGCGTGACCGTCGTAGGCCTCAGAGACTCACTAGACAGGGCATTGATGGTACAAGTAATGATCTTTCCGAGGGTGAGGAAGCGTTCTGAGGTCGGGTTTTTGATTAAGTGGATGTCTTCGCACGTAGATAGACTTGTGGTGCTGACATAGTGAGCAAAAAAGGAGCAACAGCCATTCACTATTTTCACATGATTGGAAGAGCGATCCCATCAATCGTGGGAATCACAATCATTAAATGCATGAATGAGGGATAGTGGTAACGAGAGTAGAATAAGCAAGCAAATTGCTGATAAAGGCAAAGCTTGTGTTTGCAAAAGGTATCCCAGAACCAACTAATCTATCAAAGTAACCTGCAGCCTCTGAGCACCATCCCATTCACCACCTGTACCTTTACCCTTGACAGCTCGTTATCCCATCCCATATCTCTTTCCCGACTCAACTCCCCTGCTGTCCGCCACCGCTATAATCGTTCCGCCTCATAATCCCCTCCACTGGTCCCAATAGGCGCTGAAAGCCTTGCTTGCCCAAGTAGGCCACCTTGACCTCTCCCTGTTTCCCAGCCACCACGCTCGCAGCCCTTGGTTTATCGTCCAACAGCGCCAATTCTCCAAAGTAATCGCCTTTGCCATATTTCTTTAGCACGCTGTCGCCGCTCTCCCGCTTGTAGACCTCCGCTTCGCCAGATTCGAGAATGAAGAAGGCCTCGCCTGGATCCCCTTCACGGATGATAGTCGCGCCTGGGGGGTATTTCTGCGTATCAAGCGCATCGGCGATTTTGGACCGCTCATAGAGTGTGAGGGAGGAAAGCAGAGGCACTTCTTCGAGGAAAGACTCGTACATCCTCCGGCGTTGGAACGCGCTGTCCATTAGAATTCTTCTGAATGTCACCCGATCCAGGGCCCAGAGTGTAGAATCTTTCTCCGTGCTGACGACTGTGGCTGCTCGTGGGGCATTGTACATAAGTGCTAGCTCTCCAAAGCTGCCTCCAGGCCCGATCGTGTTGACTTTCTGCCCCATACCATCTTGACCTGGCGTTACGTGGCCAGCTGGGTTCACGTATATGTCGAAGACGCCGCGCTCGACGACGTAGAAGTAGTCCCCTGCGTCGCCTTGGGTTATGACCTTTATCTGAGCAGCGGGGATAGGCTTCTCCATCAAAGCGCCTAGAACAACAGAGGAATTGTCGTCATCGAGGTGGGAGAAGAGGAAATTGCTGGATACGGATTCTCTCAGTCGTTGTAGCTGATCGGGCGTCTTTTGGTGGAAGGGAGGTTTCCAGTTGCTGTCTTGATTCGAAGATGGCGTGAGCGATTCAGCTGAGACAGAGGTGCGGCGGGTCATGTTGTAGTTGGTTGGGAAGCCTTGATCGTCTGAGCCGGGAGGACGGAAGGCGTTGGGTGGGTTTGAGCCTGAAGGGGCAGAGAAGGAGAAGTTGGAGCCAGAGGGGAATGTGGAGCTGCCTGGGGCGGTAGCGGAGGCGGTATTGGTGGGAGAGGTGATGGTGTCGCCGGCCTCGTCGTCCTCGTTGACGTGTTGCATGCTGCCTTGACGGCTGCCGAAGGGGTTGCTGCCGCCTGGGAAGATGGATTCGGCCATGGTGGTGGAAGGGGGTTGAGCTGAGAGGTTGTTGTGCCAAGGAAAGGAGAAGATGTGGTTATGAGCTGAGGTTCTAGGGAAGTGGGTTCAATTGATTCTCCTGGTCATGAAAGGACCGTGATGCTGAGATTTGGTGTGTGATTTGTGGTATAGGAGAAAGGAATGTCTTTCAAGGAGTGATGGTTGTAGATGGTAGGGTGAGGTTGACTGAAGAGGGGCCGTTTGTATGGGCACAATGCTAGCCGTGAGTGATCAACGAAAGCACACGCCAATTGACGTAAATCCCTGACCGATCTACACACCTGCATTCACCGAACTGAAAGTGTAGCCTATGGTACTCTACAAATGACGATGTTTACTTGATCAAGTCGTTTCTCAAGTCGTTTCAGCAGTTGTTAGGCAAGTATGGGATTTTGCTCATTCTCTAGTCGTTTGACGTTTCTCCGCGCTTGCTGCCTAGATGCCTACGTTGTGTGCTATGCTGTATGTGGTACTTTGAATATGTGGTGACAGCAAAGCAAGATATATAGTATCGACGCTGATATTGTTGTCGCCGTTGCAGATGCAGGTGACTTTTGGGCTGGTGTCGCACGGATGCTGTGGGGAAGGCCTTCCAGAAGCCTTCTGGCGTCCTTCTGGAAGCTTTCCTCTTCAAGAAACAGTCAGCCAATCAGGAGTATCCGACTGCCAGCATCATCCTACAATAATAGCTTCCTTGGTCACTGCTCCAGCACAAGTGACACCGCCATTCCGTGCAGTCTAGCCCCGACCAATCAACATATTGCTCAGTGAACTTTTCCCTCACACGCATGTTCCTAATCTAGAGTGGCTCAGCAGCCCTGGGTAAGGCCGGGCACAAACGATTGGAATCAAGGGAGGAGACCTTGAGGGCCCAAGTCACGGTTTTGTTGTTGCTGTCGTCGATTGCAAGCTTTACGTAGATAAGCTAAAGGTCTCTCTGCAGGGCAAAACCAATTGGGGACGAAATGCTTGCACAGAGCTGACTAGCGATAGGATCGACTAGCGTCTTAATTTCTTCGAATCACTTTGAAGTACTCTATTTTAGTTGAGTCGCTTAGTTCTAAAAATGGGTAGGCTGGGATCGTCCATTTGTCTCTAAACAGGCAGCCTGAGCGTTCAACCACTTTCACGCCTTTTTATCCGACTTATAGTCGGAAAACATCATGACTATGGATTCCAATTCATCGGACATCGATCTTCAGACTTACATCAATGGAGAACTAGATCTTAGCCCAAGCATCGTCGTGCACGAAGACGAGTATTCACGAACGCTCAGCTTCGACACAGTACGCAACGAGGCCGATCTAGCAAATCCGACCGAACAACTGCTTGAAACAAAGGAAGATGGCAGTCACGAAGTAAAAGAGTCAAAAACGCCTCTGGACGAAGAGTCCTCGGAAGCTCTGAATGTAGGACACTATAGACGATCCATACTCTGGGACTGGTGGCTCTCTGAGATAGCTGGAGCTGTACTGAGCTAAGGAGTCACGACGGCTATCATCGTTATCCTTGCAGTATACGATATTGAACCACTACCAAGTTGGCCCTGTAACATCGCCCTTAATGCCATGGTGTCAGTCCTGTCTACTATAGCCAGATCATGTCTTTCGACGGCCTGTGTCCCTCGTGCAGACGTCTCGGGAACGTCTCCCTCGTCATACACCCCACAAGTCTCGTGATTGTTAGCTAGGCTTGTCTGTCATAGAGTTCGATGCTCCTCACTGCTACTCAGTGTATCAGTCAGTCGAAGTGGCTGATGTTTCGGAAGCAACCGCAATGATTGATCAATCTCTACGCTATCGACGAAGCGAGCCGTGGTCCATTTGTAGCTTCGGTTCTCTTGTTTCGCATAAAGGTGTTTTGGTCTTGAAATATTATTTCCCAACTTGACTCGGCATCTTGTATTGCGGAAAATACTTTGCAAGGATCGCTGATGCTTGACCATCTTTGGGGGACGCGGATTCCTGTCCTCAGCTGGGGCATCCATAGTCGTTTCTCCGACCGCCGGGGATCATTTTACTCAGCAGATCTTACGCTACACAATGAGATCGGTCAGTGTAGACGGCGAAGCACCACGAAATGTTCCGAGAATGAAAATTTGGATATTTTCTTACAAGCTCGTACCCCTCGATTTCTAGGATACACCGCTGTGAATACTCAGTCGGAAGGTGTGTTGAGTCTCTGCAATGTTTGTCCACCTCGATGAGCTCTTCAACCATCCCTGTAAATATGTCCTCGGTGCTCGAGACACAGCCAGGAAACTAGACAGCCTTCGCCTGATAGGCTCCGAACAATATCTATCCAACAGACGGGATTAGGGATCGACTAGCCTCATTAAGTCTACTTGAGTCGTCGCCCAAAACTAGTAAGACGGCCTTGACGGCCTTGACGGTCTTTCCATACTCGAGAAACGTATGAAAAGCATTACTGAAACCCCAACCCCAGCTTGAGAGCCCGACTTGCCAATACTCCAGCCCCGAGCTTTTGCCCAAGGTAGGGAAACAAGCCATGGACGGCACGTCGGCTGTAGGGATAGGCTCACACACTGGTAACGTGTGGCTTCGATCTAGTCTCTGGTACACCCCGTCGGGGCTTTCTACGCACAGGTGGAAGAATTGCGCCATTATTGAAGCAGCAAATGATACATTGATATCTGAGTTTCAGCGAATTTACAGGGCTGCGAGAGCCACTGCTTCTTCCCTTTCCTGGTACTTTTGAGCTACACTAGACACTAGACCAGCTTCAGAAACCATCTCGAAGCATGAAAAGCAGATAGTCCCATCACCTTGCTCTCACCGTCCCTCTCATCCGTGCTCGTAGCATGCTTAAAGCCGTTAGCAGTCACGCGAGTATCATCTCCATGGCCAGCCCGGAGCCAGACATTCCAACTGCCGACTGCTATGAGCCTAGCCTCCTTACGGCATTTCTTATACATCCACATCTTCGATATAATATCACCGTCCCTTCCCCCTCAACCCCTCCCTCCACCTCCCCTCCACCTCCCCAACCGCAACCTCCGTCTCAACCACCCTACCCACACCCTCCCTCCAAAGCCTCTCACCCCCCTCCAACTGCCCCCTTCCCCCCTCCTGAACCCCCTTCCTCTCCCTATTCACCCCCTCCACACTGCCCCTCGTCTCCACCAGCTCCTTCTCTACCTCCCGTAGCATATCCTCGAGCTGCGAGTTGGCGACAAGCCATGCATTTTTGCCGAATTGATCTAAAAGTTCTAGGGCTTGGAGGCGTTTGGTCAGGTATGCGGAATTTGTGTAGGCTGCTTTCAACGTAGATGTGTCTGCGGTGTCGGGACTGGCTTCGTAGCGGGAGAGGTCGATGCCGCTCATGGGGATCTTCGCCTCTATTCGCTGCAATTCCGATTGCATGAGTTCTGAGAATTGAAGGTCTGGTGGGGGAGGGAGGAGAGGATGTGTGGTTGTACGCGCTTCTGGGGAGAGGGAGGAGGATATGAGGGCGCGGGCGGCGGCGAGGGAGGAGGGGGTTGGTTGGGGGTCGATGTCTATGGTAGGTTAGTGGGAGATTGGGCCTAAGCAGGCTGGGGGATATACATGGGAGAGAGTCGTGGGAGGCTGCTATTAGTGGCATGACTGTAATGTGGTTGTTGTTTGGGGTGGTGGTAGGATCAAGGGATTTGATGGCGCTAGTGATTCAAGGCTAGAATTTATAGTGACCGAAAATCACATCTACGCTCGACGGTGGCATACCTGTTGGGCATATGACGGTCGGTTCTGAGATTGGTCTAACAGTCTTAATACAATCGCTAGACGAGTGCTATCCACTGCACGTAAATATGAACTAAGAATGAATCCATGCGCAAGCTGGATGAGAGAGGTATCACATGAGTAAAGGATAGAACACCATGACCACAAGTAGATGATCCGAATGCAAGTCACAGCTCGTCCCATTACATGCATAAAGCATCATTCCCCTCCCATCCTCCCTCATCTCCCTTTCCAACGAATGTTCTGCCTACTTCTTGTCCTTATCACTAAACTTCGACTTCAACTTCCCAAAGAATCCACTAGCCCGCTTCGATTTCTTATCCGTAGACGCAGCTGCAGAGCTAGTTGACGCTGGATTTGGCTTGGATGTTGCTGCAGCTGTGGCTGGGTTCTGGGTGGTGGTCTGAGGAGGAGACGTGGCGGGCGCAGAGCTTGCACCAACACCTGTGGTAACGATAGGCTGGCTCTGCTGCGGATTGATAGGCTTTGACATGGGTGAAATATCGCGAGAGTCGGGCTGAGATTGTACCGCTGCCTTCATCGAGTTCTGAGTAGCTGGTGTTTGTGCAGGTGCTGCAGCTGTAGTAATGGGAGTAGTGTCTTTGACGATAGGGTGGGGAAAATTCTCAGCGCCGGTTGGAGCTGGAGTAGTCTCGTCCATTGCTGCACTCGAAGAAGGGGCTGGCCTTCCGACATCGTCTTTTCTTGGTATTTCTTTCAGCAGCTCCTTCTCCATTGCACTCTTCTCTCCTACCATAGTCTTGTCTCCGGCAGCCTCTGGCGACATATGAGACTCCGTGATCGACTCCTGGACTACATCAGGCACTGTAGGAGCGATAGCTGAGCCCTTGTTCATCTCCTCGATAGACGCCTCCACGGAAGGTGGGAGGCCGTGAGAATACGCGGCAGCCCCCAAGCCACCTAAAGCAGCGCCACCTGCGGCCATGCCAGCGACTTCACCACCAGTTACCCCAGAATGGGCAGGAGTATCACCACCAGTACCTTCAGCGGTAGCTGGCTCTTCTGGAATCTTACTCCCAAGCTCCTTCTCCATAGCGGTCTTCTCTTTGACGGCTACTCGATTGCCACTAGCTTCTGGTCCAGCGCCGGCTTCTTGCTGGCTCTCTGAGACTATTTCGGGTACCCCTCTGGGCTCAAGAGGTACTTGACCTGCGAGATCTGCCGTGGTACTAGTGGGGCCAGCAGACTGAATTATTACTGGATCCGCATCCCTTGCTGCTCCTTCTCCCATTGGTAAGCTAGACTCAGGAATCATGTTCTTTGAGAGACCAGGCATGCTGAACATTCCACCGCTAGCACCACGCTCGTTGTCTGGAGTCACAACGTTGGGCAATTGAGGTGCTCCACCTGCCCTATCGTATGACTCTTTATCTGTTGTTATGTTCGAGTTAGTGGTATTCCTAGTAAACTCGCTTGGATTGGGGATTTTCTCCCCAGGCTGTAAGGAGACAGGATTGCCAGTCCCTGAGGTGGCCGGAAGAGGAGCAACGCCAAAAGTGTGTTCGGAATCCTTGGCACTATCTTTGAGCGAGGGATCATCACGGACACTCGACTGGATGGTGTTGGAGGTCAGAGTATTAGGAAGGGGTACTTGGCCACCGGGTGCAAGGTCAACAGGGTTACCAATACCAGAAGTTGCTGGTATTGGGTCGACTGTAAATTCTTCCGCATCGTGAAATGGAGTTTCTGGGAAGCTTCCTGGAATATCGGAAGACGCTGATTCTGGATGAAATTCTTGTTTCGCCTCCTTCGGTACCTGGCCCGCCAAACCTGCAGTCGTCGACTGTGGTGTGACTCCAGACATGATACCTGCTGCTGCTGGACCTGAAGATGAATGGGGACCGATGATAATCTCAGGAAGAAGCACGTTATTCACGTTGTTTGCAGAGTCCGTTTCTTGGGGAGCAGTATGATTCGTTGTCCAATCACCGTCAACGACAAACTAGAATGGCCTGCAGTCAGTTTCGATTCCTCAAGATCTAATCATTCAACTGGGTCAAGGGTATTTGTATCGAAGAAGATCGAGATCTGGATTCCTGGAATGTTGAAAGAACTAAATTTTTGAGGGAATAGGTGAGGTTGGAGTGTAAGCTGCCTTTCCGTCTATAGGTGCAACCCGCGCATCGCGCTTGCAGAGCTAAAAGCGTGGAAGGAATAGACGGGTCCAAACAATGGAATCTGCAGAATCTACCTTACTCTAACATCTAGCCGAGTATATGCGTAGACTTTGAAGTCTTAATTCAAGTGTATGGGAATTATTTTTCCAGATGCCTGAACTGATAGCGACTGCGTGGACGAACCTTGTAGTATATCTTCTTGTTCGACAGAGGGAGCTCCACGAGCTTCTCAAAGTGATTTCCCTTGCCCTCGAGCTTGACAGTCTTCGCCCAATCGTCGAAGGTTCCTGTCACATAGACTTCACGTGCGGGATGTTCCCTATATGTGATAGTTCGGGGTCAGCAACTTTTGACGTTCTGTAGAGCAAGCTTGAAAGCTGCAGTCGTCGGTGTGCATCATCGCAGCCAGGCATGTCTTTCACAGCGCCTCAATCGCCCTGTTGGAAGCCACCGTGTCCCACACGTACCACTTGAACAGGAAGCTTCCCATCTTGCTCCCGGCACCAGCTTCCTCTGTCTGTAGGAATGATCCGATGAGATCCTGAACTGGGCTGGTCTCAGGTGGCGTCTGCGGGTATCCAAGGGCGAACTGATAGATCTGGTTGTTGATATTGCTCCTTCTGCTTGCTGGTCGAGGGGTAGACTGGGCTGGTGAAGGAGCGTGGGAGCCTCTGCGCGAAGCAAACAGGGAGGGAGTCGACGGTGGTGAGCTTGAAGGGTCTATGATGGCGGTTGTGGCTATCGCGCAAGCAAAACGTTCGATAAGCTATGAGGTTCAGAGTCCGAAGAGACGTTGTAGCTGTTGCGAAGTGGTCAACACGAAAATGCCCGTTTGCTCATTTCGCATGGTCGGAAATAAGCTTCGGACGAGACGGCTAGCGTGGCTCATGGCTTCCACGTGCAAAGCTCGTCTTTACATCTACCTATTGCTACATGAACAATGCTCTTGCACATGGTGTTGAGAGTGAGAATATACTATGTAAGGTGAGAAACAATTTGATGGGCACCTTGATCCAATGGATGGCCAAACCAGCAATCCTGGTGGTGTCTATCAAAGTGCACTCAAACATATGATCAACAGTGGCCTCGATCTAGGAGCGCTTCAAGTCTATTCATTTTTCGATCTCATTGCGGATTTGCCAACTTGGGCGGTGAACTTCGAAGACGAATCCTCAGACTGCTGATCTAGAAGAAGTAAATGCAAACCAAGGACGAACATTTGCCAGGCCACAAGACCCCAGCCAAAAGGGCAAGCTGATCCTCTGCGGAATTTGTGATGGAGTAGTGTCGAGAACGTCCGGATTGTCAGACCCTCCGGGAAGCGGCAAGTTGAGAGGATGATGGAAGAAGATTACTGCTAAATAGATGCTTTTAGGTACAAGGAAAGGATTCGTTACCACCATTGAGGAACCGGTAGCTATGCCAAGATCAAAGATATTCAGACTAACAGAGGTCCGTTGCAAGGTATCTCGATTTACCGATAGAATATCTGATAGTAATACCCAAAAGTGGCTTCACACGCTCACCCCCCTTCCCTTCCCATCCCTCACAACCCAATCTTCTCCCTCAACCTTACCAAATCCCACTTGTTCTTGACCGTCCTCTCCCTCCACATGAACCAAATCTCCTCCTTCCTCTCGTCATCACATGTCGCCCTCCACGTCTCCCAAACCTCCTCCATCCCCTCATCCTCCGGTTCCCTAAAAGCCGTCTAATCTCTTTCCTCATCGCCAACAAAACCGAATTGTTCCTCGGCCGTTCCTCTTTCGCCATGTCCCCTCCCCACCTCCATCAAACGTAACCGCGCTCGCCTGACAATGGATCTCAAAATGTCAACTAGCGTGCTCACATTCAATGGCCCATAGCCTGTCACTGGTGGGTCCCCCAATCTGATCGTCGTTTCTAACTTGAATCCGCCGGCGAGGAGGTAGTCCATATAGAGTGTGGAGGGGCGTCTGAATTTTCGCGCCGGGTCATGGTGCAAAGGAGTCGAGGCAGAGCGGGAATATTGAAGTGAAAGAAGTGATAGCGGGTTTGGTCTTCCTCCGTGAGTCAGTGCCATTTCTTATGGACCATGAGTCGCAGGTTTCACTGTAATGTATCGAGCCGAAAATCTGTCGTGGAGGATGGTGCTGATGGCTGAGATTACGGCGTTTTAGTCTGGGAAGTATTGATGCATTTGGGCTTGGCGCGGGCGTATTAGTTCGGTGCAATTATTTAGCGATGGTGGTTCTGGCAATTGTCGGCAGAGAGACAGGCGGTAGTTGTATGTCATTGGGTGTAGGCCTATTGTTCAGATTGTCGCGGGTATGTTTGAGGACCTGGGTGGGGCGACTATTGTCGCTGTTACTGCTAAGATATGATTTAGAATGCTGTTGGTGTCGATTCATGTAACCTTTTTGCTGGCAGATCATCAGTATTCGTCTGGGCTCTTGGTTCTCGAAAGCCCGATGAGACCAGTTGGATGGGTGCTTTTTGACATGTCTATCCGTTTGGATATATGTTCCCCTTTATGTTACTCTCTTAAAAGATACCTCATATACCCAGGACAAGGGACGCACTTGTCGATAATGCACTTAAAGTCTTGAATGGCATAAACGCCGGTCCCCAAGGGTACTCAATGATAATTAGATTTGTGATATCATGAGACAATGCTCCACAAGCCCAACGAAAGAAATGTCAATGATACGTGTATGGCAATTCATGAAAGCTATAGAGTGATTGCAACGTCAGCGGCTCTGAGTCGGCATTGTATTTATAAGGTGTAGCATGGTAAAGGCATTGGCTTCGTATTCGTTATTGGCCACACTAATCGGTGCATTTCTCGAGACTGCGCGGCCTGGCAGACCTACAAACATAAAAGATACATCGACTATAATCTTAAGATCCGAGGATGATTGTGGAAGACATAAACTTATACACTACTACACCCGTCCTCAGCCCCGATATGCGTCAACAGCTCCACACTCCCCACCTTCTCTACGATAAAAACTTGATAACAGCGAGAAGAAATTGACGTCAACGAGCTTCTTAGCCGGCATACCCGCGGTCAATTTTTTACAGATAAGTCGCTATTCCTAATCGAGGTCTTCCTCATCGAACTAAGTTTCAACCTCACCTCGTCTCCCAGTCGTCGCTCCTATACCTTGCACATTTCGTTCTGTTACTTTTCACAACCGCTCCTGCTAGTTTGCAGTTCTCTGGTCTTCTCTTCACGATGCAAAGGGTTTTTTTCCTTTGAGCGCATGAATTTAGTCTTCTTGATTCGTAGAAAGTCATGACAACATGACACAGTTACAGTCACGCCCACCCATCATGAGGTCTGACTGCCGGCTTTGAAACTGGGTCTAGGAAATTGGAAATTTAAGGAGATTCTTGGTGGAGTACACGTGGTATGAAGATCGCAAAATGATGCATCATACATCAACAAATCTGAATTACGCTAGTCGCTATCGGGATTTGTGTTTTTTCTCATGAACTTCGTCCTCAGAAGGTGCAGGGGAGTGAACAGGGGTGAGCTGAGGGTAACGTGGCCCCTGGGAGCCAAGCCATTGACATACGCTCCAAATGCGCCGTGACATTTGCATCTGATTTCGTTTCGCTTGCGATTTGTGTTAGTGACAAGCGTACTTACCAGAGCCAAGACAACAACGGTGTCATCTACTCCAGATTTCTTTACGACAATGCTCCTGACATAGACCATAATCATAGCCAGGATAGTCGCAATAGCAAGGAATGTTGACTGTGTAGCAAGGTAAGCAGTGCCTCCTTTACTGCTTTGGTCAGATGACGATGCAGCTTTGCCTGTCGTCGGCTTCGTGATTCAATGGCAACAAAAAGTCGAATCTTCGCCGTTGCTGTATGGGGTATTTGCTCGCGAATGAATCTGTGAGAACGAGTAATGTGTGGGGTTGAAAGATCTTGCACAGGCTCCGGTATTTGAGCCTGATCGATGACCGCATTGTGGATCATTCACTGTATACACGGCCCAGCCTGATCGATGTTTCATGCGTTCAATTCCTCACACCCCTCTGTCTTTTGTTACGTCAAATACCGCACAACATCCCAGAGATATCGCGAGACCTCTAGAAACACACCAGTAAACGACGCCGACAATCAAGTCCGCTTCAACAAACTTACTCTCAATACAATGCCAAGTGCCATTCCCTCTTCTCCATCTTATTATCAGGACAAGGGTAGGAATCATGGAAAAGGGTGGGAGTATTCAAAGTCTCAGGCTAGCATGTCGAGTCCGGAGAAGGTGCATGTTGTGGAGACGGGCAGGGAGTTGGAAGCGGGATCGAAGTTGGAGATTGTGGCTGATGGTGAGGTGCATGCTATTGAGGAGAACATGATTTGATGGGGGTATCATAGACTTATGTTGCCTTAATTCAAAACTTTACTTCAGAGATTACTGATACCAGGTATAGAGATGGAAGAGGTACCGCCAGCTATTTCTCACTTGTTTTCCTGCCCTTCGACGAAGGTGTTCCACAACAATGAACAATCGACATCTTGCATTCAATCGTTGTCTACTCATCGAGTGCTGAAACATCATCAATAGCACGTCTGCCAAGTCTGTCATCGCTTAAGTCGCAAGGCTCCGCGCAATGTTTCGGTGTTGCTTTTCCAGCTTTCACTCTATGTGGATGCAAGCCAATGGACTCTGTACTGTATGGCCACACCTAGGGTCTGCGATTACGTCGCAGGGGCTGAAGAATAATATCCTAAGCACCAGGTCATCATTATCGAGACGAGGGCTAGTACTCTGAAAACAGGGACGGGAATCCGGAAACTTACTAGTTGTGTGACGTAATGATCAACAAACGAAGTCCATTTCAAGTGTGTATTTAGCGCTAGTACGGATCACTGTATGTAAATGGGAATAACATTCGCGATCTTCTATCTTCTTTACAAATCTGTAAAGTAACCAAATCAATATTCTGGTCTCGGTCTGGGGATCTGGACCGAGGCTCCTTCCACCATTCAACTCCGTAAAACCACTCACCATGTCGCTGCTTTCCCACGTCCTTGCTTCTATTCTCTCCTTTGAGCTAGTACTTGGTGGTCAAGCCCGTCTTCCCTTCTCTCTAACCCCGTCGCTCAACAAACGCGCCATGGCGAAAGCTGACGGCACACTCGCCGCCTTCCCATTTGTCCCTCTGGATGCTGTTACCTTCACACAGGTCCTAGGTGTTGCAATGTGCATTGCATCTGTTGGCGTAGCCCTGCCAGCGACCAGAGTGGCGGGATCGGTACTCTCAGGGTGTTTGTCGTTGATGGGGGTGTAAGCTACTTCCCCACCCTTCCCTTTCGGTCCGGTCCTGTCCTGGACATTTTACTTTGCGAAATGTGCTCCCGACTTGGTCTCTGAGACACTTCTGATCTAGAAATCTACAGGTGGAGTCAATGGAAGATGAAGATACCTTATTGGTTACCGGTGGTCAACACGGGACTAGCAATCGCTATATGGACAATTTCATAGTGCGACGACTGTGGAGGCCGGGGAGAATAAGAGAAGAGCGACTAAAGGACTCAAGACGGTGAACGTCGATGCTCTGGGGGAACAGAGAATCCACACTTATCAAGAGGCTATTACCTTCCTCGTGTTTCCCCCCTTTTTAAATTGCTTGCGCGGCTTACTATAGTTACATAGTCCGCCTGCCACTTCACCTCGTGCTGCGCCATGAGTAGTTGAAGCAGCGGGTGATAGATTAACTTTTTCAGGGCAATGGATGAAAGATTTTGAGCAGGTCTGTCGACCCTCGCAGTTTTGATGCATCACCCCTTTCCTCCAGAATTTATATGCCGATTTACGCTAGTCCTTCTTGAGGTCTCATGTCTAAGCATGAGCCTCGCAAAACGATGCATCACCGAGACCTCAAGAAAGTCAGAATTTCTGAGCTTGGACTGCGAGCACGATGCGTCGCTGAGCCATAACTACGCTAGTCCTTATCGGGGTCTATGTTCTTTGACGAATGTCGCAAAATGATGCATCATAGAATACCTCCAGATCCAGAATCCGGTCTTCCTTGCAAAACGATGCATCACCGAGACCTCAAGAAAGTCTGAATTTCTGAGCTTGGACTGCGAGCATGATGCATCGCTGAGCCATGACTACGCTAGTCCTTATCGGGGTCTATGTTCTTTGACGAATGTCGCAAAATGATGCATCATCCAGATCCAGAATACATATCGCTATCCCTATTGAAAGGTTCTTGTCTAAGGGTGAATGTCCAGTCATGATGCATCACCTTGCAGCTCAAGAGTTTTTTTCATGGACTACGCTGATCTTACTACATGAAGTGCAAGGGTTCGAGCTCGGCAATGATCAAGAAGAGTTCTGCTGTGGTTACACACGAAACTGGTAGGTTGGCAACTCGCCATGCAGCGTGGATGGCACATCTAGATGGTGAATTGACTAGGGGTTGACTTGAAAGGTTTGAAAGGAGTTTCTTTTCTGACGCGAAACCATGTTGGGGTTTGATGTCTCAGGATGATCATGGAGATGTAATCGTCAAATTCGAGCTCAGTAAAGAGGTACGAGTGTTCCGGCGATCCATCCCATTCGTAGTTGTCACGATATACGCTCAAGATACCACTTGGCCTTTCATGAGAAGTTGTATTTGTCTGATTCTTGTACTATGTTGAGCTATCTTGAATAATTTGACTTTTCGATGCTAATGTTCGCAAATGGGTATCTGGTCGAATTATCCGCAGTGAAACTCCGTAACGGTACTCACCGGGAACCAGCCCGAAGATGATGTTGTGACATGATAATACCAATCGCAGTCGCTAGAATGCATTTCCAAACGACAAGACTTTTGATCGCTAGCCACCCAATATCGTGAAGTCGTAAGACACCGTGAAGTAGATCAAAATTTCTAGGCCTTGCGAGCCAAACCCTTCACCCAATCTAGTGACGACCTCTTGCCAGATTCACTTCCCTTGCTGCTTGCAGATGCATCACTTTCCCGCCTATCTGTCTTGACCAGGTTACCTTGTCCACCACGTCCGATGTGATAGACAGGCACAGGTTCACCCTGCCTCTGATTCGCGAGCTGTTCATCGAACCAAAATTGCTCATCGCTCGAGCTTCTCATGTTACCAGCTCCACCCCTACCCGTCGCAAAGTTGGGCATGCCATGAGTCTTATTATATTGGGTGTGGAGATCATGTATTTTTTGGGTGGTGAGGGGTTCTTGCTTCAGCGACGAAGGAGGCAGAGGTCGTGTCCTATTGCCTGCGCCCCCACGGCCAAAACCCATCGCGCTTGGATACGTGGGTGATGGCTCGTGGAGTGTGAGGGTCATTGTCGTTGTGGGGCGGGGTGGTGAAGGAGAAGGAGGAGGATTGGCGGGCGTTGTTGGAAGGGTGGTGCTTGTAATGGATTTGGTGGGTGGTCTTAGCCTGGCTGATTGTGGGGCGGGCGAGGCTTTCGAGGATCAGGGCGTCGCTCATGGATCTGTAGAGTGGAAGTCGTTTGTATTGAATGATTTTGGTTTGCTCTGATTGTATGTGGAGGACTGTAAATGGTGTGATTGTCTTGATATTGTGAATTAGCATTGCTTCCGCCGCGAGAGCAGGTCTTTATATATTATTCTCGAGGTCCAAAGCCTGCGCTCTTTCTCAGATGACATGATTTCTGAATTTCTCACCATGTCTTGCTACTAATCCGTTAACTGGAAAGCTGTGAGAATATTTCGAGGTCACGCTCCGCTACGACCGCCCCAAGCCGCAAGCACTTTCCAGTTAATGGCAATGGAAAGTAAGAGACCATATGCACTTTGCAGTTAACGGCAACGGGTGACTAACCGAAATGAGAGAATGACAAAGCGGCATGAGATAATAGTGGCAAATTCCAGCATGTTCCACCAAAATCTCTGATTGCTTGGCGGAGGGATTTTCGAGCGATGAAATTTTCGCCCGTTCATTCGCCTAGAAGCGGTCGCTGCTTTTAGGAATTCTATTATGAGCAAAACGTAAGCAAAAAAATGTAATCCACTCAGATTCAGATTCAGACTTTTCGTTGCACGTTCTCAAGTTTTGTCACGCTTTGATCCAGCTTGGCTTGAGAGGGGCAATTTTATGGGGGTAATAGTATGGTTTTATGGGGGTAATAGAAATTCCACGACCACCTTTTGCGGCACTTTGGAGCCTGCTGGCGGACAACGTGACGTCTCACTGGTTGTTGGCATTATTATGCTGTATTAGTCAGACGTTGGGACTATCGCGAGTGTCTTACTACCTGGCTTCCTGGTTCATTCAGGACGAATTCCGCCTGCAACGTGCTCATTTCCTTGTCGGAAAGGCACCATTCAGAGTGAGAGAAATCTGCAGCCTTCGCAGAATTTCGTGATCTCACGCCATCTGCTGTAAGACCCGCCCCTAACATGGGGCTTTTGTGGTAGTGCATTTCCCCGCATTTTACTGGGTGATCAGGTACGAAATCGAAACCTCCTAAGAGCGGATCCTAGCCGATCACACATGTGATCGGATGTGGGCGTCAGAAAACAATGGTACAGAATGAAAACAGCCATACTCTTCGGCAGCTTGGGCTTCCGCCATGTGTTAAAAATCGACGAGTGGTAATGGTATGATGAACTGCTAGAACACAGCATGTTCGTGAGGCCATCAGGCAAATAGTACAATGAATCGCCAGGTTCCTAGACGTAAAATTCTTGCGTTCATCGTTGATTGCCACCGTAAATTTTGTGAATAGCCCAGGAACCAGATGCAAGCTCGGAGGGGGACCTAATGATGGCTTCGGTTCGCGCCTAGCAACCTTCGAATCTCATTCCCATACGGCTTGTCGCTCTGAACGACGCTCCCAAACGTGGATGTAAAGTTAAAAAGCATCTGCAACTTCCCCACTGGAAAGATGTTTTCGACGCAGCAGCAGAGATGTCTATGACAAGATATACATGTCTTGGGGAAGAAACGATACGAAATTCACAACAATCATGAGGAATACAGCACCATCACTATGACTTCCATTGAATATTGTGCAGCACCGCCGAAGAGAATTTTCGGCTACTCCCTCAGACAACAAGGTAGGCATCTCTGGAATTCGGAAAAAAATCCTGGACGGGCAATCTCGCAGCTTCGAATTCAGGTCCTCCGAATGACGAAAGTCTCTGTCGCTTTTATTCTCTAACAAAATGCAAAAAAGTAGCTCAAATTACAAGCCAATAAAATTCAGTTGCCCCCAGTGCTTTCACCCACAAGCATTGGTCCCAACTTCCAATACATCACCCAAGCAGCCCTCCGTTCATGAATATTGGTAGTACCTCCGCGTCAGGGCATTGAACATCGGTCTCGACGCCCACCACTGCGCCTCCCACCATCGCGGTCTCCGTCGTCAGACTCCTCGTCCTCGCCATCCCCATCTGATCAGGCAGCATCGCGACGGCCGCGTGCACCGCTGCCACGTTGGCCGTCATGTGGACGATCGTCGAAATCTCCACCACGACGTGGTGGATGGACGGCTTCTAAGTATTAGAGCTGTAGATGATACAGCAGGTGTGGCTGAATTGCATAATTCGCCACGTCCACCACCAAGATAAGGCGACTAGTCGCGAAGGCCTCCTAATCCCCTACCCCCTCGATGGTCCTCGACAATATCTGCACGATCCTAAGCCCCACTCCTCGAAGACTGGGACCTCATTATGATGACTCGCCATCGCTCTTATCACCGTAGTCATCTTCATCATCCATAGAGCGTCTAGCGCTCTCTCCACGTCGGTTATCGCGTCTATCATTGTAGCCTCCAGTTCTCCCTCCAGTTCTTCCTCCACGACGCGAGGCCACAAGCTTCTGAGATTCAGCAATTACTTTCCCTTCGAGTAGCCGTCTCGACACATAGATTCCATGATAGGCATGAAATCCCCATAAGGATTCTGCTCCCTTATCATGGAATTAAGGAGAGTGTAAAGACTGGGAGGCATGATATTAGATTTTCGTGTATTCGGGTCCGATGGTGGTGCTTGTCGTGTTTCCGTAATACTTCTATATTTTTAGATAAGATTCTGCTGGGTTGGCTTTGTTTTGATGATCGGTATGTGATGATAAGAGAGGAAAGTAGTGGGATAAACTTACGAGAATATGTACTCAAAAGCTGGTGGTGTACTGGCACCAAACACACCCCTGACAGAAGCGAACACCTGCTCTGCGGTGTAAAAATGGCACAAGAAAAAGCGCGGCTAATGCCTGCGATCCTGCAACATTGTTGTAACCTTCCGAGATATTGGTTCCGTACTGTCATGGCCATCAGAAACGAAAAGACTAATTGGAGGGCGACGAAAGGCGAAATGTTTGAACACGTTCATGTCTCTTTACCATTTTCTGATGCCTTTCGCGAGATTGACATCGCTGCATGTATCCTTGATTCGACCTGCGAGTGACAGCCAAAGGACGTCAAAGTAAAGGATATGCGGTAAACAGGCCCCCGGCGCTCTGTGTACCTCAAAAGTCTTTAGGGACTTCTGCGCAGGGAATAGAAAATTCTTCCGAATATGCTTGGCGTTCACGGTACCACAATGGCAACCTACCATCTTTGAAGACGTGTGGCATATCTGTCAACAGTATGCCAAAGACCATATCTTTTCAGCTATCCTTCCGAATCATGATTCATGAGACACTTTCTCGACTACAAACAGCGTCATGGCATACACTTGTTGATGATAGGTCAGCTTTGCATACTTTTCTTCCTTGATCTGTTGAAGCTGCTATCTATGTCTTGCTGAGCACCATTTTTTTTCTCCAGTGGGTTGCCAAGATGGCTCGCCGGTCGAGAAAGGCTGCCACGCCTTCGGCATGGACGACAGTCTATCTCCTCCTCCCTTTCATCGCTCCACTAGCTTCCGTCAGCCTCGTCAGCGCTCACCCCAATCACCAAGCACCTCTCAATGACAACAAAGACCCCGACACGGTCATTGGTAATGACCACAGAACTACATACTCATGCGTCGATGTGATGCAAATGTCAAAGTCGAAATCCTGACTAACGACCAGGGCAACCGCATAACGCCGTCCTATGTTACTTTCAATGGGATTGAACGACTGATTGGAGATGCTGCGAAGCATCAATATGCTACCAATCCCAAGAACACGATTTTCGATGTTGAACGATTGATCGGTCGAACTTGATCTGATGAAGGCGCTCAAGCTAACAAAAAGCACTTTCCGTTCGCTGTGTAAAATCAAGACGGAAAACCCGTCGTCTCGATTGAAATGGCTGGGAAGGACGAGACCTTCTCTCCTGAAGAGATTTCGGCGATAGTGTTAGGAAAGGTGAGAAATGTGGCGGAAGCCTATCTAGGGAAGAAGGTCAACTCGGCTGTGGTCACAGGTATAGGCGCTTCCCACCAGAGCATACCGCAGGAGGGGAGTATATCAGCTAATAGAGATCGAGAGCTTTCACGCAGGCATCGATTTCAGTGAGACAATGACTCGAGCCAAATCTGAAGAGTTGAACATGGACTTGGTGAGCTCTTGCTCTTCCCACATCGTCCTCACGAGGAAAGAATATACTGATGGAAGATATAGTTCCGCAAGACCCTCAAACCAGTCCAAGAAGTCCTTACCGACGCCCACCTCTCCAAATCTACCATCGACGAAATCGTCCTCGTCAGCGGCTCCACACGCATCCAAGCCATCCAATCCCTACTCGAAACCTTCTTCGACGGCAAAAAAGCCAGAAAAACCATAAACCCAGACGAAGCAGTCGCTTTCGGTGCCGCCGTTATGGTAAATCGCCCGTCCTTCTTTTGTCATTTGATAAGTAAGGTATGAGTTGGAAAGTTATCTTTCCAGCCTCAAGAGTACGGCTCAGGACACGCATGACCTTGGTGGTAAGATTGATGAGGGGGATAGGGACGTGCTGTGGGGAGGTGTCAATGAGGTGACTGGATGGCTTGGTGAGTATATTTCAAGCGCTACTGCCGAAGACTTTGAAGAGCAGAAGGAAAAGCTGAGTGGTGTCGCTTATCCCATCACGAGTGGGTTGTACGAAAGCACTGGTGGAGCGTGGAATGGAGGTGATGGTGAGTGTGAAGATGGGGAGTATACCGAGTTGTAGGCAGCTCATGTATTTACGCATTCACAAGCGTTCTGACGGCTAGCAGCGACGCATTTGGGGTATCTAGTTAAATTTTGTATGGATGATCTCGGGGTTCTCGTGCCAGTCGTCGATGTTGACCCACATCTGCCCATGTGTATCAGTATCTGTGGGTAGGTTGGAGGAGACTCTGAAGCATACCTTTCGAAACGTGCTCAATCCAGCAAGAATGCTCCCTCCTATCCAGGTGCTGTACTTTCGCTCCGGTGGTGCAAAGATCTTGATCCGCATGTCTTTGATTGCTAGTCTTTGCACCTCATGTAGTAACCGGTCTCCGAAGCCTTTCGTGAGTGTAGAGCCGCCTGACAGCACGATATTGCCGAATAGCGACTTCCGTAGATCCATGTCTGTCCTGTTGATGGCGTCCACAACGATTTGATGCACGCCGGGGTACTCGAGACCTATGATTTCTGGGTCGAAAAGGATTTCAGGGGCACGATATCTCTCTGCTCCAACCTGCCCAGCTTTAGCATGATGTGACACTCCAGCCAGTAGCAGCGAGACTCCTACCTTTATCTTACTGCCGTCCGGCAGCGTATACTCCACCACCTTCCCCTCCCCCTCCCCCCTCCCCCCCATCTGCGCCCACTCCTTCTCCTCCCTCCTCGGATCCAAAGCCACATACCCCGTCTTCTCCTTAATCATCCTCACGACCTCCTTCTCCGCACTTGTATGAAACACATACCCACTCTTCCTCAACAACAACTGCAAATGTTCCGTCACATCCCTCCCCGCAACATCGATTCGCCGGATGGAGGAGGGCATGGCGAAGCCTTCGTAGACGGGTACGGCATGGGAGACACCGTCGCCGGCGTCGAGGACGATGCCGGTGGTACGGCCGGAGGCGTAGAGGGAGAGAACAGCTTGGATACTGGTATAGAGGGCCGGGACGTTGAAGGTTTCGAAGAGGATTTGGGCGGCTGTGTCACGGTTTGTGCGGGGATTGAGGGGCGGTTCGGTTAGGAGGACTGGATGCTATTGCAGCAGAGATGTTGGATCAGCCAACTTCTTGTAGTGGTTACGGGATACGAGGGAGTGCGAAGGGGAATATTTCGGAGTCCCTACCTCCTCACTCAACGTCTTTAATTCTTCTTGGTACACGAATTGCCATATCCTCTCCATATCATCCCAATCTGTAACGATACCATGCTCCAGCGGGTACCGTATCTTCAGCAGCCCTCTTAGCTCTTCTGCTCTTTTCCCGATAAACACATCCCCTTCTAGGGCACCAGCTAAGACTCTCAGATGCTTCGGTCGTCCAACGAACGAGGGAAAGTAGCACTTCGGTAGGTCTTCCCCTGCAAAGCCAGCTCGTATAGTTCCGCTGCCATTATCGAGCACTATGGGGGCGTTGTGGAGCGTCTCTGTCATGATTGTTGAGGGACAGCGGTTTCGAGTCGGGGAGCGCAGTGGTAAATAGTATTACAAAGATTGCTTGAGGACATGTCGCGGGAGCTTTGTAGAGCGTCGCATTTTTCGGAAAGGAGAAGTGAAGTATGTGTTGATATTAGGCGGTGCTGGAGCTTTTGAAGCACGAAGTCGAGGAGACGCGAAGAGTGACGCCAAGCCTTTCTAAAAAATGAAGCCTTTCCGTTGGGGTTGGACTTTTCATGTCCACAAAAATTGATGTCTATGATCTAAGACCTCTAAGCTGGGAAAGCAGCACCATCACCCCTAGGGTCACTGCCCGCACTGTAGATATGCCTCCCATCCTCCATATGACACCTGATTACCTGGCCTCTGCCAAACAATCCTCTCTTGTACCCCGAGACGATTTCCACGTCGTGCCCCATAGCCGTCAGCTTCTCGGCTACGTCCTCGCTAATGCCATCTTCAAGGTATACAGTGTCGAACAGATCTCCTGCGTCAGGCATACCAGCGCCTATGCAAATTCTTGGTGCATCTAGAGCAGCTTGGGGATTGTATTTGAAAGCCAACATGTTCAGGAGCACCTGAACATGGCCTTGTGGCTGCATGAAACCACCCATTACGCCATAGACGGAGTGTAAACTGCCATCGTCCACGTTCGTGATCATGGCGGGGATGATGGTGTGGTACGGCCTCTTTCTAGGAGCAAAAACGTTCGGATGCCTCTCGTCCAGTGAGAAGTTGGCACCACGATTCTGTAGCGTGAAGCCGCAGCCCTTGGGAATAATACATGTACCAAAGCCGCCGTAATTACTATTGATGAATGAGCAGCCATTCCCGTGTTTGTCTGTAGTAGCGAAGTAGACAGTGTCGCTGTGATTGTGCGCTGGCGATCCATGGGACAGTCCGCTCGATGCTTTCTTCGGGTTGAAGATTTTGGCGCGCTCAGCAAGATAAGGAGGTGAGATCATCTCTTCAGTAGGGACTTTGACAACATTGGGATCTGTGACAAACCATGCGGCGTCTGCAAAAGCGATGCGAAGAGCTTCGATGATCGCGTGCAAATAATCGGCGCAATTGTGGTCTTTCTCTGTGAACGTGCGGATCCTGTTGGTTTTTTCGAGCTCCTCGAGTATGCCTAAAGCCATCAAGGCGACTATACCTTGCCCGTTGGGAGGATGCTCCCATACCTCCACGCCGTGTGTCGAAGTGCTTTGGCTCGGTTGACCGTCGAGGACCTTGCTTTGAACAGCACCTATATTCTGGCCATTGAATTTGAGGGATATGGGTTTTGTGGGTTCTATGCCGGTGCCTGCATGGTATTTCATATCCTCTGCAGTCAAATGGCCACCTAGATCCTGCACCACCTTTATCAGGGCTTCAGCTACATGACCTTCGTGAAACCCTTTTATACCGTCTTTGGCCAGGAGTCGAAACGTGTTGGCTAGTGTTGGATTCGAGAAGAGCTCTCCAGGTCGTGGGGCCCGTACGCCATCTTTTGCCTCGCTGTCATCCTTCAACATTTCGCCGAAATTTGGTGAAGCGTTACGGATGGTTTGTTCACTGGCTCGCCACTGCATCTTCTTAGTATCGAAGCTTCTGTTGGTAGACTTGCCTGCTCACGAAAGTTGAAGCAAGCTCTGAGACTGGGAAACCCTCTTCGCCAAGCTCTATTGCCGGTGTTAAGATCTCCTCTATCGACACCTTACCGCTTCCAAATTTCTCCACAGTGTCAATCCATCCGGCTGCGGCACCTGGGGTCGTGACCGCATGCACACTAGTCATTGGTATACCCCCAGACTCTCCTGACTTGAGCCCTATATCCTCCCGCATTTGTGCCAACGAGCCGCTCCCTGAAGACCGACCAGACCCGTTCATCGCCTCTACCTTTTTGGTTTTTGCGTTGTAGAATAGGCAGAACATATCACCTCCAATACCAGTTGACGAGGGCTCTGTCATGTTCAAAGCTGCGGCAACAGCGACAGCGGCGTCTGCGGCATTGCCACCTGCTCGTAATATTCTCTGGCCTGCTTCAGCAGCCAATGGCTGCGTACACGCAACAATACCATTAGTGCTGTGTACTACGCTCCTTCGACTGGGGAAGGAGATAAATTCAGGGTCAGAGGAAGGATAGATGGCAGAAGAATTGAGAACCATGGTCACAACAGTTGCTCGCAAACTTGGGAGGTAGAAGCGGGTTCTGCATGTGAGATGAGCTAAAGTATGTTTCTGGAGAGTAAATAAAGCTCGGAACATAAGTGTGGGGTAGAGATGGTCAAAGCAAAGGAATCACTCGTCACTCGCTCAAGCAGCTTTTAGTATATTGTAAGCTTCCTTACTTATGTTGAGCAGCAGAGGTAGTTAGCATCATCACTATGACACAAAATATATTCAGCGATATCGGCCAATGAGGAAGGTGGTTGTCATGAGTGGCAGTTGTACGAGATGCGCGATGACCAGCAGGGCGGTCAAATTCCGCTCAAAAGCGTCCGAATTAAATAAATAGCCTTTTGTATGCAGTGCTTGTTCCAGAACTGTAGTATGTTGAAGACGCGATGGTCACGACTCATATACTGTAATAGTGCCCTCGGATACAGCGCACCGCGAACAAGCCGATGCCATAGTACCACCGCCGCTGCTTCAGTGCCAACCATATCTCCAGCGCTACTTGGAAGAGCACGAGCTCTCGCAGCTGAACATGGGCAGCTATCGAAGCAGCTTAACAGCGAATATGACGTCCAGATAGCAAAGAAGGCTGGGTCTCTGTCTGCTATCGCTGAAGCGCTCAATGGATGGGAATCAGCTAACAACGTGCGATCTTGCTCCGACACAGCGCCTGTCAATGGCTGACTTTGATCTAGTCTCTACCAGAGCTTCAACAGCTCATCAAAGAGCCCTCGACCGATGCAGAACTTCGATCGCTTGCAGCAGAAGAATTGAAATCCACCACAGAGAGGCTCTCAGTGCTCGCCAATGACCTTCAAACGAGCTTGATTCCTGAGCATCCCTTTGCAGGCCTCCCATGCCTCATTGAGCTTCGACCAGGAGCTGGCGGTGATGAAGCTGCTTTATTTGCTGGAGATCTTCTGCGGATGTACCAGGCCTACTGCAGACGTCACGGTTTACGCGTGAACCTTTTAAAGCTCGATACTGCCGCATCGGTCGGTGTGGATGATCAAATACAAGAGGCGGTGCTCGAGATCGAAAGAACAGGAGCTTATGATATGTTTCGATGCGAGGCCGGCGTGCACAGGGTGCAAAGAGTGCCCGCTACGGAGAGCAAGGGTAGGACTCATACAAGCGCTGTCTCGGTCTTAGTACTACCCAGCTTTCCCAAGGGAGAAGATGAGCTTGGAGAAAGCAACTTCGATGACCCAGCAAGCGACTATCACGTCGATGTCAAAGATGTCAGGGTAGAGACAATGCGCGCTGGTGGTGCAGGAGGGCAACATGTCGACAAGACCGACTCGGCAATCCGTCTGACACATCTGCCCACAAACACGGTCGTCGCGATGCAAGATTCAAGATCTCAGCATCAGAACCGGACAAAAGCATGGCAGATATTACGGGCTAAGCTAGCGCAGGCGAGACGTGAAGCTAGAGAGGAAGAGATGGCACAGCTACGTATCGGTGTCGTAGGTGTATCCAGGATGGGCCGCGGGGACAAAATTCGGACATACAACTGGGGTCAGCAACGAGTCACGGATCATCGAAGTGGAATTACGGTGCGCAACCTCGATGATACTCTTGAGGGCGGAGAAAGTCTTGACAAGGTCATGGCTAGCGTGAAGGACTGGCTGAAGCTGAAAGATGTGGAGTCAATAATAGCGGATGAAGAGGCCGCAAGAGTCAAGGCTGAAGATCAGACTCGAATGGCACGGCCCCATATTTGAGATCCATTCTTTATAGCATCACGGACTCGAATTATCTGAAACCAATACGTTTGAGAGATATCCATCTCCTACTCTCGAGGATAGAATTTGTATCATCCCATTCAACTCTCGACGTTTTGTACTCGGTCCTTGATAGGTATCCAGACTCTGGTAGAGCCGCGTTCCACGAGATCGACTTGCAACATTGTGTCCCTCGAATATCGTGAAGCCGGGAGTACTGGGCCTGGCTTCGCAATGATTCGCTGTCATTCATCAGCCGCCTAGCTTCCAGATGGGCCAAACAATTATCCAAGCTTGGCTTTGGTCTGCATATATATCTTGATCTGCCGCCACATGCTGCCATCTCGGAGTACACAGACTCTCATCTCACAGACTGATACGCTCATCGTCAACGGTAATTCGTGATCGCTGACCAATCTGTCTGTACAAAGGTCAGGGTCACACGGGTCTAGGACCGCGATGTAATGCGTTTCATTTTCGTTCAAGTGGCACGGATTATATTGAGGGCCGTCCCCTTGTCCTTCATTAATGCTGCTTCGTTCTTGTTGCATTCTGGTGAATATTGAAAGCTTTGAAAGAACTCTATCTCGAAAAGTCATTTCCTACAATTTTTTGAGGTTATTAGAGCTGGTCCACCGTCGTATCAACAACATTGCCAAGAAATCTATACCTGATAAAGCACATTCAACACTTTGTTCACCAATCGCTTCTCCTTATCTCTCCTAGAGATCAGTACATTTAATCCGCGCACAGTCTCATGAGAGGTATTGATGGCTTCCCTTCCGTTGTTCCACTCTTTTCACCAAGACTCAAAAGCTAGCCATCCCCAAGCGTCAGACAACAGCTGGAACCCCAACCAAAGATATTGCGATGTTACCGTCTATCCTCCAAAGTGGAGTATATTGCCGGATAATCCTCCAAATGATCCTCCACAATGGAATGCACTGCCTAAAGATCCTCCACCCTCGTCGCCATCGTCGCCATCGACATTGCAAGCCCTGTCCATAACAGAGGAGAAGTTTCTAGCGTCAGTGAAGCAGACGTCTTAGAGACTAGTGACCGGAAGCAAACAGGTCACCGGATCCAGCCCCTCAATTACCGAAGAGCCCAAAAAAATCCGAATGGGACTATGAGGAACTCGTTGAAAACAAGCCTAAAGCCAACATCGAAGCCCTAATCGTCGGCCTAATGATCCACCTCGACAACCCCAGCAGCGGTAGACAGTACACCGCCTCCGAAATCCCCACGAATTTCAAACACCAAAACCGTAAGGCTTGGAAACACCTCAAATCCTCGCGTGTCCTGGAGCAATACAAAGTCCTCGAATCCAATCAGCGCGACCCCCAAAACCCTTTCCGCGACTAGCAGCTCAAGTGGGCCGCAGAGCAGCGTTTGCGCGCTTTAGAAGTGAGAACGCCGCTGCTTGAGGAGGAGGTGAAGGGGTTGTATGATAAGCTGAGGCAGCCGGGGCAGACGAGGAAGATAATGGCGTTTATAGTTAGGGAGGTGCATGTGAAGGTGAAAAGGGTGAAGCAGAGTAAGCTGAATATGGAGGGGAGGAAGGGTTTGTGTGCGGATGTGGGATGTGTGGGGATTAAGATAGAGCTGGGCAGGTATTTAGAGGCGGCTTTGGCGAGTGAGGGGAAGGCAGAGGTTTAGGTGTTGGCGTTGTGCTGAGCCTGTCGGAAAACTATACCCATGGGAATAATTGGTTATTCAAGTGTACGACACCTATAGATTCAATCATCAATCACATGCATGCACAGGTTTGGCGGCTAAGAAACATCAATGTTGGATTTCGTAAGCAGACGACAGACAAGAGAGCCCCTCTTCTAGTTTGACCTGGTTCTTATACCTATCTTAATCAATTTGCATAGCATACCAGCTTCTGGTATTATCACCAGGCCTTCTTTGGCAATATAATGAATAGGGTGATGAAGAAGATTGAAGAAACGCTGCCACGAATCGTAATTTGAATGTCTCAGAAGCGGGTTCCTTACCGTTATACAGGGCATCTATCAAATTTGCGGGACTAGCCTAATCTAGACTTGTATAAACGTCTAGCACTCCACTAAGTATATTCTCAGCTTTCGCCACCTCTAAATATACAATCATAGACTCTACAGTCTTTGACTTGCTACGAAAATTGTTGATTAAGATTTTCTCTACAGCTTTCATATATAGTGTCATGACTCAAACGCAATACCTCTCTAATGACCTTGAATCTTCCCGAGATGGGTACTTCTGAAAGAGCCTCCACCAAAAGTGACTGGATTTTCTTACTTTCAAGTTCCTAGCCATGTTTCTTCCAATTTGAGCGTGGAGGGGTCCCGATCCCGCTCTAAATGGTAGATGATGATAGATAGCTGATTGTCGATGAGTTCAGCAGGCCAGCTCCTGAGCACCATCCTGTGATTCTTCAGTAAGATCTCTGTTTGCACAAGCAGGACATCCTGTTCCTGTCTTGGCCCTAAACAGCGTCTTCGTGAATTGTTTGCGCTTCGTACTCTTTCGAACTGCCTCGACTGCTGTCGCTGCCAAAAACAGTAACTTGTGCTTATTGAGAGAGAGATATTGCCGCGAGTCTCGGTCTCACGGAAGCACCTGAGCCAATGAAATGGATGCTTGGAAGAGTCCGAACGATGCTGACCTTGCAGACTGTTTGGCTCGTACACCTTGCGATAGCAACAAGTTGGGAGCAACAGGCTCTTCTTAGTCTCGCGATTATATTAAGGAAGGTGTCGACCACATACAGTCTAGGCAATCTGTCAATACGCAAAGTCAAGCAGCCTTCGTGGAAGTCGTGGCTTGGCGTGACAAAGAACATCCATTCGCACTTTTCTCGCCACAAGTTTCAAGAGAGCACCTGCTCGAGAGACTTCAATGAACGGTGACTACCACGCAATCTAACTCGGTGGTGAATATGGCAGGTACGCTCCCCAGTATCAATCTCGACCGAAAATCTTCTACCTTCCTCTGTTTCACTTGATGCCGTTACCATGCGAGTCACCACTCCTTGTGACACTCCCATCATTTCTCTACATCGTTACTTTGCGACATATACTTAGCGATCAAAGCTACAGTACCGCTCATCATTCACTATGTCACCAATGTACTCGGAAAGGGCAGATTACATCGCCGTCGAGTATCACGCTTTAGGTGACACCAGAGTCAGGACATACAACTTTCCCAACGACGGAAGCCCCATCGAATTCCCGCTAGCTTTCTTCGAGGAACGCCCAGATATAGCAAGAAGTGTCTTCTTTGTCAACCGTGATTTCCTTTTCCTCGCCTGCCTCTGCACCCTGCGCCTCTTCGGCCTTCCGTGTCAAAAATGCAGCGACTCAAATCTATTTGAAAGGATGTCTGGCTGCCAAGGATGTGTCGAGGAATGCGCCGAGCTCCTAGGTATGTCTTCCTTGGCCCGTCATCACTATTCTGTATGGTAAGGAACTCAATCAGATCTTTTTGCGCCTCAAGAATGGGTTTATGTTTTCCTCTCTACTATCGGAACATGTCATCAAGCTCCAGTTTCCAAAAATGGAACCCTTGCTGACTCATTTGTGGGTACCAGCGGCCAATTTCCCGGACTACGAAATCGATCATGGCATCGTTGATCTGCTACTCGACTTCGTGCGAGGAATGCAATTTGCTTGGCTAATATCTCTGGCAAGGGTGGGAAAGGATGGAAAGGAGGTCCACGGCCTGCTACTCATGCTGCGACTGAAGCTTTTCAATCACCTGTTTCCATCGGCACGAGGCCGTCCAATTAGGTCGCTCAGAGATCAAAGACCCTGGAATTGTCTTGAAGCCTTGTTGAGATGGACCTGCCGGGATCGTCAGCAGCAGGGTACAATATTAAGCCCGCAGCCAAATCCGGGCTTGTGCCTTGTTTGGAGAGAGACATGGAATCTCTTTCTACAGTGGGCTCCAGGGGATTACACCCGTCAGACGGCAAAATCGTCAGAAGAGGTAGAGCAGACTGGTGCAACTTTATATGGGAAATTACCTACGGGTAAAACACTTCCACGGACGGCCAGGAGGGAACTTGATCGCCGAGCTGTCTGTAGGATGGTGATTGCCGCTATCGACAAAGGACTCCAATCAGTATTCTACCCCCCTGTGCCGACTCATACAGTAAATGTTGCACCTGTCGAAGATGAGCATGGCAAGTTGCCACTCGATGATTGCGCAGTGTACTCAGATGGAGATGACACCGTAGCGGAGGGAGGGAAAATCAAATCGTTTTTCCCACCATTGATACGCGCAAGGGCCGGGACTCACGTCGAAGAGCCGGTATTTGAGCTGGTGCCTCGTCGGTCTCTGGTAAAACGCGCTGAAGCATATGTACATCGGATGCTGGACGCAACCGAGACAGCTCAGAAATGCTGACAACTAGTGGCTCTGTGAATCTGCTTGTGTGGTGAGATGAGGAGCCAGCACAATATATCCACTAGCTCAATCCATCGAAAAACTCAAAATACATTTTCGCCAGCTCCTCTGGCTGTTCTAGCGCAATATCATGCCCAGAATGAATAACCAACCTTCTCCATCTGCTCCCTCGGAACCGCTACAGAATCGAAATCTCCCCCAATGCCCAAGACCGGAATCTCAAGTTCATTCGAAATCTGCACCTTGTTCACCTCAGCCCCTTTCTCACTTTCCCTATGAACATCCATGATCGTCCTCAACCACCCGCCCCCGGCTGCGCAATCCATCCAGCATATTCACCAATATCCTCCTACGTCAGCGCATTCGGATCCCGCATCTCACGTCTCATCCACAGCGTCCAAAACAACCTCTTTCGCCCCGCCAACAGCATCTCAGGAAAATCGGGCACGCTGAAAAATACCAAGTGCCACAGCGTGCGCGTGTTTCCTCTCTTCAATGGCTGATCGCCCGTCATCCCAGTACTGCGTGCACCGTTCTCCCATCCTAGTCCGGGTAAAATCATTTCCTGATACACGAGCTGGATCACTCGATCGCGGTTGCAGGCTGCTAGTGTCTAGGCGTACGCGGCGCCCCAATCTTCGTCCACGACGCGGAATTTGGAGAAACCGTCTTCGTTGGCTACGGCGACTGGCGATAGTGCCACAGTGGTAGCCGGATATGGGGCGTTCGGAGTCGCAGCAGCCGCGTACGTCGACAGCTAGGACGCGGTACTTTTTGGTGAGATAGGGGGTTACTTTTCGGAATGCGAATATTGTTTTCGGGATACAGTGGATGAGCTGATCATTCGTTTGCAATTAACATTGTGCGTATTCTTTTAACGGGCCACAGGACGTATCTGTAGGGTATACGAGATGTGATTTTTTCTGGTAGATGTCTTGCGACTTCAAAGCCGCTATCAGATGAGAGAAAACTTACGCCGAAAAGACGTACCATACCTCTGTCATTTTCTGGTTTACCGATTGCATAGTAGATAGATTCCGTTAATGAAGGCTTTATCGTATTTTAGCTGAACACCTTCGTTGTCGACCATTCCATAATCGTTTGACATGCTCATTTTCGGTGCGTGTTATATAGTCTATAGTCTGTATAGTATCCACGAGATAATTTTCAGTTCGATAAGGAGTCGCGCTTGGAGGCATGTCCACGGGCCACTCACTTTCCAGGAATTACCTCATTCTCCGTTCAGACCCCACTCCCGCAGATTTGTGAGTTCATCGGAAGTACCTCTTCGTTCAATGCAAAATCTCGGATGACTAGCATCCGAGGGTAGCTAGGCTAGGTTCTGCTCAAGAAATGTTGAAGTTCATGCTTGAGAGAAGCGTGAATATTAGCGTTAGGTCGGGTTCTGGCCGTTCAGTTGAAGATCTTGCGGCCACTCACCATAGATCGAAGGACCAACGAAGTAATACTCCGTGGAAACCACACCTAGACCATGCGTTCCACGTAGAAGGAAGGTTTTGTTGCCACAATTGAAGAAACAATACCAAATCTAAAACCGGTCTATACATTCCTGAAGACTTGAACTGGTCAAAATTCTCTTCAAAACCATGGTGTACAATATCTCAGCCTTTGTGGCCTTTGTACTCGATTGGTAATCGTGTCTATGCTGAGGTATAGTTCCGGAGGGTCTGACAACCCGGACGTCCTCGACAATACCCAACACAGACTCCCAAATGGATCAGCTTGTCCCTTTCGCTAAGGTCTTTTGGCAAACGGGTCTCAAGAACGGCAGTGTATTCTTTCCTCGTACCTAAAAGCATCTATTTAGCAGTAAAGTTCGTTCATTATGCTCTCAGCTTGCCGCTATACACATAGAGTGAGAAATCTCCTCATGCAATGATCCTCAGCACATGTATTATCTTACACTCCCTGCTCACGTGCTCAAGGTATAATTACTCGTCCCACTCCCATCCGTACACGCTGTATCAGTCGTAAAACATCCCACCTCCGTCACACTCTCAATCCTCCCCAACATGAATTCCACAAGCCGATAAGCCGCACTAGGCGCATACTGTGGTACCATATGCCCACTCAAACTGACGTCCACAAATGTCAAACCCCGCTCCGTCCTGGCCGTCCCAAATACCCCCGCACCAGCAAGCGTGCTGGGATCTTGCTGCGTGTGGTATGGTACGAAAAATTCATCGGAAGGTTTGGAGGTGAAACCTTGAGCGCCGTTCCAGGTCATGTTCTGGATCATGAGGAGAGTGCCGTTAACGATGAGGATGTAATCGAGGGCGCCGTGGCCGATGATTGTTTTGTTGAGGCGTTCGATTACGCTGGGGAGAACGGATAAACCACTAGGAGCTGAGGAATCCGAGCCGCCGATGAAGACATCCTTGTTGGTGCATTCCATCCATTCCTCGACAGGAGCGTTGATAGCCGCCTGCACATCACTGCGATTAAAGTATACAGTTGCGCCTGCGGGCGTGTAGTCGAAAGAGCCAGGAAACCCGAGAACGTCCCAGAGGAGGGGACAGGTGGTGGCGATTTGGTAGATGTCGAAGCAGGGATTGATGAGGGAGGCGGCGGAGAAAATGGCGTCCCAGACATCGCATTCGCCGCTTGTGTCGTTGGATGTGGGGGGGTTTGGGAGGGGACCGGCGGGTGGGTAGACGAGGTAGTCGTTTAGGAAGGAGGTGTAGCCGCAGGTGTCGGCTTGTTGGTGGAGATAGGATAGAAAGGAGGCGTTGAGGGAGAAGAGCGGCGCCCAGTAGTCGACGTAGGCAACGGCGGGGACTGGAGAGGGTCAGTGGCTGGGGTAGCTAGGTGATTGGGAGGGCGTACTCTGCATTTGAACGGCTTCCGTGCTCGTACTCGGGTCATAAATCATGATTGACTCGACGCCGTAGTAGGTGGTATCGTTATTGTTTAGCATCGCATCTGCGATATATGGCACGTAGTATCCTGCATAGCTCTCTCCAGTAATGTAGATCTTCTTGTTCTGCAAACCAAAAGTATCTACAAAGTTTTTGAAAAATCCAAGAAATTGCGAAGCTACGTCCGTCTCACTCGTAGCAGTTGCATTGCCTTGCGAAAAGCCAGTCCCCACGGGCTGCTCAACCCAGACCATGCTAGTCAAGTTCACCCTAGTATTATTAGTACGGAACTCCTTTTCATTCTTTATAAGAGAATGCTATTCCTACCATGTCCACGGGTTTTTCACGGGCAAGAATGTGCCGTACTGCCAAAGGAACGGCCCATTCTCTTGCAATAGTCCTTCGAGAGAACTGCATCCGGGGCCGCCGTTCAGCCAGATAGTGATTTCGTCTTCGGCGGCTGGATTCGTCGAGGGGAAGTACCAGAAGTAGAGTTCGCGGGTCTCGTTTGCGTTGGAGGATATGGGTAAGAGTCCAGCATACGATTCGCCGATGTCGAACTACATCGGTGTAAGCTGAAGAAGCTGCAACAGTGGATAACTTTACTCACTGAAACGTCTGGAATCTTCGTCCCATCAACGGCAAATTCTGGCGCAGTCAGTATTCTTGCAACATGAAAGAATTGTTCTTGGAGCAATTACTTGAAGCATTGACGCTAACTTGTCGCTTCTGCATTTGGGGAAACTCATGATTTTCGGATTGAAATCCTGGAATATGCCTTGGAGGGAGTTCGGGCAGCTTTTTGCCTACATGCTGCGCGCTTCTTGCTGCAACGGCACAAAGTGTTGCCAGAACATTGAGGTAGATTGATGAACGCATTTTGCAAGCCTACAAAGCACAATCGGTTGAATGAGAGCAGGGTTAGTTTTTCTCGAGAGCTCCCAGCAGCGGGGCTCTGCACCTTTTATTTTCTCCATCACGGGCAGTTATCTGCTGATTCATCGCAGGGGCAGGTGCAGGGCAGGTGCAGGGCAGGTGCCAGGCACGCCGTCATCCTGTACCGACAAAGCTTATCATAAACCCAGGGACAGACTTTAGCTATCCATGGTAAGCCCAGGAGGCTAATTCTATATCGCAGGCAGAGTGGGTCTCTCGTCCGCACGAAGGATGCAGTACCTGCCATTCTGAGGATTTCTTCGCTCTTAACCATGTCGCTCCGTCATCATGCGCACATGATGGCCGAATCTGGCAGGTGAACGTGCGCTTGGCGATCACGGCTCGCTAAAGTATTGCGCGTCGTTGATGAGTCGCGATTCGTATTAAGCTACACCTATGTACTGTTAACATGCGGGCTTGAAGCTTCTGAAGAATGGCTATGAGGTGAAACGTGCCTGGAAGCTCACTGAAGCGGCGTTTCTCGACTCTTGGTCCCTAGGGGCGCTGGGTACATGAAGGTCGGATTAGTCATCAGCCTTATGATGCCTGCTCTTTAGTTGCCTCAGTCCCTCAGAGGTGGTGTCACACCAAGCCCTTTCGGGTTGATTAACGCTAAGTTAGCTCGGCTGCGTAGTCAGCAGGCTAACCCGAAAGGGCTTAGCGATGGCAGGTCTGAGGGACTGAGGCAGCAAAATTGCACTTAGCTTAGAATATTATCCATAGCACGACTAGAAGGTCCTTTCAACTGCTGTGTTTCTTTGGTCTTTCAATACGATACTGGTACTGTATAAAATCAAGGTGCCGCTGTAGAACTGGACGCTCAAGGGCTTCAAACTAGTACTGGTGCGGATTAACTTACGTATTAAGGATAAGACGTAATGTATTACTACTCGTATAGATATATTCTAGTCTTGAATACAGATCTTGACGCTGGATGAAGCAGCCTAATTAGCTTATAGCTCTCCAACAAGCTATCTTAGAAAGGAGCTTTCTATAAGAGAGTGCTAGCATTTTCCAAATTTGAGTCTATTCAGAGACGGAATAGTGCTTTACGATGATCAGGCACACCAGCGGCGATATGGATCAACTGAAATCCGCAACAAAAGCCTCCAGCATGAACTCGAATTCATGCTCTCCTCCAATCAATACCATCACATAATGGTGAAACCGCGCCTTGGCACCACCACTTAAAGCTGCCCCCAGCTCGCTCGCTAAAAGCAGCAGCTAATCAGTACCCTTTTCGGGTGAGTACGCATCCTTGCACTCTCCCTCAGCTTTGCTCACACGTGTATACCATTTATCTTCTTGCATGAATACTTCAGAGTGAATGAAATTAAGTGAGAGCGCATTGCTCCATTTGAAAACATCATCTACCTGACAAGTATTAGGCAACTATGCTACTAATGAAGCAGGAACTTTGCAAGAAGCGCATCAAGATTGCACTTCCTTAGTGCCTCCTATCATGGGAGCCACGACCTAAATCTCCGTACGAACCCTAGTAAGAGCCACCGGATTGCTGTCCGTAAGCTTTAGACAAAGCTAGCAGGATTGGGAAGTTAGGTGTGCCGTAGCCCTAGGCAGAGAATAGGAATCAGCACTACTCTTCTATGAAAGATGAGGTTTGGAGTGTATATAGGTAGTATCATTTGCTCCTGAGAAATGACCTTGACACAAACGTGGACATCGAACTAGAGAAATTGAGTCTGAAAGTACCAACCGTTACTGGATCCCAACCCTCCACAGCACCCCAGCCAGCATCAGGCACGTACGGGGCAGGATTCAACGTGTATCTGTCAATACCGGTGCATCCACTCGACTTCCCGTTGACAATATCGTTCAACCCTCGGTATCCATACTTGTAAATGAAAGGATTCAAGAACCCGAGTGGCTTCTGGTTCGCTGAAAGCCGAGCACTATTGAGGAGTGATACGATACCCGCAAAGGCCGGAGCCGAACTACTGAAAAGTGTGTTAGAAGTGAAATATTAAAGAAAGCATGGTACATCCACTCAGAAGCTTACCTTGTCCCACTAATATGAAATTCTGTTCCATGATCGATCACAACGAAATTGGCTGCTTGTGCTGCAACATCGGGAAAGCCTCGCCCATTTGGGTTGTAAAGTCCTTTCCAAGTGTCACCCAGATAGTCCAAGTACTGGCTGACTGCCCAGTCTTGATATGACGGTCTTGGGAATCGGTCAGAGAAGCCCCCAGATGAGAATGGCGCGGCTTGTTCAGGTTCCACATTGATAGTTCCGCCCACCGACGTGACGAAGGGGCATGCACCTGGAAATGTTGGGTTGAAGCGCGTGGTATTCTTCCCGTCGTTGGTCTGACATGCTGATCCAGGCCCAAGATCGCCACTCGAGAAGATGACTGAGACACCACGAGCGCCGAGTTGAGCGAACAGGCTGCAGGTCTGGTTCGTGTATGGTTCAGGTATGGACTGTTCATCCTCGCCGTAAGATGTGCTGAGCGTCGTCGGCAACTCGTCATCCGGCAATGTCAAGATGTAATGAAGGAAGTCCAGGTAGGGCTCGTTTTGATCATCTGCCAAGACCGGCTCATCCAAATCAGGATCGAGTTCTCCAAGACCTCGAGTGCTGTAGTAGTACCCGGGCGTTGGGTAAGACAGTGGATAAGCGTATTGTGAGTCCAGATTAGCTTCTATAGAGTCATCGGTAGTGTCGTTCTGAAGCTCCAATCCGCCATTGATCGAGACGTAGGTGAAGTTCTCGTAGGCAGCGTAAGGTGTGTACTGCTTGGTGAAATTAGAAAAATCCACAAACCTGGCGTACTGTTCGAGTTTTAGGAGTCAGCGTTTTCTTCCAGCTTGGGGCATGAGGCACGACCTAGGAGCAACTGAGGGTAAGACCCCTATCTTTGCTCACTAGACGTGTCTCGCAACACTGACTCCAGTGGTTAATAGGGAGGGAGAATTTCAAACGTACCTCATTGAGATACCCGCAGATGCCCATCTTACCGCCATTGGTACTGCTACCTCTGAAGTCTCTAACGTGATAGAGATCCTTGAGACATTGAGGAGTGATGGTAGTATTGCAAAATGTTACATTGAGACTCTCCCCTGAATACTGCTTCATCGAGTTAGTAGAAGGGCCAACAACAAAATGCTCATAGCCTGTTGAGCGCTGCATCTGCCCGAAGCGCGTGGTGGGCTGGATCATTTGAATGTATTGATGAAGGTCTTTTGGTACCGAGTATTGAAGGGTACGGATTCGCTCAACGTCAGTGAGCGAGTTGCGATAGTAGTGAAATTCTGTATCAAGAATACGCTCTGCATCGTATGCGGTGACGTAAAAGCTGGCCAAGATTTCCATCAGCATCGAGTCTTTTGATATCTCCTCCTCCCTCAAAAAACTGGGATAAGGGCTTGGGAATACTTACTTGATCCAATCACCATTGTCCTCGATGTTCTTAGCTGGTACTCCTTGGCTACTCAGCCAGCCTAAGATGGCACGTGATGCTTCGTCACTCGGTCGCAACATTGCCTTGAGCTCATCTCGCTTCATATGCTGTCCATATTTGGCGTGGTCTGGGTCACTGATGGCCAGGAGATGCTGCTCGAAAATGTACGCGCTCTCTTGCTTGATGGCAATTCGGAAACGGAGACGCTTAGTTGCAGGTACGGCAATGCCTTGGTACCATTCTTGGGGGACGATTGGCAGGTGCTCAAGAATTAAAAGCTCGGATGCTGGGGCTGGAACTGCATAGACTGCAGTGATGGTTGCGGCTGCGACAAGCACGGTCAGGAACCCATTGAAAGACACCATCTTGACTGCAAGCTTTGACGAAAGATGCTCCATGAGAAGAACGATAGGTCAATGATATGATAGAAAGAAAGAGGGAGGAATTGAGAATTTCGGCGTAGATATAGCTGACATCCTAGGTGCAATATGCACTTGACAAATCCGGATACTACTTTATGGACCCACTTTCTAGGGTCTGGTAATTCAAGCAACACAGCTGGAAAAGCTTCACTCGGAATGTAAATCAAAGGAAAAGACCCGTCTAGAAGGGTAGAAACCTAGAGGTAGACTACTTCATTGAACAGAAACCGCGTAGTATAGTTCTGTTTGTTAGCTACATTTGATGGGGTTTCTGTGGGTGAATTAGTATTTCCTTGGACGAGAGAGAACTTCTCGCGTGAATGTCTGCCAAATTTCCGACCTAAGCACATTGCTCTTGTTATTGTTGTCTTCACCTTTCGCTCCCAACATCTCATGTTGAAGTGATGATAAGAGGCAGAGTGTTAAGAATAAGAGGATTCTAGACTCAGATTTCCACCAAGTCAACAGGGCTGAGTCTTGGCATTATTACCTATCCTTAGCGTACTCTGACATCACTTCTTTCGCGATCTCACCTAGATGACAACCATGGAGCCTTTTCCGGCACCAGCTGCTACAAATTACACATCAATCTATCACCAGCCACCACCAAATCATCATGTCCCAAGAATACGAAGGCCAGGACCCCCTGGTCCTCGCCCAACAGGCCGAGCGTGACCTCAACTCCCACCAAGCAAAGCATGGCATCAGTACTGCGGACTCTGGTATATCGAATACCTCTCCCCCAACCATACCCTTCAGCTTTTGACCTTCCAACAGCAACCGAGTCCGGCATCGACACCAGCGCAGCCGACAGATTCCCGGGAGGAAGCGTGAAGGTTGGCTCCGCAGCTTCAGGCGCTGGTGACAACCGCGAGATCCCAATCGATGAGGGCGGAGATCTCATTACCAAGTCTGGAAAGACAGGATCTGGGCAGTAAGTACAACCGGCCATACTGTGGGGAGGATAAGATCTCACAAATCTACAGGCCTACCAAGGCTCGAGACTTCGAAGGGCCAGGCGGACCTGAGACCAAGCAAGCACTGTATGAAGAGGCAAACCCGGGTAATGATGATGTTGGAAGCAACGTGAGATAGGGCAATGAGACAGTCAGGCCTGGGGACGGACAAGGATTGGGGTAGACCTCAGGATCCTACGAAAATTCATATCATAGATGACATTGAGAGAGGATTGAATGCAAATGGGAAATCCATCTCGATGGATCGTGTGATTTCCTAGGCTTCTGACGCTTCTCATGCATCGCAATTCCCAATTTTCTGTGCACATTTGCATATATCCAAGCTGGCAAAGGCCTTAACAACTCGACAGGGCCAGGCTCACGAAAATCCGGAATCCGGAAGGTCTCAAACCTGTATCAGAGTTTGATATCGTCCCATGAGCCACGAGTAGGAACATGGCATAGAAGAATATATCTAGGGTAGAAGATGCTGGCCATAGCCGATCATCGAAAACAGCGAGCCTAAGGAATGGTGAAAAAGGTCCACCAGGAAACGGCCCATTGCTATTTAAACCTGTGGATCGGTACATTGCAACGAGGCTCATATCTCAATATTAAACTTACGTTGTTCAACAGTGCAAACGGAAACGAATTTCAAGTCTGCACTGCACTTCTTTGGCATACCAGAAATCGCGTATCTATTGGAATGGTATACGCTCTATCTTAGGAAAGGCGTACACACCCTGGAATGCAAAAGTAGAGTCAATATACAACCGAGATACGTTTGTCTATGCCCAGACGAATCGATTGCAACTCCCAACCTGTCAGACGATCAAATCCTGATCAAAGGGCGAGTTTCAGCTTGCTAAAGAAATGGATGCTGACTCACTTGCTTGTGAATTCGGGGTAATGACTAACTTTATTTTTGTGCTACTCGGCTTCATCGCTTAATTTCCAGCATATTTCGCATTTCTACACCTCGAATTTATTGAAACACTAATCCCACAAGCCTTTCCAATCTTCAGATTACCATCAAGAGACAATGGCCTCCAACGACCCGAATCTGACCTTCGCTATCGCAAAGCAGATCACAAGACACATAGGAGTCGATCCTGCAGACCAGCAGTTCAAACTCCCCGAAAGCTACCTATTCGTGCAAGACGAGCTTATCATTGCCTCTGGCACATTCTGGGTCCTAGCCTACTTCTTCTACAGCATTCGGTGCTTCTCTGAAAGAAGATGTGCAATGCCGTTCATTTGCATGTACGTATCTCGGCATGTTTAGATCGAGATTCCGCTGACAACCATCAAGGTGCACAATCCCGTCATGGGAGTTATACTATGGGATTGTGATGGCATCAAACACAGTCGAGCATATCACCTTCTTGGCATGGTTCGTTGCAGACTTGTGTATGGTATGCGTGGCTGTTATTTGTGGAGCTCATGGAAACCGCCTTCGAACAGCGAAACGTCTGTTCGTTGCCAACGTGTTGGCACTGTTGCTGCACAGCGTGATCGCTCGATCTGCTTCCAGCCCGGTTGTTGCGGCCTCGTTTACTGGCGTATTCGAGCAGGTTCGCCTTAGCTGGTGGTCAGTCTATGATCTGATTGAGCAACAAGACACCAGAGGGCATTCATTGGAGATATGGTAGGTGCATGACTCAACAGGAATGAGACTAGATGAGGGCTTACTTCATAGGTGCATGCGATTTTTAGGGACCGCGTGCTCTTTCAGCACGATTTTTTGGCGTTACGTGAACATACCTGAGAACTGGGGATGGGTCGGCGGTCCCTGGAGTCTACTTGGTGTTGGACTGTGGTTCGCTGGGGACGTTGTCTATCCTTTTGTCTACTACCATGTTAGGATGCGGAAGGCAAAGCGGGCTTGAATTCATCAGTCTAGTGCGTTATCTCCGACAGATGCTTGTCAAGAAACCTCAGAGTCACATGTTTAGATGTACTCCAACATCCGCGTCGTGGATGATTGGCCATCAGCGACTATGGAGAGATGGGTGGTTATACTTGGAGTAGAGATTCTCATCTGTGCAAGGTTTTATCTGACTCCCAAGGAAAACGTGCAACAGAAGGACTTCTCTGCTCGAATTCTGTTGTAACACACCTTGATTTCACATGGATTTTAGTGTCTTTCCTTCATAGATTCTGCGATAAAACAGACATATCATTAAAACGTACTAAAACGTTGTTGCTGTATGTCTATTTACGATATCCGCTTCCTGCATACCTCGTATATGCCTGGTCACAGTTGTTTCGCCGAATCATAGTACGCTCTTCACTGCTCTATGACTCAGGATTGCTCCTTCGTGAATCGTACGAAGACTACTAATAGGGGTATCAAAGAATGACACGGAGTTGTTGATGCTATATGACTGTCGCATTCTGGCTTCATGCATCGGATTTTGACCGCAGATTCGTAGCGACAAGCTTCTACCCTGCTTCTGTGGAGGCTTTGACCTCTGCATTTTGAGTGTCCATATCTTGATCAGGCTGTTTTCGTCATACGGGCTAGGTATCTACCCTTCCCACCTTACTCCAGACCAGTCATGCCAGCGTGAACCTACTGCCTGATACAGCCGCATCTTGGCCTGGCTTTGTTCTCTTCTAATTTCCGATATCAATATTGTGAGGCGATCTACTTCACTGCTGTTGATGACTGGCCTGACTGGATGCTGTGACGGAAACATGGTAGGTGACTCTAACAGATCTGTTCTTCGCTTTTTTGAAGTAGACTCGTGTCATCCGCTTCTGGCTGCCTAACACTCTATAAGATGCCAGAATTTCTGCAAGAATTAGACTCAGTATCCAACAACTCCAGCATCTTAGGATATCTGCTCAACGCACCCCACAAGCACAGCCATTACGCAAACATCCCTTCTACCTACCCAACCTCCCTTTACCAAACCAAACCTTCTACTCCACGGTTCTCTGAAACCCTCTATTCACTCAGCCGCCAGCATGGGAGACTTTCAGCCTATCCTCCTCGCTCAACAGAAAAACGCGAGAGACGTCTGGTTCGCAAAGAATTTTGGCAAACTCCCCAAGCTTTGTGATCTCAACGACTTCGACTCAGAAGACGACCGCCTTAGGAACATAAGGCAAGACCCCAACAGACTCAAGGGATTGTACGTCTGCATGTTCCTCCACAACCGAGTGTCCAAACTTCCCAACGCCAGCAGTTGGGCAAAAGCCGACAGCGCTGCTGCCAATGTTCAGAAAACACTCGCGAATCTCAACCCGAAGAAGTACGGAGGATGGACCGCTAAAGATGTCTTTTGGGTTCTCGCTCAGACATGGATGGATAATACGAAGAACATCAAGGAGAAATGTTGGTACTTCTTGTGGTATTCAGAGGCGCCAACGAACAAAGATAGGGCAGATGTCCTGGAAGCCATGAAGATGTCAGAGCCCGACATGAACATCAAAGATCTCGAGGTAGAGCTGTCAGAGATCATCAACGAATATGTTGAGCACTTCAAAAGCCTGCCGAAGAAGTGATGGAAGCGGGTCTCGTCAACAGAGCGGAGAAGGAAACACTTCTCGGGAGGTGGATTCAAAGTCTCTTGTTGGCTGTGGCGGAGTAATTTTTTGGCATGCGTCAGGTCGTAGTAATGGGCGATGGAGAGTTGTTGCGGGAGGCGTGCCTACACTTTCTTTTCTCTGGATACTTATCAACTTTGCGGGTGTTGGGTCGTGGTAATCGATATCTGGGAGAGTTTCATTGGCGGCTTGCCCTTTACACGAGTACTACTAGCTCAAGAATGGAAGACAGATGAAGCCCAACAGTGTTGCATGCCAACGTCAGTGATAATTGATTTGCAAGCGATAATTCTTGACGAGTATGCGCACGCTGGACGTGGGACATGCTTGGTGTCATAGCAAGTTGTAGTTTTGGATGCCAGTGCAATGGAGATCGTCTTTTCCGAATTGTCCTTGGCTTCTAGTAGTTACCAACTTTTTGAAGGCGAGCAAGTACATTAACGCATCAAATTACGCATGCTCCTTATTACAAAGGTTCATGACGAAGAGAGTGTCCAACGTTGTCATGGTGGATGACTAAGGTTGAAGGAAGTCTTCGTCGACGAGGCTGACTCGGAGAGTTCAATCCATCGCGAGTTTGATACACAACAAAGCTATCACGATCAGACTTAGATTTCAGTTGAATCAATTAGAATTGTAGATTTCGCGTTATCGTTTATGTTGCATTCTGCATTCGTCATGAAGTAAAAATTGCTCGAAGAGCAGATTTCGCAAGCAATTCAATCTAGTCTCCTCGCCGCCCATTACCACAATCCATTACTAGCAGGACGGATAAACCCGCTAGGGTTACAAACAAAGAAAAGCAGACCTCCTGCCCTGACATAACTCCACTACCGATTACTGCTAGAAAATGCATGCACACCTCTCAAGAAAAGGAGACTCCAGTCACACACTCCACCAACCCCCATCAATGGCTTCCTATATCAATCACCCTCGTGCCTGTCCCGGGGTGCTGGGCAAACCCACATCGCATAATCGGTTGATAATTCCATATCAAAGTTCACCCACATCGACTCGCGCACGCCTCTATCGTAGTAGGCAATTTCAGCCACCCTCCCATAAGCGAAGCATATGTAATTGCCTGGTGTATCTTTGATTTCGAACATCCAAACGCCATTTTCAGTTCGCAAATTGTGAACACGTCCCTGCCCGTGGACATGCCCTTCAGTCGGAGGGGTCATTTTGATCCTCAAGTATGTTTCAGAGGAACTTTGAATGGTCAGTACTGATGCAAAAGGTAAGGGTACGAGACATGAAGACCTGAAGCGTACCTCTGAATATCTAGAGAGAGTCTTCTAGCAAAGAAGGTCGCTCTGAGAAAGGAAGTCGACAGGGGATCTTTGTGCTTTGGAGAGCTTGTATTTGGTAGAGCAGCGTCTTCTTTTAAAGGTGAGAGCGCTGGGAGTAGAGGATGTAAGATGTTTGGATGATTGAGGACGTGGGAAGATGGATGGGACTGATGTTTAGAGTCTTCTGTCAAATAAGGTGGCTTTGAGTACTTTGAGAAGTCTGTTTGTTGAACGAGCGTCCATTTTCTTGAAAGAGGACGCTCCTTTATATGGCAATCGAAGCCATAATGACTCCGAGGGAAGGGGCCAAAGAGGACTCATGCTTAAATGCACTTTGCAATTGAAACGCGAGACTTCAGTCACAGAGCGTGATAAATTGGAAGGGCATATGAAGAGAAAGCTCTGAAACGCCAGTCCTTTGCTTCTAATACGAGCTCGTGTTTTTGCTACGGTCCGGGAAACAAAGCTGCATGATCTCAATCCACATGAGCTTGCCTTTCCACCGAATATGGGACAATATTCATCAAACGAAAAATCAAGCAGAGAAAATAACAGTCATGGAAGCATTCATAGTTGGAACAGGCAGGCTATGCAGCCTTTTTTCATTGTCTCGATCACTGACATATGTTTCTACTCAATCAGGATAGGCATATCTGGAAGGCTAGATGTGCGACATGGGAGCGTCACGGCGAAGGTAGTGTCACAGTCATGGCGAAAGACCAATAAAGAAATACTGACAGCCATGGAAGCATCTATTACATGGATCCTTGAAAATATAATCTTAGCGCAACGTTAAATCTTTGTCTCGAATGCAATATTGTGTTTCTGCTATATCGGGAAAGCCAAGTCTGCAAAGCTGGACTTGGGAATCCGAGTATGGCGGCGTCGGCTGACATTGGAGCCTAGATATCCCAGGATCCACAGTCCTAATCTGCTACTGTAAATGTTGCGGTCATCGTTACTCGTAACGTCTACAGATTCGTATTCACGGGCGACGGAAGCATAACGAGCTCGGGATTGACCTGAGGGTCTTCATCCTATCCCTGTGAATGATGGTTTATGACTGGACTCATATATCAACACTTCCCACATTGACTTCAAGGATTACATACCGATCTTGCGTTTCTAGGCTGCTTGCGAGCCATTTCTTTGATCCCGCCACTGTAGATCAGCTTCTTCGGCTCGTACTCTTCATTCATCAACCTTGCGTTATACTACGTTGCTGTGTGGACATTCAGCAATCTGTTCCTCTGCTTCGTTGGGAGTGCTGTTGCCAATCTATGTCAGTACAGCGTGGACGTTGTAACCGTGTCTCTGCTGCAACACTACCTAGCAGGAACGGTCTGACTATACGCAAGGATCGAATTGAAAAATTAAAGACTGCTGGTACGGCATGTACTAGTCCAACTGGCGCCAATAGCGTTCAACCACAAGTTGTAACACCTCGGGCATCTGTGCAATCGCAGGTGCCATTGACCTTCAACATCAAACCACAATTCGTGAAATCCCCGGGGATGAGACCTAAGCAATGACACCCCAGGCAGAAGAAAACACCGTATCAATACGAGATTCCTAGTCAGGTATCCTGTGGCCTGGAACTTGTTCGCGGCTCGTTAGCATGATCCAATGCATGTAAGGTGAGCCGAAATGTTTTCGTATGCCGCTAAGCGGCCGCTATTGGGGACTGTTGGAGTATCGACGCTCGTGGGAGCCGCAAAGTATACAGGCTTGACCAGTGAGAAACGTACCTCTATATTCCGCGGGTTTTTGTTGCTTTTGACAAGTAAACGAGGCATTTGTAGGAGAATTACACAGGAAAGAAGTCGGTCGAGGAATAGCTCTTGTTAGATGTACTTCAATATCACTCAACGAGGGCAGACAAAGAGATGACTTTCATGTTGCGCGGATTTCTTGCTAAAGGAGTCAACTAATGAGTTAGCTGCGATGACAGTCTATGTGACTACATGCAGGCATTGAAGTTGAAGAATTGAATGAAGTAGAATGCCGATCTGGCATGCTGAAGATCTTGTGTGAAAGATGTAGGGGCCACCGTGGGGCGCCGATAACGCCCACACCCAATCATGTTTCGCGGTATCCCTTTTGCAGACACAAGCGTACACTCGCGAACGGTAGCACCTTTGGATGTAATCATGCTGTTGGTCCATGACGGTCAGAACTGCGATGCATCATATGAATTCTGTCTCTTTCAACGTCTCGTCTCGCTGTCTATAATGTATGACTCCACGCTTCGCTGAACATCTGTCTGTTGAACGCTCCGAAAGGTGTGCAGGTCAGTACCTCGGAGGGGGCTGATAGTATTGAGGTCTAGCAGTAGCATTCTCTTTCCCCTCTCCGTGATTCAGGTATGCTGCGCCATTTGAAGTTGCCGCTCGGGAAGGCTGGACTGGTCCCACTCCTCCACCGTTCACGTATGCACCATTAGCCGCATATGGAGGGGCAGCGTATAGAGGCTGAAGTGGTTCGCCATCTTTGATAGCACGCAGGCGTGCCTGGTGAGCGGCGACCTCCTGCTGTTTGCGCCGCTTTCGTTGATTTAGATCACCAATAATACCAGTGATCTTCTTCTTAGCAAGATCTTTGATCTCTTTTGGCTCTATACTATCCTTAAGGCCCTCTAGCATCAAACGAAGCTGGGTGACGGAGTTCAGATGTGGGCATATCCTAGCGTAACCAAAATGCGCGAGGCCACAGAGGTTGCAGACTTCGACACCGGCCCGTTTCAGGGGACAACAACCCTGGAGGTGTACTGCACCACATGCGAGGCACGTGGAAGGTCTGTCGCTGGTCGCGTCAGTACCATTCGTTGGCGGGTTCGCCCGTGGAATCACAGCGCGTTTGAAAAGTGCTGAAACATGTTAGCTATCGTATTGGAGGGGGAAACAGGTAAAAGCCCAATGAATTTACCCTTGTGTTCAACAGGTGAGATTGGGGATCCTTGAGATCCAAGCAGACCTCGAGAGCGTCGTTGCGATTGGGGAACCTCAAGCTCCTGTATGGAATCCTGTGCGCCCTCCTCTTCGGCACTGACCGCTTCTTCTTCACCATCGCTTTCTTGGAAATCTGTATCGTCGCTATCTGTGTAGCCTGACTGCTTCCCACGGGATTTTCTACGTCCGCCTGGGGACGATTCGGGGACATGGTCAGCTTGCATAGAATAATCTATAGCCTAGAATATGTCAGCTATGGTGTGGATAAACAGAGAATTACAACTCACTTGACGACGTCGTCGGCCGCGGCCTAGAGTTTCGGCTTTCGCAGCGGCCTCCTTAGCTGCTTCTTTCTCACGCTCGGCCAAAATAGCGATCCATACAGAAAGATCGGGGGCAGCAGTATCCTCAGAAATATCTCCCAAGCCCTCCTCGAGAGTGCCTTTATCGTTGACCCATACTTTTGCAAAACTGAATTGCGATTCGGCCGAATGGTCTTTGCTGCCAGCTTGAGTGTCCTCGACTTGGCTTCGATCGAGTAGCTTATCAACGGATGCAGAATCGTACACGATATCTTGTGAGTCGTCGTCTTTGAACAACGCTTCTGTGCCGTATCGTAAAATCGACTCGATGTCCTTGCCTTCAGCCTCCTCAGCGTCCATCTGCTCGATTAGCACTTGGTCGAGAGCCATCTTTTTCTTTCCGATCTGCATAATCTTTTCCTCGGCTGAGGCGCGAGTGGTCAGTTGGAAGACAAGGACCTTCTTTCGTTGTCCTATTCGGTGAGCACGGGACAAGGCCTGTATATCTTGGTGGGGGTTGAAATCGGGATCCATGATGATAACAGTGTCAGCGGTAGCTAGATTTATGCCGACCCCTCCAGCACGAGTGGAGAGGAGGAAAGCAAATATTTGGGAGTTAGGTGCGTTGTACGCATCGATCTTCTTTTGCTTCTGGAGTGAGCCTACGCGGCCATCCAAACGCTCATAGGAAAGCCCCAGCCCGTCGAGAAAATCTTCCACGACATCCAGCATGTCAAGGAATTGACTGAAGATTAAGACTCGGTGGCCACGTTCCTGCAGCTTCGGTAACATGAGTTCAAGTAATTTCAACTTGTTGGAGGCATCGACGAGACCACGATGCGACTTCATCGCCGTAGCCTGCTTCTCCTCGACCGCTTTATTGTAAACAAAGGGATGACAAAGGCATTTCCGCAGCTGCATAAGCATATTGTTCAGACTTGTACGGTCCTTGTTGCCTGTAGATTTCTTCTCAGAATTCAAGATCGACTTGATTAATTCTGGACTCTCTGCCAGGATCGACTTGTACAGCTTCTTCTGCACAAAAGACATAGATACTGGCAAGATAATCTGGGCCATTGGAGGAAGGAACGTAAGCACTTCGGCTTTGGTTCGACGTAGAAAACATTTTCTTAGCTTGTTGTGCAACTCAGCTACATTTTCTTTGGTCAAGGTGGCATACTGGTCTTCCATCTGTTGAGCACTGATTGAGCTGTCGAGAAATTGAAGGAGATTGAATAGTTCTCGGGCGTTATTCTGCAATGGTGTGCCTATATGAGTGATGTCAGCAATTACAATGCCCCATACATTGGCGTTGAATTACATACCTGTCAATAGAAGCTTGAAAGGCGGCTTCAATGCGTTCAACGCGCCGTACAGGATACTCTTATCGTTTTTTAGACGCTGGCCTTCATCGACAACCAGACCAGCCCAGTGCACGCCCCTGAAAACCTGTCGAAATTCATGATCTTGTGCCGCATCGTAAGAGGTGACGACTACATGGCACCCTAAGTTCTTATTACCCTCTGGAAAGAGCTCATACTTGGAAGCTTGCTTTCGTGCTTCGGCGGAACCGTAGTATGACACAACTCGTAGTGACGGGGCCCATTGTTTGATTTCGCGCCTCCAATTAGGGCAGGTTGAATTCGGAACGACGACGAGGAAAGGCCAGCACCCATGGACTTCTTTGAGGGCCGCAAGAAATCCAATCACTTGTATTGTCTTCCCTAGTCCCATTTCGTCTGCCAAGATGGCATTTTGCATCTTGTACCATTGATAGTAAATCCAGTTAAGGCCTTCAAGCTGATAGGCCATCATCTTTCCCCCAGTCATGCTAGCGGGTTGGATCTTCATCTCCAGGCTGCTCGCGAAATCTTCAGTCCGAACTTTGGTAAGATGAGCCTTGAGGTCCTTCGGGTTTGGTTGGTGTATGTAAGCTCCCATCACCCAATCTTCATAGGCGGCCTTGAAGTCTTCCCAACGCTCAGTGTCCTTTTGATATGATGGCTCTATCCATACGACATCTTCGTAGCCTAAGCCTTTGAACTTGACCAAGGCCCGTTTAATCTCGTTGATACGAGCTTTCGCAATGTCCTCCCTCTGCAACTTGACTACACTGGTGTACTCAACTGTAAGGACAATGTCAACACGCAAATAATCTTCGGGGATAGCCTCCGTAGTGGTCATCTTGGGCAAGTTCCAATGGTCGTCTTTCTTTGCGAAAGCCTTCCTCATGGCTGGAGCAGTCATCCCCCAGACCCAGGTCCCGGACTTCCATTGAACTTGGAAGTAGGACATCTTCTTCCATTTGACAAGGTACTCCTTGATCTCTTCCGATACTTCGTGCGTTGGCAGCCCGGGCTCGTAGTAATCCACTCTCGATGGCCGCCATGCCACCAACGACTCAACCTCGGCTGGTGCGTTAGCGCAATCATTGCATACCCAATTGAGATGGTACTCGCTAAAGCGTCTAGCGGCCAAATCTTCCTCGGAAAGGTCTTCGACGAACGACGTAGAGCCACTCTTAGGGGGCAGGTGACGCATGTGACAGGCTCGGTAACATGATAAGCAGCGAAAGAGGACACTGTGACGATTGTTGACTAGATCTGGTAAGATTTCAGTGATAGGGTCTTCACCACCATTATCTTCACGATCTTTCTGTTCCTCTTTGGTAGACTTGCGGTCACGGAAGGGTGCGGTTGATTCACCAGGCTCGTGACATGAGAGACAGAGACCTTGATCCGGACTCAATGGGTCCTTTTGCATTGATACACCGAGGCAACGTCGACACTGGAGGATGAAATCTTTCCTTCCAACCTTTGTCACGAGATGTTCACGTGAGTGGCGAGGGCCGAGACATTTATGGTGGTACGACAATGTGCAACCCTGACAGTAGACCAGATTGCCCTTTATTTCGCTGTCATCAGGCTCGCCACAGGTGTCGCACGTTTGGCAATGAGTAAGTCGGAAATCATCATCACCTGCGAGCGTTTTGAAAAACTCCGTGGCGCCGGTGTATTTAACAACACCATTAGCTGTGGAGATGGTTTTCTCTGGAATGTAGTCCTCCCCAACTTCTCGCATGTTCTTCCGGGTCACGTTCCTACCAGATCTCCTAACACCTTCATCCTCTTCCTCGTCATCTGAGGAAAGATCTAGTTGGTGGGATCTACGCAGAGATTTGGTGTATCGGTCTCGAGTTGATCTGCCATTGGAGGATCGCTTTCTCTTCCCAAGGCGCACCACTTCGTCTTCGCTGTTATCAGTAGCCGATGCTTGTAGCCCAATAGCGTCAGAGTAATTGACAATTTTCCTTGTCGCGCGCTCTGTGCGCACTCGGCTTGAGCGCCTAGTGTTCTTGTAAGAAGCGGACTCCCCACTCCTTGATCCTGAAGTCCGTGAGCTGTTACTGGGGTGAGATCTTGAGGGCGGATTTAGACGTAAGTGCGTCATATCTGATGTGGTTGGGCCCCTCCGAGGGCGACGACCACGCTGGGCAGGATTGGTAAATTTGACACTCACAAGCTCGTCATCTGAGGAAGAGACGAAGCTCGAGATCTTCGCGTGTTGTCGATCTCTGGCTGGTCTGGTTCCGCGTGTGGGTATCTTTTGAACCGCGTCCTCTGATTTAGAGTCGCTGGAATGTTGGTAGTTGTACTTAGTCAGGAGGGACGCGCCGTTTGAAATTTGATCAAGCTCGTCAAGTGACATCTAGAGGTAGAGGATGATTAGACTTAATACGCGTAGCGAAACGCATAAAGAAGCTGTGCCATGTCTGAAGATTGCAGTGGATAGAATGATGATGTGAAAGAGTGTAGGAGTGAGTGGGTAAGTGATGTCTTGCTGCCTCACCGGAGTGGCTAAATGTGATAGAATCGAGAGTTTTCATAATGGGTCTAGTGGAAAATTTTGTAATGTTTACAGTGAAGGACCTTCACTTACTAGTTCTTCACGTCCATCGTCCAATTGTACAAGGTAATCTCCATCATCATACTCTTCCAGTATTTGGCTCACGTGAGGCTCCTCGTAGACTTGGTATTCCCAGCGGCGCTCGATAGGAGGTACTACCACTGCGAGACCCCTCTTGTTCACTGCGTGTTCGTTCAGAGTTTCGTACTGGGCGCCATCTCGTGTCGGAGAATTTGAATGAGAAATGAAGAAGGGTAAGAACTTCCGTTCGACTGTTGGATTGGTGTTGGTGTCTTCGATGAAGATGGGCTCAATGAGCTCCACGTCTGACGATGGATGCATGTTTGCGTTCTCCAATTCTGAAGCATGATCTTGCGGCGCTTCTGTATCCTCATCATTCGTGGTCATCTCTGCCATTCTTGCTTCAAGCGTTCCCACACTCTTCACGCCCCAAGTCCGTTTAAGTGCAAGACCAAGGATGTGGTGCTTTCCTCAGTTGGAGCGACTGTCAAGAATGACTCGTGGTCGGAGTAGCTGAAGATGAAGCTAGAAGAGACCCCAGGGCTGGCGAGTGCACTGTTAGCGAGCGAGTGGACTGGAGTGCTAGTGCTACTTTATCCCAGGTCTCAGGGTTGATTTGTTGGCATTGTATGTGGTGGAAACTTGCTTGGATGTCCTAGCTGTGCCATGTAAATACACCAGAAAACACAATAGTGGTCAAGAGGAGCAATAGTGAGGTACAAGAGTGAGTTCTTTAGCGTATTAAGTTCAGACGCGCACCCATGTGCAGATCCGGAAAATGTATGGCCCGACCGGCTCGGGCAGAGGACGTCCATATGCGTCAAGCTCTCTTAGGAAGTCTCATTAGATGGCGCAATACATAGCCAAAGCAGCATTCAATGCCCGTGAAGAGCCTAACATCTACGCACCATGACTATTCCAAACCCCATGGCAAGAACCTACCCAGAGCCACCTCCCCAAGCCCCAAAGGAAACCCATTGTATAGGCGGGCTCCTCACTACGGTCTATGGCCTCAATGAACTACAAGCAGAAATCCACGACGTAGCTTGTCTATGGCTACTCCATCCAAGGCTACAAGCGCAGGAATGCATGGAACCAATTGCCTCCTCCACCATTAGCGAATGGAACAAGAAGCTAGCAAAGACCATGAAGAACGACAAGTCTACTGGTCTCCTAGCTGTATCCTTCGACCAAAGAAATCACGGCACCCGAGAAGTGGACCCAGTCGCAAACAAAGCATGGAGAGGTGGAAATGAGCGACATGCGCAGGACATGTTTGCCAGCTACCACGGGACTGCTGTGGATACCTCGCATCTCATCACCTATATCTCCTCCTACATCTTTCCACATTCAAATCACTCGATAACCAATAACATGGTGCTGGGTGTGAGTTTAGGTGGCCACGCTACATGGCATTGCTTGATGCATGACCCCCGCGTTATGACTGCGATCGTTATCATTGGCTGCCCCGATTACGCTTCCCTAATGTCGGATCGCGCGCGGCTTTCGAAGCTGGAGACATGGACCAAAAGCAAGCCTCCTGGCGCAAATTTCTTAGGTTCGAAGGATTTTCCTCACGGTCTGATAGAAGCGTTGGAAAGGTATGATCCAGCTGGGATGCTGCTGGGGGTGAGAGACAGGGATGAGAGTTTCTACGATCGAGAACCCACAGAAGCAGAGAAGAAAGAAATTCTGCCTCTGATGGAGAAGACCTTCAGAGGGAAAAGGCTGCTTAACATGGCTGGCGGTGCGGATAAATTGGTTCCCTACGAGTGTGGAGAGCCATTCCTAAGATGGCTCAAAAAGTCTACTGCTGCGGATGGCTGGTTTGCTCATGGTGATGTTGTGGTTGAAGACAAAATATTTGATGGCGTTGGTCACGAAATGAGTTCTGGTATGGTGCCAGAGTTGCACCGATTCATTTTGGAAACTCTCGATCAAGCATCTCCAGAGAGCCCCAGCAGGGCGTCCAAGATGTAAACAAAAGTGGAGCAGCAGAAATGCCTTCGCCTTCAAGCTCAGGTAGGTAACGTTTCTCCACACTTCGGGCTCTTTCAATGGTCGTGCTACGCACCTTTATTCTAAAACTGAGGCTGCATAATGCGCCCGATGACAAAGACGAAGTACGTAAAGTCAATTATATGTATAACCAAGCACGCGAAAAGCGTTCAGTGTAAGAGAATCTGAGAGTACATATTATGCCTGCCAAAAACTTTGGACTTTCAAGGGGCCATTGCCGGCCAAGTCTTGAAGTAAAGCATCAGCTGTCACGCATTGTTGTTGTTCAAGATTCTTGCATTGGGCAGTAGTATTGATCGATTATCTGTGACTTCATATCCCATACTACGATCGCCTTTATTATCAGCTCCGCTCTTCCATCCATGTAGTATGTATCCTCAATCAAATGCCACCTCCTGATCAAAGACCACAAGTTCCTGAATCCTTCCTCGTAAAGGCCCCAGTATCTCCTCGATATGCGCAATCTCCATCTGCCAAAACTTTTCAACATGCTTTGGCATGGAGATCATGCATTCTCTCTTCATGAGCATGGAGGCCAAGCGAGCTTTCTCCGCGACTACGATTGACTTCAGCAGCGTCTTGTTCCCAATCTTCAGCTCCTTAGCTTGAATCAGTGTCCCACAAACCCACGACAATTGCGCCTTTTGCTCCACGTGATAGAATCGGCTGTTTCTAACGTACATCTCCAATTCTAGCTTCTGTACCCGTGCCAAATGTGCCCATAATATCTTGTACTGCTCCTCATTGTTTTCTTCGACTTGACTTGGCAACCGGTCGGGATCACCCAATTCGAGTCGAAAGATGTTATGGGCGTAGTAGTAGTCGAGGGCTTCGAAGTTGAGCTGGTGGCAGGTTACGGATAGACTGTAGGCCGAGATATTCATGTCGTCGCGGAAGAAGACTTTGGTGTGCTTGTTCAGGAGGATGCGGGAGTAGATGTTGAGGCGGATTTCGAGAGGGAGGGTCAGGAGGTGAGGGGTTTCAGGCCACTGTTCAGTGTCTGTCGGCGGACTGGACATGGTTGAGGAGCACAAATTCAAAGTGTTCGGAGAGTTTGCCGCTGGCGGTGCTGGAAGTTTAGACATCGTGCCTAAGCAAAGAGTTGAGAAGTTTGATGGAATTTTGGATGGAGATGCTGGAAGTCTAGGCACTGTGCGTAAGGAATCCCTGGCACAATCGAATGCAATTCCAATGCCTTGAGATGAACGTGTTTGCTAAACTCGTGGACCCGTGGAATGCGTATGCAAGGTTAAGAGCTCGTCTCAATCGGATCCCAACTTTACTCATTCAAGGTGCTGACTGCGCCAATAAACTCAACGGCATCCTTGCCCCAAAGTCTTTGAGTAAAGATCACCGCTGTCGACACGATAGCATTTTGCCTCTAGGCGCTTTGACGAAGCTTCAACAGCAGAGTTGGTCGGTAGGCAGCAGACAATTCAAAGCCTGGCGTCATGATTCGATCATCTGCCTTGCCAGGCGATAAGACGAGAACACATCAAAGCGCGTACCCTCGGGCGACACAAAGGCAAGAGGTCGAGTGACAAAGGAAGGACAAAGAAAGAAAGAGGGTTCAGAGGGTCAAGCGGCACGTAGCCGTTGCCCCCCACACCAACGACCACATCCCTCATCCATGATCCAACAACAACCACACCCAAGCCTGTCCTTGCCCTCTGATGCAAGCGCGCATGGCCTTCTATCTTTGTCCTGATCGTCTCATCTCCAAATCAAGGTCTGCAGCAAAAGCTTACGCAATCGGAGAAAAAGGCTATATCACTCTGGCGATCATCAACATTGGCTCCTGCCTTGTTGGCACCATTAATGAAGTTTGAAAGGGACGACTCCAGGCCAAGTTGATGGCAGCAAGCACGGTCCGAAGCGTAGAGCCTTCCGCATGAAGCTTCACGGGAGAGGGGTCATGCGGGGCAAGCAAAGATAGGGCCTGACCGGTGGGTCATTAGCTACTTCCCCATCAGCTGCCCTCAGCCAAAACACCACCACACGTTCAAAACTACTTTTTGAAAAACAGCCACCAAGACGCGCTTCCATATCGGCCAAACCCTCCCTATCTAATAGGGTCCATTACTAGCTATCTTTTGACCCTAAATAAATGCTGTCGGGTTAAGCTAACGTCATGGATTCAGGTTCAGGCCTATTCGTACCCAAAACACGGCGTTCGCGCCAGATCTGAATACGTATCCACACTACGTCCTAATGCCCGGAGACCGCCATAAGTGTGGCGGTAAAGGGATAAGGACAAGACTATATACTACAGGCCTATTTCGGCAGCCTATAGACCATTAGAGCCTAAAGTATTTCCGCGAAGAGGCCCTTTTCTAAGATAGCCGGTAACCTCTAGGACCCTACTAGGGTGTACTTTTATATTACGCCGATATCAGCTCCCTAAAGTAGGGACGTAAACACACCGATACTATAATAACCCTAGGACTACGGTTTATGGGCTACTATAGCACGCCGGAAGCTAGATCTTTTAGGGATTTACGAATATCGTATTTATTTACATCTTAATATTTATTTATATTTTGATCTTAGCGCCGGACGCGCTGGTTTCCGGGGCTACACCCCCGGACCAGCACCTTAGGGGTTTATCTTAAGGGTTCGTTTTTAACTCTAGGGGTTCGGCCTAAGCCTTTTAGATCTAGCTTCGAGCCAGGCCCCGGGTTGGCCCCTAGGGTTGAGACTCCCCTGCATGCCGAAAGGCGGATCAGTGTATGAATAAACCAACCAACCAACCAACCAGCTGCCCTCAGCCTCTCATGTCTCGCATGTACTTAAGAAGCTTCCTTGCCTTGACTTTCCTTTGTTTGCTTCAACGTCATCCCGCATTATTCTGTTACAGACAGGCATCCTAGCCCGCCTAGGTTATCCTTATAAGACTACTGCTGTTCCTCTCGGTTTCCTGCCTTCTATCAGCATACATGGTTTCCTGGAGACCCAAATCTTTTACCAAATCGATTAGAAGAAAGAAGTCTACTACTACTCCTACTACACCCGTCACGATGGCACCCAACCTCCAACGGTACGTACATTTTGGGGTAGATACCCTTTGGAACATGTCTTCTCTGCTCAATCGACTCACCAAGCACTCCTTTGCTGCTCAGCCTACCCGTCAGACGTTTCTTTCCCTGCTCGAATTCCCCCTCGAACGTCTTGTCAATGCTCAATCACTTACCCAAACACGTCTTGGCTTGTTCAATTTCCCTCCTATCTGTACCACGTTTGTGATGAGAAGCCTTGGTTCGAAGCGTCTGATCAATGACAAGTCGTCGAACATCCCTCGTCACCGCTCAGCAGACTGCCCAAATATTGCTTTTGCTGCTTAGCCACCTCCTCAGACTTGTCTTCCCTTGCTTATTTGACTCTAAAACATCCCTTGTTACCCCTCGATTGATAATATAATATGCAACCTTCCGACTCAAACAGCCCCAAAGAGACATGCTAATCCGGTCATGTGCCCAGAGTCAAGCTCGTTCACAACTCCAATTACAAGCCCTCCGGTACCAAGTCCTATGTCTACCTCATGAAGAAGTACGCTTTCGAACCAACCATGGAAGGACCCTACTTCCTTGGCAGCAATGCCCATCACCAAGGCAAACATGGTGCCCAAAAAGCCATTGGAGGCAAAACCACCATGCAGCATGTCATCCAGAAGAGGGTTGCCGGTACCGAGCAAGCTGGGGAAGTTACTGCCGAGGACTCGCAGAACGACTCGGAATATGTGAGGCTTTCTTCTGAGTGATTATCTCCATGATCGTGGCTCGACTTTGGTTGTAAGCCAAAGGCTAGCTTCTGAATGGCTGCCTCATGTCTCAAGACTGATATGCAAAGGTACCCTAGCACAGTGATGCTGACTTCAATTCTCTCTGTAGCTTTGCCCAGTCACCATTGGTACTCCAGGCGAGACATTCACGCTCGACTTCGACACTGGCTCAGCTGATCTTTGGGTGTGTAAGCCCTCAACCGTCGGGAATTAGAGCTAACTTGAGCGTAGATCTGGTCCACCGAGCTGCCCAAGAGTACATCTACGACAGGTCATACCGTCTTCGACCCCACTAAGTCGTCCACTTTCAAAGCAACAAAAGGTGCATCTTGGAAGATTTCCTATGGAGATGGTTCCTCGGCCTCGGGTATGTACATTCTCGAGGGGTATCTTACTTTAAAATCTGATGGCGAAATTCTAGGTACTGTTGGAACCGACACCGTCACCGTTGGGGGCCTTGCTATTCAGAACCAGACCATCGAATTAGCGAAGACTTTGTCCACCCAATTTACTCAAGACACTGGAGATGGGCTGCTAGGTCTTGCGTTTGGTAGCATCAATACCGTGTCTCCAGGTCCAGCGCAGACCCCAGTCGAGGTACGTTTTCCGGTAGCCAAGAAGGGGTTATTACCCTCTCTACATCCACTACATGTATCTCATAGCCCGATCGAGGCTTACTGAAAACAGAACATGATCTCTCAAGCCGACATACCTAAGACCTCCGAGCTCTTCACCGCCTATCTCGGCAGCGTCAAAGACGTTAAGGATCCCGATAAAGGCGAATCCTTCTATACATTCGGCTACATCGACCAAGCTGCCCTCGGTGGCCAAACACCCTACTACACGCCAGTCGACAACTCGCAAGGGTTCTGGATGTTCGACAGCGCCTCCGCAGCTGTTAACGGCACCAGCATCGCCCAGACTGGCAATACCGCTATCGCTGATACCGGAACCACGCTTGCACTTGTGGCTGATGCTACTTGCAAGGCTATCTACGCCGCTATACCAGGTGCCAAGTACGATTCTACGCAGCAAGGTTACATCTTCCCTGCCAGTACCACCGCGGACCAACTTCCCGTAGTGAGCTTCGCAGTCGGTGGTCAGCAATTCCCAATCCAGAAGGAAGACCTCGGGTTTGCAGATGCTGGTAATGGGATGGTGTACGGTGGAATTCAGTCGAGGGGTAACATGACGTTTGATATCTTGGGAGATGTGTTCTTGAAGGGCGTTTATGCGGTAAGTTCCCGTCTAATATGATAAAACATGGAGCAAAAAGCTGATTGTTGGCAGATCTTCGACCAAGGCAACACTCGCTTCGGCGTTGTCACGCGCTCGGACCCTACGCAGGACGTCACGGTGCCTGCTCAGAGCTCTTAGATCGGGCATGGAGATGGCTTGGATCCATGGCTTCGTTCGTGTATTTCTGCTTGAAGGGCTTGGTTCGCTACAATAGTTCGGTATGAGTACGAATAATGCGTAGAGAATGACAAATATTATGCTTCTATTGACTGAACGTTTTAACCGTCTTTCCTCATCAGATTGAATAAGCTAGCAAAGCTTCTCTTTTCGTTCCATACCGAGATATGTTCTTTTCCTCAAGCTATTGGAGCAGGATAATAAGTGTTTACTATCGAGGTTGAGCAGACTGTCTTTCCATTTTCTAACTAGATTGATATACATCGTTTTGCGACGGTTCTCTTTGGGCTTTTAAAGCCTGGATGGTACATGTGAGTGTTGCGAACTTGCACTGAATCAAAACGCCGGAGGCGAGTTTAGATTGTTCGAGCAGATTGTTGGAATGGCTGATATGCTGGGCTTGAGCTTACTGTTTGTCTCATTTAGGTGCCATTGAGCAACTAGTCGACGCCCAGACTTCAGAAACGAGTGCAGGCGTGCAAGTTGCGCTTGTAGCATCATGGAAGAGATCCAGCCTGGGTTTCCTCCGGCCAAGCGTTTATTCAAAACCCTGAGGTTGATGTTGTGCAGTGTTCGAATGAATTGTCTGGTTGAATGGCATACGAGTAGCAGCAAGGTAGGCTATTCAACTTGATCATTTTGATCTTGTTCGGCATGTGTCAATTGCGCCGTCCATACTCGCTTCCTGCCCCATTGGTTGATGCCGAATATTACTGCCACGATTATGGCAATGCAGGGTAGGACTACTGCGAGAGCGATAGTGGTAGCCTTGCTGAGGTTGTTGCTGTTGTCGCTGCTGGTTTGTGGGGATGGCGTGGTTGGTGTTTGGGTGGAGGTGGAGGAGGAGGGGTCTGTGGTAGATGAGGAGGAGGTGGGGGAGGGGGATGGGGAGGGCGAGGTTGAGGCTGAGGTTGAGGATGTTGGGGAGTGAGAATTTGTTGGGCTAGTGATGCTTGCGATGGCTGCGGATTGAGGGGGTACTGAGGACGGTGTTGGCAGTGACAAGGGTGTTGTTGACGAAGACGACACTTGGAGAGTTGATGAATTAGGAACTGGAGTGGACGCTGATGTCGCTGTGGAGGTACTACTCGCTTTCTCGCCACTCGGTGCTGAGAGGTTCGGGCAGTCGACGCTATACGATCCAATACTCATGCTCGTGCACGAACCCACAGGCGCAAGCGTGGCGTCGTTCGTGCAATAAGGGCCGGTGTAGACAGTGACTAGAGCAATCGGATTGTCAGCCTCGTCTCTGTGAGTCTGCCCAGGTTCAAAGCGCTGTATATACCTGCACACGAAGCATCAACAGAGACAGGATTCACACTGTTCGTATTGGACAATTCATAGCAAGTGCCATTCCTGAGGTCCTCGGTGACAGTGACGGTGTTCTGACTCGTTTGGCAGGAAGCGTCGCTGTAGAAGTCGATGGTTGTTGCGGACGCGGAAAAAGAGATGAGGAGTGTGGTGAAGAAGAGGACATCCTTGCGCATTGTGACAAGTTGATTTTGACAGGGGCTGGATGGATACTGGGGTGGGCGAGTTTGTGGGAAGGTTCTTGTATGTCGAGGTCAGGGGTTTTATGCGGGTTATTATGCACCACGATATCAATCCGAGCGTAGCCTTGCAAAAGTGTAGGACCGAGATCTTTCACGTACCTTCGCAAGGCATGATTCTTTGAACATCTCGTTGCAGGCTTAACGGCGCGGTACAGTAGCACTGGATGAGGACTTTGAAGGTACTTTTTTTCATTGAAAAAATTTAATTGTTTCTGCATACCAAACTATTCGAACTACATCCATATGAGCAAGCATCGCATGCAATCCGACCCGCCCCGAAGAAACACCCTCAAAAGAAATTATCGCATTCATTTGCCATCATGTTATCAATTTCCCGCAATCTCCCTCCCACATCTTCTGCCCAAGCTGTAGCTAGATGCTATCCTCTATCATCTTCGTCAAGAGACAGAATCGGACTTCTACTTCTTCCCATTCTTGGCAGTTTGAAATTCGTCATCAGAGGCAATAAGCTCGTACTCCTCATCAGTCAGGAAAGCTTCATCGCTATCGGAATCATCATCCAACTCCAAGCTCTCAACATCCTCAAGTAGAGCCTTCTCGTTGGCTGTCATCGACGCAGGGGCGGCGAGGGCGGGGGTCTCAGCCTCATGGGTGCTGGAGACGGGAGACTCCTTATCGAGCTTGGGGAAGATCATCTTGCTCTCGGACTGCTCATTTTCCTTGACCTTATCCTCGACCTTGGCATGCTTCGAGATATCCTCGATGTGGACGGCCTTCGGAACGTCCTCATCCCTTGTAGAGACGACATCGACATCGCACCAGAGCTTGTGGCCAAATGGCATGCCAGTAGCATCCTTGAGACGCCAGTAGGAAATGGCCTTACCCTCACGCTCGGGAGTCTTCATGACAACCTTGAAATCGATCTCCTCGCCAACCTTCACAATACGCTCGATCACATTGGTCTTCGTGGCCTTGTACATTTGGGTGACGTGAGATGGGTGGTTAGAGTCAACGTCAAGCATAGCATCACCTCCAATGAAGCAAACGCAGCAGCCCTGAGGCCAGGCGTAGGGACCTGGGTTACGGAGAGTCCAAATTTGCGCAAATTGGGTGTTGATAGGCATGGAAGAGCCGTCGGCAACGGTGTCACGAACGAAGTGAGCTTGAAGCTCAGGGTAGAACGCCTTGGGTGACTCGGCCTTGGGCTCCTCTTTGGCGGCCTCTGTAGGCTTGACTTCAGCAATAGTCTGGACTTGGGTAGCTGCGTTCGCTGAGGGAGCGGCAGGAGTGGTCTCAGTGGACTTCGAGCTGGTTTGAGGCATCTGGTCACCCATGGTAAGCATCTGCTCGCCGTTGGGCTTCTCTCCCGTAGTGGTAACGGAGACGTTGCGGACTGGGGTTTTGAACTTGATCAAGGGGTGTGTGCGATTGTGGTCAAGCTCAGGCAGAGCTTCACAATCGGCGCAGAAGTCCGTGTCGTGGCAGACAGCGCACTTGTAGCGGTCTACGGTGATGTAGGATCCCTTGTTTGCGCAACGAGGACCGTCGCAATAGATGCCAGTGTGTCGGAGGAAGGGCTGAGCTCGCACTTGGACGTGCTCGTAGAGGGGGACCATGCGGTGGCCTGGGTGAGTCAAGGCTGACTCCTTCACGCAAGTTGAGCAGTAGTCGAAATCCGGGCAGTTGAGGCATTTGTGACGAACACCGTAGATATCCTGATCTTGTTAGCGCACTGCTTGAAACGGAAATGGTAGTCAACTCACATTGTCGCAGCCATCACAGATGGCACCATGACGCATATTGCGGCCAGGAGTGCAGAGAGCCGTAGCCAATTTGCCAAGCTTGCCATCCTTCGAGGCTGCCTCAAAAGTGTGGCTAGGGTGGTGACCATGCTTCAAGCTAACATGGCATGGTATGCACAGATCGTAGTCTTCGCAGACAGTGCAGGTGACGAAGTTGGACTCCTCAAATACTGTAAAACATCAGTGATGAAGCACAAAGCAATAGCTATGAGTCCTACCTTGGACGCAAGAATTGCAGGTACGGCTCAGATCAGGTAGCTCACGTGCCTCCTCACGCTTGAGCTCGGAGGTGAATGCACCTGGGACCTTCTCTTCGGCCTTGGCGGCCTTCTTTGGTGCAATGGTCTCAGTAGTGCTGGCGATGACCTTGCCGTCTTTAACGAAGCGCTTGATTAAGAAGTGATCTTGACCTTCGCATAGGTTGCCCTTCTCAACACAATCCCCACAAACATCGAAGTCTCCATGGTCACAGATGCCGCAGTGCCAGTGAGCATCGGATATGGACTTATCGCAGTTGTTGCAGCAGATGGTGAACGAGGTTCCCGGGATCGAGAAATTGCGTCCACGAGCATTACGGATCATGTCGAGCTTTTGGGAAATGTTGGCGTGCTGAGTGAAGAAGCTCTCGCGGTCTGAGAAGAAGCGGGGAACGGGCGCCTCTTTGGTATCCTTGTCAGCGAATGTCTCCTTTGGTGCAACAGCTGGGGCATATTTCTTCTCAAAGATAGCCTTGGTAGCTTCGGAGAAACCACCATCGTGGGACATAGGCCAGTAGTATGGCTTAGGTGCCTTTGACATATTGTCTTGGGCTGCCTCATGCAGAGTCTCTGAGCTGGCCTTGACAGGTGGTGGAACAAGAGTGGCAGCTGAAGCGTTATTTGTCAATTGTTCGAGAGTTGGAAGGGTAGGACGAGAGCTCGATTCGGTTTCCACCTTGACCGGGTCTGAAATGTATGGGTGGACGTAGGAGCGAGCTGATAGACGCTCTGGAAGGGCTGTAGATGACTTAGGCATCTCGACGGGCTTGGTTGCGACCTTATCACTGACAGTGACCTTGATCTTTAGCTTCGACTTGGCTTTAGCGGCACGATTTAGCTGCTTGTAGACGGATGGGTTATTGCTATCAAGCTTGATGTATGAGGCGGAGCTATCGGAATAGCGTTCAAAGACGGTGTTCTGGCTTGATGAGATGTTGAGTAAGGTACGAAGCTGAAGATATGTGTGTTAGGAAATTTCCAGACAAGGTTTGAGTTCCTGTGCAACGATGATAATGATACTAGGAGCTACGGATGGCAAAGCTGTGGCGTCTTGCGAGACGTACCTTGTTGGGTAGGGTCTCTGCTCCAAGATCTCTCAAGGGCAGGTTGAACCTACGATTCTCATCCTTGCTAGCGAAGACAATCTTGATCTGGATAGGCATGTCTGGAGGCGAGGTCTGGGTAGAGGAAGCCATGTTCGATGTAACCGGTGGTCACCTCGCGATGGATGCCGGATGCCGGATCGCGGTGTCGACCGGCGAGGGCTGAGGTGCCTTTGAGGAGCTAGGTGGTCGAGCTTTGAGCCCTTTGGGATTAAATGCCTAGATGATGGTGCGATACTAAGAAAGATCGAGGCTGTTGAGATATCGTTGGAGGCAGAAGGAAGGAGGTGTGTCGTAGAAGTGAGGTGGGGAAGACGAGGCCCTGTAGCCTACGATGGTCTTGGCGCAGCCCTATCGATTCGGAATTTCGAGGGTTCAGGTAATTCACTTCCTGCTACATTCCGTCATATTGGCTACAGATCAGGTGATTTAATTACAGTTTGCGTTTAGTTTAATACGATGCTTAGAACACCATATTACAAACATGACACGAAGCTTCCAGAGTGTTTTCAGAGCTATCACTGGGAAAGCAAGGGGCGAGGAGCACAAGTGGCCAAGCTTGATTATAATAGTACGGAGTACTAGCCAATTCAGGTATGCATCATGAATGTTGCGCCAGGACCCGAGCTATCGGACATACATGGAGACAAGTCACGAAGTACCAGCAGATCCGGCAGCTTGCGCCACCCAGCAGAACTCTCTATCCACCACCGTAAAGAAAAATGTTCGCACACTAGAGAACCCAGGGGAAGTAGAATCGAATTTATCAAGTACACCAACGAACGATTACAAAGTGGTTGTTAGATTTCCCGCACGCTCGCAAATGCAGGAAGCACGCTAAATAACTAGGACTAAAGACAAGATTTCGCCACCTGGCCGTAATGGGCTACTCATTGTGGAGGATAGTAAGCTCCTGGTGGCGGGTAGTAGGTGGGAGGTGTCATCATGCCACCCATACCGACGACTGGCGGTGGCATAGGATAGCCTGAGTGAGGAAAAGGTGGATTGTTCTCTGCCAGTTGCGATGGGTCGTAGTAGTAAACCATACCATTGCTCTCGTGCGCGACCATGCCAGCTTGTGTCGTAGCCTCGGTCTGTTGCTGCGGGGCGGGTAGGACAGGCATGGGATATTGGTATGGCTGACCGGGCACGAAGGCTGGCGCGGCAGCTGATGGTGCCCCCGTCGTTGGATCTGGTGGAGGGTAGTAATACACAGGTGGTGGAAATTGTTGGGGATAGAATGCTCCTGGATGTTGGAAAGGATATGGTTGGAAGGGCTGGGCGTGTACAGCTCTTTCGGGTATCTGAGGCAGAGGAGTTCCGCCGGAAGCCTGACTTGGATGAGAGGGTTGTCGGGAGTGGGGATACTCCGAGGGATATGCTTGGCCAGCAATTTGTAACGGCACTTGCTGATGGAAAGGTAGTTGTTGTTGTTGCTGTGGTGGATTGAACTCCAAGGTGGCGGGGGAGTCGATATCTGCAACCTGAAGTGTCCTTTCTGGCTTTGGATGGTGCATTGGTAGCGCTGTTGGCCGGTTCTCACGGAGAGTTGGCTTCTGGGGTAAAGGATATGCTGAGGGTTGGGGAAGATGGACGGTAGCAGCCATGCTCATATCGAGTGGTGGTTGATGTTGCAATGCTGCAGGCGGCAGACGCACGACCGGCGCCACCCTTTGAACGGCGGGTCCTGTTGTTGAGACCAGACCATCTGCAGAGACCTCCAGAGCGAGGGACGACCGTCGGCTTAAAGCCACGCTTGGCGAATATGCACTCCCAGCATAGGCACTAGTCCGCCTGCTAGATGGGCCGCCGAACGCACTGTATCCCCCTCCGAAGCTACCCCTTCCACGTGTTCTGCCAAACCCTTGTTGATTAGGTCGTAAAGCCCGTGGTATGAATATGAATGACCGGTCCATTGAGGGGAAAATGTAACGTATCGGCATCTCAGGCAACGATATCCGTACAGGCTTGTCTCGTCGGAGTGGTGGACGATGATGCGGAAGACGTGTATGTTGATTGACGGGTACTGCGGAGAAGACTATCGGATCTGTCATACCTCCAAGGAAAACCCGGATCTGAACATTCCCAATCCTTGTTGTCTTGTTGAACGATCGATTCGGAGGCTGGGATTTGGCGGAAGAGGCAAGCTGGTTCTGTTGGTCTTGTGCTCTCGGACCAGAAGGTGGTACTTGTGAGGGCGCGGCTTGGGTTTCAAGCTGTGTAACGGTTTCGTGGAGGTCGTGTGCCCAGGGAGCGTCTGCAGATCCTACCGGCTGCTGACGACTATTCGATCGTCAGCTACTTTATACATCAATATACAATAACTGATTCTGTGGACCATACCTTGACGGTGGAAACGGTCTCCCTAAGCCTCTTCCCCTACCTCTTCCGAAAGGAATGAAGCCATCTTGGCCCGACGCAGCGGAACGGTGGTCATGCATGAAGAATCCACCCCGGTTGGGCACGAAAGCTGGATCCGCATCCCTCTTCTTCTTATACTCTTCATGTTCCCTCCGTCTTCGTTCCGCTATATTCTCCGAATTGGGTGCTCCGCCTTGATCCCGTGGTGTAACGTCTTGCGGCTGCTTTCCTAGATCTTCGAATTTTACCCCTTCATCGTCCGCTTCGCTGGAAACTTTGAGTCCATTCATCATGGCCTCGGTGTCGCCAGTTGTCGCTGCGAGAGAAGGCTTGCCCGGAGAGGCGGTCGGCCGAAATGTTGAGTCAGAAAGTTTCTCACCGTGTCCATTTGCCACAACTTCTGTAGTCGAGGATCCAAGTATAGGTGACCCAGTATCATCTCCATCGCTTCCCTCTGCATCCGCATCATCGTCTGCATCGCTTATGACAGACCCTTCGCTCAATGAGTCCTCCTCCGCACCGGCTGCCATGGAACCCTCCTCTTCCCCATCATCCTCCACTCTCCGCCTGCTCTCAATGAGGTCCTTTTGTCGACGAGGTGCCCCCATTCTGCATTACCCAATCCCAAATGCCTCCGCAAGGAAGAGATTGGTAATAGTAGGACGTACAAGCCAGCAGTACGAGCAGTGGCGCTAGATCAGGCACCGAATCCGAAGGGGGAATAATCCGGACCAGCGCAGAATGTTGATGCTGGAGTAGATTGGACATCCGGATTTGCTGAGATGACCGGTATCAAATCTTATGGCATATTGAAGAGGGTTTTAGAAATCAGTCAAGTTTGTAGAGACTGATGACGATAGACAGTAAAAAAAGAACCAGACTTTTAGAGTAATCGCTCGGGCCGGGACGGCTGAGTGTACAACGCTGATTATTCTCTTGGCATAAATTGCCTGGCCTCGCGGGTGACCAAAGAATCGGCCCATGCCAGATATTTCAATACCTGGCAGCCTGGATAATTCCTTGAATATTAATTTTGATATCAAGTTTCCAACAATAGAGTTGGAGGATAGATTATTCGGAAAACTTTTGCAGTTGGAAACTTAGGTCTATCTCCAATGGTATTGAATTATCGTGAATTAATGGGCGGAGGGCTTGGCTGAATGGGCCGATTCTTTTGTCAACCGGCAGCTGGCTTCCTGGATGTACGCTTTGAATATCCTTCAATTACATCGAAATGTTACTGAATTCTTGTATCTTGAATTTTTTGAGGTCGATGAGCATTAATTTGTACTGATCGCCCAATGTAACGACCAAAAGTGGAGTATTAAATAGATACACAATACTAATGCATTGTAAAACCGATGGCTATTTGACCTCAATGATTCGAAGCGAAGCATTCTTATTAGTATATCATCGCATAGCTCCCATGTTACCCATACCCTGCAGCCGACTAGCAAGCTGAGGGTACTTCTCTTGGACTTCGAGCTGCGTTCTCGTCGCCTCCGCGTACGACAACGCGTTTACGATCTCTCCCTCTGTCCTCGAAAGTTCAGCAGCCCTCTCGAAGAATTTGAGCGCTTCCGTGACTTTGCCTTGTTGCAGAAGTAGCTGTGCCATCGTCGCTACTGCGATGTCGCACTCAGGATCGACTAAGACGGTATTAGGTTGATTCGGCTACTAAACACAGGTATGAAGCTTACTTATGAGTGCCTTTTCGCACAGCTTCTCGGCTTCTTGGAAATCTTGCCTCCACTGGAACAGAGCAAGTGCCTTGTTGATCAAAGGCAGCACATTCATTCCCAAAGGCTTTGTCTGCTTCTCCATTTCGACTGCAGTGTCGAACTTCTCAACGGCCTCTTGGTACTTCTGCTGGTCCAAAAGTAGCTCTCCATAGTAGTTGTAGACGTCTGGTACCTTGTCGAAGTTCTTGATACATCTCCTAAAGGTGGCCATTGACGATGCAATGGAACCCATCTTATATTGGGTGACTCCTAGCTGAATATGAGAGAAGATGAAATCTTTATCAAGGTCGATCGATTTCTGGTAGTCTTTGGCTGCGTCGCCAAATTCGCTGAGTATGAAATGGAGCTGAGCCCTATGATAATAGATGTCGGGATCCTCCTTTTGCTGCTCCATGGCTTGCTCGAAGTCGCTCGCGGCTGCTTCTCGGTTGCCTGTCTCAGTCAATAAAACTGCGTTGCCGAAAAAAGGACTGAATCCCACCAAGTTCAAGATGCATGCTCGCTCGCTTGATGTAGCTTTGCGTCAGAGTCGGTTGGAGCTCAACGCTGCGCGTTAGATCTTCCAATGCATCCGTATTCTCACCGCGAAGGTATCTGAATGTACCGCGCATATTGTACGCAAAGGCTTCATGTTCACCGAGCTCGCCGAGTTCAAGCGCTGAGTCGAAAGCCGCAGCTGCAGTCTCATAGCCCTCGCCAGTCTTCTTGTCTATAGCCTGTAGACCTGCCCTCAGCTTGCCCTTGCCACTCTCATCGTCCAACTCGGCAGACTCCTGCAGTCCTTGCGGTGGTGGTCTTGGTCTGAAGCTCTGAAGATAATTCGTGACGAACGTGGGGCTAGGCAGCTTCTTCTCCTTTCCTTCGAGGATTACTTTGCCCTTTGCCTCGGCGACTTTCTTCAGCAGTCTCTCCACACTCTGTGCACTCTGTTCATTCTTGAAACCATCTATGATGCAGCTTGCGGTGTAGTCTAGTAGAGCTTCGGGGTACTTCTCGAGGTGCTCGTAGGCATTCGCCCTCCGATTCAGGGCCTTGACATATTCGTTGTCCAAATTTATCGCAGCCGTCGTGTCTTCTATGACCTTTTCCCATTCGCCCATGGCATTATAGCAAGCCGCTCTGTTCGAATAGAAAATTGGGTCTGGTTTGCAAAGAACAGCTTTGCCATACAATACGATCGCGTCATTGTAGCTTTTGTCGCCGTAAGCTTTGTTGCCAGCTACTTTCAGCTTCGTGGCATATTCTTTCCGTTCCTGATCAGAGTCAGCCGTAAATACAAGATAATCCGTACAGCGTAAGCTACCTGCTCTGAGAGTGACTCGACTGTGGACTCGTCGATTTGCGGTATGCCCTCTAACGGATCATCTTCGACTTTCGGCTCTCTTGATTGTGCTAGTAAATGATTAGCACCACACAGTCCAGATTAGCCATCAAGGCTTACTTTGCTCCTTAGATTGCTCAGGTGCCGTTCTAGTTTCTGGTTGCGCCTTTTCTTTCTCCTTCTCTTGCTTTGCTTTTCGCCTCTCTTTCTTACTCAACCTCTTCTTCTCCTCTGCTGCCGCCTCTTTCGAGCCCTTTCTCGAGTCCGAGAGATAGTATGCAACCCCCGCGCCCGAGACAACTACCGCAACACCTGCAATCGTATATACGACGGCTTTATTTTCCACTGCCCATGTCGATAACCTGTCCCAAAATGGTAATGATGATGTATCTGAGGAAAGTGAGGTCGTGCCGAGATTCGTGTTGGGTGGAGGTATTGGTACAGGCTCGGCGGACATTTTGTGGTCTGATCTTGAGGGCAGGAAAGGGAATGAAACGCCGAACAATGCCTCTCGAAGATAGAACGCTGTGCAGTCCCCGTAACAAAATGTTGGTAATGCGCCGTATGTTGCTAGAAGCTTCAGCAGCTTGGAAAAACACTACTTGGAATTCCAGGCGGCACCCCCAATGGGGAATCGGGTGAGCGCCGCCCTATTATCGCGCAAACAGTGCGCGATCAGCCTAATTCGAGGGTAACATTACTACCTTCTCCAGCACAGGAACGAAGGGGTGATAATCGCATTCTGCTACTTTAATTTGTGGTACTCTCTTACCCTGCGGTACTACTTTTTCTTGCGATCATTCTTTCCCTGATGAAACAGAAACTTTAGGGTAGAGAGACTCTGACTTCCGCCGCCCCATCTCCTATCCCGATCACCTCTCCTCATCATCTTCTGCGCTTCAACGGTCCACTTCGCTTGCTTTGTAGCCGGCTTCACATGGGCGCCATTCTACAGAGAGCTGTGAGCGATCGGCGTGGCTTTGATAATAGTGCCGGTGCCAACTGCCCCGGCAACAACGGTCAATCGAAATAAATACCTCACATTTTGAGGAAGACTCCATCTGCTGCGCCGCCGATGCTCGCAGAACATTACGGCTCAGCGTTGAATTATCAAGTTATCTGCCAACATTGGCTATGGCCGTAATTCACCAATACTTCAATTCATCTTGATTCTTCGCCGCTTTGTAAATTTTGCCTTTGTCTCCTCCAACTTTCTCCCCAGACTCTTCCAATAATAGAACATGCAGTGGCCGTGCCTCCTGTTACCAACGCAATCATGGTGTAACACCAACCTGTACCGACAGCATTTATAAGCGGTTGCAATGCAGCAAGGCCGCCAGCGGCGAAGGTACAGCGGACTATGTTCAAAGAAGCCTGGGCTGTAGAGGGACGCGAAGGATGAAGGTCGACAAGTAAAGTGCCGCATGCATTGAAGAGAATGGTGATCGAGCCTCCGATGAAGAACTGCAGGATGAGAGAAATAGATGGGTGTAGGTGATATTCTAAGACCCAGCCATAAGCGAGAAGACAAAGTTTGGAGAGAGGGAGCAGGTAAACCATGCTTCGTAGACGGGCGTGGAATATAGGGAAAGCGAGCGTTTGGGATTGAGAGGTGTTGTTGCTGGACGTGGGAAGACCTTGACGGGTGGCAATGCAGTGGTAGTCATTCGTGAGTATCTTTCCTTATGCCGGACAGCGTCAGTTCCTATTCGCGACAAGTTCTGGGAAAGTTCAAAGGGATGACGCAGCTTACTTGAGAGTAGAGATGCAATGAAACAGCCCACTCCAAAGGGTATGTATATTAGACCGGCTTCAAGTTCTTTGTAGCCATATATGTTGATGAACAACGACGACAGAGGAGCTTGCAAGCAGCTGTATGCAGTGTAGAAAACGGCGTTTATAAGAATGATTGGAGCAGTGTCTTTGCTTAGGAGGATGGAAATACTTCTTATAGGGTTTGGTATCCTTAGATTCGCGACTTGAGGAACGTGTTCTGATGCACCTGTTTGTTGCCCACTGGACAAGGTAGGCCGATAGAGGGGCGGGAACCATTGCCGACGATGTTGCGAGCAGTTTCGGGCAATTTAACAGCAATCAGCACCAAGCTTAGAGCCCCAGAGATGGCCAGAAAGCCAAAAATCCAACGCCATCCAGCCTTCTGGGCAAGAACGCCGCCTAGGACAGGTCCTAGGCTTGGCGCGACGTTTGGGCCGCACCCTAAGATTCCCATGTATGCCCCTCGCTCAGATGGCTCTGTAATATCGCCGACGACGCCATAGCCAAGTCCGATAGTGGCCGAGCCCCCTGCGCTCTGTAGCATGCGAAGGAGTAGCAGAGCAGGGTAGGAGGTTTGCAAAGCGAGTCCAACATTGGCAAGGATGTACATGAAAAACACGAGTAAATAGACAGGTCGTCTCCCTAACTGGTCCGCAATGCTACCCAAAATCATTGGTGCCACTCCGGAAACAACCATGTAAGACGTTATTGTCAGATTGACCTTCGATAACGTCGTATTTAAGTCATTTGCTACGGCGGTGAGGGCAGGATAGTAGATGAAGCTGCTGAGAGGCGAGTATATGGAAGCCAAAGCGACGAGTAAGATGAGACCCAGCTTCTGGGACTTTGTGAATATCGTGTATGGAGTTTCGACTACGGGCAAGTCGTCGTTGTTTGCATTTTCGAATTTTGCATTTGTTTCCTCCGAAGACTCAGCAATCTGCAAGCCTGACAGTCGAGTCTCTTTCTCCGACATGTCAGATTTATCTGGTGTAGGGAGGGTGATTGATCTGTTTCTACTTCAGAACCGCGAGAACCCATACCTAGGATCGAATGCCAAGCCCTACAGACTATTTCTACGATTTACCCAAATACCTTTACCTCCTTGTCTATATCTATCAATATTATGTCCTAGCGCTAATCGTAAGCAAGTCTAAGCTGGTTACTCTAACGAAGCGCACCAATCTCTCAGCAACCCATTGCCATCTACAATAGCAGATCATCGACAGAAAAGGAAGCATGTCAAAATTCGCATGCAACGTTGATCAAGATATGAGATCACATTGTGATAATGTCCAGGTTTGCTATTTTATGCCGCCGTCGCTTGCTTGGATGCAAGTACCTGGTCACACTGAATGCTTCTGACGGACTGATAGTCACAGAACGCTTCTCAGAAAAACGTGTCTTCACGGCCACAGAACTTTTTGCTCCCTTGATCCCAGCGCAAGAGACTTCAGCGCTACTAACGTCGACCTAGGATTTGGCGGAATACTTGTCACTCAAGTAACGCATGTCGTTCCATACCCTGTAAAGATTATCAGTAAGGAGGAGAATATGTTTCCGGGAACAAGTCATACGATTGGCGGTCGCTCTGCGAGGAGTCTGGCCAGCCTAGACAGTGGGCCACTGAACTTCATACCGTACAGACGGTTGCGATCATCGAACTGCTCAGCTGGTTCGCTCGGGGGTATACAGCCGAGATACTGGCGAAAGTACGGTTTTCCGAAGCGGTAAATGTCGGCGCGCCACATGCCCAGTTCCATTTCGTTGTGTGCATACATGACGCTTGCGTCAAATACGACAGGTAGTCCAGTCTCGAGGTTGAGACCAGTATTCTCTTCCCACAAGTCTCCATGTATGAGACTCGGCTTCAAAACACGTCCGTCGGATTGAAGAGGTTCTAGAATCTGAGGGACGACTTCATGAGCAAACTTCTTATAGGCAGCTTCATAGTCTGGTTGCGGACCGTTTTGGGCAATCTCTCGCTCAAAGAACTGTGTCAACAACCTTGTGAAATAGGTACACCAATTACCTTCCCAAGTGGTATTTTGTGGATTGGGCCCATGGAAAGTGGTCTGGTGGAAACCGAATTTGCCCGTTGGGGAAACACTCATCTCGTGGAGCTGGGCAATAAGACGGCAGAACTCTGGAGGCTCCACAAGTTCAGGCCCCAATTCGAGGAATTCCATGAGATAGAAGAAGGTCTCGGGGGGAGCTTGTTTGAATTTGCCCCAGGTGACAGGCTTGGGTACAAGATCAGGCATATAGGAGTATATCTCCGTCATTGATCGGTGCTCCCCTATCATCATTGTTCTTCCCATCTCCTCTGTCGCACACTAAATTTGCTCTTGATAAGCAACCGATGAGTAGCTTGCAATAGAGCAAGGTATGTACCTTGAGGAAGTATGATTTTTGATCCCCATCAGGCAACTCAATTGTAATCCGAGACGCCCGGGTCCAGGCAGCAGTGCCGAAGCTGATGACCTCGATGACTTTTGAGCCGGTAGGCAAGACTGCAGAATATCAGAGTAGCACTCTTCACCTGCCGGAGGCAACGTCTACGCACCACTGACCACACTTTCGTCTAGACTGAACCGTCCTCCCACATCTGGAATGACGTCTTTCACCGAAGTGCGTGTTTCACCCATGATTGCTGCTTGGAAGAAATGACAGCCGTGGTCCGTGGGGACAAGGGGCCACCGTCTTAAAATGTTTGGGCCAGCCTCGAGAAACAACGCACCTGCAGTCAGCATCTCGCGACGGCTAGCCCTCGCCGGTTTAGCCGAGATATTGGCAGACTTGTGATTTGTGAAGCTGCACAGAGGTTGAGGTGGGGGACCGGGGAGAGCGCATCACCCAACTTTCCACTTGAGCTACTTTACTTCATCACACCTACTGGCCCAGTCTCGTTGAAAGGCTCGGCTTGATAGGACGGAGATAGCGCTCTTGGCATGTGCATGCACCACGCCACGGTCGATCTAGATTCTAGACCTCGGACATGTGCCGCTCCACCGCTCGAGGTGGCGATCGGCACGTCAGTTTCCAATTTTCAGCTGAGCCATGCTGATGAATAGAGAACATTGCAAAGATGGTTGCTTGTCTTTTCCAGTCTATCGTTGACTTGAACCGGCCGACTCGTTTGGATAGATCTAGCATTGGCAGAGACGATCTCGCGTGTTCGATCGAACAAAGAACCGCGGTCTCCGCGCTGAGGCTGCCTACCTAAGACAGTGTTGCGACGTCCTTGTCTTCATGCGCTGTCGCAATGGTGAGAGCAGAAGCGCGGACACACCGTTTCTTGCCTAACCGCGTTACAGATTCCGCGATTTCGGCGGCAGTACAAGCCTTTCTCACAATCCTCTGCAGGGACTCGTGAAGAAAAGGAAGATGAACCAGAGGATGATACGCCTGATGGCCAAAACCCCAGATGGTCACATATTTCGTCAAACACAATCAAGAGCCATCTCTCTGGCTTCGACCTTCCACTTCGCCATGGACACTCTCAGGGGTTTGAGGCAAAGCGGAAGGAGCGCTCACGGGACCGCCGGGACGATCCGCTTGGCCTGACGGTCCTCCATGAACCGGAATCTTCTCCATCAGCCGACATTGTATTCATCCATGGATTAGGTGGGACAAGCCGGCACACCTGGTCGAGAAACCGAGACCTCCAATTATTTTGGCCTCGTGAATGGCTTCCCTACGAGCCTGAGCTAGCAACCGCTCGCATCATGACCTTTGGATATAATTCGCATTTCTCGTCAGTGTCACACAGCCGGGAGAATATTCTCAACATCTCGGATTTCGCGAAGGATTTGCTATTCAGCATGAAATTTGCAACAGGAGAGGGCGAGGGCAGACTAGACATCGGATCAGCACCCATAATTTTTGTTGCTCACTCTATGGGAGGTTTAATCGTCAAGAAAGCTTTCATTCTCGGCCAGCATGATGAACACTACCGAGAGCTCATTCGAGCGGTGTCTGGTATAATATTCCTTTCAACACCTCACCGTGGGTCAGATCTCGCAGACGTCCTCAACAAGATTCTTTCAGCATGCATCTTCGCCTTCTCTCCGAAGCAGTACATATCTGAACTCAGCATCAACTCCCCAACCCTACAGGAGATCAATGAACAATTCAGAAATCTGGCTCCTAAAGTATCATTGGTTTCCTTTTTCGAAACTCTCAAGACGGCTATAGGTCCATCTCAAGTAATGGTGCTTCAAAAGGACTCCTCAATCCTCGGGTACCCTGGAGAGATCTCAAAACCTCTTGATGCTGACCACCACGACGTCTGCAAGTATACCAGTCAACAAGATCCGAACTATATTAGTGTTCGCAACATCCTAAAATACCTGGTAGGGAAGCATCATTCACGGGATCTGCCAAAGATAGAGTCGAACTCAGTTGACGAACTTTACGAGATTGCCTCAGCTTTTGGACGGATAGAGGGACCCGCCGATGATCTCATCTTTTTCTCTGACAGGAGGATGCCTGGTTCCTGCGAGTGGATCGATGAGGACCCAGGCTTTACTTCCTTCTTGGCGGACGAGATTCAAGAACCCCGATGCCTCTGGTGCACCGGACGCCCAGGTTCGGGGAAATCTGTCCTCGCTTCGTCGATTATTCAGACCGCGCAGGAGAGCGATTTCGACTCCATATTCTTTTTTTTCCGGTTTGGGGACCAAGTCAAGAACAATCTCAATACTCTGCTTTTGTCTTTGGCGTATCAGATTGCAGGTACTCTACCGGAGTATCGTAGGCGCTTGTTACGCCTTTTTGACGACGGACTGAACGTACAGAAATCTGCCCCACGTCTTCTTTGGCAAAAGCTCTTCATATCAACATTTTTTAAGCTCAGCCTAGCTCGTCCTCTGCTCATTGTAATAGATGGACTAGACGAATGTGATTCGTCCAGCCTATTTCTGAACTTCTTAGAAGACTTCCACGCATTTTCAGGCTCCATTCGCATCCTCGTACTCAGTCGCAGCACTCAATCTTTGTCATCGGGATTCGAGAAGTTGTCAAAAAGGTTACAAGTGCGCTATCATCCACTTGAAAATATGAAGGAAGACCTTCGAATGTACGTGGAGGAGGAGATGGCGACCATGCATGGTGATGAAGAATTTAAATACGCCATTGCGACACAGCTTGTGCGCAAGGCTGACGGAAACTTTTTGTGGGCGAACTTAGTTTTGACTGAAGTGCTGCGGTGTCACACACAAGATGCGGTACTCGAGGCACTTGAGGATGTCCCCGAAGAACTTGAGCCGTTGTACGAACGAATGGACTCCACGCTAGCAAAGAGCTGCCGACCATCAGATCGAGCTATGGGCAAGACCATACTAATTTGGACCGCGTGCTCGAGGCATCCCTTGAATTTGTTAAACTTGGCTGAAGCCCTGCAACCCGAGTACGCCAACATTCTCGATTTGGGATATACGATCAGTCGTGTCTGTGGCGAATTTGTGGTTGTCGACAGCAAAGGCGTTGTATCGATAGTCCACTCATCTGCTCGCGATTGCTTGTTCCAAAATTCCAGTCTTAATTACCACATCTCTCGAGAATCTTCGCACCAATTTATCTTCACAAAATGCGTCACAGCACTCATCAATGCTAGTCCAAGAATTCAAGCAGGACAGATGAAATCACAAGCTTTCTTGTTGTACGCTTCAACTTCTTGGCCATTCCACCTGGAGCTAGGCTCTGAATTCTCGGATCAGAATTCTCTTTTGCTGCTAGCCCGTTTCTTCCAGAGCTCAGCTGTGCTCGGCTGGGTGTATTTGCTTTCAGTGGCTGGTCAACTGCGTGTGTTGGTCCAAGCTTCGAGAAAGATGGCCAGCTTCCTGAAGAAGATCGACCGATTGGACGAAGCGAGGAGTCCTCTCACACATCGTCTTCGCGAGAAAGAGCATTTGGCCTTGTGGAACATAGATCTTATTAGGCTTGTGGGCAAATTCGGTTCTCATCTTAATGATCAGCCGAAGCTGATTTTCAAGCTTGTTGCCCCATTTTGTCCTCAAGATTCCATGATATTCAAGCAATTCAGTACCCGGTCAACTGGCTCGAGTGTTTCAATTTCTGGCTTTTCCAACACTTCATGGGATGATTGCCTGGCGAAATTTGCTGTCCACGCTTCTAAGGTTCCGCTTCAAATTCAATGTGCGAACCGATATTTTGCAATTCTACTCTCTGACGGCACAGTTTTGTTGTACCATGCAAGCACTTGCGAAGACGCCAGACACTTTCACCATGGTGAGCGCGTTCTGACATGGTGCTTCAATCATATTGGCGATAGATTAGTAACATGTGGACTCACCAAGACTATTGTTTGGGTCACTGCAACCGGACAGCAGCTATTTTCTTTTGCAAATCCCCGTCGATCTAAAGCCATAACGATAGCTTTTGCAAACGCTGACGAGTCATTGGTGACATGTTGTGATGACCGAGTCATTCGAAGTTTGTCTCTCAATATGCGCGACGAAGGCTGGCAAGTCAAAGAGGAGGTGCTTGGAGAAGACACTTTTGAGGGAAAGCAGTGCGGCTCACCACGTTGTGCTTCTTTCAACCCTTCGGCATCTCAAATCGCCATAACATATCGTGCCATCCCACTCACAGTGTGGTCAATCGATGAACCACGCCCGTTCTTGGTGGGTAGATGTCAAAGAGTCCTTGGGGGCCGGCAAGTACCTAGCAGTGGTGCTTCAGATGTGCAAGGCATCACCTGGAATCCAATGACGGGTCATGTTCTTGGGAGATACAACGACGGATGCGTCTTTAAATGGCATCCATTTGAAGGCGACTACCAAGAATCTAGCATCTCCGTCGGCAGGATCGAGTGTAGTCCGGACGGGAAGTTCTTCGTTACGAGCAGCCGGGATGGTACGCTCAGGATCTGGGACTTCTACCATCTCACTCCAATCTACCAGCTCTCTTGCTCGGCTCCCGTGACAAGCCTCGCTATCGATCCGAACGACACCAGAATCTACGACATTCGGGAATCATTCTGCAGCGTGTGGGAGCCCAACGCACTTGTCCGCATGTGGGAAACGGAAGATAAGTCTAGCGAGACCATGAGCACCCGAGAGAGTACTCAAGTATCGCATGTTTCCGATGCAACTTTCGAGACGCTGCAGCCTATCACCACGCTTGCAGTGGAATCTGAAAGCTTATCCTACGCAACTGGCAACGATGATGGTCTTGTTACTCACTTTACGAAAGAAGGAACGACTGCGTCAGAGCTTATACAGACATTCATGACAGTGGAACATGTCTGCTGGAGCGATGATGGTCGCTATGTCGCAGCCTCGGGGTTGGAGCGCAGGATCTTTGTCAAGGAAGTCGACCAAGCAAAACCTTCTCAGATGTCAAAGTCGATCATGACCGGAAAGGAGGAAGACCCAATTAGACAGATATCATTGAGCCCTACCGGAAGCTTCCTTCTCGTAGCTACAGACCGCTTCTTGAATATCTGGTCGACCCACAAAAAGCAGGTTGTTTTAACACGCCCACAAGTCACTTTGCATCGTTGGTTCAATTATCCATCCGATGGCATGAAGGTGATTGGATTCTGCTTCGCGGGCATCCAGATAATCGATTGGCAAGAGGCTACTTCTATCAGGCGCCTGACGCTTGACCGATCACTGGTGGACAGTACGACCAACCAGACACCTCATGATTGGCTACACAGAACACCTTCGGCACAATACCCTATGAGCCCGACCGAGACCGACGAAGTTGTTGACAAGATATTGCTCACAGTAGATGGCACAACATCACTGACTGTCACCTCGCAAAGCACAATCCAAGGCCGACGCGAAAGACAGTATATGCTGGTGAACCTCGCGAGCATGACGAGCTCATTGTGCACGATAGTGACCGCGACTGCCCTCCCTCGAGATCTCCAGGCTCACATCGCAATTCCCCTTGGCTTCTTAGCCGCAGATGCTTCTTTGGCAACTCGCAGGAAGTCGACCCTGCAGCATATCACTACGCCTAATCCCACTGGTACCGCGTCGCCACCACCAATAATGGCTACTCCACGCGCGACGGACCACGTCCTTGCGTTCCTGGATCACGAGTTCTGGGTCTGCACGTACACGCTAAGCGAGACGAGGCCAGGGCGAGTCAAGCGCCATTTCTTCCTCCCTCGCGACTGGCTGAACTTGACCTCGCTGGAGCTGGCGGTCATGCGGACAGATGGAGTTTTGCTGTGTCCGAGAAATGGAGAGGTCGCGCTTGTGGAAAATGGATTGCGGGAGGAGTGGTTGGAATGATGTTCAGTAATAGTACAAAATTTGTTCCAAAGGAAAAGGATCTATTAATAAGCATAACCGGGGCGATAGGGTGCTGTATCACCCTAAAAGCGGCAGCCTCGGGTGAGCACCACACTAAGCCCGGGGCAAATTTCTGTCTTTCTTCTCTTGCTAAGCTATACGTCAACGTCCGGGCGCATCGATATTCATCTCCTTTTACAGCGTTTTATAACTTTCTTTTCTAGGTATAGAGCGCTAGTTTACAGACTTGAGATTTCTCTATTCAATACATAATTCTTGGTAGTCTAAGTGAAGGGTATTCATGAATATTTCTATCCCGATCAGGGGAGACGTCTAAATTCCCTGCCATTGAAAAATTCCATTCGCAAAGATTCAGATCATTGTTCGCTGCAGTACGTGAACGTTATTTACTTTATATCTTATACTTATTTGTTCAACCCGGCAAAGGCCTAAGACCGTTTTAGATAAGAACATAATGGACGCCTCTATGGGATTTGATTTCGAGATTACAACGTCGATACGCAGCGATGGCATCTTACGACAGCTGAAAGAACAGACGCTCAACCATCTAGACTTAAAAGAATGCCAATTCTACATGCTCAACAAGCATCAAGACCGGATGCTTGCTGCAATATCGGCATTCAAATGGCCAAAGATTCTCGAAGAGAAAGTATTAGACCTTGAGGGGCATCTACACACTCATCTAGCTTCCACATATGGCTCCTCCGCCTACGGGAACCCTCTTAAGATAAGGGTGACTCTATCCTCTAAAGGCGATATAAACATCGCCTCAGTACCCGTACCAAATGTCGGACCCATGTCCCTATTTCCCCTATCTCTCTTCAATCTGCTTGAAGCTCCGTATGCAGGTGTCCCGCCGACCTTTCGTGTCTTTCTCTCGCCCATACCAACCACCCCAGATCAATTTACTGCACACAAGTCTACTCAACGTACGTCGTACGACGGTGTTCGATGCTTTCTACCACCCTATCCATCATCGTCTTCGGATGAGACTCCAACACTAGAGATCCTGCTTGTCAACCACGCTGGTCAGATCATGGAAGGGAGTTTCACCACTCCATACTTCCACCGCGGAGGGAAATGGATCACGCCTGCTGGACATTGTGGAGGTAATTTGGGAACCACGCGAAGATATGCATTGGAGCGTGGCCTCTGCGAGGAGGGTGTCGTCGTCGAGACGAGTGTCTATGCGAGCGAGAAGGTTGTACTGAGCAATGGAGCCCGAGGATTCGGCAGAGGAATAGTCGAGGAACTCCCTATGTGACACATTTCGCTATGCATGGACTTTTGATAACAACTTACAGATGAACATAAGTAATGTATAGAGTCTGACCATCATTTCTCACCGCACGCTCTATTCTATGCGAACGTCGTCTTCTTCCCTTGACTCTCAACAATTCCACCTGTCAGCCTTGGAGCAGCAGCAAGCGCGGCTACAGGCTTGATCGTCCTCGCATCGTCCTTCTTGAAAGTCTTTTTGTTCTCCTTTCGTTGATCAGACTGCCTCTGGGGTCGCTTCTCAGTTTGTCCACTAACATGCTGAGCCATCGACGCCGGGTCAGGATCTCCCGCCACCTCTCCCTCACCCTTCTTCGCCGTCCCATCCTTCCCATACCGCTTCTTATACCTAACATCCTTCCCCTCCGCAAACTCTATCTTCAACGGTCGTCCTCCCAGCCTGTTAATCCACCACTTTCGGGCTTTGGCCTTCGTCTTAGGCTTAACATCCTCCTGATCTGCAAGCGCCTCCACGATCTCATCATCTCCCTCGTCAACATCCCCACCCGGCTGTTCAAACTCCATCCAACCCCTCACTGCTGCCTCAGCAGAAGTTATAGAGGCAAACGTGACCCAGCCGTAGCCTTTGCACTTGCCCGTGTCTTCAAAAGTGGTGATGAAGACGTCGGCGATCTCGCCGCACCGTGTGAAATGTTCCTGTAAAACTTCCTTTGTGGCGTCGAAGGCGAGATTTCCGACGAAGATGCGGTTGCTGGGGGGTTTGCCTGAGGCTATAGCAGCAGCCGTCTCCGCTGCCGTTTTCTCAGGTCGTCCTTCGAAGCTCTGCGAGTCTTTGATCAAGACTCTCCGCCCCATAAGTAGCTTCTCACTCAGCGCCAATGCTTCAGCTAATGCCTCTTTGGTTGAGAAATCGACGTAGGCAAAGCCCCGGTTCTGGGGTTTTATACGTTGGCGAGAATTGGCTGTTTCTGCCTTGGTGGGAGCGGGCATGTGTAGCCTCGTAATCATCTCATCTGTGATTTCCGTGTCTTTGGTAAGGAGGGTGCGAAGATCGAGCTTTGAGGTGCTCCAGGGAAGATTGCCAATCCAAATGCCATACCCGGAGCGTTTTGCTGGTGCTGTTGGCGTGTTAGGGTCGCCTTCTGAGGCGGCATCGGGGCTCGTAGCAATGAGACTGGTCCTCGAAGCATGCACCTTCGGGGCACCTGGTTCAGCGGTAGGTGGTGCGGTCTTGCTCCTTTTGGCTTTCCGGAGAGCTTTCTTGGAGAGTGGTTCTGGAGCCGAGATATCGACTTCGATTTCTGCTGTGGAAACTTCCTCTCGTTTCCGCTTCTTGGTTAGAGATGTAGAGGATGGCGGTGTGGTTACTTTTGCGGCAACCGCAGTCGAGTGACGCCCCATTGTAGCTTTTCGTGGACTTCTTGCTACATAGTGAATTGAGAAAATGTTCCCCGTTGATAGTGCGGCCGGCTAAAGTCCGGCAACGCGCATCTGTGAGATGAAGGTAGAGGCGATCTTTCCATGTCGCTGGCGCGTGCATCACACATCATTGCTTTATCATCCAACCATATACCTTTACCTGAGGCTGGAGAGCCTTAGAGGCAATCCGCCATGTCTTTCGCAGCTGTCAAAGATCTTGAGGCTGCTCCAAAGCCAGAAGAGAGCAGCGAAAACACCAGCAGACCAACATACAAGTCTTATAAGTGAGATGTTCTACCTAACATCCTCGTGAACATTCTTTGACTGTTCGTGTAGGAAGAAGTTCTTGAAGTTGAGGCACAAATTTAAGGATCGTATAAGGGAGAGTGCGAGTCTCTACGATGAAGAACATCATGCAATAAGAATTGCCCGCCGGCTGCAGGAACAGAACGAGTAGCTACCCCCATGAAAGACCTTCTGGTGGATTGGTTGCTGACTTTCGCAGTCAACTTCTCGACCTCCTCCTCGACGTAAATGACTCTAACAAGATCCCTCCCTCCCTTCGCTATGACCTTCGTTCCCCCACCCCCAACCTCTCAGACGTCCCCTCGCTCGAAACCGACCAGCCCACCTACGACGTTCAAGATGCCGAAGGAGCTCGTGCAGCTCTAATGGAAGCGAGGCATGAGTTCGAATCAGGTGAAATCACTCTCACAGATTACCAAGAACAAGAAGCCCAGCTTTCAATCATAATCAACGCACCGCAGCCTCCAGATGGGCCCAGGTCACTTGCAAGTCTTTCCAAAACGACCCACACAACTCTCGAATCCGTGGATCCATCCATCGTTCCCCCAGAAAAATCTCTGGACATCTTCGCTGAAGCGCCGACAGCCTTCCTGGGCTCAAACGATGAAGATGAAATGCTGGCTACGATCGACACCTTCCTCGCTACCGCACCTCCAGACTCGCAGCCCTTTTTGCCCCGACCACCAAAATTAACGGATAAAGAGAAAGAAAAGGATTTTCAGCTCCACAACCCGGTATCGGTCTACAACTGGCTTCAGAAACATGGCACGAAAGTGATACCGCACGACAACGAGAAAGAAACTCGGCACGAGGACGCTCACCACGCAGAAGCTGCGGTTCTTAAACCCAGACCCTCACCCAAGCCGCCATCCTCGGCAGGTACCGGTTCTACAAAGCCATCAAGGAAGAGAGCGTCCAGCGCGCTGGTGCCGAAACAGGAGCCGGAAGAGTTGCTGCTGGATGATGAAGGATATGTGATTGCTGGAGGGGAGGAGCCGGCGCCGGAAAAGAAGAAGCGGAAAAGAGATGATGATGCTTATAGGCCAAAGGGGGGGAGTAGTCGGGCGAGGAAGAGGACGAAGGGGAGCGCAGTGGCTGTGGTGAAGAAGGTGGAGCCTGATGTAGAGGAGGAAGAGGGGGATGGGGAGGGGGAGGAGGAGGGTGCCGTATCGTAAGGGTGATAGGCTAGAAGTTTCTGCCAAAGACAGATTACTATTGAGATCTGAGAGGCCACTCATGGGATCTTGGACGCTTCGTAAGATGGTACGCATAGATGAAGTGTCTTTTGAAAAGAGCACATCTTAAGCTGACGAGCTAGGTTCAATATTTGAAAAGGAATTGGGGTATATCCGTGACCGCTTGTCTAACTCTGGGTACTTTGCTGGGTCTCTGACACCTGTGACAGCTCCTCATCCAACAACTTCAATTCCTTCTCCAGCCTTTCCTTTTGTTCCATCAGCCTCATGCGCCGCTCCTTCTCCACTGGCATGCCTTTGCAAATCAGTTGCCTTGGCTTCATGAATTCCACGACGATCTCCGGCGTGACTGCTTTTCTTCGCTCTTGGAACGCTCCTACGTAGTCTTGTAGCTCCTTCGTCGTCCTTGCTTTCATCTCCCCACTTGACATTTTCCCACTCTCGTAAGCCTGCCGTATGTCTTCCAATTCTTCATTGCTTTCTAGGAAAAATGTGAGGTACTGGAATGAAACATCGACTGCGGTTCTGCCTCCTAGCTTTTCGTGCAATTCTTTGGTGTCCTGGCCACCAGAAAATGCTTTTCCAACCTTCTTCTTTATTTGATTAGGGGTGTCGCTAAGGTATATACTCGAATCGGCGTCCGACGCAGACATCTTGGACTCCGCTCCTCGTAGCGATGGTAGGAAGGATGCGTGTACGAGTGCCGGTTTCAGGAAGCCAAGGGGCTCTGCATGGTCCCGGCATTGCCGAAAGTAGGGGTCTTGATCAATGGCGCAAGGTATCAAACAGGAAATATATTTGTTGACCTTTTTTGGGTCCGAGCCGAAGATGAAGGGGAAAGAGGATGCAAACGCGGTTGCCGATTGGATAGCGGGGAAGTGAAATTCCCCAATATTGTTGCTGTCGTTGAATCCAAACGTGCCCTTGATTTGATTGATGGTCGTCCGCTTGGCCAGCTCTAATATATTGTGGGCGAACGCAGACCCATGGCCTCCGTATATAAACTCTGTATCCGCAAAGATGAAGGTCTTTTTGACATCAAAGCCGATAGCCATAATGTCCATGGCGTTCTGAACGGCGAATTTCCGACAGTCCTTTAGCGATAGCTTCTTCTCAGGCTTCGTATGCAGGAACTTTTCGTCGTCAGTAAGCATGATGATGAGGGGTACATCGAAGGCGTCTTGAAGGTATCTAACAGGTGTCAGTGGCTCGCAATGACATAGTAGAGGGTTGTGGCCTGCATACTTGGTAAATTGGAACGGCATTGCATGCCCCAAGTGCATACTGTCACTGCTTGGACCCCTTCCTGTGTATAGATAGAATGGCATGCCTTTCTCATACTTGTCTAATAAACTGTCTAAATCCCGATGGCTAAATACGATACCTCGCCGCAGGAGCCGGTGGGGTGGGTTTCCAGTCAATCTTTCAAATCTCTGAAGTAGCTTTTCGTCGATTCTTCGAGATCCGAACTTGTCAATGAGTTTATTGTAGTCAATGGCAACTGCTTTCCCATGTTCATCAACACCGCCAGATACATCGAATGGTGTCACAATTTGGTCCTGTGCCAGGGATAGGTTGGATACATCAGGAGGCACTGCCATTGTGAAGGTAATTGAGAAGGTAAGGTACCCTAGAATGGGGTATTGTGGAAAGGTAAGGTAATGTAAGATGGTACCGCAAAGACGGGTGGTGGGTGTTGCCGCGGTTCAAGTAGAAAAGTAATATACCCAGGTTTTGAACGTAAAGGATGTGCTGTACGGAATTACTACGAGGAATACGAAGGGTAAATTATCCAAAGGAATGTCGAATCATGAACCGAGTCAGAGCTCGAAAAGTGAGTGACATCGGCGTCTACAAATGCCGACTCCCCGCTCGGCTGCGGGCTCTAAACCACATTTGCCGCATCATCCAAAGAAGGAAGGCTTATTAATTATCAACAGCCTATGGCCCCTTCATCAGGTGTCATCATAGACCATGGTCAAATTCTACGAAAGCTCTTTCAACTATGACTACCCCTTCCCGGCCGTGAGCCTTGCCTACTTCCTCCGCTACCCCAACCCTTACGCGACTCACGTGCTCTCTACCGATGTCATTGACCGTCACTATGACCCAGCGACCCAACGACTCAATACCACACGACTACATCTCAAGCGATCCAAAATACCTTCAACGGTGCTGAAGCTGTTGCCAAAAGGGATATTGGGTGCTGGTGGTGATGGTGGGCAGAGCTATATTTTGGAGAAGAGCATAGTTGACGTTAGGGAGGGGTGGATGAAAACGGAGACGAAGAACCTGGAGTGGACCGGCATATTGAGTGTAATTGAAAAGCAAGTCTACCAGCGGCTCTCTGCTGGAGCCACCACGCCGGAAACCTCGACAAGCGGTTTAGTGGAGGCTACCAAGAATGAAGGGACAGAGGTGACGACGACAACGACCCTCCTTTCTCGATTCGGACAGGCGAAGGCCACGAAACGGAAAAGCGAAGTAGCTACATCAGCCCCTACGCCGCCATTGAGTTCAGAGGAAGAGCTGCCAGCAAGAAAGGGTTTCTTCTCGTCTTGGTCCACGAGCTCATTACAGCGCACCATCGAGATGATTGGCTTGAGAAGGACAAGGGAAGCTCTCGCCAAAAGTAAGGATGGTATGAATGTAGTGCTATGGCGACTACGGCATGGCGGACTTGGCCAAGTTCTGGAAGGGATGCAGGAAGACAGTCAAAGAACCTGGGGCCAGGATCCTGGAGCTTCTCCATGGAAACGCGCTTGGCGTCAGGGGCAGGATTCGAGTGAGGAAGACTAGGTGTCTCGCATGGATCATGCCGGCGGTCTCGTGATCCTGAAGTCGTGGAATTTACCTGGTTGACGAAGCATAGCTGGTAGCGAGGAGTTGGGGATAACCGAATTGCCTTCGCTCTTAGTATACCTCGAGAAACCAAGATTGTAGGAAATGGTACAAGCGTTCAAGGAAAGTGTCAAGTGCCGATCTTGTCCTCGAAGATCCAAGTTCAAGAAAATGCGTCGGTACTGCCACCAAAATCTTACTCTAGGATCCCACCTATACCAACTTAGCCGGACTCTTTTGGAACGAATCCTGCTTCCGATATTTTGCATAAAGTATTTTGGGCATGACTATTTCCGTTTTGCCTTGGCGTGGGTAAGCGAGGCCATACAACATCCTTCTCTAAGCGCCGAACACCCTTTCCGAAGACTTCCACCACCATCTTATGATCTTGCATACATACGCGCGAGCACCCATCTCCCCTTAGCCCGAAGTCAATGGAGCGGATCGAGCCCTTCATGCAAAGATGATTCTTTGGGCTTGCTGCCTTCCACATTGAGCATGGGAAGAAGAGCTCCAACATGCAAAAATAGCTTGGGTTTAGCTGCCAAAGCGGGGCATATGCAGCCCCCACTGCATGGCAAACTGGGGTCTATGCACCATTGATTGCAGGCGCTTGCTGTTGGAGAGGCTGGACTCGCGATTATGTAGGTACCTTTGGGAAAGTACATATTCAATGCTTCGTCCACGCATGTACTCGCTTTTCATCCTCGTCGGGTTCTTTGCCTCTACTCCAGGGCTTTGAAGGATCCTTTCCGTCCATACATACAGGGAACATAAAGGGTGAAACGTCCGTCTAGGCCTTCATTTAAAAGGCAAAAGGGTCCAGATTCACAACCGAGTACCTGCGTAAAACAATATTTATTCGGTTTTTCCCCTTCCAGCTAGGCACTCTTCTTCTCCGGCATCCATTCCATTAAATCTACCACACATCAAAATGTCTACTTCACGACCATACATCCTCTTCACGTTGACAATACTCCTTCTGTCCTTCTTTAGCTGTGAAGCTCTGCCAGCCTCACATAATGCCCCGGAAATCACACGTCGAGGCTCGCCAACCACCCTCCAGGACTTCTCAGTGCCTCTGTCAGACAGCAGCACCTCGCTCCCCTCTCCATCCGGCACCCTGAAAGCTATCGGCGTTGGCCGTGGGACCCAGAATTACAATTGCGCCGCTGCCTCCTCTTCAACACCCAGTCCTGTACCCGTCTTTATCAGCGCCAATGCCATTCTCTATGACGCAAGCCCAGACATTCTGAAATTTTCCGTCCAAAAGGGCATGAGAGCCCTTGAACAAATTGTTGAGAAAATTGTCCAAGTCAATGGCTCAGACATAGCTTCAGTTGCCAAGCGCTATGGCATTACAGTACTTGGACACCACTATTTCAACAGTGGTGGTCAACCAACTTTCGATCTTACGAGTAGTGGCACGGGCTTCCTTGTGGCGAAGAAGATTGGCCAAATACCTGCGCCGGCAGGCGCTTGTGCCGGGCAGACAGGTCAAGCTTATGGCGCTGTAGATTGGCTGGCGTTGACCGATGCGGGAGGTAGCCAAGGCTTGAATGAGGTTTTCCGAGTCGACACTTCTGGAGGTAAACAGCCACCAACTTGCAATGGAAGCGTCGCTTACCCGATTTATGTGGAGTATGCGGCGACATACTGGTTTTATCATTGAGTATGTTGACTCTCGTTTTGCTTGCTTGGTGCTTTTTGCTTGGATTCAAATACCCCCTTTATGATTTTCCCTTTGAATTCTCTTCACGGTTTGGCGCATGGTGTTATCCAGGGGAATTATTTGGTGATTGATGGGCATTTCTGGCTCGACGGGGTATTGACAATTCTTCTGGGGATGTACCTTTGTGCAGAGACGCTCGCTAAAGAGAAGGTGGGCAAACACTTGCATTAGAGATGGCTTGGGGACATCCCGGAGACGGAACGATTTTAAGAAAGGAGACGACACCTACACTCTTTAATACCTAGATTTAGATTCGAAAAAACTTACACTCGCTACATATGATAACCATCTGAATGACCAAATAGACTCGCCTTCCATCACACACAATGGAATTCGTGTTCTGTATAGTGAACTTAATGAACTACAATTCTGAACACTGTTGTAAGGCCGATTTCGCTGGCGCTAGTGGAGAAATCTTTTTGGAGACCGGCAGCTTCACTCAAGAGTCACCCAGAAGCACAAACACCTTCAACCAGCAACATCGAGGTCTAGTCTACTACAAATACACTCCCTCTAGCAACCATGGCCTCGCGCAGCTTCAGTCGCGCCCTGAGGTCACCCCTCGCTCGCCAATTGGCCTTGCCAGCCACCCAGCGCCGAACGATCAACTCTGCCTCGATATATGCGAGAGCAGGCCTTGCTGCACCTTCGAAACCCGCTGTCACCGCTGTCCTACAGCAGACGCGGGGTATCAAGCAGGTTGATTTTGCTGGAACGACAGAGACTGTCTACGGTGATTTTGCACCGTCGATTGCTCTTTTGGTGAAGGCTGACTCAAATTTTCAGAGCGCGAGGACTGGCCTAGGGAAAAATTACTGGTACGTAGATTGCAGCAGAATTGTTTATGCTGCATGCTACGAACCCTACCTTATTATGCATAGAGTCTGATTGCGTAACAGGAATACTTCAAGAATGACACCCTTGCCCTCATCGGTTACGGCTCGCAAGGACACGGACAAGGACTTAATCTCCGTGACAATGGCTTGAACGTTATCATTGGTGTCCGGAAGAACGGTGCTTCATGGAAGGACGCCCAACAGGACGGATGGGTACCAGGGACCAATCTCTTCGACGTTGACGAGGCCATATTAAAAGGTACAATCATCATGAACCTACTCAGTGATGCCGCACAGAGCGAGACCTGGCCTGCGATCAAGCCTCAACTGACTAAGGGCAAGGTGTGTCATCACGCTGCGGCCGCATTGTGCGATCGAGCTAATCATGCTACAGACTCTCTACTTCTCTCACGGCTTCTCTCCTGTCTTCAAGGATCTGACCAAAGTCGATGTACCAACAGACATCGACGTCATCCTCGTTGCTCCTAAAGGATCTGGACGAACAGTCCGCACACTCTTCCGCGAAGGCCGTGGTATCAACTCTTCCGTGGCCGTCTTCCAAGACGTGACTGGCAAAGCTGAAGAAAAGGCCATTGCTCTCGGCGTTGCTGTCGGCAGTGGATACCTCTACAAGACCACATTTCAGAAGGAGGTCTACTCGGATCTCTACGGCGAGCGAGGCTGCTTGATGGGCGGTATCCACGGCATGTTCCTCGCTCAATACGAGGTTCTACGCGAGCGCGGCCACAGCCCAAGCGAGGCCTTCAACGAGACTGTCGAGGAGGCTACACAGAGTTTGTACCCCCTGATTGGAGCCAATGGTATGGACTGGATGTACGCAGCCTGCTCGACTACTGCAAGACGCGGTGCTATCGACTGGAGCGGCAGATTCAAGGATACATTGAAGCCTGTCTTCAATGATTTGTACGACAGCGTCAAGACGGGCAAGGAGACGCAGCGATCACTGGATTTCAACTCCCAGCCTGACTATAGAGAGAAATACGAGCAGGAGATGAAGGAGATCAGGGACTTGGAGATATGGCGCGCTGGGAAGGCTGTCAGGTAAGTCACTCACAATTGAATCTCTGCAGGCATACTAATCTTGCTGCAGGGGTCTTCGCCCAGAGAGTCAGATATAGGCTATGCGCTGCCACGCACCAATTACTCGATAGAACAGTTTGGCGCATCTTGTATGATACCAAAAAGTCAATTCTGCGTGACCGGGAAAAGTGACTTTGGCGGGAGGACATCCGAAGATCGGCGCATTACCAGCTACTCGAACTGGGAAAATGCTAGAGCATTTAAATCTATCATCTTACTTGACTTGTGATCACACGCGCCATTGATGATAGAAATTGCTGGCAAAAGTTTTATGCGCTCGAAGACTGACCCAGCCTAGAAAGAAACGTTCGCCCGGACATCCGATCACAATGGCAGACACCTCGAAAACCCTCTCGCTAACGCGATCCTCTGTCCAATCCGCCCACGAGCGTATCAAGAAAGACATACATCGCAGCCCTGTCCTAACATCGACCACCCTCTCCAACCTGGCATCCACCCCTCAGACACCAGAAGCCCTCATTGGCACTCCATTCGAGGGGCAAACACCAGCGAAACCAAAGATCAACTTCTTCTTCAAATGCGAGAACTACCAGCGTATTGGCGCCTTCAAGATACGAGGCGCTTTCCATGCTCTTTCCAGGCTAAGTGGTGAAGAACTGTCGAGGGGCGTGGTGACGCATAGCTCTGGTGCGAGACCGCTCCCCCATCTCACAGCACAGGATTGTTCAGTTCGGCTAATGTGGCTTTCACCTCCCAGGCAACCATGCACAAGCACTTGCTTTCGCGGCCCGCACATATGGCATACCCGCGCACATTGTCATGCCCACAATTTCTACGCCCTCGAAAATTGCAGCAACCCAAGGATATGGAGCAAAAGTAGTCTTCAGTGGTAGCACATCCGACGAGCGGGAAGCAGTGGTGGAAGATGTGATCAAGGAGACTGGCGCGGTCCTCGTCCCACCATACGACCACCCAGATATCATACTAGGGCAAGGCACGATGGCTTTGGAGCTAGAGGACCAGGTGAAAGAGATGATTAGCACCACTGCGTCTGTGAGCGTGCACTGTCGCAATTCCAATGATATCAATGGACACACAGATGGCTTGACGAATGGCCACACGTCGTCACCCCTAACACTAGGCCATCTCGATGCAGTCATCGCCCCAATAGGCGGCGGCGGTATGCTTTCCGGCATCGCCACCGCTCTTCACCGCACTGGTACCCTCGTCTTCGGTGCCGAGCCCTCATTCGAAGGTGCCGACGATGCCCGTCGCGGCCTCGCCGCAAATGAACGCATCCCGAAAGTCTCCACCCTCACAATCGCAGACGGCCTCCGTACCCCAGTTGGCGAGATTCCCTGGACAATCATCAGTGACAAGACCAAAGTACGGGGCATTTTTGCGGTTACTGAGGAGCAGATCTTGAGTGCTATGAGGCTGGTGCTTGAAAGGATGAAGGTATTTGTGGAGCCGAGTGCTGTTGTGGGATTGGCGGTGGCGCTTTGTGACGAGGAATTTCGGCGGCTAGTCGAGCGAGAGGGAGGAGAGGAGGGCTGGGATGTAGGGATCATCTTGAGTGGAGGGAATACGACTGTGGAGGCTATTGCGAAGATGTTTGCTGTGAGGGAGGGAAGAGGGGAAAGGCAGGAGGGGAAACTTGGGAAACAAGGAGAGAGGGTTGCGGAGAATGTGGCTGGCTGAGGTCCCAGTGTGATTTACAGACCCAGAGTGCATCTATAGACTTACTGTGATCAATCACTGTGTTTTCACAATTTGATGCCAAGCCCGCAGCCCTGCCAAGCTTCGCTGCTGATTTGCGCCGCTCCTGAACGATTCCGCTCATCAAGTACATACGGTTCAGCTGTTTTTATTTTTGCGTTTCTACTTTCTTCGGCGTTCTTGCGTACAGTGGCATTGTTTTGACATTCTCTCATCTATCCCCTCCGGCCACGACTGCCTCTATCATTCTTATCCTTGACAGCGGAACCTCCCGTACGCAAGCAGAACCTTCCTTACATGTTGGATACGTGGCCTCTGACGCGGCATGTCAAAAGCTAGCATTGAACAACAAGCTCTGCTAGAACCAGAAACTTTCGATCTCGATGACCTCGAGTCCGCAAACCCCTCATCAGAGAACGGTTATCCAAATTCCGACGAGCATGCACGGCGCCCCAGCAGCGGAGGACGTAAGACATTGAGCTCAGCGCCGGGCTGGCTGCGAAGGAGATGGATCATCGTGGCCGCTGTGATTGTTGGATTCCTGCTTCTTGGAATTTGGTTAAATAGGGGAAAGGGATTTAAGGTACCCAAGATCCACAATGCGCCTCCTCCACCACCGCCGCCTGAAGAGGGAGGACCGCCGCCTGTAGGACAGCCAGGTGGGAAGGGAGCAATGAAGCAATGGAAGAAGCCGGAAGAGTTTAAGATTATTGGGTTGATATTCTTTGGGCGGCCTTCTGTGGTTGCGATTCTGGATTGCTATCTTAAGAAGAACCTTGTGACGAGTGGGGGATGGTTGGATGAGGTGCATTTTGTGGTCAACACGGACAAGGAGGATGATATCAAGTACTTGGATGAGCTGGTAAAGACGAGTGAACTGTACAAGAAAATTATTATACCGAGTTTGGGGTATAACGAGGTATGGGGAAATGCGGTGGAGGGAGAGCATATGTATATTAAGATTGATGATGATATTGTGAGTATCTCATCCCTTCTGTCTGAGACTACGTTGTCAAATGCGCTCGGAACACCGCCAGCGGGAGTCCGTGTTCTCCCCTTTTCGGATCTTACAACCCTCGTTATTCAAGCAAGGGCATCTTTCGGAGCTGATACCATGCCTACAGGTCTACTTCAATGACGAAGCCATCCCGAACATAGTGTACACCAAAATCCACCACCCGCACTCCCTCAACGTCGTCGCCAACCTGGTTAACAGCCCCGAAACAGGTTGGCTACACTACCGCTTCGGCGCCATCCACTCCTACCTCCCCGAGCTAGAAGCGCCGAAAGACCCAAACCCCGAATCCAAAGGCCCTAAAGCATGGCGACCATCAGCCCTGCCGCAATGGCAAGGGGAAAGCATGACTTTCCCAGTCGCAGGCGCCAATGGAGCCAAACCCGACGATGGAGGCGTGTTAGATCCAGAAACGCCTGGAGCGCCACCATTCAAGGGACATAGATGGCTGCCGCTGCCAGATGATGAGAAGAACCTCTGGAGGACGCCGATGTCGGAGTCGAGTTATGACCCTGACGGGCCAGATTGGGGAAGCTGGTCGCTAGGTGCACAAGCGCATTACTCATTCCTCGAGAACCTCGAAGAAGACAACCTGCGACTTTATCACTACGGGCACGGTCTCGACCAAGAGCGCGAAGGGATATGGAATATGGCGTATGGACGCATGAACATCAACTTTATGGCGATCTGGGGAAAGGACGTGCTTGATAATCTACCCTTTAATACGCCTGATGATGAGCTGGAGTTGAGTGTGGGTGTCAATACGAAGTTGAGGAGGCCGCTGCTGATTAACACGCATGCTATCGCCGCGCATTTCAGCTTTCGCAGTCAGCATGAGATGTATGATACGGATTTGTTGGATCGGTATCGGGCGTATGCGAATGAGATGGTCTGTACCAAGGACAATCAAATTATGACCCCCTGAGGGAGAAGAGATAGAGTCCAAGCATTTTAGGCCAAGACCCTAAACTCGAGCCTTGTTCTCTCCTTTCTACTCGCAGGCAGGGAAGATCGGCGAGCTCTCTCTCCTCATGGCGAACAAGCACCCCAGGCCTCTGCTCAAATCGACAGCGATCAAGCGTTTCTTCGACCTTGACTCCACGTCTTTGTCAGCTTCAACCGTCGCTACAAAGGAGAAAGCCCATTCGAATGCCGCGGACTAGTTACCCGCTACGCACGCAAGTTCATGGGGAGAGTACAGGCTTTACGCGTGATATTACAATTTCAATAGAGACGAGAGTGCGCGATGGTACCCCCCCGGAGAACCGAGGCTTCCTACTGGGAGTTCTCCATGCGACCTATCTGAAATTTTGTCAAATTCGATACTTGTCTGCATTCACGATTTACGTCTTCGGCTTGAAGCCACAATAGGAGCACCACAGTACTGCAGCCTAGCGCCGGCGACCTGAAGTGACTCAATATTTCTTTGACCGAAACATCTCATTCCTTACCACCCACCACCACACTTCTGCACCCTCGTTTTCTTTCCTACACCTCTTCCTTCTGTCTCCCGGGTTTGAAATGCGCTTAACGTTGGCTTTGTTGAGTCTCTTCTCCGAAACCTCGCCATCATCTATTTCTACGATTACCATTATCTCTCATCTCAATGAAACCTCACCGAATTCGCGTGGGCTGGGCTTGGTTGCTGTGTACGTCGCTGGACGAACACGTTTACTGGTCAACGCGAAGGATTAGTCGTTACTTTCGTCGATGTGCGGGGCCTGGTTGGAGCTTAGTAGAGGCCTGGAAATGTTTGTGGCAGGCTGACTGTGGATATAGTATTATAGAAGAGGGTCATGTGCCGTAATGCTTATGATGGCTATGGAATAGATTGCGTGTCGGTTATCAGGATGATAGGCGTGAGCTATGTTCAACGGGACTGTAGGTTATATTGTTAGAAGAATGGTAGCGAAAGAGGAAGGAAGGCTTGAACCTCTCACTTATCACTGGCTTCATTGGTCAGCGAATTCCAACCAACGGGAGGCTTTTTACACAAACCATGCCAAGCTGAAGTGGGAAGATGCTCTTGATATCTGACTTGCGTAGATTTTTGCAAAGGGAATAAGGAAAACGATTGGGCTATGTTGGTCGTCAAAGTAAATGATCTGTACCAAGGAATTTATATAGGAATACATAAGGCCGTACACGTACCGTATACATATCATAACATGCAGGGACTGGAATCCATTAAGCTGCGAGAAAGGAAAAATGAAGAACACAGTCTCTCAAATCTCGATCCTCTCAAGGCTCCATCTCAAGCAAAGATTCTGCTAAAGAAACCTCTTGCCCCTTCTCTGGGTCTGATACCTCCTCTATCTCGTTCCCTCTCATTGCGGTAGACCCTTTCTCGTTCTCGCTTCCTTTCTTTCGCCCTTCTCGCTGCCTCCTGCGCTTCCTCCAACTCTTTCCTCTTCTTGCGCAGCTCTCGCCTACTCTCCGCTTCGGCTTCGTCGAGTTCTCTCCTCTTACGACGACGTTCTCGCCTGGCTTCATCATCGTCCAATTCCTTGCTTGGCCTACGATCAGAAGACTCAACTTTTTGCTGGCGCTCCTTACGCGCAGTTCCTTCGCTAGCTCGGCGAGAATGGTTGGGCCGAGTCCTCACTTTCTCGCCATTGACGCGAATGAACACGCTAGTCTCGGTTTCGGCGCGCGGGAGCATGTCGAGCAGTCTGGGCCGCAAGGCTGATTTCTTTGGCTCTGGTTTCGGCTCCGGTTTCGATTCTGAGACCAATTCCCTCCTGCTGGATCTCCTGTCTGACTTCGGACGGTCGGACACTACGCTACCTTCTGCCATCTTTGACGAAGAAGAATGGCGTTTACTTACCCTCTTCTCTTTGGCCCCACTGAGCAACTGGCCTACTTCTTCAGATTTCGCGGTTGAGCCGCTTTCTCGGCGTTTACGTTCGAATCGGAGAATCTCTCCGCTACCTTTTGAGGAGGACTTGCTGTGGCGGCGGTCACGCTCGATGACTCTACGATTGCGTTTGGACGAGGTTGGCGATGGTGGCGGGTCAAGGACAGCAGCTCCACCTGCAGCCTCTTCAACGATAACGTCGTCAGTGGTCGGAGGAGCTGCTTTTGGGGGTTCTTCTGCTGCAGCGGGTGCTTCAGACTCAGCACTAGGGGCTTCAGGCTCGACAGCATGGCCTTCCGGTTCGACAGCGGGAGCTTCGGGTTCGGCAACAGGGGCTTCAGGCTCGACGGCGGGAGCTTCAGGTTCGGCAACAGGGGCTTCAGGCTCGACAGCGGGAGCTTCAGGTTCGGCAATAGGGGCTTCAGGCTCGACAGCATGAGCTTTCGATTCGGCAGCGGGAGCTTCAGGTTCGACAGCGGGAGCTTCAGGTTCGGCAATAGGGGCTTCAGGCTCGACAGCATAAGCTCCCGGTTCGGCAGCAGGGGGTTCAGGTTCGGCAACAGGGGGTTCAGGCTCGACAGCGGGAGCTTCAGGTTCGGCCACAGGGGGTTCAGGCTCGACAGCATGAGCTTCCGGTTCGGCGGCGGGAGCTTCAGGTGGAGCTTCAGATTCGGTAGCTTCTTTCGGAGCTTCATCACCGGCTTCTACAGCTGGCTCGGCTGGGGCTTCCTTGTCCTCAGAGGCCTCTAATAGCTTTTGATCTTCTTCGACCACAGGTGCAGGCTCCTCAGCTAGGACTTCGTCCTTTGGCCGTTCGATTGCTGCCGCTGGCTCATCGGCGGCCGGTGTCTCGGCTGGAGCTTCCTCAGTGGTAGTAGGTTCTGTAGGATCAGGTGAAGCCTCGCCTGGCGTATCTTCGGGTTTGGGTTCAGGGTCTTCAGCCTTGGCTTCAGCAGTTTCTCCTGCTGCAGACGTATCCGCGGGCGCAGCCTCAGCTGGAGGCTCATCGGCGGCTAGTGTTTCGGCTGGAGCTTGCTCAGTGGTCGTAGGCTCTGTAGGATCAGGTGAAGCCTCGCCTGGTGTGTCTTCGGGTTTGGGTTCAGGGTCTTCAGCCTTGACTTCAGCAATTTCTGCTGCTGCAGACGTGTCCGCTGGCGTAGCGGGATCTTCGGTAACGGGCTCTGCAGGAGGTACCTCTTCGACGGCAGGCTCTGCTGCTGGTGGATCAGCTGACGTCTTCTTCGACTTCTTTTTCTCTCCCATTTCTTTCTTCTCCCTCTTTTTAGTCGCAGCCGCTTTTTCACCCTTCTCCTTCTCCTTCCTCTCAGCCTTCTCGGTCTTCTCTTTGTCTTTAGGCAAGTGCTTTGATGACTTTGATTTTTTCGACTTCTTCTCTCTGGGCTTCTCTTCGGCAGGAGCTTCAGCTTCAGCAACAGGTGCCTCAGGCTCGGCTTCTGGTTCTGCTGCTGGCTCAGCGGCGGAAGGCTCTTCAGCAGCAGGTGGTTCCGGATCAGCCTCTGCAGCCTCAGCGGGTGCAGGCTCCTCAGGCGCCGGCTCATCTGCTGTAGGAGGGTCTTTAGCTTCTTCGCCCGGCGGCGGGGGAGCATCATCAGCTACAGCATCAGCACCCTCAGCACCCTCCTCGGGCAGAGGATCGTCGGATGGGGCACCACCCTCATCTGGTATCGTCTCTTCCGAGTAAATGTCAATAATGGGATAATCTATAGATCATTTGGGGATATTTACCAGGTTCAGCGGGTAGAGCTTCTTCTGCCGGCGGTGGAGCATCATCGGCTACAACATCACCACCCTCGGCACCCTCCTCGGGCAGAGGATCGTCGGATGGGGCATCACCCTCATCTGGTATCGTCTCTTCCAAGTAAACGTCAACAACGGGATAAACTATAGATCATTCGGGGATATTTACCAGGCTCAGCAGGTAGAGCGTCTTCCGAGGCGTGTGCTTCGGGTTCTGGCTCAGGTTCGTCTCCCAGCTCCTCGTCCTCAGGCTCTTCCTCTGGAGCAAACGGATCCTTTGGAACTTCGAGCACAGGTGGTCTCGGGGGCTCGAACATCGGAGTTGTCGAGTACGTTGGCGGATGATGTATAGTGTGCCAGGCATATGCCTGAGGCTGTGCGTACATACCTCTACTGTGTAGAGGCATTGTAATTGCTTTACACGCTACGAAAGCGATGGTGGGGATGAAACAAAGTCCGAATATCTTATATGAGCAACGCTCCTTCGGGTCTCAATAATCAAAGACTGAATCATCCAATCGGGGTATTTAGAGGAAAATGGAGGGGTTGAAAATGTCAAGTGGCACGAACTATCACCAAAAAAGTGACAAGACTGAGGGATAATCAAAGTAAACTTAGACCCTTCTACGTAATCCCTAAAGCAGCGCAGAGCATACGGAGGTCTTGACCTTCTGTAGACGCTCACCTAGTATTGACGAGACAGAGCGGATCACCCACCTCCTTCGCTTGCTCAGCGAGAGGGTGTTGAGCCTGCATCTCCTCGCATCATCCGTCTTATGATAAGACTGGAAGGGCCAATTGGAGCCACGTCAATAGACAATTTCACGAACCACAGGACGCCGGCACATGGACGATGACCTAGCCAAGCTCTGGCAAAGCGATACCCGGAGTTCGACTCATTGGCCAATATGCATGACTCCCACTCCTCTGAATGGTGCCTCACTTTCGTCCATTGTTCGTCCCCGTGGGGTTCGCTGCACGTTAAAGGCCCATCGGCCGCTTGCTGCCCAACCCTCGCCTGCACCCCTGATTCGAGCAGGCAGCATGCCACTCATGCCATCATCGGTACGAGATTTAGAAATGGACCAAAATGCGATACTCTTTCTGCATGTAAACAAGACGAAAAGCGCATGGTCGTAAGACCAGAAAGGAATTGGAAAGCAAAAGTGAAGCTGTCAGGTGCTTGTTGGTTTTGGGCAGCTCCGGGTGAGCCCGTTGATGAAGCCGGCCCGAAGCCGGCCCCTGCAAGCCTGTGGTTTTAGGGACTAGCACCTAAAGTAAAGCCTGCAATTTCACCCTCGAATCTTCATCTTCATGGGCATCGTACTCCATCGACGTGCTTTCATCGCATTTGATTGAAGTCAAGATTGGCCGTTGCTTGGAGCTTTGAGGATCTTCGGCCGAAGACCCATCACCATACGCTCTCTTGACTCAGAGGCTGTCGTACGAACACTTGGCGACAGAATACAGACCCTTGGGCATCAGTCTCATGACCAGAAGGAGAACTTAGCATCAATGGCACAAGCAGAAGCCGTTGCGGGACACGAGGAAACTCTGATGCCCGTTATCAATCGCCTGCTATCCTCGCGGGACTATCCCAAAACGATATGTCCCTCAGAGGTGCCACGAGCATTAACCGCCAGCCAGTTGAAGGACCTTGGTGTATCCGACTGGAGAGACTTGATGCCTCAAATACGAGAGCTCCTTTGGGAGATGCGGCAACGTGGTCAGGTAGAGATCCTCCAGAAGGGTTCTCCGGTGCCTGATGCTATTGAGTTAAAGGACTTGAGAGGCCCGATACGTGCGCGAAGGACCTAGGAGTGAATTGGAAAGCGTAACCAAGAAAACTTGTCATTGGCATTCCATCAACAACGTGTGCTAAGATGACAAGGAAACTGACTCGATCTGGTTCTGAATCCTTTGTGGCTCATCCGAGGCCAGCCTCGCCCTAGCAACCAGGCAGCAACGGTCACGTGAGCCATCACCTTAAATATAAATCACACCGCTTGCTCCAATCACGTTACACTATCCAAACCCAATGAAATCCTATTCGCTCTCTGGGAACGTCGAATCTAGCCCCTGGCTAGATGCCACAATGGCTCCGCCAGCTGCCAACAGCGAGAGTGTCTCGGCCGCCATCCCAATTCCCGGCGACGATGGCTACAAGTGGGAAAGTATGGACGAGGCTACTCGCCACGATTTTCTCCTTCACCCAACTAAGATCACAAAGCGCGACATCGTATGGAAAGAAACTTCGCTACCAGAGAATGAAGGCCTCTACGCAACGATCCTCGACAACGTCTTTACAGCCCAAGAATGCGAATCTCTAATTAGACAGGCCGAAATTACCACAGGTGGCCAATGGGAGCAAGCCATGATCAATGTCGGAGGCGGGATGCAGCAACTCATGACCGATGCCAGGGATTGCGGTCGTATCATTTGGGACAGTAGGGAGATGGTTGCCAGGATATGGGATAGGGTCAAGGATTTTGTGCCTGAAATTCATTTTTTGATGGGTGTGCCGCGCATTACGGGTAATGGGCCTGCTAAGAGGAAGGAGGTTTGGGAGATGAGCAGGTGTAATGAGCGGATGAGATTCCTCAAGTATGGGGAAGGGCAATACTTTAGGCGTTAGTCACCCCAAGATCAGAAGATATGTCTCTTAGCACTAACGTACACCAGCCCACATGGACGGCTGCTACTCAACTCCAGACGAGACCGAGAGATCATACTACACGCTGCACCTGTATCTGAACGAGGGTGTGAAAGGAGGTGCAACCTCTTTCCATTCATGGAACATGAAACGCCAACTCGACGTGGAGCCGAAGATTGGCAGAGTGCTGATCTTCCAGCAACGAGACCTTCTCCACTCCGGAGCAGACGTTGTCGGGGGTCTCAAGTACACCTTGCGGACAGATCTGATGTACAAAAAAGCGGAATAGAATGAGTAGATAGTCCGTTCCCCAATACAAATATTGTACAAACGCCCACGCTGTATGCTTCCGGTCCATCCATTGCAACCGCCCATGGTACATTACAAAACAAGACGCCATTCTTTCCGTCGCTCGTGTAAATCTTGACCTGCGTTCATTTCTAGTCGCATGACCCATCCTTCCACCCCGTCCTCCACCTCTCCTCCCACCTCCCACAATCAAACTCCCCCTTCCCCAACTTCCGATTAACCTCATTATGCGCCTCACACATCCACCTCCCCAACGGGGCCCTCCCTTGTGTATGCCCCTCAACCGCATTCCCCTCCCTCCCCATCCATTCCCTGAAATCCTCCGCGCAAGTCCAGCACGGATATAATTTCGAAAACAGGTTCAGAAACTGCGTCATTTCTGACTGCTGACTGGGCGTGGCGGTTGGAGGGTAGGAAGCGGAGAGCGTGTGTAGAAAGGTCCACGTGGAGCGGCCGAGGGTTTCGACGTCGGGAGGGCAATTGGGTGGGGGTTCGTTACTCCGTGGTAATACGGTGGTTTGAGAGGGGAATTCGGAGGTTTGGGCTTTGGTCATGGCGGCCCAGGAGGCGAAGGAGGTGCAGGAGCGGCAGCTATAGTTGTGTCAGTCCACGTTCATCTAAAGAGAGTGGAGTCATAGGGAGAAGCAGGGTTAGACGTACGGTTTGCCATCTTTCCCCAGCACTACGCCCTTGGGTATAGTTTTTTTAGGCGGTGTCTCTGCGTCCTTCGCGTCTCCTGATTCGGTAGCAGGTTTCTTCTGCTGTTTCTGGACATCGCTGAAGAATTTATCCATGCCTCGTTTGTTACTACAAGGAAAATAGGAGTAGAGCTGCCATACAGATATTCATGGCCGTCCTCCCACCGGCTAAAATTCGGCACTCCTCTCCGCAAAAGATGATGCTCTCAGCTCTCTGCAACAAAGCTGCTTTCATTCATTCCTACAACTCTTCGTCCACACAATGGCAACTAGCTCCGCCCCCGCCCACCGGGC
>JAABUS010000121.1_pt1 | contig 184796 bp, 151 predicted proteins | sample 5560161 | NCBI WGS metagenome assembly JAABUS01 (sample SAMN10711885, study PRJNA513376) | rock metagenome | isolation source: Antarctica rocks | place: Antarctica: Victoria Land, Trio Nunatak nord | collected 2016-01-04 | reverse complement strand
CATTGAAAAAAATAAATCTGACAAACAAGGAATTCAGAGGCGATTGGAATTATAAAATTAGCCCCTAAATGTATCGTTTATTTTTTAACAGTTACTAAATGCCGATACTTTTTGCAATGCCTGCAATGAAAGATTCATGGCAAGAATAGTGCAGATCCAACTTATTAATAACAGCCAGACAACATCCATTCTGCCGGGCGCCAGATGTTGGGTTGGCAGCAGGTACAGATAAAATGGCATTAGCAGGGTAAGAAGCAAAAACCCGCCGGTAAGCTCGTAAAGCATTATGATCTCAGAAGAATTGTGCAAAATTTGTTTCTTATTAAAAATAGAAAATATACAGCTTAAAACGGCAGCGGCAGTGCCAAGGATGATACCAGTCTTGTAATGGGGATCAAAATGAAAGATGAGATAAATACCAGCAATAGCAATTAACCCAAGTAAAACTTCAATAGCAACAATTTTTTTGCCGGTAAAAAGAGGTTCGAAAAGAGCTGTAAAAAACCCTGCAGACGAAAGGCAGGTTAAAGCAATGGATACATTTGAATATTTTATGCTGCCGTAGAAGAAGCACCAGTGCAGTGCAATCAGGCCGCCGATAGCAAAAAGCTGCCACCGTTTTTTGGGCGATACAGTTTGCAACTGTTTTTTTGCCAGCATTATGAGATATAAAGTAATTATGGTAATAAGTATGCGGTACCATACAAGCAATCCTTCGTTAAGTGATATTAACCTTCCTAAAACTCCGGTAAAACCCCATAGGAAAACTGCTGTATGCAGTTTAAGCAAAGCCTGTTTCATGCGGGTGCAAATGTAGGGAAAGGTTTATGGTGGAAAGTTTAAGGCAAAAGGTTTATGGTAAAAGGTGTAAGGTGTAAAGAAGGTATAAGGCGAGGATGAAAGGTTTAAGGCGGACTGAGGCGAAAGGTGAGTGTACTCATTCCCTACACGCTACACCTTCTTCCTGCTCCTCACACTTCTGCTTTTGGTGAAACTATATAAGAAGAATTTTTTACACGGCTCCGGTAATTTTTAAAGAGACTTTGCCATTGTATTTTTAACACGCCCAATACACCTTCTTTTAAAATAGCTTTGTTCATTTTCGAAAAACCGAGCTTGCGGTCGGTAAATGTTATCGGCACTTCCGCTATTTTAAAATGCAGTTTCCAGGCGGCAAACTTCATTTCTATCTGAAAGGCATAGCCGGCCAATTTTATTTCGTCAAGATTTATAGTTTCCAATACTTCGCGCTTATAACATACAAAGCCAGCTGTAGGATCATTCAGTGGCATCCAGGTAACCAGTCTTGTATAAAGCGCTCCGCCTTTTGAATAAAATTTTCTGTCCCATGGCCAATTTTCTATTTTCCCTCCGGCTACGTACCGGCTGCCTATGGCTACATCTCCGCCACCGTATTTGCATGCCGCATACAATCTTTCAAGATCGGCAGGACGATGCGAAAAGTCTGCATCCATTTCAAAAATAAAGTTATAACCTCTTTCTATGCTCCATTTAAAACCGTGAATATAGGCAGTACCAAGACCGAGCTTTCCAGGTCTTTCTTCCAAAAACAGCTGATTCTTGTAAAGCTGCTGCAGGTTTCTTACAATTCCGGCTGTTCCATCCGGCGATCCGTCGTCAATTATAAGCACGTGGCAGGGCAGGCTCAGAGAAAAAATGGCTTTTAAAATATCAGCAATATTTTCCTTTTCATTATAAGTTGGTATAATAACTATATTTTCCAAGTAATGATGTTTATTTTATTTGCTTAAACTATACTTATAATTTTTTTATTAAAAGCGGATTATTAGTGACAAACAATCTTAAAGAATCTTCTTTAAAAGTCCCCGGTTCATTATCTCGGTTAGCTTTTGCTTCGTATGTAAAGGAAAATCTCCTTTCATCATCCAGTCGTAATACTGGGGTTCTGCTTTCAGCACATCTTCTACCCCTTTGCCTTTATGCTTTCCAAAATTAAAAACCTCTTTACAATCAACCTTTACAAATCTCCTGGCAAAGTCAACAAAATCTTCTTCACCGCAGAAAGCACAGATCGACTCAAGAGTTACACCGATTTCGGGATACCGTTCTATTTGCGCCTCTAATACTTCCCAGGCGGCGGCGGCATCCACCTCTGCACCATGCGCCCCTTCGAGTACTTTGTGACAATAAAACTTATACGCAGCGCCAAGGGTTCTTTGCTCCATCAGATGAAAGACCTTTTGTACATCTATGAGCTTTCTTCCATCAACCGAAAACTCGAGACCTGCCCGTAAAAACTCTTCTACCAGCATGGGTATATCAAAGCGATTGCTGTTGTATCCGCCGATATCACAATTGTCAATAAACTGCTTTATTTCATTCGCAACCTGCTTAAAGGCCGGGGCATTTGCAGCCATTTCGTCTGTTATTCCGTGTATATCGGTTGAGTCTTTTGGTATTGGCATTTGCGGGTTTATAATTTTCCTTTTTGTTTGCCTGCTTCCGTCAATACCAATTTTTACAATAGCTATCTCAACAATTCTATCGGTAGCCAGGTTAGTGCCTGTAGCTTCAAGATCAATAAAAGCAACGGGCCGTTTTAACTGCAATTTCATTTATTTAAAATTCAAAACAGGGTTATTAAAATGTTTGAAATAACAACAATGCAACAATATAAATAAAATCATTTCGCTGTAACCTTTTATGCTAAATTTTTAATATTAAAGCCATCATAATTTCGGCTGCTTATAAAAACAACGGCGCTATTTTGAAGCTGTTAAAAATAAAGACAGGTAAGTAATTCATTTTTTATCTGTTATTACTTCCAGGTTTTCTTTCGCAAATCCGTCTGCAACCGATTGCTCTGGCAGTTCAGGCATTCCCTTTAGTCCCAGTGCCTGTTTTGAATAAAATACGGCGGCTTTACCATCTTTATCCATTGCTCCTTTATACTTGCTCATAAAAGCGTTATTAAGACTGCTGAAAGTATATAACTCCAATACTGGAATCAATTTCCTGCCCGGATATTGCCGTTTTAAAGCTTCCGCAGCAGCTTTTACTTTACCGGGAGCATGAGCAAAATCACGATAAATAACAGTTGCTTCATTTGCTTCAATTTTTTTTAACCTTTTACTTACTCCTGTAAAATTACTGATTGGATCTACAAAAGGTTCAGCATCAATTTTAAAATATTTACAAACATACCAGACAGCATGTAATTTTAACAGGTGGTGACTGACAGGGATTTCCAATTCCTCTCTGGCATCTTCTGTCGTAAATACATTTATGTGATCCCACGCAATGCACGTTATAACGGCGACGTCGGGAAAAAGGAAATGAAATCTGTCTTTTATCAATTGCATTAGCAGGATGTTCATCACTTTTACAAATAATAATGGATGCATCAGTTATACTTGCTTATTGTTCAAATCCCTCACGCTGCGCGCCTGCAAACTAATCAAATCTTTTTTGTATAATTTTTAACATGCGCATAATCTTCGTTCCAGCAGTAGTCTTACCATGACTTCGCTTGTAACAGTCCATGTTTTACTTATGCTTTCCCGGTAAATATATGCAGGAAAACAATATAGAGTAATCATTAATTTTCTTGCTTTTTCGATTTCCAGGCTACCGTCTTTAGCATACATTCCTGCAATAACTGCATCAGTATCAGTAACTATCAAATCAGTATTCCAACCAATGTTTTCAGGCAGTAATTCTTCCATGAGTAAATCTGAACAGACTGGTTCAGAGATGTCACTATCTGTTCCCGTCCGGCAGTGCCCTTTTCTTTTTAGAGTAATTGCTGACTGGCGCATTACACTTTCGCCAATTTATGTAAAGCGAACTTTCATTAAAATTTTTACCTTTGAAATAACGTGTGCAAAATAACCGTTTATTAAGCTAATAAAATAAATATGAAAAAGACTATTATTGCTATCCTGATTGTAAGCGGTTTAATGACCTCATGCGCTTCTTCAAGGCTGGGCTGCCCTTCTCACAACCCGCATTATTTTAGGGCATAGTTTTTAATAACAGATAATGTAAAACCGGTATTATGAATTGGATTGATTTAAAAAATAACAGCCAGATAAAAGAAATTATAGAAAAGTCGAAAGCGAGGCCACAGATCATCTTTAAGCATAGCACAAGATGCAGCATAAGCTCAATGGCAAAAGGCAGGCTCGAGAGAAGCCTTGCCCCCGGCAATGCTGATTTTTATTTCCTCGACCTTATTGCTTACCGAAGCGTCAGTAACCAGGTTTCTTCTGAATTTAACGTATCTCATGAGAGCCCGCAAATTCTTGTTATTAAAAACGGAGAATGCGTTTACACCGAAAGTCATGGGTCTATAACAATGAACGAAATAGAAGAACAGGTTTCTGCAGCATAAAGCTTCACTTTTAAAATCGGTTAATATAAAAGGCAGTCTCCTGCAGGGAGGCTGCCTTTTATATTTATGCACTCTATAGATTTCTTTTTCTCTGAAAAGTTATAAGAATTGCTTTAAAAGTGTTTAGTAAAACTACCTATAAAGTTAAACAACTGGGAAGTTTATTCCCCACTCATTTTTACAATTTTTTTAAATCCTCAAAGAGTATTTTATCTTTAGTTTTTTAAAGGCTAATTATATCATAGAAAGAATGGCACGTATTTGATATATCTTTACCGGTATTTAATCACTTTACCTTAAAACTATTAATGACACTATGGAGGTAATTAACAGCATTTTGAAGAATAGCAATAGCCTCAGCAATGACGGCCAATCTCAAACCCCGTCTACCCTTATTTGCTTTTCTCACTTGAGATGGGATTTTGTTTATCAGCGGCCTCAGCATATTATATCCCGCTTTGCAACCATTTTTACCGTATATTTTATAGAGGAGCCTCTCTATGATGCTCCTGGCGAACCTGTTATTACGCTCACTTCTAAAAGTGACAATCTCTGGATTTTAAAACCTCATCTTCCCGCAGGTACAAACGGTGAAGAAACAGATAAAATTTTAAAGAATTTATTAGATAAATTATTAAAAAACAAAAGTTCTGACGATATTATTTTTTGGTATTATACGCCTATGGCGCTGTCCTTTTCCGAACATTATAAACCTGCGTTAACCATCTACGACTGCATGGATGAATTGTCAAATTTTAAAAATGCACCTAAAAAATTAAAAGAGTTTGAAGACGCGCTTCTTGAAAAAGCAGATATAGTCTTTACAGGAGGTCAATCTTTGTACGACTATAAAAAAGACAGGCATCACAATATTTATCCATTTCCGAGCAGTATAGATAAAAAACATTTTGAGCAGGCAAGAGCTGTTAAGGAAGAGCCTTCGGATCAAAAAAATATACCCGGACCCAAACTTGGGTTTTATGGCGTGATAGATGAGCGTTTTGATATTGATCTGATAAAAAATATGGCGTTATTAAGACCAGAATGGAATTTTATACTGCTTGGCCCGGTAGTTAAAATAAATCGTAGCTCATTACCGCAGCTTCCCAACGTTCATCTTCTGGGAAGCAAATCTTATAATGAGCTTCCTCACTATGTTTCCGGGTGGGACGTAGCATTGATACCGTTTGCAATCAATGATTCTACAAGGTTTATCAGCCCTACCAAAACACCTGAGTACTTAGCTTCCGGTGTGCCCGTTATCTCTACACCTATTCGCGATGTAGTAAAACCTTACGGCGAAAAAGGCATTGTTAAAATAGCCTCAACTGCAGAAGAATTTGTAGCAGCCGCAGAAGACTACATGAAAATAGACAGAAGCAAGTGGCTTCCGGAAATTGACGCATTTCTTTCTGATAAAAGCTGGAGCGCCACGTTTATGGAAATGATGAAAAAAGTTAATTCTGCTCTTAATACCATTAAAAAAGCGCCGCCTGTTTATAAATCTAATAAGTATACTTATGATTACCTGATAGTTGGAGCCGGTTTTGCGGGAAGTGTTTTAGCCGAAAGACTTGCATCTGCAGGAAACAAAAAGATACTTATAATAGACAAAAGAAATCATATTGGTGGAAATGCTTATGATCATTACAATGAAGATGGCGTACTTGTGCATAAATACGGGCCCCATATTTTTCACACCAATTCTCCTGAAGTTTTTAATTATTTAAGCAAGTTTACAGCGTGGAGAAATTATCAGCATAAAGTTTTAGCACAGGTAGACGGACAATTACTTCCCATTCCTATAAACCTTAATACAATTAATAAGTACTATGGCTTAAATCTTAATGGTTTTGAAGTGGAAGAGTTTTTAGCCTCAAGGGCAGAAAAAGTATACCCTGTTAAAACTTCCGAAGATGTGGTAGTAAGCAAGGTAGGAAGAGAGCTTTACGAGAAGTTTTTTAAATCATATACCCGTAAGCAATGGGATCTTGACCCTTCTGAGCTTGACGCATCAGTAACTGCAAGAGTACCAACCCGAACAAATAAAGACGATCGTTATTTTACTGATAGTTTCCAGTCCATGCCTTTGCATGGGTATACAAAGATGTTTGAAAAAATGCTATCCCATCCCAATATTAAAATAATGCTTAACACTGATTATGAAGAAGTAATGGATGAAGTGAAATTCAAGAAACTTATTTTCACGGGCCCTATAGATGAATTTTTTAATTACAAGTACGGCAAGCTTCCTTACAGATCGTTGCGTTTCAAATTTGAAACCTTAGAAGCATCCCAATACCAGGAAACAGGAACCATCAATTATCCGAATGATTACGGCTTTACAAGAATTACTGAGTTTAAGCATTTAACCGGTCAAAAGCATGATAAAACAACTGTTGTCTATGAATTTCCGGAAGCAACAGGAGATCCTTATTATCCTGTGCCCCGTCCTGAAAATGACTTGTTGTATAAAAAATATGCGGCGATGGCTGCCCAGCTTCCCAATACCCATTTTGTAGGAAGGCTGGCCACTTACAGGTATTATAACATGGATCAGGTAGTAGCTCAGGCTCTCTCAACTTTTAAGAAGATTATGCAGAGCGATTTGTCAACTAAACTGCATACGGATGAAGAAAGAAAGTACGAAAAGCAAAATTGAGATTTGGGGCGGACTTGAATGTTCTTTTAACAGGGTTAATGACAAGTATATGGATCAGCTATACTTTTCAGGCCACTATAAAAGAGGAATGTCGGATATCAAGCGTTTTGTAGATTTAAACATAAAAGCAATACGTTATCCTATTTTATGGGAAAAACATCAGCCACAAAAAGATATAAAAATTGATTGGAGCTGGTCTGATGCAAGATTATTAGAATTAAACGAGGCAGGTATTATCCCGATTGCCGGTTTGGTTCATCATGGAAGCGGTCCCGCTTATGCAGACTTTTTTAATGGAAGTTTTGCAAGCGGTTTAGGACAATATGCTAAAGAAGCAGCTGCTAATTTCCCCTGGATTGAGTATTATACTCCTGTAAATGAGCCATTAACTACGGCACGCTTTTGCGGCCTCTACGGCCACTGGTATCCTCATAAAAATACACCTTACGATTTTCTTAAAATTCTAATTGAGGAGTGTAAAGGCACCGTGCTGGCAATGCAGGCTATAAGACAAATTAATCCGCAGGCAAAGTTGGTGCAGACTGAAGATTTAGGTAAAACACAAAGCACACACAAACTCAGATACCAGGCAGACTTTGAAAATAAAAGACGATGGCTTTCTTTCGATCTTCTTTGTGGAAATGTAAATGAAAGTCATGGGTTGTGGAAATATCTGATGCACGCAGGCATTGAAAAAGAAGATTTAGTTTTTTTTACTGAAAACCCTTGCCCTCCTGATATAATGGGTGTTAACTATTATGTAACGTCGGAGCGATGGATTGATGAGAGAATAGATAAATATCCTGATCATAGCATTGGCGGGAACGGCACAGATATCTACGCAGATGTTGAGGCTGTCCGGACCGGCAAAAATCAGGGGCCGGAAATTATTTTCAGAGAAGCATGGGAAAGATTTAAATTGCCTATGGCAATTACCGAAGTCCATTTGCATTGTACACGCGAAGAACAATTAAGATGGTTTTACCAGGTATGGACTGCTGCAAATAATTTACGATACGAAGGTGCAGATATAAGAGCTGTTACAGCATGGGCATTATTAGGTTCTTTTGACTGGTGCAGCTTACTTACAAGGATAGAAGGAATATATGAACCTGGATTGTTTGATGTAAGAAGCGTTGAACCGCGACCTACAGCCTTAACGAAACTCGTCAAATCTCTTGCAACTGACGATGATTATGATCACCCTGTCTTACAAGAGCATGGATGGTGGCAAAGGCCCGCTGCTATTACCTATGATTTGGGTGAGGAAACAGTTTTCGCACAAAAGAATAAAGCTTCTGTAAAACCGTTGGTAATAATTGGTAAGACAGGTACTCTTGGAAAAGCATTCAGCAGAATATGCGACGTCAGAGCAATTGAGCACATCGTGTTAGGCAGAGAAGATGTAAATATTGCTGATATAGCTGATATAGAACGAATTATAAATGAATATAAGCCATGGGCTATCATTAATACAGCCGGTTATGTAAGGGTTGACGACGCACAAAGAGAAGTTGAGAACTGTTTTTTCATCAATAGTATTGCTCCTCAAAATATTTCGACAGTTTGCAAAAGATATGGTATACAGTTCGTAACTTATTCATCTGACCTTGTGTTTGATGGCAAAAAAAATAATCCATATCTCGAGAGTGATGTTGTTTCTCCTTTAAACATTTATGGGCATAGTAAAGCAATGGCCGAAGAAAATGTTTTACAAAATAATCCTGAAGCTTTAATAATACGCACCAGCGCTTTTTTTGGCCCGTGGGATCAGTATAATTTTGTTCATCATGCACTTAAATCTTTAAAAAATCAGCAAAGTTTTTCTGCCCCTAAGGACGTGATTATTTCACCTACCTACGTTCCCGATCTTGTGCACACTTCACTCGATCTTTTGATAGATGAAGTTGCAGGAATATGGAATATCACAAATAAAGGAAGCATCAGTTGGGCGATGTTAGCATCAGAAGTAGCCCAAAGGAGCGGTTATAACCCTAAGCACTTTAAACCTGTTGCTTTGTCTGAAATGAATTTTGATGCTGTAAGGCCTTTATATAGCGTGCTTGATACAGAAAAAGGATTTGAACTTCCCTCTTTAGATCATGCTCTAAGTATGTTTTTCAGAGAGCAGGAATGTATAGTGATGTAATGTAAAGGTGGAAGGTATAGGGTAACCAGCTATTTCCAACTTTATATCTTGTACCAAATGACCTTAAATCTTACTGCTCTTGGTCAGAAAAATAATTGATCTCTTTTACAAAATTAAGTTGAGGCAATCTTGCCTGCAGGTGGTTTACCTGCTGAAGGGTATTTTGCAGAAACAGTTTATGAGCTTCAGTTTTTGGCTGAAAAGGCCTATGTTTAAAACCGTTATTAATTTTTTTTATTTCTTCCATAAAAACTTTAGCTTCCCCGTCAATATAACTTTGTTTAAATTTATCAAAAACAAATTCGGTGGCAGCATAATTAGGATGCACAAGGTCAATATCATAAAACCGGTAATCCCGCAAAACATCAATGACCAATTCATAAGCAGGAAAGTAATAAGTATGATTATACTTGTCCGTTAAAGTATGAACAGCTTCTACCAATCTTGCCTTGCTTCTGTTGTTTTCAACGACCCCATCCCTAATATGACGGACAGGGCTGATCGTAAAAATTATTTTTAACGCAGGATTAAAAATTTTAAGTTTTTCAATGCTGTCTGCCAGCGATAGTATTGTCTCTTCCGGCGATAATAAATGTTTTGAAAAACACTGTCCGGGCGCTCTGTGGCAATTAGCTACAGGTTGCTGGTTCTCTGCTAACTTGTATATATATGAAGAGCCCAGCGTTATAATCAGCCAGTCCGTTTTTAGCAGGTAATTATGTGCATTTGTTTGAGAAATATTAATATTATTTATTACTTCCTCTGCCACCATTCCCGAAAACACAGAATGATGATTCCAGCTCTGCCAGAGTTCATTCAGATAAAAAAGATCTGCATGTTCATATTGCTTGTTGATAATATAGGAAGACAGGCTTTTGCTGACACTTACGGGATCAAATAAGATACCATTTGGGTTTTGTAAAACAGAAAATTTCAAATCTTCCAGCCGTCGGCCGATGTGATCAGTAAAGCATGATCCGACTAGAAAAATATTATCAGAGTAAGTGATTTTTTTTGCAGGTGATTTTATATCAATATCAAGCATTAGTTTCATACGCTGCCATTTATTACTGAAATTTTGTCTCATCCCTGTGCCTTCTCCTCGGGCAGAAGGGAGAAATATAAAGTACTGATTATGTTCTCATAGCCAATATACAACAACAATTCATGCAAATATTTCTTTGGCTAACCTCAAAGACTCCTGCAATGCCTCCTCATTAATTGAAGAAAGCAAATAATGATCTTTAAAATAATTAACCATTCTCTCTGTATCCATATTTCCTACCAATTCATCTTTTGCCAGCGGGCAACCTCCTACTCCCATTAGTGCACCATCGAACCTTTTGGATCCTGCATTTACAGCAGCTTCCAGTTTTGCTTTCCAATTTGCTTCAGTTGAATGTAAGTGAACGCCAAAAACAGTCTTAGGGTAAGCAGGTATTAATGTTTTTAATGCAATATCAATTTGACCTGGTGTCGCTATTCCTACTGTGTCAGCAAGTGAAATAATCTCTATATCTCTTTTAACCATTTTATCTGCCCAACGCAATAATATTTCTTCATCATATTCATCCTCGTAAGGATTTCCAAACGCCATGCTAAGATAAATAACCAAACGCTTATTATTTTTTAAACAAAGATTCTGAATATCTGCTACTCTGCGTACACTTTCTTCAATTGTACTATTTGTATTTCTAAGCTGAAATGTGGGAGAAATAGAAAACGGGAAACCGAGATAAGTAACGTTTTCAAACTTTACAGCCTCCTCAGCTCCCCGCATGTTTGCAACAATTACCAGCAATTTCGTTTCGCTTCCTTCCAATGATAACCCGCTGAGCACTTCTTTTGTATCAGCCATTTGCGGAATAGCTTTTGCTGAAACAAAACTTCCGCAATCAAGTGTATCAAAACCTGTTTTTAATAAAGCATTTAAATATGTTATTTTCTTTTCTGTCGGAATAAATGTTTTCCATCCCTGCATTGCATCACGTGGACATTCGGTAATATAAATATTTTTCCCAAACCTGTTGGTGTTATTACTGTTTGTCATGCTGTTTTTATTACCCGCAACTTGATATTTTCTTCAAGTTAATTTTACCTCCCGGGGACTGCTAAGATTGTTAAGAAGAAGCTGCAAAATAAGTAAACGCATAAATCTTTGCGCTTTTATGCGCATCCTTTCTTCTTTTTGCGTTTAATCTTTTTCATTAAAAAAACCTTTTATTACCCAACAGCAACTTTTTTAGCTGAAGAAGGCATATCTGCCAATCCTCTGAAATCTACAGGCACAAGCTTACTTACTCCCGGTTCCTGCATCGTTACCCCGTAGATTACATCTACTGTGCTCATAGTTTGTTTGTTATGAGTTACGATAATGAATTGCGAGTTTTCACTAAACTGGTGTATCATCTTTGTAAACTTTACAACATTGGCATCATCCAGCGGGGCATCTACTTCATCTAAAATACAAAACGGGGCAGGCTTTATCAGATAAATAGAAAACAGTAATGCTGTAGCAGTTAATGTCTTTTCTCCACCGCTTAGCTGCCCTATACTGCTTGGCCGTTTGCCCTTGGGTTTTGCAATAATATCAATACCGCTTTCAGCAATATTTTGAGGATCTGCAAGTATTAAATCACCCTGATCTTCTTCGGTAAACAGCGATTTAAAAACCTTTTGAAAATTCTCTCTTACCTGGTTAAATGTATCAAGAAACTTCTGGTTAGCAGTAGCTTCCACTTCCTGAATTGTCTTTAAAAGACTGTCTTTTGCGGTTACGAGATCATTCTTTTGCTCTGAAATAAATTCATAACGTTTTTTTGTTTCCTGGTACGCCTCAATAGCAGCGGGATTTACTTCACCCATATTTTCCAATCTCTTTTTTATCCGCTCGCTTGCCGCCTGTAACTCGGCCACAGGTATTTCAGTACCTCTTGGCTGGTCAATGATATCATCAAGGGCTATCTTAAACTCAACGTTTAACCTTTCTTTCATTCCGGCAAGCTGCAGTTTTAGTTCGTTTAGCTTGTCTTTTATCTCTGTAAGAAGGTGATCTGATAATTCTTTATTTTTTACTTTATGCCGCAATTCACTTTCTTTCGCATTTAAAGCACTTCGAAGATTGTAATAAGCCTGGTCTGCCTCATTCAGCTTTCTCTCTTCATCATCTTTCATGTGCATAAGATTTGTAATAAATGCTTCAGAGTCATGTAAACCAACCTCACCTTCAGCTATGTCTTCTTTTACCTGATTTAATTGTATGGTATTAGTATTGGTTTGAGACGTCAAATCATTTAACTGGTTATGCTTAAACCGCAACTCCGTTTTTAACCCGAAAATCTTGCTTTGCTGACGCGTTAACTGAAGATTATTTTCGTTGTACAACCTGTTGACCTCATTATAGTCCTGCTCTGCCAGCCTGTAATCCTGCTCCTGTATTCTCAGGTTTTGTACAATGTTTTGGGTTTGTTCATTCAGGCTAAGAAGCTCTTCTTTTACCCCAGCTGCAGAATGGCGGTTTAATGAAAGGTTAGCTTCCATATCTTCGATTCTTTTCTGGCTGCCTTTTTGTGAAGCATGCAAATTTTCTATTTTATTCTGCAAAACGAAAACTTCGTTGGTAAGAGCGTTTATTTCCTGTTGTGCCTGCTTAATGAGGTTTTCTTTCAACTGGTCATTGTACCCAATAGCTTCGTTGTGCCTTTTCTGTATTTCAGCTTTTAAATCATTTACTGCATAGGTCTGCAGTTCAATCTGTTGTTGCAATTTCTCCAGGTTGCGGACGCGGCCAATTTTTTTTCCTTCAAAAAGCCCGACACTGCCGCCGCTTAAAGAATATTTTCCTTTTACAAATTTACCATTTCTCTCGAGAACAATACTGCCATTACTGTCTGCAAAAGCATCATAGTCTTCAGCAATATAAACGTTGCTGAGAAGATATTCAGTAAGATGTTTGTATTTGTCTTCTACCTCAATGACGTCGAGAGCTTTTATAGTTTTAACGGGTTGGTGCTCTTTGGTGTTTTTATAATTATTTACCCGGTCTAACAAAAAGAAATTTGCTTTACCTTTTTGATTGGCGTCTAACAGGTACACTGCCTTCATGCCTTCTTCGAGATCATTTACCACGTAATAGTTCAGGTAGGGCTCAAGTACATTTTCTACTGCAGTGCGGTATTCTTCTTTTACATAAATAATGTCTGATAAAACAGGTGAAGTGTAATTCCAATTTTGATTTTTATGCAAAAATTTCACGCTCTCAGGGTAACCTTCCATTTTGTCAATCAGGCTCTTTAACAATGCATGCTCGTTGCGCTTTGAGTCCAGTTTACGATTTTCTCCTGCAAGTTTATTCCGTAACTCTTCGAGTTGCTGCTGGGTTTTAAAGATTTGTTCTTTAATCGCCTCATAATGCTCCTGTAACTGCACGAGCTTTGCTTTTTTATCTTCCAGCTCCGGCTTTTTGTCTCTGAGTTGTTGGTCCAGTTGAGTTAACTGCCCTTCACACTGCCGCCTTTCGTTCTGCAATTGTTCCGTTGATCTTTGCAGATTTAGAATATTTGAATCTGCAACAGCTACTTTTTTCTCTGCATCAAATTGCAGGCGTTGTACTTGCTGGTGTTTTTTTCTTAATTCATCTGTTAAGGCGCGTTTTTCATCGAATATGCTCCGCTTTGCCTGTACATTTATTTTCACCTCATCTGCCTGCTGCTGCAAATGAGTATGCCTGCTTTCCTCCTCGCTGAGTTGTAATGCAGTTAATTCAACAGATTTATTAATTCCGTCTAACTGGTCTGCTGCTTTGTCTAAAAAAACCTGTAAGCTGCCTTCTTTCTCCTTCAGGTGCTGCAGTTTTTGAATGCCAAGTTTTTTTTCATTCTCGTACGTTCTCAGCTTTTGCACCAGGTCGTTAAAGGCGTGCTGCATGTTTTGCAATACCTTTTCTCTTTCTATAAAACCAACCTTCTCCTCCTCTATTGCCGCTTCTTCAGTGGCAATTTCTGCTTCGATGCGAATTTGCTTATCTGTTTCGGCTTTCTGCTGCCCGTTCAGTTCTTTATAAGTATCATTAAAGCCTTCCAGCGAAGCCTTGGCCAATTCCACCGAAATTTCTTTATAATCTTTTTTTACTTCGTAATATTTCTCAGCTTTTTTAGCCTGGTTCTCAAGGGTTTTTACCTGGCTATTGATCTCGAACAGCAAATCTTCGATGCGGTTGAGATCGCCCTCTGTTGCATCCAGCTTTGCCTTTGCCTCTTTTTTACGTGTTTTGTAAATGGTAATGCCGGCAGCCTGCTCCAGCATGCGACGTCTGCTGTTTTCTTTGTCGCGAATAATGTCGTCTACCATCCCCAGCTCTATAATTGCATAACTGTCGGTGCTGATACCAGTATCCATAAATAAATTATGAATATCCTTCATGCGGCAGCTCACATCGTTAAGGCGATATTCGCTTTCACCATTTTTATAAAATTTACGTGTTACAGTGACGGTGCTGAATTCTGTTGGTAATACGTTTTTGGTATTTTCAAATGTAAGGCTTACCTCTGCAAGACCGCTTGCGCTGCGTGTGCGGCTGCCGTTGAATACCAAAGCTTCTAAATTTTCGCTGCGCAATGCACTGATCTTTTGCTCGCCTATTACCCACCTGATGCTATCAATAATGTTACTTTTACCGCAGCCATTTGGCCCGATGATGCCGGTAATACCCTCGTCAAAGCTTAATACCGTTTTATCGGCAAAACTCTTAAATCCTTTGATTTCTAATGACTTTAATCTCACTTTTCATAGAATTTGCAACAGCGAACTTAAATCAAAAGCCCGTAGATTCGAAATATGAAAAAATGAGTGTGAAAAGGTTGTGGATAGATAAAATTATTAAGGTTTTTAAAACCTCTTTTTTAAAAGAGGTTATGATATATATCCTTATCAGGTAGAAAAAATATTCACGAAGAATTACAGCGTCCTCAAAGTTTAATTAAAACAGCTTTGCCTGCACATCGTTCTCTGCCGTTTTTGTCTCCCACTCCATCTCAGCATTTTTGCTGTAGCTGACGAGCTTATTGCCTATAGCTTTCCAACCCATCACTTCTACAAAGCCTGCGATTTGTATTTTTTGAGTAGTTACCTGGGCGCCTTTTTCCGTGTGTAATATTAATACCGGTTCTTCATCGGCAGTCACTAATTCAAGACGGTTTCCTTTTCCTTCTTTAATAAATAAAAATTTCGTTTTAAGTGAGCTCGTCTCAATCCTAAATCTTTTTATGTTATATAATTCTTTTTCAGCATCGAGATAAATGGCTGTAATTATCTTTTCGGGGTTAAACTTTTCTATCAGCAAAATTTTTTCAGGCTCAAATCTTTGGGTCAGCTCAGTATCTGTAATTTCATAATTTCCATCGTCGAATATTACCAGCAGTTTTTCTTCTTCAAAAGTTCCTAAATACTCTCCTTTTTCTTCGTTATTAAGCCGGCCAAATTTACTGTCAAACCACAGCTTTCTTCCTGTGAGCGTGCTTCTGCCGGCTTCTTTAAATCTGACTGATCTTATAGGATGCTTTGTTACCTGGTTGCCCATGCTGCTGCGGCCTTTTATATCAAGCTCTTCAAAAGAAAAGTCGAGCTCTTTTTTCTTTGCGGTGCTGTTAGGGCTTAATAAAATTCTGACTGTTTCTGCTTCTCCGTTGTGATTGGCAGATAAATAATGTATCCTGCTTTTGTCTGTGCTTTTTGTTGTATCGTATTCCTTGTCACGGGTGATGCCTGTTACATTAAAACGCTTTGCGTAGCTTACTCCCGTTGCACCGTCAACATATATAACGTTATAAGTCGTGCGCTCATCATTTTTTTGAAAAACTGCTGCATAAAGGATGTCTTTACCTACAAAAACTTTATCGGCGACCCTGACCACTTTCATTTTGCCTGATTTGGTAAAAACAATTATATCGTCAAGTTCACTGCATTCTGCTATCAGCTCATCTTTTTTTAAGCTTGTGCCTATAAAACCTTCTGCAGGGTTCATGTAAACTTTTGTATTGGCGATAGCGACAGACCTGGCAGTAATGACATCAAATTGTTTTATTTCAGTTTTTCTTTCTCTCCCTTTTCCATACTTCTTTAATAAACCTTCATAATATTCTATAGCGTAGTCAGTCAGATTTTCCAAATGAAACTGTACCTGTTTTATCTCGGATTCGATTGCTTTTATCTGGGTATTTAATTCATCTATATCTAACCGGTAAATGCGACGGACGGGTTTTTCTGTCAGCCTTAACACATCTTCGCGTGTTACAGTGCGTCGCAAATTTTTTAAAAAAGGAACGAAAGCTTTCTCAATAGCAATTAATACTTTTTCCCATGTTTCGTGTTTTTTCTCTAATTCTTTATATATTTTTTCTTCGAAGAATATTTTTTCCAGTGAAGTATAATGCCATTTTTCCTGCAGCTCGCCCAGCTTTATCTCAAGCTCTTTTTGCAAAAGGTTCTTCGTATTATCAGCAGAAATCTGCAATAAATCATGCACAGTCATGAAGTGCGGCTTCTGATCAATAATCACACACGCATTGGGCGAAATACTGACTTCACAATCCGTAAATGCGTACAATGCGTCAATCGTGATGTCAGGAGAAATACCGGGCGCAAGGTCTACAATGATCTCTACAGCAGCAGCAGTTGCGTCCGTTACTTTTTTAATCTTTATTTTGCCCTGGTCATTTGCTTTTACAATACTGTCGCACAGTGCAGAAACAGTAACGCCGTAAGGAACATCTTTGATGATCAGTGTTTTTTTATCCTGCTCTTCAATTTTTGCTCTTACCCTTACTTTTCCTCCGCGTTTACCTTCGTTGTAGTTAGCCGCGTCAAGTATTCCGCCTGTTTGAAAATCAGGAAAAATGTCAAATTTCTTTCCTCTTAAATATTGGACAGATGCATGTATCAGCTCACAAAAATTATGAGGCAAAATCTTGGTAGAAAGACCGACCGCAATACCATCTGCACCTTGTGCAAGCAGCATCGGAAACTTCATTGGCAAGGTTACCGGTTCATTTTTTCTGCCATCGTAGCTAAGCTGCCATTCGGTGGTTTTATTATTAAAAGCTACCTCAAGGGCAAATTTGCTAAGCCGCGCTTCTATATATCTTGGCGCAGCCGCTTCATCGCCCGTTCTCACGTCTCCCCAGTTTCCCTGGGTTTCTATGAGCAGTTCTTTTTGTCCCATATTGACCAGTGCATCACCGATAGATGCATCGCCGTGCGGATGGTATTGCATGCTTTGGCCAATAATGTTGGCAACTTTATTAAATCTGCCATCATCCATTTCCTTCATTGCATGCATTATCCGGCGCTGCACAGGCTTCAAGCCATCTTCTACGGCCGGCACAGCTCTTTCAAGTATCACATACGAGGCGTAGTCGAGAAACCAGTTTCTATATTGTCCGGTAACGCCGTTTTCATTGTTGGTAATATCGTTTGCTGTTTCTGCGTTCATTATTCATGACAAAGAAAAATTAAAAAAAACAAACAATAATAAGAATTACAAAAATTTGAACAGTGTGGTAACAAATATAATTTTCAACTCTTGTCAGCCCTCTGCAGGATCCATCAATATTTCTTATTAAACAAGTAATAAAAACTTGTTACTTTTGAAAAAGCTTTTTTATACAGGAAGCAGATCTATTTTTTACTTAGAAATAACGCCGGATATTATATTAATACTTAAAGCGACGATGACAGTATTATATATAAAAGAAAGAACGCTATGCAAAAGCGCCAGACGGCGGATGTCTCTTGAAGTAATCTCAACATCAGAAACCTGAAAAGTCATCCCAATTATAAAAGAGAAATAAACAAAGTCCAAAAAATCAGGATTTTTTTCGTTTGGAAAATCTAACCCTTCACCAAACTCACAATCGTTATTGCTGCGGTCAAAGTTATCATAATATTTATGAGCATACCGAAATGAAAAAAGGGTATGTATTAACGTCCACGAGCAAAATATGGAAGCAATAGAAAGTAAAATATGAATATTAAGCCCTTTTCTGGACTCATCAGGTAAAGACCTCAAAAGGAAAATGATAGCAAAAAGACTGATAAATGCTGCCATCAGAACAAGAAAGAAAATAAATATACCGCTTGAGTCTTCCTCCTTTGCAATACCCCTTACTTCCATTGGATGGTACGATAAAATGATAACCCAAGAACAAAACAAATTTGAAAATGCAAAGGCAATCCAGGTAAGCATAAAAGAAATAATACCCGAAGTCGTGTTTCTGCTGATTAAAAAGACGAGTGCGGATGCAATTATAGAAATTATAAGCTTGTTACGCCTGCTTGCAAGAAGATTTCTTGAGAATATACTATTTGTTTTCATCCGGTTACGGCACTTGTTTGCATGTGCTTATTTAAAAATCTTACTATTAAGAACAAATGTAAATAAATATACAGATTTTTACTTTTTTAATAATTATTGTAAACAATGCTTATTAAATTAACTTGATTTTTTTAGTCTGAGAGCCTTACGAAAAGCCGGAGACTAAGTTATAAAGTCGTTTATAGTTGAAATTGTGAAAGTATGTAAATTGATTTTTCTTTCTCTGCATGCTCAATCAGTTTATAAACATACTTTTTTTAAAAATTATATTGCAGGTAAAAAATAAGCAATGAGTGAAATAAAAGCAGTTATTTTCGATCTTGACGGTACCATGTTAGACAACAATGAATTCCATTTAAAAGCCTGGAAGAAATATCTGAAAGACAGCGGAATGGAAATTTCGGATGAAGATTTTAAAAAATATATAAGCGGAAGAACCAATGCAGATGCAGTAGCTCATTTGTACAAAAAAATTATGACAGAAGAAGAAGCATCAGTTCATTATCTTAAAAAAGAGGAAATATACCGAAAAATGTATGAGAATGAAATAGCGCCGGTAACCGGCCTGTCGGGGTTTTTAGAAGATCTGCAAAGCCATAATGTAATGATGGCTATTGCAACCTCGGGCGTGCAGGTAAATATTGATTATATGTTTAAGCACTTACCGTTGAAAAAATACTTCAAAGAAATTATAAATTCAGCACATATTAAGAAAGGTAAACCCAACCCGGAGATATTTTTAAAAACTGCAGCGGCTTTGCATACTGCTGCTGCCAACTGTATTGTTTTTGAGGATTCCGTCCCGGGTATAACAGCAGGTAAAGCTGCCGGAATGAAAGTGGTGGCAATTACAACTTCACACAAACGGGAAGAATTAAACGAAGCTGATATGATCATTAAAGATTATACAGAAATAAACTTTGATCGTCTTATGTCTTTGGCTGATTAGCTGAAAAATGTATTTTTACTATTTATTACAAAAAAGTTTTTACACTAAAAAACCTCCGTATCACCGGAGGCTTTTTTTCAACAGCAAGTAATAAGCTTACGTTTTTCTGTATAAATTCTGTTAGTAAAATTTATTCATAATGCAATATGTTTTTCTGCAATAATCTTCCGCATGTTCAACAGGCCGTAGCGCATGCGCCCTAAAGCGGTATTGATGCTGCAGTTGGTCATTTTTGCAATTTCTTTAAAGCTTAGATCGGCATAGTGGCGAAAAATAATCACTTCTCTCTGATCTTCTGGCAGCATATCGAGTATGCGACGCACATGATCGTGGCTTTGCACCTTCATCATAACTTTGTCTGCACCTGCCTCCATCACATTGATAACTTCAAAAATGTCGCGGTCGTCGCTGGTAGTTATCGCCGGCGTACGCTTTACTTTTCTAAAATGATCTACACACAAATTGTGTGCAATGCGTATTGCCCAGGGTAAAAACTTACCTTCTTCGTTGTACCGGTTGTTGCGAAGCGTATCAATGATTTTAATAAATACATCCTGGAATAAATCTTCGGCGAGATACTTGTCTTTTACAAGAATGTTGATAGACGTAAAAATTTTGTCTTTGTGCCGGTTTACCAAAACTTCTAAGGCGCAGTTGCTGCCCTCCTGGAAAGATTTCACCAGTTGATTGTCTGATGCGTGGTTAGGTGTTTTCATAGTGATAGATGTTTTTCATGACGAATATTGGATATAGATTTTTATTTTGTTAGCCGAAACAATCCCGGAGAAAATCCTTTTTCAGATTGTTGTCAGTAACATAAAGCGAAGTAAGACAATAACTAACGTAAAGCATACGTGTTTAAGTCAAAAGGATAACCTTAAAAGGCATAATCCCAAATCTGTAATTATTCCGCAATTAAAAAAATTACAGCTTTAAGGGATTAATGCTACAATTGGGAGGGAGATATTTGATTGAAAACAAGTTAAACTAATCAGCAGAACAGCCAGTAAAAGTTAAGAAGAAAAATTATAAAAATTGTTTTATCAGAAAAACAATCATTCCTATATAAAAAGGAGCGAACAAAACTATCATCCATTTTAAAAGCTCAGCTTTTTGCTCTTTCATTTCTACACGTACCTCTTCTCTTAATAATACTACCTCCTGTTTTAATTGGTATATATCTTCTTTAGTGGCGAACAAATCTTTTTTCTCCGCAAACTTTTCATCTACCTGTACATATACATATTCGGTGAGCGCCTGCGCTTCTTTTTCGCCGATTTTATTACGAAGAAGATTATACAACTCTATAGTATTAATTGTAGACACTGTTTGTATTTAATTCAAAAATAGCTTTTTTTCTTTTGATAAAATCAGTTGAAATACAATCTATGATTTTAATAACAAAACACTTTCGATGAAAAGAATTACTGCTGACGAACGTACTGCGACGCAACAAAAGCTGCATAGCACCACAAATGCCCGGAACAAAAATTTATTTAATATACTTTCCTGCCACCGGCAGTTTTTGAAATTCCTTTTTCTCAATCAGCAATATAAACCATGTATACACAAAGAGCAATAATGACGCTATTACGAGGCTAAACAAAATATTGGGCAAGAGTAAAGTCAAGCCTTTATGAATAAAAAAAAGAATGACAACAATGACTATATAAGCAACTAATTTTTTTGTTGCATAAGGAATACGATATTCTTTTTGCCCCCATAAAAAACTCAGGATCATCATGCTGCTGTAGCAAAAAAAAGTAGCCCAGGCACACGCCATATAACTATGTGCCGGAATGAAAAGGCGGTTGATAATAATAGTGATCACAACACCGGTTATCGTAATCCAGGCGCCGGCTTTTGTTTTATTACCTAATTTATACCAAATGCTGAGATTATAATAAATGCCTAAAAATATGTTAGCAAGCAACAATATGGGCACTACTTTCAGGCCTGCCCAATACGTCTCTCCAATAAAATATTTAATAACAGGAAGGTAAAGGCTTACCAAAAGAAACATAAATGTAACGGTAATGACAAAGAATTTCATGACTCTTGCATAAGTCCGTTGCGGGTTTAATCCTTCGGCCTGCTTGAAAAAAAAAGGTTCAGCTCCCATTCGGAAAGCCTGAATAAATAAACTGATAAGTAACGATAATTTGTAGCAGGCGCTATAAATACCAACCTGTTCTTCTTTAAAAGTGATGCTTCCGGGCACCCACCAGTTCAGCATCAGCCTGTCAAAAGTTTCGTTAATCATTCCGCCCAGTCCTACAATTACCAAAGGCAACGAATAGAGCATCATTTCTTTCCACAGCTTTGTACTAAAATGAAGCTTTATTGATCCGATTTGCCCTAACAGCAACAGCAGGGTTAATGTTGACCCCAGGAGAGTGGCAATAACAATATACGTAACCGGATTGATATCGGAACGATAAAAAAGTCTTATCCAGCTGTCAGGATTATGAGCTATGATTTTAGGGCAATAAGACAGAAAAAAAACAGTAGCTGTAACATACAAAAGAATGCTGCAAATTCTTATAAAGGCATACTTAACCGGCCGGCCTTCAAGCCTTAATTTAGCAAAAGGAATGGTAGCCAGCGAGTCTAAGGCAATGACAAAAATACTAATGCTCACAAGCTGCGGTTCACCGGCAATGCCTGCAAAGGCTGCAAGTGAATGCCGGAAGATCCACAAGAATAAAGTGAACACAACAGTGGAAGCAAAAAGAGAAATGCTGGCTGTGCTGTAAAGGCTGCTTTGGTATTCTTTTCGCTGGGCGAAACGAAAATAAGCGGTTTCAAATCCGTACGTAAACAGTACATTCAGCAAAGGAATGGCTGCATACACGAGGCTCATTTTGCCATAGTCTGAAACCTGTAAAACAGAAGTTCTCGTAAGATAAGGTGTAAGCAGGTAACCTACAAAACGCGCAGCAATAGAGCTTACTCCATACCACAACGTCTGCCCCGCTAATTTTTTTATAGCGCTCAATTGGTTCAATTATTTAAACAAAAATAGCTATGTCTCTCAATATCATTAAGATATTATTCATCTCTACAATTGTATTTTTCTGCGGTGGGTTTTAATTTCAGATGTTATTTTTTTTGACTCTATTCTTTTTTCTTTGCTTGCTTTGGAAGGTTTTGTGGCAATTCTTGCTTTCTTTTTTACCAACGCATGTTCTATCAGCAGATGTATTTTTTTTACCACTTCATCGCGGTTTCCCAGTTGCGTTCTTGCCGTTTGCGATTTCACCAGCAGCAATCCTTCTGCGGTAATTTTATTGGCTAACTTTTCAAAAAGTATCTGTTTTTGTTCAATAGTAAAATAATTTGATGCAACCACGTTCCACCGGCCTTCCACCATTGTTTCTACTTTATTCACATTCTGCCCGCCTTTGCCGCCGCTTCTGGCCGTACTAAAAACAATCTCATTATAAACATTTACCTTCATAAACCTAAAATTACACCTAAAAAAGTTTTTATGAGGGTCGTTATACAAAGGGTCAGCAAAGCATCCGTGGCAGTTGATGAAAAGATAACGGGTAAAATAGAAGCAGGCCTGCTGGTGCTTGCGGGGTTTGAAGATGCAGACACTGCAGAAGATATTGAATGGATAAGCAACAAAATTATGCAAATGCGTCTTTTTAATGATCAAAATGGTGTTATGAATAAAAGCATAAAAGACATCGGCGGCGATATTTTGCTCGTTAGCCAGTTTACTTTGCATGCCAGCACAAAAAAGGGAAACCGTCCTTCGTACAGCAAAGCTTCCAAAAGTGATATCGCCATTCCTCTTTATGATGCATTCATAAAGCAATTGCAAACAATTTCAGGTAAAAAAATTGAAATAGGCATTTTTGGCGCAGATATGAAAGTGGAATTATTAAATGACGGACCTGTAACTATTTTTATAGATAGCAAGAACAGAGAATAGAACCGCGATTTTAGAACCACGATTTTTTGGATTAAAAAGGATTATAATGAAATAACAGTATTTTGTCTGACTGTTTTTATAGCGATGATACGGAAATAAAGAATGCAGGCGATTTATTTGGGAACGGGCCAATATTGCTGATGAAGCTTCTGTTGCGACGCTCCGTTCAACTGCAGTTTTTCATTGCATCTTCAGCTTTCTCCGCAATCTCTCATTATTATAAAAAAGCAGTCTTATTCTATCAATTACAATTTTTAAAAGAAAATTAAAATGAATTATTAATATGGAAATAACGCTGAACGAAGCCCAGCAAACCGTTGACGAATGGATAAAAACAGTGGGCGTAAGATATTTTAGTGAACTGACAAACCTCGGCATTTTGATGGAAGAAGTAGGCGAACTGAGTCGTATCATAGTAAGAAAGTACGGAGAACAATCATATAAGGAGTCAGACAAAACCAATGTACTTTCAGATGAAATGGCAGATGTGTTGTGGGTTCTTATATGTCTCGCTAATCAAACAGGAATAGATTTAACAGAAGCATTTAAAAGAAATATTGAAAAAAAGAATGTAAGAGATGCAAAGCGTCACAAAGACAATGAAAAATTAAAATAAAAGTTTTTTAGTTAAATCAACAACATGTTTAAGTGTTTGTAATTGTTTTTACAGACAAAACAGTGAGTGCTGATAACCCGCTTTTCTTACTCCTTCTTTTAAATCAGCGATAAGCATGGTATGATTATTTATTGTGTTGCAAACACGTTAAATCCGGTATACGGAATAAAAACTAATTATTTAAATCTAAACAATTAATTTATGGAAAGCAGAACAGAAGGTGAATTTTACAACGTCGAAAATTCAGATTCAAGAAAAAAACTATCGTGGGCTTCTATTTGGGCAGGCGCTCTCGTTGGTATTGTCACTTTAATTCTTTTAAACCTGCTTGGTTTAGGCATTGGCTTCGGTTCACTCGACATCCAGGAAGAGCAAAATCCTGCTAAAGGTCTTGGCACCGGTGCTGGAATCTGGTATTTGCTTAGCAGCCTGATCGCACTTTTTATTGCAGGATGGGTTGCCGGCCGCCTCGCACAAACCCGTAAATTATTTGACGGAGCTCTGCACGGCATACTTACCTGGTGTGTTATTACGCTCGCTTCCCTGTATTTTCTTACTACAACAATCGGTGGCATTATTGGCGGCGCCGGACATCTTGTTGGCAGCACGTTAAGCGCCGTTGGTCAGGCTTCCGGAAAAGCTATCAGCGCTGCCGCACCCGCTATCGGCAGCCAGTTGCCGGATATAGACCTGTCAGAATTAAAGAACAGCGGCACTACTCAGGAGGTAATAAATATGTTTAAAGAGGCCAACGGAGACCCGGCAAAAGTTGACCGAAGCAAATTAGCAGGCGTAATTTCAACACAAACCGGCAAAAGCCAGGCAGAGTCAGAAAAAACTGCTGATACCTTAATTAGTAAATACCAGGCGGCAAGTGCAAAGTTTCAAAGCGCTAAAGATGAAGTGAAGCAAAAAGGTGCAAAAGCTGCCGATGATGTAGCAGCAGCAGCTTCTAAAACATTTATCCTCGCTTTCTTTGCTTTTCTCGTAGGTGCAGCCGCTGCATGGTTTGGGGCAAGAATAGGCACAAGCTCAAAAGCTAACCCTTATTTCAATAAGACAGGAACAACTGAGCAGTCGGCACGTTAACATTACTTACTTATTTATTATTTATTATTGAGTTTATCAGGTTATTTTCTTACTTAAATAAAAACGCTTCCTTCGTAAAAAGAGGAAGCGTTTTTATTAATATTCAGAGCATATTTATATCTTACTACCCAAGGTTATCCGTCTTCAGAAATCAAATCTCCTTCAAACAGGATTTATAGTGATTGAGAGAAAACAAGTTGCAGGCCTATTGTCCTTGTATAGGTGAACAGACGAAACATTAAAAAGTTGTTTAACCTGATAAATATGTTTATTTGTAACAGGCAGGTATTTATCAATGCAACCTGCTATCTCCTTAATCAGTCATAAAAAATGGTAATTAAGAATTAAACCAATAAATACATTTTAAATGCACTTCTCCTTCTTTAATATTTTAATAAACTATTACTTTCCTGTTCTTTTGGGAATTGCTGCAGCATTAATTTGCAAAGCATACTTTGCTCACAAAATGAAGAAAAAGATTAAAGAATACGAGAACGATCTTATGAAAAGCCAGGAAAAAGTATTTGAACTGGAAATTTTAAATAAGAACTTACAAAAGCGCCTCAAAGAAATGGAAAATTATTTCTCGAAAGACAAGATCATAATGAATTAGCATTTTCAGCCTTTTTTTAAAATTCCCCTCATTTTGTTTTATTGTTATTTTCTGTAGGTTTGCCGCATTATGACGACAAACGAAAACAGGTTTCAGCAAATAATCTCTCATGCAAAAGAATATGGTTTTGTTTTTCCCGGCAGCGAAATTTATGATGGCTTAAGCGCTGTTTATGATTATGGTCCTTATGGCAGCGAGCTCAAAAAAAACCTGCGCGATTACTGGTGGAAGTCAATGACGCAGATGCATGAAAACATTGTTGGCATTGATGCCGCCATTTTTATGCACCCGACTACCTGGAAGGCAAGCGGCCACGTTGATAATTTCAGCGACCCGATGATTGATAACCGCGACAGCAACAAGCGCTATCGGGTTGATCATTTAATAGAAGGTTTTGCCAATCAGCTAAAAGAAGAAGGAAAAACAGAAGAAGCGGATAAACTGATTGCCGAAATGGATCGTTTGCTCGCTTGTGAGGATTTTGGCGCCTTGAAAGAACTTATCAATGCTAACAATATCGTTTGTTCCGTTAGCAAAACAGCAAACTGGACCGACATTCGCCAGTTTAACCTGATGTTTTCTACGCAGCTTGGAAGTATTTCTGAAGAAGCTGATACCATTTATCTACGCCCTGAAACTGCGCAGGGAATTTTTGTAAATTTCTTAAATGTGCAAAAAACCTCAAGAATGAGGATTCCTTTTGGTATTGCACAAACCGGTAAAGCTTTCAGAAATGAAATTGTAGCACGCCAGTTCATTTTCAGAATGCGGGAATTTGAGCAAATGGAAATGCAGTTTTTTGTGCGCCCCGGCACAGAAGGCGATTGGTACAAATACTGGAAAGAAGCAAGGCTGCAATGGCATCTGAGCTTAGGTATTTCTCCTGAAAAATATCGTTTTCACGATCACGTTAAACTTGCACATTACGCAAAAGAAGCATGCGATATTGAATTTGAGTTTCCTTTTGGATTCAAAGAGGTAGAAGGCATTCATTCGCGAAGCGATTTTGATTTGTCGCAGCATCAGTTGTACAGCAAAAAAAAGATGCAGTATTTTGATAACGACATCAATACTGCTACCGGAAAACCTTATGGAAATTATATTCCTTATGTTGTTGAGACTTCCATTGGTCTTGACAGAATGTTTTTACTTATTTTAAGTGAAAGCTACGAAGAAGAAACACTGACAAAAGAAGACGGAAGCACAGACCTGAGAGTTGTGCTGCATATTCCTGCCAGGATCGCTCCTGTAAAACTGGCTGTTTTACCTCTGGTAAAAAAAGACGGCTTACCAGAAATTGCCAGAAAAGTAATAGATGACTGCAAAGCACATTTTCGTTGTTTTTATGAAGAAAAAGATGCTATCGGCAAACGCTACCGCCGCCAGGATGCAATCGGTACTCCTTTTTGTGTAACGATTGATCACCAGACGAAAGAAGATGAAACGGTTACCATCCGCTATCGTGACAGCATGCTGCAGGAGAGAATTCCGGTAGGAAAAGTGAGAGAGATTGTTTTGAATAGTATTTTGTAAAGCAATTGAAAAGTTTTAGCTACGACCCTACCCATACAACTCCAAATGAATGTTCTTTTTATCATAACCTAAGTCGAGTATTCTTTTTTTCGCTTCGTCTATCATATTTTTCCAGCCGCACAAATAAAAATATGCGGCAGGCTTTTCGTTTGCAAGAATTTCTTCATATACAGCGTGCACGTATCCTTTTCTTACCAGCGTATTTTCTTCCGGTTCGCGGGAAAAAACGGGCAGGTAGAAATAATTTTCAATTTCCTTTTCCAGCTCTTTTAATTCATTATAGTATAAACAATCTTTTATCAAACGTGTACCAAATAGAAGATAAATGTTTTTATGAGCTATTTTATAACGGTTAATATGATGAAGCATACTTCTGAACGGCGCAACGCCGGTGCCTGTGCAAATAAAAAAAACATCTCTGTCAATCGTTTGCGGTAAAATAAATACTCCCTGCGGGCCGCGAAGCAGCAATTCTGAGCCTTCTTTTATTTCGTTAAATAAATAAGTTGTGCCTGCACCGCCTTCCAGCAACACAATAACCAGCTCAATCACATTGGTCTTATCAGGAGAAGAAGCAATAGAATAACTGCGCCATCTTTTATTCTTTTTTTCATGGATGGGAAGGTCGAGCGTAACGAACTGGCCGGGAATGAAATTAAAAACGTCAATTTCAGGTATTTGTATAAAATAACGTCGTGTGGCTGAGGTTTCTTCGCTTATTTTTATAACCAAACCTTTGCGCCAGGGTTCCGGCATTTTGTTTTTTTTACAAAATACAAATTACATTTTTATTAAGCTAAAAAAGTATTAAATGATGTATGCTTTTTTAATTACTTATGTTTTTAAAGTAAAAAAATTCCGTTTACTTTTTCAACAATCCATACCTTTCAACGTCTGTTAGTTTTCCGTTGCCGGTTCTGAATTCGCGCTTTAAAAAACCTTCTTTTTCAAAACCATTATTTATCGCAACTTTCTTGCTTCCTGTATTTTCAGGATTAAACTTTATATATAGTTTTTCCATTTCCAATTGTTCAAAACAAAATTCTACCACCCATTTTACTGCATTCGACATAATTCCCATTCCCTCAAAATCTTCGTCTATAAAATATGCAAGCTCACCTTTGGGAATGGTCCAGTCTATATTTTTAATCATTACCATTCCTATAATTTCGGCCTTGCTTTTTAGTGCAATTACGAAGCAAAACTGCTCTTTTTGCAAACCCTGCCTTATCTTTTGTTTTATAAATTTTTTTGTCGTCTCAAGGTCTTTTATGCTTCGGGAGGTTTTTGGAAAATATGTTATTAACCTTTCCCTGTTTTTTTCAATTACATTAAAAAGACTTGTGCAATCTTCTGCTTCTACCGGTCTTATCTGTATGTCTTTCATTATTAATTCATAAAGTAATTATAGATTTCTTTCCGCTTACATTTTTATTGCCTTTTACAATAAACCGGTATGGCAGCAAAGCGTCTTCCGCGGCATAGTCTACACCAATTCTTGCAGTCGTGGCTATTTCATTTTCCTCATAAGTATACCCGTCGTCTGCTATGTACAATTCGTTATCCGGCAAACTCATTCCCGAATGCCTTGTGTGAAGCCCCAATGCTTTAGCAACATTGCCGGGACCACGCGCCAGGTCGAAACCTTGAACGGTTTTATTTGAACGTGCAAGCATTGTATCAATACCTGCAAGAGGTTCCAATGCTCTTATTAAAACAGCATTGGGAATACCGGCTTTATTAGTAACAATATTAAACATTTGGTGTATGCCGTAACATAAATAAACGTAAACTGTTCCTCCGTTTGCATACATTACTTCAGTGCGTTTTGTGCGGCGGTTGTTGTAAGAATGTGCCGCTTTATCAAAAGGTCCGTTATAAGCTTCTGCTTCCACAATTCTTCCGGCGGTAAGTGTGTTGCTAAAATTTGTAACAACAATTTTACCTAAAAGTTCCTTCGTTATGGTTACCACATCACTTCTTTGAAAAAAAGATTGGGGAAGCATCTTCCATGTGCTTATCACTTTGCTTAATTCTTCGTTTACCACACAACCACGATTTATTGGATTAAAAAAGATATTTATTGAAATAAATATCTATAAAAGATTACAAACAATTTACTTTAATTTTCAAATTTTTAAATTACCAGATTTTTAAAATTTCTATGGCCGGCAATATTTTTCTTATACCCACATTCTTATATGAAAATACTGTTGAAACAATACCACTGTATATTATTGATGCTGTAAAGAAATGTGATGTATTTTTTGTTGAGAACGAAAGAACAGCAAGGCGTTATCTGAAATTGCTTTGGCCGCAAATGGTGATTGACCATTATGAATGGTTTACAATACACAAGGCCGAGGCAGAAGTATTGCAATCTTTTGTAAAATTATTAAAAGAAGGAAAAAACATTGGAATCATCAGTGAAGCAGGTTGCCCGGGAGTTGCCGACCCGGGCCAATTACTGGTAAATGCAGCTCAAAAGGCCGGAGCAACCGTAAAACCTTTGGTTGGGCCAAGCAGCATTTTATTAGCATTAATGGCAAGCGGAATGAACGGACAACATTTTCAGTTTGTTGGATATTTGCCAATAGAAAATGCTGCAAGAAGAACTGCAATAAAAGACCTGGAAAATGAGTCTGCAAAGAAAAGCTGCACACAAATATTTATTGAGACTCCTTATAGAAACAACCAGCTTATTAAAGAAATACTTGCTGTTTGTAAATCAGAGACGCAATTGTGTATAGCTGCCGACATCACTGCGCCATCAGAAAACATTCAAACAAAAAATATCGCAACCTGGAAAAAAGAACTGCCCGATATTCATAAAAGACCTGCTATATTTTTATTGTATGCTCAATAAATACTACCGCGCGGTGCTGATACTATCTACAATATAAGGGGAATCTCCTCTCCAGAATAATGCTCCGTTTTTTTGCTCATAATGAAGCTCTACTCTTTGCCCTTCAAATTGAGCCATCTTTGCAGCAACATTTTTATCTTCGACGGAAAAATAAAATTTCTCGGATGATAACGGGCCATTACCGTTGGAAGCAATACTATTAAGAACCAGTTCGCCCTCGTAAGTTTTAAAAAGATTTCCTTTGTGAGACATTTTTTGAAGTAATCCCGCCCGGTTTCCATCACTGTAGGTAAAATAAAATTTCCAATAAAACCAGCCGCCAAAGATTAAGAGTAAAACAAGAACAATTCCTGTTAAGCTTTTTCGCATAAAATTTATTTTATAATTGGTACTTTTTTAACCAGTAAAATAATCCTGCCAAGTTCTGTGAATTATTTAATTTTAAAAATAGCATCTTGTAAAAGAATAGTATTCTTTTATTCTATGACGATTTGTGTGGTTTAAGATAGCCATGACCTTCAGGTTGTGGATTTGTAAAAAATTTAAGCATCGGCTTTAGCCATGGCAATTAGTTAAGAAACGGCTGAAGCCTTTAATCATAAAATATAAATTTATAGCCAGGAGTTAAACGGCGGCTATAAAAAAAACTTAAAAAAAATCGTTTCAACGATTTCAATGCTTAACTAAATGACATGGACCTGAAGGTCGTGGCAGTTACAGCTTAATCATAATTACCCATACTCTCCGTTATAGAGCCATTCTTTGGAAAACAAGTTTATTTAGCTATATTATTCAAATATGCTGAAAATTTACTTATAGCCCGTGCATCAATAATAATTTGTTGCTGCGCTTCCTGCCAGTTGCGCTGCTCGATAGCTTCACGGATGCCAGGCATTGTTTTCACCCCATAACCGGTATAAAAACCGGGAGCGTAAATAGCATGCCTGTACCAGCTTCGACGGGGCAAGCCTGCAGCAAGCAATAATTGCTGCTCAGCCTGGTACAATTGCTTATTCAAATCATTATGATTTCCATTGGTGCTATCTGATTTTTTTACTATAACGGCTAAACTATCTGTGCTTCTTTGTAAAGAAACCAGGGCATTTTGCAAAGGTGAAAAATCTATGTAAGGAACTTCTTCTTTTGGTTTTGGAGCAAGAAAAGTTTTAGTTGGGTCAGCAGCGATGGTGTATTTATTTTGTGCTAACAGCTTATTTTCTAATGTTATGCTTTCGCGCATGTTATCAGTCAAGGTCATTAACTCCGTGGTATATTCATTTATAACTTTATACAAATCTCTGAAATCAAAAGGCAGTACCGGTGCATCTGCCATTCGTAAGGCTGCATGCCCCGCGGTCTGCGCTAAAGCTACGCCATAAGCAAAAGCCGGGTCTTTGAAGCGTTTGTACAAATCGTACGAGTCATAGATAGAATGGTATTCTCCGCCCGCATCTTCTCCGCCAAAGCCCAGGTTGAGCGAAGGGATACCAAGATGTTGCAAAAAAGAAGAAAAATCGGAGCCGCTGCCAAGCGCATCCAGCTCAAGAGAACTTTTTGCCAATTCGTCTTTTTTAGCTTTCGCTGAAGAAGCGCTTACAATTTCTTCAGCTTTCAACCGGTCGAATACACTTACTTTGGTTTGCGGATCTGTTACATTTTTTGCTATTTCATCCATCATTTTCGTCAGCGCATGCGAGCCACCTGCCTCAAGAAAACCTCTTCCGTTGCCGTCTGAATTTATATAGACGACACATTTTTGCTGCAATTCTGTGCCGTGGTCTTCTGCCCATTCTGTGGAGCCTATCAGCCCGGGCTCTTCGCCGTCCCATGCACAATATACCAATGAGCGAAGCGGCTTCCATCCTGTTTTCAACAATTCACCGATACTTTTGGCCTCTTCCAATAAAGCCGCCAAGCCGCTTACCGGGTCACCTGCCCCGTTTACCCAGGCATCATGATGATTGCCACGCACAACCCATTCATCTGGCTGTTGTGAACCTTTTATCATACCAATTACATTGTAACACGGAACCATTTTCCAGTCAAACGCGAGCTTTAAATGTACTTTTGTTTTACCAGGGCCAACATGATAAGTGATGGGTAACGCACCGCGCCACTCAGCAGGAGCAACCGGGCCTTCAAGAGCGGCAAGCAAAGGTTTCGCATCATGATAACTAATTGGCAAAACAGGAATTTTCAACAAATTAGGTGCTTCGGTATGACTTGCAATTCTTTGTGCATTTTGTGTTGCACCCACTCCCGGCGTTAACGGATCTCCCGGGTAAATAACCATATCCATTACACTTCCGCGCTGTGCGCCAAATTCATTTTTAAATGCTCCTTTCGGGTACACATCGCCCTGGTAGTATCCATCTTCTTTGGGGTCAGAATAAATAATACACCCAATTGCCCCTTGCTCCTGAGCTACTTTTGGTTTTATTCCGCGCCAGCTGCGGCCATATTTTGCTATTACAATTTTCCCTTTTACATCAATGCCCATTTTTGCCAGTTCTTCATAATCCTGCGGCAAACCGAAGTTTACAAACACCAGTTCACCCGTCACATCCCCGTCAGCGCTCCACGCATTGTAAATAGGTAACTGGTCTTTTTGCCCCGAAGTTGCGTCTTCTTTCAGAACCGGTTCTTTTAATAAAGCTTTGTAAGAATTTGGTGCAATCATCTCCAGCACTCTTGTTTTTGGTGTCGGAAACAAAACCTTGTAGGTTTCTATTTTAGCACTGAAGCCGTAGCTTTGAAGTTTGCTTTGTATCAATTCCGCATATTCCTTATCGCCGGCAGAACCGAGATTATGGGGCTTTGCAGAAAATGTTTTAATGGCAGCGCCAATATTTGCTGCATTGAGTTGTTTGTCAAAAGCGCTTTCAAGCTGCCTTTGGTTTGCTGCATTAATTGCAGTAAAACCGGTAATTGATGTACTTTGAGATTGTACATAAAAAGGTATTGTAATAAATGCAAGAATGAACATTCTGTAAAAAATACGACCCATATAAAAAATATTAATAATTAAAAAAGCAGGAAAAAAGAAGCAATGTAAGAAACACATTTTTATAAAAAGAGCTTTATTTTTATAAAATCCTTCAAAAAGCAATACAAAGATGTCAAAAAATATTTCCGGCTATAAAAATTACATATCTTGAACCCTTAACCGAATCGGAAAGCACTTATGGGACGTTTTCATGGATTAATTGGTATTGCTCTTATTTTAGGAATTGCTTTCCTGGCTTCTAATAATAAAAAAAGAATAAACGTTCGTTTGGTTTTAAGCGGAATGGCCCTGCAGCTTCTTATTGGTATCCTGGTTTTAAAAGTTCCCATTGTCACTAATTTCTTCCATTGGATGGGAAGGCAAATCGGTCATATTGAAGAGTTTGCCAAAGCTGGTGCAGGCTTTGTGTACTCAGGTGTAATGGTACAAAATCCAACTGTTCCTTCCGGGATGGCTCCCTACCAGACGACGGGCGGTTTTGTTTTCGCGTTCAGCGTAACTGCCACTATTATTATCGTTTGTGCCTTAGTTGCTATTTTTTATTATTTAGGTGTAATGCAACGGATTGTAGCGCTTATTGCAAGAGCGATGAATTTTATAATGCGGGTAAGCGGCGCCGAAGCGCTGAGTAATGTTGCCAGCGCATTTGTCGGCCAGGTGGAAGCACAGGTGATGATAAGGCCATACCTCGCGGGAATGACGATGAGTGAATTGCTTGCCAGCATGAGCGGAAGCCTTGCCTGTATTGCCGGCGGCATTTTAATTGTTTATGTAAATATGGGCGCTCCCGCAGAATACCTTTTAACTGCAAGCCTGATGGCAGCGCCGGGAGCTTTGGTGATTTCGAAAATAGTTTGGCCCGAAACGGAAGAAAGCCAGACAATGGGCAAAGTAAAGCTGGAAGTGAAAAGTGAATATAGAAACATCATTGACGCTATTTCCCAAGGCGCCGCAGACGGAATGAAAATAGCGATCAATGTTATTGCCATGCTTATTGGCTTTCTCGCCATAATTGCATTGGTAAATTTTCTGTTAGGTAAAATCGGCGGATGGATACATTTAGGTTTCCCCTTAACACTCGATTTAATTTTCAGTAAATTATTTTATCCTATGGCGTGGGCAATGGGCGTTCCTTCTCCCGACATTGACAAGGTCGCAACCCTTATGGGTAAAAAACTGACGATAAACGAGTTTGTAGCTTTTTTTGATCTCACGCACGGCATTAAACAAACGCTTTCTCCAAAAGGATTGTTGATTGTAAGCTTTGCCATTTGCGGCTTTGCAAACTTCAGCAGTGTCGGTATGCAAATTGGTGGTATCGGCGCACTTGCTCCCGAGCGGCGTGGTGACCTTGCCCGGCTTGGAATGCGGGCTTTATTGTGCGGTACACTTGCGTCTTATTTGTCAGCAACAATTGCAGGGATTTTGATTGGATAAGAAAAGCTGCCAGCTATCAGCTGCGAGTAGCCAACGCTCTAACTATTTTTATTATGTTGACTAAATTTCAATTGTTATTTCTTACTTTAACTCAACTCCTTTTAATGGGCTGCAGTAATATAAGACAAGACAATAACATTAAAAATAGTGACAGTTTAAACAAATATGAACTTGTTAAAAACTGGCCTGATTTGCCAGAGAATTTCAAATTAGGTAATCCCACCGGTATTGGTATCGACACTAACCAAAATGTTTTTATTTTTTGCAGAGCTTACAGAGAATGGCCTTTAATCAGATCAATGCCTGAGACTTACATTTCTTCAAAAACAATTTTAATGCTCGACAGGAAAAGCGGAAAAATATTAAACAGTTGGGGAAATAATCTTTTTATTATGCCTCATGGTTTGACTGTTGACAGAAACAATAATATTTGGGTTACCGATGTCGGATTACATCAGGTTTTTAAATTTAGTCATGAGGGTAAATTATTGATGAAGCTCGGTGAAGCAAAAATAGCAGGTGATGATTCAGCACATTTTAATCGTCCAACAGACGTTGCAGTTTTAGACGATGGCTCTTTTTATGTCAGCGATGGATACGGAAACAGCAGAATTATAAAGTTCTCGTCTGCAGGAAAATATCTTTTTCAATGGGGAACAAAAGGAGATAAAGAAGGTGAATTTAATATTCCGCATGCAATTGACTTAGATGAAAAAGGAAATGTATACGTAGCAGACAGAGAAAACAAACGCGTACAGATCTTTAACCCTGCAGGAAAGTTTTTAAAACAATGGACTAATAAAACTTTTGGAAGTATTTGCTCAATAACCTTTGATAAGATAAAAAGGGGATTTATTGCTGTGGATGACGCTGCTTCCTTGTTTGGGTTGAAACATAATGGTTCAGACATTATTCTTTTTGATTCCACAGGAAATTTATTAAATCAATTTGGAAGAAACGGTGCATATAATGGTGTAAAACGTTGGTATCATGATGTGGCAATAGACGATGAAGAAAATATTTATGTTGGAGACATTCTTGGTAATAAAATAGAAAAATTTAAAAAAATTTCAACCAATTAATACGAAAGGCAATTTTACTAAAATAGCAAGAATACATAAATTTTACTTCAGCTATTATTTTGAAGGTTGCAGCCTGAAGTTCGTTGCTTGCAGCTATCTTTCAATCATGTAATTTTGCTGTAAATATTTTAAATGACAAACAACAGCTCCCATATAGAACGATTAGTTTCAACTTGTCAGAATAGAAATTTACAAAATATAGGCGAAAAAGTTTTAAATCATCAAAGGCTGTTTTTTGATGAAGGCGTTCTTTTATTTAAAGAAGCTTCCCTTTCTTTCGCAGGCGCATTGGCTAATTGGGTGAGAGAACAAAAGCATGGAAATAAAACTTATTTCAATAGAAATTTTCATATCGAGCCAACAAATATCTGTGTTTTTTCGTGCAATTTTTGCTCTTATTCAAGATTGTATGCACACCGCGAAGAAGGCTGGGAACTTGGCGTAAAAGATATGTTGGACATAGTAAAAAAATACGACGGACAACCGGTAACAGAAGTGCATATTGTTGGCGGCGTTCACCCGAAGATGGACCTGAACTTTTTTATTAATGTTATTACAGAAATTAAAAATCATCGTCCCGATTTGCATGTAAAAGGCTTCACTCCGGTTGAGTTGGATTACATGTTCAGAAAGGCAAAAATTTCGGTTGAAGAAGGTTTAAAAAGAATGCAGGCAGCCGGACTGCAATCGTTGCCTGGCGGCGGAGCAGAAATATTTCATCCTGAAATAAGACAACAAATATGTGATGACAAAGTAGATGCAGAAGGCTGGCTGCGCATACATAAAGCAGCGCATTCTATTGGCATGCAAAGCAACGCTACTATGCTGTATGGACACATAGAAAAGTTCTGGCACAGAGTAGACCACATGGAGAGATTACGGCAACTGCAGGACGAAACCGGCGGGTTCAATACTTTCATTCCGCTAAAATTCAGGAACCGAGACAATGCAATGAGCAATGTGCCCGAAAGCAGTGTGGTAGAAGATATGAGAATGTACGCGATTGCAAGATTGTATTTAGACAATTTTGCTCATCTCAAAGCTTACTGGCCGATGCTGGGGCGGCAAAATGCACAACTTTCTTTGGCTTTTGGTGTGAATGATATTGACGGAACTATAGATGATACCACTAAAATTTATTCAATGGCGGGCAGTGAGGAACAAAAGCCCACCATGAGCACTAAAGAGCTGGTTACGTTAATTAAACAGGTGAAAAGAGAACCGGTAGAAAGAGATACTTTGTATAATGAAATAAAGAATTACAATCTTGTAAATATGCAGGAAACAGAATTTAATCCTGTATTAAATTAGATTATCAACCACCAGACCTTTAGCCAGGGATTAAACAACAGCAAGCTTTAAGAAATGGCTTTTGTGTTGTGTCCAAACAGGCGATGGGTTTTTTTATCTAAAAATTAAAATGGTGGGAGAAAGCGAGGAAAACGGCTAAAGCCGTTGATTAAAAAATTTTTGATTTTATAACCCCAGGTTTAAACATGGGGTTATGGAAAAAACTAACTAAATTACTCTTTTTAACGATTTACGCTTAACTAAATTTCATTCGCCTGAAGGTAGCGACAATATTACCTCGTAATACCTATTCCTCATTTACACTAAATACTAAAGGCTGTATTAATAATTTCTGCCTGCTCCTGCGCGTGCACTTTGGAATATCCTGTAGCGGTTGAGGCACTTGGCTGCCTGCTGATAACGCCATAATTAATGCCTTTTAATGTCATTTGCAAAAAGGCGGCGGCACCCATGTTCATGGGTTCTTCCTGCACCCAGAACCAGGTCGCTTTGCTGTATTTTTTATATAATTCTTCTAATTGCTTCATTGGCAAAGGATAAATTTGCTCTAACCTGACAACAGCTACGTCGTTGCGGTTTTCTTTTTGCTGTCTTTCCGCGAGATCAAAATAAATCTTTCCACTGCAAAAAAGTACTTTTTTCACTTCTTCGGACTTCTGAACAAAAGTATCATCTATCACTTCTTTAAAACCACCCGTAAGAAACTCACCCATCTTACTGTAGCTGCCGGGATGTCGCAAATTTGCTTTGGGAGTAAATACCATCAAAGGTTTGCGAAACTGCCAGGTCATCTGCCTGCGAAGTGCATGAAAAAAGTTGGCTGCGGTAGTGATGTCTGCAATAATCCAATTCAATTCTGCTGACATTTGCAGAAAACGCTCCATACGGGCACTGCTGTGCTCCGGGCCCTGACCTTCGTAACCATGCGGCAGCAGCATAACAAGACCGCTCATTTGCTGCCACTTTGTTTCGCCGCTGCTGATAAACTGGTCAACCATAGGTTGTGCAGTATTGAAAAAATCTCCAAACTGCGCTTCCCACAAAACCAACGTATTCGGGTTGGCGATAGAATATCCATATTCGAAACCTAAAACGCCAAATTCACTTAAAAAAGAATTATAAATCCGAAACTTACCCTCACCGCAGGGAATGCGGCTCAGGCGATTATAACTTACGGCTGTATTTTCATCTCTTAAAACTGCATGCCGGTGAGAAAATGTACCACGCTGCACATCCTGCCCGCTCATACGAACATCTTTATCATCTATCATCAGTGTGCCGTAAGCCATCAGCTCTCCTGTTGCCCAGTCCACTGCATTTTCCGTTTCAAATAATTTTATTTTATCCTGCAGCAGCTTTTCTACTTTGCGCAGCGGCTGAAACCCTTCCGGCCATTTCATTAAACTTTCAAAAACACTTCTGAATTGTTCTTCGGTTATCGCTGTCACAGGCGATTTATCAAAATCATTTTTTGTTGCTTTACGCAAATCTTTCCACCATAGCTCAGGCTTTTGGTAGTTATAAGGCAGCGGATGCTGCTTCACTTCATCAAGCCGTTCCTGCAGGTCGCTCCAGAATTTTTTCTCCATTTCCTTTGCCAGATCAGCATCAATAGAGCCGTTTTCAATCAGTTTCTGGTTATATACTTCACGTGGATTTGCATGCTTTTCTATCAATGCATACAATTGGGGCTGTGTGTATTTAGGATCATCGCCTTCGTTGTGGCCATGACGACGGTAACAAACCATGTCAACAAAAAAATCAGTATTGAACTTTTGCCGGTAACGTGTTGCAATGTTCACGCACTTTACCACTGCTTCCGGATCATCGCCGTTTACATGCAGCACGGGCGCCTGTATCATCGCGGCAACGGAAGTGCAATAATCGGCGGTACGCGCATCATCAAAATCAGTCGTAAAACCAATCTGGTTATTGATCACAAAATGAATCGTTCCACCTGTATAGTAGCCCTTCAGTCCGCTCATTTGCACAACTTCGTACACTATCCCCTGCCCTGCCGCTGATGCATCGCCATGTATTAATATGGGTAAAATTTTATCATATTCACTTTCGTAAATAACATCAGCCTTGCTTCTAGCAAAACCAATTACAACCGGGTCAACCGCCTCAAGGTGCGAAGGATTGGGACAAAGCTGCAGGTTTACTTTTTTACCGTCGCTCGTTGTATGCTCGCCACGAAAACCCATATGGTATTTTACATCTCCGCTGCCCATAGTAGTATCAGGAATGGCGGAGCCTTCAAATTCAGAAAAAATCTGCTCGTACGTTTTACCAAGAATGTTTGCCAAAACATTTAAACGGCCCCGATGCGCCATTCCTAACACTACTTCCTGCACGCCAAAGTCTGCTGCAGTATTGATAATTGCATCAAGGGCAGGTATGGTAGTTTCTCCGCCTTCGAGCGAAAACCTTTTTTGACCGACATATTTAGTATGAAGAAACTTTTCAAAAATAACTCCCTGGTTCAGCTTTTCGAGAATGTTTTTTTTCGTATCGAGGCTAAGAGGCTTCTGAAACTCATTCTCCACTTCATTCGAGAGCCACTCTATTTTTTCCTGGTCATTCAGTCCGGAATATTCGACACCGACGGAAGTTGTATAACTATTTTGTAAACGCTCAATAATATCTTTTAAAGGAGCATTTGGCATGCCGGCGAACTTACCTGCCGTAAAAGTGGTATTGAGATCAGCATCACTTAGTCCGAAATTAGACAGTTGCAGGTTTGCCCTTCTGTCCTTTCTTTCGCGAATCGGATTTGTCTTAGCAACTAAATGACCTTTTTTGCGGTAGGCGCGTATTAATTGAAAAACGCTGAATTCCTTTTGCAGCGTTTGTGTGTCAACCTGCTTTCCATTAACTGCCTGTCCGTTTGCCGGAACCGGCGCAACCTTGCTGACCGCAAAATCAAATCCTTCAAAAAACTTCCTCATTTCCAGGTCAACGCTTTCAGGATTGGCGAGAAAATCGTGGTAAATGTTATCAATATACGCAGGATGCGAATTGGTGATGTATGAAAAGTCTTTCATTTTAAATAAGTATTTTGCTATGAAGCAGGCGTTTGTTATAATCAACACAAATATCGGTATTGATAACAAACTGATATGGAATATTTGCGTTAAAATAAGAAGTTTTAAGAGAAGTTGCTTTGGCAGCGGGGCATCGAAATTGAATTTAGCTGTCTTGCTTGTAATCTTGTGCCTGCAGATATTTTGTTTGTAAATAATCCTGATAATCCTTTAATTCCGGTTTAGACAATAGACTGGAATAAGGAAAGATTGACCACACTGAAAAATCTTTTTCCCGACTTGTTTACCAACGAAGGCAAATTGAATATTGAAGAACTTAAAAAAGTTATTGACCCGCAAAGCGTAACTGAAACGGAAAGATTTGAATTTCGTTGGTTCGGCAAAAGCGAGGCAAAGCTTAATGCGTACACTCCCAGCAACGCAACTTTAATTTTTGACGGGCAACGAAGTGTAAACCTACAGAAAGTGAAAACATGATTATTGAAGAAGAAAATTTGGAAGTATTGAAATTGTTGAGCAACAGTTACCGAGAGCAAGTGAATATTTTGCTGCAATATGTCCTTGTTTTAAAACAAGTTTCGCTTGAGGAATTATTTGTTCTGTAAAGTTGGGAAAGAATTATTTCTAACTCATTATTGCCAATGTTTTATATGCGATTTTATGCAATTTATTAGTTTTTCCTTTCTTTTATGCCTGACGTGTTATTACAATCAATACCAATTCGTTTGGTACGAAACTAAGGCCGCTTAAGCAAAACAAGGGCGAACCAAGAAATTTTTACAACCTTTGCATTATTTAGATATGTGCTTTATCCCTTAGCTTTATGGCGATATTTACAGTTCTTAGTGCCCGGCTTCTAAGATAACAATCTGCTATAAAAAGTTTGATTAATTTATCTTCTCATCGAATTACTAATCATTTAATCCCTTTCCATTGAGAATTTGCTGCATACATCTTTCAACCCTCGTCTCCCGGGTTTTAGATTGTTTAGGTGCAGAAAAATAAAGAATGTATGCTCTTTGCCGTCCAGGCGACAATGCATCAAAAGCAGTTTTCAAGGCCGGGATTTCATCTGATTTATTTTGAAATTCTTCAGGAACAGGTTCTGAGTTCTTTTTAAAATTCACTTTCAAACCGGCTTTTTCCACTTCAATGGCTTCATAAATATAGGCTTTCAGGATGGTTTCCATTTCAACTATTTGCCAAACACCCGCGAACCGGATCTGGCGCCCCGCCTGCACATTCTTCGTTTGTTGAATTAGAATACCGCTGGCATCATTTAACAAGGAGCCTTTTAAAAACAAAAGCGCACAATATTCTTTAAATACATGTATTAAAACTACGTTACTTTTCTGAAAGGTGTAACAAGGAACACCCCACTTCAATTCTTCGGTCAGCCCACAGTCAAGAATGATCATTCTCAATTTCCTGATTTCTTCCTGCCACTTTTGGGCTTTGCTAAAATAAAAATCAACATTAGGATTCATGCTATTTATTTATTAATACCCTGAAATTAAGTAAGGTGCCACCTTGATGATAGTTTGGATGTGTCTGAAAACCAAAACTTTCTGCCTTTTTCGTGCTTCTTCAATATTACAAAAACTTATTTGTCTGTCATTGGTAAATTCTTCTTTTATGGTTTTATGTATTCGTTCTGCCACCGCAATCTCTAAAGGGTCTCCTGTTCGGTCATACAGAGTTGTACATTATATATCAAAATACTAATACACTGGCCGGGCAAACAAAAAACCCGGAACATTTAATAAGAAAATATCAAACCATTGTTACTGTAGCATATAAAAGAAAACAGTGTCAAAAAAAGAATTTTTATTGATACTGTAAATTGTGTTTCTGACACAACAAAGTCCACGACCTGAAGGTTAATGTCATTTAGTTAAGAAACGGCTGAAGCCGTGAATCATAAAAATACCTCTTCATAGCCCTTTCAAACAAAAATCGTTTCAACGATTTGAATGCTTAACTAAATGACATTTAACTTGAAGGTCTTGGTAACTTTAGCCAATCAAATAGTTTATAAAACCATTTTTTTTAACTGATGTACCCTATTCTTATTACCAACGAAGAGTCAATCAAAGACTTTGCCATTGGCGAAAAAGCAAAAAACCTTTTCCGCCTTATAGAGATTGGAATAAAAGTGCCTCCGTTTATTGTTCTTCCGCAGGAAGTTTTAACGGCATTGTTACCGCAAGAAATCCTGCAGTTAAGTTATAAAGAAATAACAAGCTTTATTCAGCAAATTAATATTCCTCAAGATACAGTTGAAGGCATTGTTTCAAAGCTTCCTGCTGCAAATTACTTTGCGGTCCGCTCCTCCGCCGCGAATGAAGATAATGCTGATTTTTCATTTGCTGGACAGTTTGAAAGTTACCTTTTTGTAACAAAAGAAAATCTTGCGGGAGTATTTTAATAACGAAGAAGCGTTGCAAAGAAATAAGATTTTCATTGCAAATAAGTGCTGGCACAGAACAGGCGACAGCGGGTTTCTCAACGAAAGGGGTACGCTGTTTTTAACGGAAGATGCAGCACTTTAATTCAAAAAGATGATCAGACATTTTACCCTTTTATTTACGAAAATTATTTTCAAACGATTGATGGAGTAGAATTAGGAACAATTTTTTTGCTGAAAGAGAAAATTACGGCAGTTATTGAACTGAAAGACGAATCGAAAAAAGCTTCGGTAAAAAGGAATATTGAAAACACAATTCCTCTGTTTGAGAAAATTATTTTTCTTAAAAAAATTCCCCGTGACGCGCGGCACAACTCTAAAATAGATTATAAAAAATTGAGATTGTTATTAATCCGTATAAAAAATTCTTCTGCATAAATAACAAATTTCATCTGAGAGCTTATCAGTTATCCTTAGTATTTTACCTTTAAGCACATCTAATAAGTATCTCTTCTTTTTCTTACTATACATTCGTTTCAATCAGAAATAAATATTGAAACCGTATTACTAACAGATGAACCCACCGTTGCAGTTAACTCAGTTTTCCTTTTACACCGGCTGGTCTTACAATTGCAAGGCATTTGCCGCGCAATAAATGACATGGAGGTTTCTGAACACTATTCCGTTTATGTAAATAACGGAGGCTTTTTTCAATAATCCTTTTGCTATGGCTAAACCAATGCCTGCAGCAAAACCAGTTACCAATGCTGTTTTATCTTTTAATTATAAATCCATTTTTTTAATAGTTATTTTGAAAGGATGTAAGTTGCAGGCGGCGCATCATTTATCCTATTAATAATGATACAACTGACAGCCTTGACGATGCAATATTGCCTGCAGAAAAGTTAAATGCATTTGTATTTTTTTGATTTTTCCGCGGTACTTTTATTTTTGGCGATATGTTAATATAAAATATAACGAAATTATTTTATTAAATAAGAAGTTGAATAGTATGGCGCAAAAATTGCGGAATTATGTTCCATTGTTATATTCAATAAAAGCTTTTTTCATATAAAATCCAATAAGTGACTCAACAGTTTCCTAAAGTAACAGACCAAAAACAGCTTGAGTTTCATAAAAAATCTAAAGCTAACAGCAGTAAAAGACTTTACCTTTTAGCCTTTGAAAATTCTTTGCTGGCAAACCTCATCTCCACCGTCAGCAGTGGAAAAATAATATCAGTTAATCCTGCGGCCTGCAAACTTCTTGATTATTCTAAAAAGGAATTATTAAATAAAAACAGGGCAGATATTTTTGATATAAATGAAAGCAGCTATAAAAAATTATTTAATCAAAGAGAAACTAAAGGTGTGTTTTTGGTAACTGTTATACCAAAAAATGGTAATCCGCTTCTTTGTGAGATAACTTCTGCGATTTTTACAGATGAGGATGGTATTGAAAAAACAATCACCACCATTGCCGATATGAGCGCAAGCATACTGAAGCAAAAAAATATCGACTCTTTAAACAAGAAAAAGGTCTCTGATAATATTATTCTTGCCAGGTCAAAACAAAAAAATATTGATACAGAAAATGAAAAAATAGTGGCGGATAATATTGTTCTTGCTAAATCAAATCAAATAGAAATTGATATTATAAAAGAAAAAATAGTGGCGGATAATATTATTCTTGCCATAGCAAAGCAAATAGAGATTGATGTTAAAAATAAAAAAATAGTAGCAGAAAACATTGTTCGTGCTATATCAAAACAAATAGATATTGATGTTAAAAATAAAAAAATAGTGGCCCATAATATTGCCCTTGCTATAGCCAGGCAAAAAAATATTGACACTAAAAAAGAAAAAATAGTGGCGGATAATATTGTTCGTGCTGTATCGAAGCAGATAAAAATTGATATTAAAAATAAAAGAATAGTCGCACAAAATATCGCTCTTGCTAAATTAAAACAGAAAAATATTGATACTAAAAAAGAAAAAATAGTAGCCGATAATATTATATTGGCGCAAACAGAGTCAGATGCCAGGCTGGTAAAAAATAACGAATTTATAAAATATATAGCCAAAACATCATACGATGTAATGTGGGACTGGGATATAGCAACCGGGCTGATTTACGTAAGTGATAGTATTGAAGAAGTATTTGGCTATAAAGTCCAAAACAATACCTTGAATTTTACTGATGTTACCAGGTGCCTTCTCCCTGCAGAAAAAGATAGTGCTGAAAAAAAATTATATCAGATGCTTTCATTGGATCATAAAAGCTGGAATGATGCTTTTACGGTCAGGCGTTTTGATGGTTCGGTGGCCTCCACCACCAGCAGGGCAAGCATTGTAAGAGATAAGAAAGGGAAAGCCGTTCGTTTGATTGGCGCTACACAAGACGCAGGCAAGCTGCAGCAACTGGAAAACAAACTGGATGAGCAAATCTCTATACAGGAGGAGCACAGCGAAACATTTTTCCTGGCTGCCAAGCTTTCTTCTGATGTAATATGGGACTGGAATTTATTGACAGATGCACTGTTTATAGGAGAAGGCTATGAAGAATTGGTCGGTGATAGCTTAAAAAACAATAATGGTAATATACCCCTAAGCGGTTGGGGCAATTATCAGCACCCGGATGATAAGGAAGCTGTTGAAAAAGGATTACATGAAGCCATTGCATCACCCGCTGCGCACTGGGAGCATGCCTACCGGTTGATAAAAGACAATGGTGCCATTGTCAAAGTATTTAACAGGGCCAGTATCTTCAGGGATGCGCAGGGAAAAGCCTGCCGTATGATAGGGGCATTGCAGAATATAACAGAAAGAAAAAAAACAGAGCGGGAAAAAGAACTGATAATAAAAGAACTGATGAAAAGCAATGCTGACCTGAAACAGTTTTCTTATATCACTTCACACAATCTCAGAGCCCCTTTGTCAAATATAGAGTCCATTTTAAGTATTATAGACTATTCTACTTTAGATACCGCAAATGCAGAAATGCTGAAACTGCTCAATGCATCAGGAAAACAATTATCTAAAACCATTGACGATCTCACTAAAATCCTGGTCATTAAAAAAAATGTAAATGCAGAAATTCGCGCTATCAGCTTAACAGATGCATTTATCCAGCTGAACCATATATTTTCTTCTGCTTTAGAAGAAGCCGGTGCAAAAGTGTGTACAGATTTTACAGATCCTGATATTGATTTTAATGAAACTTATCTCGAAAGTATTTTAATCAACCTCTTTTCTAACGCTATTAAATATCGCTCTCCCCACCGAAGCCTGGTTATCCACGCATCAAGTGAAAATGATAACAACGGAAATACTATTTTCAGGTTTTCTGATAATGGTTCAGGTATAGACATAGAAAAGCATAAAGACAGGGTTTTTGGTTTGTACCAGCGCTTTCACGATTCTGTAGAGGGACATGGTTTGGGTTTGTATATCATCAAATCTCAGATAGAGGTGCTTAACAGTACAATAGATATTGAAAGCACGCTGGATAAAGGAACAACTTTCATTATAACTTTTAAGAAGCAATCTGTTTAGAAAGATAAAACGTTAGCACTCTTGTTTATTTAACTCCTAACAGGAGTTATTTTTTTAAACACACAGATGCATGGGCAGATGAGAAAACATAGATAAAAACTATTGCGGCCTTTTTATTACAGTTTGTACCTATGTGTTTAAATTTTTTTACTGCGTTATTTTATAACTCGATTATAGCTTATTTCTCCATCCCAAAACTTTACGATGAAACTATTTTTATTTTGTTTAACCACTTTACTAAGCATGACATTAATGGCACAGAAGCCGGGAGCTTTAACAGGATCGTATCCGGCAACAAGAATGACAGATCAGAAGGATACCTTTTTCGGAACAAGTGTTGCTGACCCTTATCGCTGGCTGGAAAATGATATGGCCGAAGACACCAGAGACTGGGTGCAAAGGCAAAACCAGGTCAGCAATGCTTACCTGTCAAAAATCCCTTATAGAGATGCAATAAAGAAAAGGCTGACGGAATTATGGAACTATGAAAAGTTCTCTGCTCCTTTCAGGGAAGGCCAATACACTTATTTTTACAAAAACAACGGATTGCAAAATCAATCTGTTTTATACAGGCAGAAAAATGGCGGGCAGCCTGAAGTTTTTCTCGACCCTAATACATTTTCTGCTGATGGCACTACTTCACTCGCCGGTATTGATTTTACCAAAGACGGCTCGCTTGCAGCTTACCAACTCTCTGAAGGCGGATCAGACTGGCGCAAAGTAATTATCATTAACACAAATACTAAAGAACCCCTCGATGATACATTATCAGACGTCAAATTCAGCGGTGTTTCGTGGCGTAACAAAGAAGGTTTTTATTACAGCAGCTACGATAAGCCAAAAGAAGGAAGCCAGCTCTCAGGGAAAACACAAATTCATAAATTATACTTCCACATGTTAGGAACACCTCAACATGACGATAAACTTATTTTCGGCGGAGAAGCAACACCGCGACGATACATCGGGGGATATGTAACCGAAAACCAGCAATATCTTGTTATCTCCGCAGCAAATGCTACTTATGGAAATGAACTATACATACAGGACCTGACAAAGCTAAATGCTGCAATCGTGCCCATAGCTACAGGTTTTGAAAACGAGCAGGAAGTTGTAGATGCAGACAATGGCAAACTATACATCAGTACAAATCTCAATGCACCTAACCGAAAGCTGGTTGTTACAGATGCCTCCGCTCCCACTGCCGCTTATTGGAAAGAATTGATTCCTGAAACGAAGTTTCCGCTAAGTGTATCAACAGCCGGAGGAAGATTTTTTGCTCAATACACAAAAGACGCCGTATCAGAGATTGAAGAATATACACCTGACGGTAAAAAGGTAAAAACGATTGCTTTACCTGGTTTAGGAACTGCAAGCGGATTTAGCGGTAAAAAAGAAGAAAAAGATGTATATTACTCTTATACCTCTTATGTGTATCCTTCTGCCATTTTTAAGTATGAGATCAATACCGGTAAATCTTCTTTATATAAACAATCAGCGGTAAAATTCAGTCCGGCTGATTTCGAAAGCAAGCAGGTATTTTATACATCCAAAGACGGCACTAAAATCCCGATGATAATTACTTACAAAAAAGGAATGCAATTTAATGGCAAAAACCCTTTAATGCTATATGCCTATGGCGGATTTAATATTAGTCTTACTCCTGGCTTTAGCGTAAGCAATATTGTCTTTTTAGAAAATGGCGGTATTTATGCTGTGGCAAATTTGCGGGGTGGCGGAGAGTATGGCGATGCGTGGCACAATGCAGGAACAAAGCTGCACAAACAAAATGTTTTTGATGATTTTATTGCTGCTGCAGAATATTTGATTAAAGAAAAATATACCTCAAAAGATTATCTCGCTATTTCAGGCGGGTCAAACGGAGGATTGTTAGTAGGTGCATGCATGGCGCAACGCCCTGACCTTTACCGGGTTTGTTTTCCGGCGGTAGGTGTTATGGATATGCTGCGTTATCACAAGTTCACTGCCGGTGCAGGTTGGGCTTATGACTACGGAACAGCTGACGACAATAAAGAAATGTTTAATTATTTATACAAATATTCTCCTGTTCATAATCTTAAAAAGGGAACCTGTTATCCTGCTGCCTTAGTTACCACTGCAGATCACGATGATCGCGTGGTGCCTGCCCACTCTTTTAAATTTGCAGCCTCTTTACAGGCCGCACAAAGTTGTGATAATCCTGTTTTAATAAGTATTGAGACAAAGGCAGGCCATGGCGCCGGAAAGCCAACATCAAAGATCATCGAAGAGCAGGCAGATAAGTGGGCTTTTCTGTTATATAATATGGGGGTTGGATATAAGCAATAAAAAGAGGCAGGATTAATAAAACAAGTTGTGTTTTAAACCCCTCGCCTAAAGGAAGATAAAATACGAGTCCAATAATTGGAAAGCAAAAATCGTTTTAACGATTTGAAATGCTTATCTAATCACATTGCCCTTTTAGGATAGTGGCAGCTACTTCAAGCCTGCATATAATCTTTAGTCTTTTCATATAATCTTGTCCGGAAACTATATTAAGTTGTTCTTTTATCTTAGACAAAAGAACAACTTAATATAGTTTTACACTTCATTCACCTGATTATGATAAATATTTATAAAAACACTTTTTTCATTTAAAATCCTGCTCTCACGCCCAACTGAAACTGGTAAGGATTACCGGATAATGAAGAGACGCCTGCATTGGTATTTACACTATATTTATAAGTATTCGTTGCAGCGTCAAAACCTTTAATGGTATAGAGAGAAGTATTGCCTAAGTTGTGATTTACACCCCATTTTTTATTAAATGCATTTGCAGTATTGAAAATCTCAACAGAAGGCTCAATGTATGTTTTCTTATATAGTTTTATTCTCTTAGAAAGGCGCAAATCAAGTGTGCCATAGAATGGATTTATCCCGCCATTTCTTTCTGCGACCTTACCCAAACTTTTACGGATATAACTTTTGGCGCTTTCTTCCACATTTGGATTATTAAGAACAGCAGTGATACCATCTCTCAGGTATTGAGGCGTTTTGGCATCATTGGGATCATAGACATAAGCAAGATCGTTGGTAGATACAAAATCTCCGTTTACATTGCCATTTACAATCATTGTATAGCGCGTACCTTTGATACCCGAAAAGCGGAAGCCTGCACTGATGCCCCAAAAAGTTGGCGCCGTACCATATACAACTATTTTATTCCTGAACTGGTTATCAGAATAGTTTATCCTGCTAAGATCCCTTGGGTCATCCTTTACAGGTAAGACAAGTGTAGCGGTATTAGCTACGTTTCCATTATAAGAAGTATTATCTTTTGAATCGTTCCAGGTATATGAAAAAGCAATCTGCCCGTCTTTGTAATACCTGTAATCCCCATCTATCACAACAGCCATCTGGTTTACTTTTCCATCACTTATCAGTTCCAGCACGCGGCCAACATCCGTAGTTTTACGGCCCTGTGTCCAGTCAGCAGATCCGTTTGTTGCATTAATAGTGGATGCAGGAACAAATACACCCCTGTTATCTTCTGCTGCAATGGTAAAGTAGGGTTTGTCAACAATATTTCTGTCAACGTACATGTAATTGTTGCGACCCATGGACAAATAACCATTGACACTTACCCGGAAACGATCGGTAAAAAAGTGTGAATAGGAAGCATTCAATTTATAAACAGTTGGCACTTTGGCATCTTTACCATTCATATTAATAGTGACCAGCTTAGGAATAGCAGGATTTACAAACAGATTAACACCCGGTGCCGCAGCAGGATCTTGCCTGTAAGCAGGAAAATCAGGCGTGGGCACATTGTTTCCCGAAATATCTACACTTACTATATGAGTGCCGTCAAACAACATATTGTTGATCATAGAATAGGGATTTAATGCAGAGCCGAGAATACCTCCGCCAAAGCGAACGATATCCCTGCCATTCCTGTTTACATCCCAGGTGAATTGGATGCGCGGCTGTACTTTTAAAGTAGCCAGCTTGTTATCTGTTTTCAACCCTAAATTGTCGTAAACAGCCTGGTTAAAATTAGCTCTTGTGAGATAGTCTGCATAATCCACGCGAACACCAGCCGTCATATCTAACCCTGGAAAAAGAGAGGTCTGCATTTGGGCGTACCCATTCGGTGCAAGAATATTCATTCCCACATGGCGATCATCGTTTAAATAAATATCCCTGGCATAACGGTATGGAGTAAGATTATCAAAATTAGACAAACCGGTAAAATAAAAACGCCCATTGATTTCGCTGCCGTAAATTGAATACATGTTGGTATAGGTAAGACCGCCGCCAAATGTAAAATGCAGCTTATTAAGATTATAATACAGGTTATCTGTAATCTGCCAAACATTGTTTCTGAAAAAATCGCCGCCATAGCGTTGCCCGCCTAATTGTATCCCTGTATACAATTTGCTGCTGTCTGATGCAACTGATTCTATATTCTGCACGATTGCCCGGGGAATGTTATCTGCCGGAAGCTGAGGATTGGCTAACAATTTATTCCATTCAAAGTAATGCTGCACTTTCAACTCGTTCGTTGCTTTGCCAAGCACTGTTCTCAGTGAAGCCATAATACTGTTATTGAACGATTTACGGCTGCTGTACACTTCATACAGGTTGATAGCTGTGTTATCATCATCAGACTCATGATCCATATCATAGATAAAGTTGTCGCGTATCGTGAGCAGGTTCTTTTTATTAAGCTGCCAGTCTATTCGTGCAAACAGTGCATCCGTTCTTTTAGGTTTGGCAAACTGGCCGAACTGCGGAGAATTAGCAACTCCATATTTACTTCTGGCAATACCTAAATACTGGTCAAGTGTTGTTTGTGTTACATTATTGATTTTTTCATCCGCAGCCGAATGAATGTCTGCAATATATAAAGGACGCGAATCAGCCTGGTGATCCCATGCTACGAAGAAATGCGCCTTATCTTTTACAATAGGCCCGCCTAAAGAAAAACCATATTGATAAGTAGAGAATTGCTTGTCACGCCTGTTGCCATTGATAGCATAAGGACTGGTTAACCAATTGGTGCGTGCAAATGTAAAAGCGCTGCCTGAAAGTGTATTGGTACCTGATTTTGTAACAGTGCTCACTGTACCGCCACCCGCTGCACCATACGTTACATCGTACTGGTTGGTAATAATCTGAAACTCCCTTATCGCTTCCATTGAAATGGAATAAGCGCCGCTCGGTTGCCCGCCCGCGATAGTACCCCTGGCAGCCATACCATCAATTGTATAGTTGGTAGCAGATGCAAGCTGACCCGATAAACTGCCGCCTCTGCTTAATGGAGAAAGATCAATCAGGCTGGTAAAATTTCGTCCATTGACAGGCAGCTTTGCTATAGATTTTGCACTTACCAGAGTAGATGCCCCAATTTCTTTTATCCTGTTTTTCAAAGAACTGCTTACCACGGTTACTGACTGTAATTGGGCAGAAGCATCTTTCAAAGCGAAATTAACAACCACCTGGTCACCCTGGTTAAGCGCAAAATTTGATTTTACCAGTTCTGCAAAACCAATGCTTGAAGCAGTAACAGTATACGGACTTCCTAACGGCAATTCTTTAAAAAGAAATTCTCCCTTTTCATTTGTCTTAGATGTGTTGCTAAAACCCGTTGATTCGTTTTTTATTATTACCGTGGCATCCGGAACAGCTATGCCTTTCTCATTCAATACATGGCCTGTAAAACCCGCATTGGTAGTTTGTGCATGCAGTTTTACATTGGTGCAAATGCAAAGAAGCAGTAATAGTGAGTTTAGTAACTTTGTAAATGTTTTCATGGGTAATTAATTAATAACAGGGAATGCTGATGGTTGAATCCAGTTTTGTGTATAGAACATTTCTAAAAAATAATACTGCCTTTAATTATAACCGGCCTTGATATAATTTAAAAGAAACAGGCAAATAAGTTTGTCTGTATTCCTGCATAGCAGTATTTGGGCTGCAAATAGCACCGCTGATATTAACTGAATATTACGTGGTATTCTTTAAGGGGAAGATTTACAATTTAATCATCATTTGATAAAGAAAATATAACAGCAAACTTGATTGAATTAAAATTTTTATAAATGGCTATAATATGAAAGCAGCTATAAACAATAAGAGACAGGGATATAAGCCGGGGAAATTATTTTGAATAAGACTATAAATGTTAAGCATGCCTGTTTAAGAATATTAATACTTCAGGCAGTTTTTTAAGATTTTTTTTGGTACAGGCATTTGTTCTTCATTGATCATCGTTGCGACGCATTTCGTTCGTCAGCATCTCATTGTGCATCTTCGGCTTTTATTACAAATTTTATCAAAAATTCTAAACAGCTTCTGATCATAATTTTTAAAGTTTTAATCCATTTTTAATGGATGCCCGGCAACCTTTACGTCACATTCTTCAAAAAGTTTTTAAATTCTTCTTTTATGGGCAAAGAAGTCCGTGAGTCTGTCTTTTTAAAAAATTCCTCCATCTTTTCTGCAGGTTAATAAGTAAGCATTATTTTGTCTTTTTCTGCCAGTTTAATAAATGCGTGAGATGCCTCGCTATCAATCCGCCAGGTTCCTTTGTTGCTTTGGCGTCTTCGCCTGCATAATGATCAGGGAAAGAAGAATACCACCTTTTATCAGCGCTGATTTTTTACATAAAAAGGAATGTTAGCGGTTGCGACGTTATTATTTCCATCGGTTACATAAACAAATAACCGGTAACCACCTTCTTTAGCAGGAGCTTTTAAAGTTGCCTGTCCATGGCTGGCTATGCTTGATATTACATTTTCCACGGCTTTTGGCTTTGCTTCAAAGTCACCGCCTTCTCCTACCTGTGTTGGCTCTGTCAGCACCTCCCAGCGATAAGTAAGTTTATCATTATCAGGGTCTGCCGCTACTGCTGATATACTATAACTGCTGCCAGGCTTTACATAAACATCATCTACTGCCTTTTTCATATCAATTTGTAAAGAGTAAAGATGCGGCGCTTTGTTTTCAGGCCATGCGTCGCTCCACAGATATTGTATGACATCCGCAACTTCGGATTCTTCTCCTTTTTCAGTAAAGAGGCCATACCAGGTTGGCGTTCTTTCCTGTTTTTGTCCCCATAAGAAAACATAAGACCCGAGGCATTTATCTTTATCTTTTTCTATTGAAGCCTCATAACGGCTTTTATATACAGCAGCTTTTTCGCTGCTTGTTTCTTCGATTGGGGATTTCCAGGCGGTTGAAAGCCCTTCCCAATGGCCTGTAGGGCCCCATTCTGTTACCATATAGGCGCCTTCCCATCCTGCTTCTGCAACAGTCTTCGGCAGTGTTGCCAGGCCTGCATACGTATTAATGGATAAAAAATCAATATCCGGACACCTTTCCTTAATATTATCTGCCAGTTCTTTTTTAACTCCTGCTAATACCGTACAGGCAGGATGATTAGGATCTAATTTGTGAATCATTCGGGAAATGTCATTTACTGCATTCCAGACTTTAGGATTTTTATATTGAAGGTTTAACTCATTGCCAATACCCCAGGCCAGCAAAGCCGGATGATTTCGGTATTTTAAAACTTCAGCACGTAATTTTTCCAATTGTTTTCTTACAGCAACTGTATCATCATAATTAAAGCCGTGACGCTCACGGGCAACATCAAGACCCATCAGAACTGTCAGCCCATATTTTTGTGCAGTATCTAACACCTCTTGTCCGTTATTGCTGCCCCAGGTACGTATGGAGTTACCACCATAAGCTGCTATCCGGTCAGGGTAAATGCTGCCTCCGGCGCCTTTTACAAAATACGGCACACCTCCTCTTAACAATTGAAAATGATTGCCTGCTTTTATGATTTCTGCCTTAACAGGTCTTGCATTTGAAGTGACGGACAAATTTGAAGATTGCGCTATACAGGCAACAACAAAAAGTGGCGATACCGCTAATGTGAATAATTCCTTTATTATCATGCAGCAATTTACTTTTAAAATTGATTGCTATGAAAGGAAAATATTCAGTTGACTGGTTTAAGTATTTTAAATAAAAGTCCTTTTTTAAAAACACTTATTTTACTGCAATTTCAATATTCTTTCAAATAAAGGCCATTTCCATTTTTGAGGTTAGTACTGCAGTTAATGAACATACGCTATCTGCCTTTTGAAAGATTCCATACCTGGGTTATCATAATGCTCCCGAAAAACTGTATCGTGAAAGCCATTAGTAAGCGTCATTGGTTTTAAAGAAATAAAATGCTTTGATGAAAAAATAGTAAGTACTATGCTTTTAGTAAGTTATGCAGCAGTTTCAGCAAATAATCAAATTGACAAAAGATGAATTATGCACATTCAGGAGGATCCTTTCTGATGTATAATTCCTTTTTTAATTTACTATTAATAAAAGTCTTCAATCTTTTTTATGATTATCTTTTTTCCACCATTTTAAGGGAAATTGAATATCCTTAACCGAACCTACTACCATGTCCGGCTTAAAAGCATAGTTGTTTAATTCCTCCTTTTTGGTAACCCCCGATAAAACCAATATTGTTTTATAGCCCATCTGTACGCCGCCTTGTATATCTGTATCCATTGTATCGCCTATGACGGTTGTATCTGCTGTTTCCAAATTCATAGCTTTGCGGGCAGAGCGCATCATTACAGGGCTTGGCTTACCTATGGTAAATGCCTTTCTGCCGGTCGCTTCTTCTATCATAGCTGTTGTTGCAGCAATGCCCAGATTGTTCCATCCTGGTTTTCTGGGAGAAGGATCTCTGTTGGTAGTAATAAACTTTGCCCCTCCAAGAATCATATCTACTGCTTTTTGTACCATTTCCAGTGTAAAATTTCTTCCCTCACCTAAGACAATAAAATCAGGCTCCGTTTCAACAAGCGTCAGACCATTTTCATGTAAGCTGGTCAGTAAGCCTCCTTCTCCTAAAACATACGCCGTCTTATTCGGTGCCTGGTCTGCGAGGAATTTTCCTGTAGCCATGGCACTTGTATACACATGATTCTCTGTTACTTCAATTCCCAGTTTTTTTAATTTTCTTACCACTTCAAGCCTCGTGCGCTGACTATTATTGGTCATAAACATAAAGGGGATGTCATTTTTTATCAGGTGGAAAATAAATTCATCTGCGCCCTGGATCATTTCATCACCCCCATATATAACTCCGTCCATATCAATTAACAGACCTTGTTTCATAATAAATAATAATTTAGTATAGGAATGTTGTTTTTTAAATACCAGTTAAGTAAAGGAAATATTGTTTATTTTTTCTGCTTTATACAGATCAAATTTATATCAGATCAAAATTACAGAATGATAAGATTTATTTACTATTTTATTAATACGGCCAATTGAGCTTTGTCGTACCTGTCTAAACAGAAGCAGTTAAACTATCAGCGAGAACCATATTTATGCAGAGGCGGATATGGGAAATATGGCTTCGTTTGTAGTTATTCCCGAAGGAGGAATTGTACACTGCTTTAAAAATAAAACAAATAAAACCGCACACCTGCTTGCACGGTTGTTCCTTCCGGCCTTGAGGAAATGTTTATCGAAATAGGTAAGCCGGTTGCTGATGCGGAATTCCTGCCTCTCCCGTCTCTGGATTGGGAAGCGCAGAAAAAAAGCAGGCAATAGCTGAAAAATACGGACAGAAAGTATATCCGCCCGATTATTTGGAAAAAGCTTAAGCTTTAATAAATGCTATTGACTGCAGCAGCTTACCCGCCGCATGATAATTAAAACATCATTCCTGAAAAAGAAATAAAATAAAAGTATTAATGATAGGCGCTGCCTGCCAGTTTGCCGGCCTCGCAGTACCGGAACTGAAAAAGAAAGGCGTGAGAGTTTACGCTTTTCTATGGTTTGATCCAGGACAATTGCAGTCATATAAGTTTAGGCTTTCGGTATATCAGCAATTTACTTTTTTGCCTTATATACCTTACTTTTCTATCTCCCTGTTTTGTTATAAGCCTACCTTCAGGTTTTTATATGTTGCTGCTATGAAACAATTACTAACATACGTATCTTTTGCGATCATTACATTTTCTGCTTTTTCTCAGGACAAAGACAAACTTGTATTTACCATAAAACTAAATAATACTGTACAGCAAATAAGAAACTTCGGAGCTTCAGGCTGCTGGTTCTCAGAAGAGATTGGAAAAAAATGGCCGGAAGCTAAAAAGCAACGGATGGCCGAATTGTTATTTAGCCGCAGCTTTGATAGCAACGGTCAGCCGAAAGGTATCGGCCTTTCAGCTTTTCGTTACAATATTGGCGCTGGCACGGCAGAGCAGGGTGATACCGGTGGCATAAGAGAGCCGCGGCATCGGGTGGAATGTTTCCTTTCGCCAAACGGTCATTACGACTGGAACAAGCAGCAGGGATACACCTGGATGCTGCAGCAGGCAAGAAAGTATGGCGTGGAAAACCTGATTGCATTTGTAAACAGTCCGCCTGTGCAATTCACAAAAAATGGCCTCGGCTACAAGCTCGAGAAAGACGGTTCAACCAATCTAAGGCCAGACAAATACATTGATTACGGAAATTTTTTAGCAGAGGTAATTAAGCATTTCGACCAAAGCGGCCTTCATTTTAATTATATAAGTCCGGTAAATGAACCGCAGTGGGACTGGACGGGAACAAAAAGTTTTGCAAAGCAGGAAGGAAGCCCCTGGACAAATGAAGAAATATATGAAGCTGTAAAAGCCCTTAACAGCAGCCTGGCGGCGCAAAAGCTATCCACAAAAATATTGATCACCGAAGCTGGAATGTTAAATCATTTGTATGCATCCAACGCAAAGGCATCGAGGCAGATCGCTAATTTCTGGGATAGTAAGAGTCCATTGTATATCGGCGGGCTAAGCAATGCGACAGGGTTTGTAGAAGGCCATGGATACTTTACTGAAAACAGCGATGCATCCCTGATTAATACAAGGCGATCATTAAAAGATACGTTGAAAAAGTATGACGGCCTCGAATACTGGCAATCGGAATACTGCATGCTTGGCGATGGTTTTAAAGAGAACAAAAAAATGGCAAGACGAAGCGCCATTGATTGTGCTCTTTTCCTTGCTAAAGTTATACATCACGACCTTACAATAGGCAATGCGACTGCATGGCATTACTGGAATTCCTTTGAGCCAGGGCCTGCAGACAGCAATACGCTTTATTATCTCATTGCACTAAACCGTAACGGAGCAACCGATACAGCTAAATTATATACCATTACAAAAAATCTTTGGGCATTAGGTCATTATAGCTTATTTGTGCGTCCGGGCATGTACAGGGTAGAGACAGCAAGAAACGATGGCCTGGCAGATACGCTTGTTGCACAGCATGTAATGATATCTGCGTTCAGAAATGCAGCAGGAAAAAGACTGGTGGTAAATGTAATCAATTATACCACGGAAGACAGAAGTGCTGGTATTGTGTTGATAGGTTTGTCAAAAGGTAAAACGATGAAATTGGTATCACGTTTTGTAACCTCTGCAAAAGAAGGAGATGATATAAAGCCTTATCCTGCAAGTGTTAAAAGCAATAGTATTGTTTTGCCTGCAAGATCCATCACCACATTTGTATTTTCATCTTAAGTACGAGATACCCTGCGGGTTCTGTTGATTTACATCTCAGGATATTTTATCACTTTTAGGTTGTCGGGACAGATCTCTAAAAGCTTTGCAATAGTCTTCTGCAAAACAGGGTGAACAAAATCAGGAGCTATTTGGTTTAACGGAGTTAAAACAAAACGCCTGTTGGCAATTTGCGGATGGGGGACAATTAAGTCAGATGTGGAAATGATTTCATTATTATAAAATAAAATATCAATATCAATGATTCGCGGCCCCATTTTTACAATGCGCTCTCTTCCGGACTCCTGTTCGATATGCAGCAATTTCTGTAATAATTCTTCCGGGCCTAACAAAGTTGACAGCAAAAGCGCCTGGTTTAAAAAAGGGCTTTGTGCTGTTAATCCCCAGGCTGCTGTTTCATATATAGCAGACTTTTTTAAAATAGTACCTGCCTGTTTTTCTATTTCAAAATACGCCTGTTGCAGGTTTAGCAAACGGTCGCCTATGTTTCCGCCGGTCAGTAGATATGCGTCGTTCATAAATTCAGATTGCTTTAGCCGTTCAAATATCTTTAATTTTGCGCCCTTAACCACATTTTAGTAATGAGAAGTTTTTTTAAAATATTTTTTGCTTCATTTCTTGCATTGATAGTGTTTATGCTTGTTGGGGTTCTTATTGTGCTTGCAATGATAGCAAGTGCAACGTCAGACAAAAAACCTTTTCTCGGCAGCAAAGGTGTTTTAATGATTGATCTCACCAAAGAATATAAAGAGCAAAAGAATGATAATCCTGTTAATACCTTACGGGGAAATGCCGATGAAAACGTGCCGGGATTGTATGATGTGATAAGAATGATAGCTTACGCAAAAAAAGACAGCTCTGTAAAAGGAATATATATAAAAGGTGATGATAATGCCAACGGATTTGCAGCAAGTGAAGAAATCCGAAATGCATTGATTGATTTTAAACAGAGCAAAAAGTTTATTATTGCCTTTGGCGATGTGATGAGCCAGAAAGCATATTATGTTGCCAGCGCTGCTGACAAAGTCTACTGCAATCCCAAAGGAACACTGGACTGGCGGGGAATGGAAAGTACTTTATTTTTTTTGAAAGGAACACTGGAAAAACTTGAAATTGAGCCCCAGATTTTTTATGCAGGTAAATTCAAAAGTGCTACAGAACCTCTTCGTGCTTACCAGATGACGGAGCCAAACAAACTGCAAACATCGGTTTATCTGAATGATTTGTACAGCCGCATCCTCATGGCTGCAGCAGAAAAAAGCAGGTCTGATACGGCCAGTCTGCGCCAGTTAGCTAACTCAGGCGTTGTACAAACTGCATCAGAGGCTGCGATGTACCACCTGATAGATGGAGTAAGATATGATGATGAAGTAAAAAATGAGATTATAAAAAGCATAAAAATTGACCCGGCAGAAAAGATCAATTTTATAACCCTTGGTAAATATGCTAAAGCAGTAGATTTTACGCCAAACGGTGGAGACCGGATAGCAATCATCTATGCAGAAGGCGAAATAGCGGATGGAAAAGGAGATGACGGTACCACAATCGGTTCTGATTATTATAGAACTCTCATCCGGAAAGTAAGGTTAGATAAGAATATAAAAGCGATCGTGTTCAGGGTAAATTCTCCCGGCGGCAGCGCACTGGCGAGCGAAGAAATCTGGAGAGAAATTTCTCTTGCCAAAAAGGCAAAGCCGGTTGTTGTAAGCTTTGGAGATGTGGCTGCCTCCGGCGGTTATTATATTTCCTGTGATGCCGATAGTATTTTTGCGCAGCCAAATACTATCACCGGTTCTATCGGGGTTTTTGGCATTATTCCTAATATGAAAAAGTTTTTTAATGATAAATTAGGCGTTACGTTCGATGGCGTCAAAACCGGCCCTTTTGCCGATATGCCTTCGGCCAGCCGACCATTAAATGCTGCTGAAAAGCAATTTGTTCAAAATTCGATTGATACTATTTACACTACTTTCAAAAGCCGTGTTGCACAAGGCAGAAAGTTGTCGCTGCAGATAGTAGACAGCATTGCCCAGGGAAGAGTATGGACGGGACAAAGAGCTTTGCAAATAGGATTGGTAGATAAGTTGGGAAACATAAACGACGCAGTCGCTTGTGCGGCAAGAATGAGTAAATCAAAAGAATATACTTTAAGAGAATATCCTGAAAAAAAGACTTTTCTCGAAGATCTGCTTAAAAATTATAAAGACGGGATGAAGACTGAAACCATTAAAGACGAGATTGGCGAAGAACAATATGCTGTTTTAAAACAATTAAAGAATATCAGGAGCATGGTTGGCATTCCGCAAACACGTTTACCTTTTGATTTTAGTATCCGTTAATAGAATTAATGTTCTTTTTTAATTGCCCGTTTTGAATAATTATTAATACTGATTTGCCTTTAAAAAATGAGTGAAAAATATAACCAGTTTACTGCTTTGTGGTCTATTACAAAGGCAAGTTTAAGCGCTATATTAAGAAGTCCTTCCACTGTTTTATTCAGCCTTGCCTTTCCGCTTGTTTTTATATTGGTTTTCGGTTTTATCGGCGGCAGCGGCAAAGTATCTTTCAGCATCGCTGTTGATAAAGCTTCTGATACTTTAAACCCGGTTTATACCGCTTTAAAAAATGTGCCGGGCATCACGATCGTCCAAAAACCGGATGCAGCATTAAAAGAAGATATTGAAAAAGGAAGAATAACTGCTGTTGTTAATATTCAAAAAAACACCGCCCAGGCTCCTCCGTATATCATTGATTTAAAAAGCGCCGAATCTGTAAATCCCCAAAACCTGCAGGTTTTAAAATCAATTATAAGTTCTATAGTAGCCGGTATCAACAGTCGTAAATACCCTCAAACACCTACTTTTGCTGTGATTACAGAAAATGTTCAAAAAATACCTGGCAGAACGTATCGTACCATTGATTTTATTTTGCCCGGTCAGTTAGGATTTTCTTTGCTTAGTTCAGGTGTTTTCGGTGTGGCTTTTTTATTTTATAGTTTGCGGCAGCAGCTTGTTCTTAAAAGATTTTACGCTACACCTATCCAACGTCCGTACATCATTTTAGGCGAAGCGGTAAGCCGTGTTATTTTTCAATTATCTACGGCCGTGGTTATTATTTTAATAGGGCATTTCGTTTTTCATTATACGCTTGTGCATGGAGTAACGACCTTTTTGGAAATAATGGTTTTAAGCTTTATTTCATTAATATTATTTATGGGATTTGGGTTTATCGTAAGCGGCATAGCAAAAACCGAAAGTACTATTCCCCCGCTGGCAAATCTTGTAACGTTACCCCAATTTCTGCTTGCCGGAACTTTTTTTCCCATAGATGTTTTTCCCCGCTGGCTGCAGGGATTTTGCAAAGTGCTTCCGCTTACTCATTTCAATAATGCCATGCGCAAAATCGCTTTTGAAGGCGCTCATTTAGGTGATTGCCTTACAGAAATCGGCATACTTGCCCTGTGGACTATTGTTGTATATGCAGTGGCGATAAAAGTTTTTAAGTGGGAATAATATGAGATTTGTAAAACTTGCATTAATAAGTCTCGTATTCTTTTTTTTGCTGCTGACAGCTATTTCCCTATTGCTGCCATCGGTAACGCATATATCGAGGGCTATAGATATCAATGCACCTGCCGACACTGTTTATAATTACATAAATAATCTTGCAAAATGGAAATGCTGGTATGCAGATTATGACTCTTCCACGGCTTCTGTATCTGCTGCAACGGCAAGCAAAAGCGCTATGCTGATAATAAACAAAACAGCGGTCACTATCAAAAAATCGTCGCCCTTGCAAATAAAAGCTCTATGGCAAACAGGCAAAAGCGATCCCTTGCATGGTGAGTTTAATTTTATTACTAATAACGCCGTTTCACAGGTAACGGTGCAATGGCATTTTACGCAAAAAGTAAAGTGGTATCCATGGCAAAAATTCGCCTCCATTGCATCCGGTAAAATTATCGGGCCTTTTATGGAAAAGAGTTTAGAAAATCTTAAAAGGGAAGCGGAAAAGAAATGATGATGACAAGAATTTCAGAACCTAATGTAAAAATTTGACAATAGCCAAAACTCCACCAAGTATTGATATAAGCTGAAGTAAACCTGTCCAGAATATTGCCTTATAAATATCGCCTTTTGTTTGTTCAACTTTCAACTCAAGCAGGTGAATGCTTTGCCTGACTGTTTGAATATCGTCTTTTGTTGAAAGTGTTTGTTTTTCGTTTTTAAATCCCTGTTCAACAACTTCTTCTACTGCAGCAACAAATGCCGCCGCCTTATCATCAGCCAGGTTTAGTTCTTTTTTAAAGAGGTTATAGAGCTTTAATTGACCGGATTTCATAAAATAAAAATAATGTTTTTATGGTAACGTTTATAAAACATTGTTTAGATGTCATTCCCTTTTCCCATAAATCCCATAAATCCCATAAATCCCATAAATCCCATAAATCCAGGTTCAGACAAATTCCCGTTCAAACATATTTTTTCTTCTTAATGCAACGGTGCATTCTAAACCAATGTCAACCTGCTGAACCAGGAAAATGACAGACCAGTCGCAACTAATAAAAAATTGTTTGAAAGGGAAAGCTGCATCGCAAAAGCAGCTATACGATGAGTTTGCTTCCGCAATGCTCGGCGTTTGTTACCGCTATACTAAAAGCTTGCAGGATGCCGAAGATGTGCTGCAGGACGGTTTTGTAAGAGTCTTTACATTTTTAAATCAATACAATGAACAAGGTGAACTGGCAGCATGGATAAGAAAAATAATGGTAAATACGGCTCTGAATTATTTGAAGAAAAGCAAAAAATACCAGCAGGATTTGTTGTTCGATACTGCAGAATTGCACGTTATTAATAATGATAATCCCGAAGTTCTTTTGAATGCAAAGGAGCTGGCAGAGCTGATAAGGCAATTGCCAACCGGCTACCAGGCAATTTTTAACCTGTATGCTGTCGAAGGATTCTCACATTCTGAGATCGGGCAGATGCTTGGCATAAGCGAAAACACCTCACGTTCGCAATACATGCGGGCAAGACATTTACTAATCAGCTGGATAACCAATAGTTCGGGCACAAAAAACAAGACGTATGCAAGCAGATGAATTTGAAAAAAAGGTGCGAAACAAATTGGAAGAGCTGAATCTTGTTCCGGACACTGAAGTATGGAAACAGGTTTTGATAAGAATTGACAGAGAAAAAAACAAAAGAAGAATTTTATTCTTTTGGATATTTATCGGTTTGGTATTGCTTGCAGGAACATCAGCTTATTTATATATTAACAATGAAAACAATGGCAAAACAGTAACAAGGGAAATAAACAGTCATTCATCAAAAAGAGAGAATTATGAGACAAAACAAGAACCAAAAAGTTTGCGGCAGAATTTGCAAAAAGTACAGAAAATTCATTTAGAAAAAAGCGTGGCGCATTTGAAAAAAGCGGACATAAGACGAGTGTCAGCATCAGAACGAAAAACGAATGATTTATCGAAAAATGAATATGCAAAAATAGTAGGTCAAAGGCCGGTATTGATGAACAAGAAAGAAGACGCACACATTTATCAAAAAGAAGAAAAATACACGCAAAAATCTTTACCGCTTCATAAATTTTATAATCCAAACTTATCAACAGCAAAAACTCATACAGCATCATCCAATACAAGCGGAAATGAAAAACCGGATTTAAAAAAAGACACTGCATCTAATACAACGGCCAAAAAAACTATTGATAAAAAAACAAAAACAGACAGAAAATGGAAAGCCGGTTTTACAGTTTACAGCGGCATCTCTGATAATATCTCCAGTTTATTGTCAACGGATAAAAGTTACTCGCAGGATGCTTATCCCATTACGTCTGGAAATTATGGTAATTATTATCCAAATACATCAAACAGCTTTAAAAGTGCACTTTCAATTGGATTTGGATTTTCAGTAAAAAAACAATTCAATAAAAGAATTAGCTTTTCCGCAGGAATTGATTATCATCTCTATAAAGCGAAGTCAAACGTAGGAAGCAAAGTAAACCAGCAGACAAATTTCTTTGACTCTTCTGTCGAAAAAGACATTTCTGTAAACAATTATTATACTGTCGGAAACTCTGCAAAATACTCTAATAAATATCAATTGGTAGAGTTACCCATAAACATTTCGCTTCAGCTAAATAAAAATCAAAAAAGACCTTTATTACTATTTACAGGCATTTCTCCGGGTTATCTGATAGCTTCGAATGCTTTGTATGCCAATCCCTCAGCAAATGTTTATTATACTGATAAAGAAAAGTTTCATCATTTCCAGCTTTCTTCTCAAAGCGGTTTGATGTTTCCCGTTTCAAATTCAAAAGGATTTTTATTACAGGCAGGGCCGGTAATTCAATACGGATTAACAAATACCGCCAAGGCAGGTACAGGCAGCCCGCAGCACTTATTTTTTACAGGAATAAAAGCAAATATCATTTTTAAATAAACCCGATAAACCATCAAAATTCCTCTATATGAAAAAGTTATTACAAGGTTACAAAATGACTGTTCTTATTTTTTGCTGCACAGCATTTTTTCAAAGCTGTCTCAAAGACACTGCGACCAAAACGTATACTTTGTATAAACCCGTATACCAAACGCTCGACGAAGTAAGAGCTAATATAAAAAGCAAACCTCCTCTTCCCATAAAAACCCCCGGGAAAATGTTTGTTTTGGGCGATTATATTTTCCTTAATGAGACGGACAAAGGCATACATATTATTGACAACAGCAATCCTGCTGCGCCTGTCAATAAATATTTTATTTCGATCCCCGGCAACCTTGATTTAGCTGTAAAAGGAAACACTTTATATGCCGATAACTACACCAAGCTTATAACGCTCGATATCAGCAATCCTGCGGATGTGCAGGTAAAAAAAATTACCGAAAAGGTTTTTTCGCCAAGGCAATATCCGAATGGATTTTTTGGCGATACTACGGGCGAAATAGTTGCATGGACTAAGAAAGACACAACAGTTTTAGATCAGCCTGACCAGAGATGGCAATCTTCAGGAGGCATTTATCTTTCTGCCGTGGACGCATCAAATTTTTCAGCAACCAAAAATTCTGCTCCCGGCGTCAGCGGCTCAATGGCGCGGTTCACCTTGCTCAATGATTATTTGTATACGGTAAGCGAAAGTAATTTAAATGTATTCAATATCACCACACCCGGGAATCCTGTTTTTGCAAATAGCTTAGGTATCGGCTGGGGCATCGAAACTATTTATCCGTTTAAAAACAACCTTTTTATAGGTTCCCAATCCGGCATGTTTATTTTCAATACTGCCAATCCTGCGCTGCCTTCCCAGCTTTCACAATTTGCTCACGTTAAACGTTGCGATCCTGTAATTGCAGATGAAAATTTTGCATACGTTACACTTCGCTCAGGCACTGATTGCGGCAGCAGTATAAACGAGCTTGACATACTGAACATTCAAGATCTTCAAACTCCCTGGCTGATAAAAAGCTACCCGCTTTCCAACCCGCACGGTCTTTCCAAATCCGGCAATACATTATTCATCTGCGATGGCGCTGCGGGTTTAAAAGTGTACGACGCTGCCGATGCTACCAATCTCCGCCTTTTACAATCTGTTAGCGGTATAGAAGCGTATGATATAATCGCTCAAAACAATAATGCAATTGTAGTAGCCAAAGACGGCCTGTATCAATACGATTACACCAACCGCAGTAATGTGACTCTGCAAAGCAGGATTTCTTATTGAAACAGTAAGAGAAGAAAAAAGTATAAAGAATTTGTTTTGGTAACCGGCATTTGTACTTCAGGAAACATTTGTTGCGACGCTCCGTTCATCAGCAGTAATTCTATTCAACTTTTTCCATGTTTTGTTCTTTTCCAACAGATTGCAGAGACTTGTCGCAGATAAATGCTTTTTCTTAATCCCACTTATCCCATAAATCCAATAAATCCAGGTTCAGACAATATTCACGCAGATTATCTTAAAACACAATTTCCTTTAATCCAACAAATCCTTCTAAATCCAGCTTCAGACAAATAATAAAACGATGAAAATGAAAAGTATCTTTATTACGCCATTCTTAATATTATTGACATTTGCTGCAACTGCGCAAAATCCAAAAATAAAATTCGCCTCAATTAACCAGGTTGTTTTATTAAGCGGCGGCAAGGGAGAAGCCTTTGCTGTACAAACCATAAACGGCATAAAAAAAGGCAAATGGTTTGCCGGCCCCGGCGTGGGATTAGATTTTTACAATGAAAGAACCGTTCCTTTATTTTTAGATGTAAGAAGAGATTTGAGTCTTTGTAAAAACACTCTTTTTGCCTACGCAGATGCCGGCGTTAATTTTTCGTGGCTCACTTCTGATCAGAAGCAGCAAAAACAATTTCCCAAAACATCTCCCGGCATATTTTACGATTTAGGTCTCGGATGGAAATTATCAGGCAAAAACAACAGGGGTTTTTTAATGAGTGCAGGTTATAGCTTTAAGCAAGTCAAAGAAAAAGTTTCTTACTGGGAACCTGCTCCATTTCCCCAATCTGATCCTCAAAACTACGAACGCTATAATTATTTGTACCGGCGGGTTATAATAAAAGTGGGTTTTATGCTGTAAATCATCGTTATTAGTGATATTAGTAAAGAAAAAACCGTAGAGCATTCTTATTTTAAACCTTTTTTGTCCTTTTCTCTTAAATATTGTTTTTTATTCATAATATTTCTTTCTGTCAACATGATATCATTAAATTGCGCCCTTAAATTAAAATAATGAATTCAAGGGTTTTACTGCTGCTAATCTCGTTATTAACAACCGGTGTTTTATCAGCCCAACTGCAATCACCCGAACAATTTTTAGGCTATAAAGTAGGTACGCATTACACGCCTCATTACAAGATTGTAAATTATGTAAGATCAGTTGCCCAGGCGAAGCCCGACATGGTTAAGGTAGAAAAATACGGAGAAACCAATGAAGGCAGGGAATTGATTGTGGCGTACGTTGCTTCGCCGCAAAACCTGCAGCGGTTAGAGGAAATACGCCTTAATAATCTTCGCCTTTCCGGTTCAGCCAAAGACAAGGTTGCAGCTTCCACAGCAAATGCACCTGCCATCGTCTGGCTTAGTTATAATGTGCACGGTAACGAAACTTCTTCTTCAGAGGCAGCGATGCTTACTTTATATACTTTGGTAAATCCTGCAGAGGCAAAAAGTGCAGAATGGTTAAAGAATACAGTTGTCATTCTCGATCCCTGTATCAACCCGGATGGAAGAGACAGGTACGTTAACTGGTTTAACTCTGTAGCCGGTAAAAACATGAATCCGGATATACAATCGAGAGAGCACATGGAGCCTTGGCCTGGCGGAAGAAGCAACCATTATAATTTTGACCTTAACCGCGATTGGGCCTGGCAAACGCAGATAGAAACGCAGCAGCGTATGGTCAAATACAATCAGTGGCTGCCGCAGGTGCATGTAGATTTTCATGAGCAGTCTTATAATAATCCTTACTATTTCGCTCCTGCCGCCGAGCCCTATCACGAGGTAATTACACCCTGGCAGAGAGAATTTCAAAATATTATCGGCAGAAACAACGCAAAATATTTTGATCAAAACGGCTGGCTGTATTTTACCAAAGAACGGTTCGACTTACTTTATCCTTCTTATGGCGACACCTACCCTATTTATAGCGGAGCGATAGGTATGACTTTCGAGCAAGGCGGCGGCGGACGCGGAGGCCTGTCTGTAATAACAAATACGGAGGATACACTAACGCTTGTTGATCGCGTTAACCATCATTACACTACAGGTTTGTCAACCGTGGAAGTTGCTTCGCAAAACGCACAAAGGCTGATCTCAGAATATAAAAATTTTTATGATGACAGCAAAGCAGGTAAGGGAGATGTGTATAAAACGTATATTCTTACAACTGATAATGCAGCAACAATCAGCAGCATTGCACATCTTTTGCAAGCGAACGGAATCGAATACGGCAAAGCAGCAAGCAATGGATTTAAGGGCATAAGCTACGCAACAGGCAAAGAAGAAAATGGTCAGTTAAAAAAATATAATATTGCGGTAAGCACTTCACAGCCGAGGTCTGTATTGGCAAGAGTATTGTTAGAGCCAAGAAGCAAGCTGGCAGATTCTGTTACGTATGACATTACTGCCTGGTCATTGCCTTATGCATATAATATTGATGCTTACGCAGTAAAAGAAAGCCTTTCCCTGCAACCATTTACTGCACCTGCCGGCGCTAAATCAATTCCTTCTTCAAACTATGGATATTTAATCAAATACAACTCGGTTAACAGTGTAAAGCTTTTAGCACAATTATTAAAAAAAGGGATTAAAGTACGCTATACGGAAAAGCCTTTTACCTACAATAAAACTGTCTATGACAGGGGAACATTGATTGTGCTTGAAAAAGGAAATCCCGCTAATCTTTCTTCTGATTTAAATAATCTCTCTGCAGGCAATAATGCAGATATTGAAGCTGTCTCTACCGGTTTTATGGATAAAGGCCCTGATTTCGGCTCACCGGATGTAAAGGTTATCCTGCCGCCGAAAGTAGCTTTAATTACCGGCGAACCAACATCTTCTTTAGGAGCAGGAGAAGTTTGGCACTTATTTGACCAGCAGCTAAATTATCCAATAACCCTGATCAACGCAGCAGATGTCAGCAGAATTAATTTAAAAAATTATACTGTTTTAATTATTCCTGACGGCTATTACAAAAACTTTTTTAATAAAGATGTTTCTGATAAATTAAAGCAATTTGTAACCAGCGGCGGAAGCTTGATAGCCATGGAAAATGCTGTACAGCAGCTTGCGGAAGGTGACTGGGGAATAAAATTAAAAGAGGATAAAGATGCAGATTCGTCAAAAGACAAAAACAATTATTCTGCCTTAAAGAAATATGAAAACCGTGAGCGTGATGATCTCCCAAACAGTATTCCCGGAGCTATTTATAAAGTACAGTTAGACAATACACATCCGCTTGCCTTTGGTTATCCTGACACGTATTATACTTTAAAACAGGATGCAAATGTGTATGAATTTTTAAAGGACGGATGGAATGTCGGCGTAATTAAAAAAAGCAATTATGTAACAGGTTTTGCAGGAACGAAAGTAAAAAAACAGCTAAAAGACGGGCTTATATTTGGCGTTACAAACATTGGCAACGGCTCCGTTATCTTTCTTGCAGATAATCCTTTGTTCCGTGCGTTTTGGGAAGGTGGAAAATTGCTGTTTTGTAATGCAGTTTTTTTGGTAAGATAAAAGAAGCTGCACGCTTTTAGCTTTAAGCTTTCCCCACTCTCATCTGTTTTTAGCACTACGAAATCCATGTTATCTTTACATTATGCTGGAATTAAGTAATATTAAAAAGTATTACAATAAAAACTTAGTGCTTGACATTCCCTTTCTTCAACTTGAAAACGGTATTTACTGGGTAAAGGGCGCTAACGGGTCAGGCAAAACTACTTTATTAAAAATGATTGCCGGATTGCTGCCTTTTCAGGGAGATATTTTATTTAAAGATATCAGTCTGAAAAACAAATCACTTGCTTACAGACAAAACATAAGCTGGGCAGAAGCAGAGCCTTTATTTCCAGCGTTTATGAGTGGCCAAGACTTATTGTCCTTATATCAAAACATTCGAAAAGTAACACAGAAAGAAGTTAATTTTTTGCTCGAATTTTTTAATATGACTCAATACATAAACAGCGCGATTGGAACTTATTCTGCGGGTAAGACTAAAAAATTATCGTTGGTTATGGCGTTTATGGGCAATCCGGCCTTAATCCTGCTTGATGAACCATTTATTACACTTGATGCAGATGCTTTTAACCTGGCCTGCACTTTTATTGCTGAAAAGAATAAAAACAGCGGTACTGCTTTTTTGATGAGCTCTCACCAGGACCTGAATTTGGAATTATCTCTTTCGGGCAGGGAAATTACCGTCAGCAACAAGACTATAACAGTTGAATGAATTATCCTGCCAAAATATTTTTTCAATCATTCGTCAAACCTTTTTATAAAGAAAATGCAGGAGTATTTGTTTTTGTATTTACTATGATGTTTTGTATAGTAAGTAAAGTGGACGGAGCCGGATTGTATGAATATCATTATTCTCTGGTAACAGGTATGCTTAAAAGTAATCTCTTTTTATTATTGATGTTTTTTGCCTGGTTTTTATATGTTCGTAAATACGTCGGGTTTGTTTCAAATGTAATGCTGAATGATCATTATTCCTTTCTTAAAATATATAACCGGTTAAGTAAAATCAGGAGGCTTTGGTTATTTTTCACTGTTGAAATCTGGCTATTGATGCCGGTGCTGCTATATGCCTTGTTTATCTCTTTTGTGGGGTTCAGACAGCATTTATATTTACCTGTACTATCGGTTATTGGCTATTTGCTGCTGGTTTGTATCATCGCTGCTGCATGGCACTTGTACATTTTAACTGATCTGCCTGCGCAAACAATATTTTCTTTTAAAAATGTAAGCGCAAAATTCCGGTTACTGCCATCTTACCAGGTTACGTTACTTTGGTTTGTGGCAAGTAAGCAAAAAATGATTTGGGCAGGAGTTAAATTGTTTACTTGCGGTGCCCTTTATTTAATTGCCCGAAATAATACCGTTACTGATTATGATGCGGGTATGGCTTTTTTGTTTTTTAATTTTGGTATACTTGCCAACGGAGTGCTGATATACAGGATCAGGGGATTTGAAGAAACTTATGTAAGCTTTTACAGGGGACTGCCGGTATCATTAATGAAAAGATTTCTGCAATATTCATTCATTTATTTTATTTTTTTAATCCCCGAATTTGTTACTGCAGGCATTCTTGTTCCGGTTTATCTTCATTATACAGATGCCATTAATTTTATGTTATGCAGCTTCGGTTTGCTGTTATTAATGAATAGCATAACCTTCCTTGAAGACTTCGAAATGAAGGAATATATTAAAATTTTATTTTCAATTTTTTGCGTTCAATGTATTTTTTTAATAACTACCGGATTTGTTTTTCTGTACTTATTACTTTTCATAGCAGCAATTACCATTTTTTTAAAAAGTTACTATACATTCGAACGAAATATATAAAGGCGGCGGGATAAATAATTATATAAGATTGCAAATCATTTTACAATCTTTTTTTAAATACAGTTCTTCGCACGCCCTGCGCACCTTCTGTCAATTGTCAGCTACCATCTGTCAACTTTCTTTAGTCATCTTTTTTTGGTACTACGAAATCCGGTGTTATCTTTGCCGCATGAGAATAAACGTGCACAACATACATCATTATTTCTTACTCTAATGGGTAAACCGGTGTTGTATTGTACGTTCACTATAAAACATTAAATGGCTTACCTCATTAGGTAAGCTTTTTTTATTTTCTGAACCTGATTGGAAGGATAAGAGATTGGGAGGAAATTATAATACCAATAATTAATAAGCTCATTCTTGTTTCCTGAATAATCAACAAAAAATCATGTAAATCATGGTTCTGAGAGTCGCCATACAAAAGTCCGGAAGGTTACATGAAGAGAGCATTAAGCTGCTGAAAGAATGCGGAATTGATATTGCAAACGGGGTAAATAAGCTGAAGGCAGAAGCGAGCAATTTTCCTCTTGAAGTTTACTTTTTGCGCGACGACGATATACCTCAATATGTGGAAGACGCAGTAGCTGATATAGGATTTGTGGGTGAAAATGTGGTTTATGAAAAAAACAAAAAGGTACAGGTTGCAGAACATCTTGGTTTTGGCAAGTGCAGGCTTAGCATTGCCGTTAGCCGCAATGAACAATATAATGATATAAGTTATCTGCATGGCAAACGCATCGCAACGACTTATCCGGTAATTGTGAAAAGATTTATGGAAGAAAGAGGCATTGATGCAGACATTCATGAAATAAGCGGAAGTGTTGAGATTGCGCCGGGTATAGGACTGGCCGATGCTATTTGCGACCTTGTCAGCAGCGGATCTACATTATTGATGAATGGCCTGAAGGAAGTTGAAACCATTTTGACCTCACAGGCAGTACTGATTAAAAGTATTGAATTTGTTGAAGAAAAGCAGCGCTTGCTTGATAAGTTATTATTTCGGATAAAAGCAGTTAAAAGAGCTAAGAACAATAAGTATATTCTTTTAAATGCGCCTGATAATAAGCTTGAAGAAATTATTAAGCTTTTGCCTGGCATGAAAAGTCCTTCTGTGATAGCGCTGGCAGAAAGCGGCTGGAGCAGTGTACACAGTGTTTTAAATGAAAATGATTTTTGGGATATTATAGAGAAATTAAAAGAAGCCGGCGCACAGGGAATATTGGTGGTGCCGATTGAGAAGATGATTATCTGAACCGGATTTATGGGGATAATTGGGATTTTTTGGATAAGTAGAAATATTAATCAATTGGATAAATATTATAAAGCAAATTAAAAAAGAATTTCTTCGCCTCCCTCTCCTTTGGAGAGGGATTGAGGGTGAGGTCAAAATAAAAATAAATGGAAGACTTGAAGATTTTGGATTATGAGGAAAGTATGCTGGATGAAATGATGCAATTATTTTACGATACAGTGCATACTGTAAACGCAAAAGATTACAGAAAAGATCAGTTGAATGGCTGGGCGCCTTTGAAAACGGATAAAAGGTTTTGGGAACAGCGCCTTAAGAAAAACATTTGTAAGGTTGCTTTTTTAGATGGAGTAATGGTTGGTTTTACAGAGCTTGTGGATAAGCATGTAGATACTTTGTATGTTCATAAAGATTTTCAACGCAGAAAAGTTGCCGCAAGCCTGATTGATGAAATATTGCAAATAGCTGAAGAAAAAAAATATAGTGTTTTGACAACCGAAGCAAGCATTACCGCAAGGTTATTTTTTGAAGCTTTCGGATTTCGGGTCACGCATGTTAAGAAAAAATTATACAATGGTAAAGATTTTACCAATTTTAAAATGACAAAGGATCTTTCTTTATGTTAGCAGTTCATGAGTATCCGGAAAAAAAGACGTGGAAAGCTTTGTTGTCAAGACCTTCTTTAGATGACTCGTCGCTGGAAGCGAGTGTTTCTAATATTTTGCGGGAAGTAAAGCAAAATGGCGATGAAGCTGTAAAAAGGTTCGCTACCATGTTTGATAAGGTTACCATTAAAAATTTCGCAGTTACTGCCCAGGAAATAAACGAAGCAGTTGCACAGGTTAGTGACGAACTGAAGCACGCTATCGAACAGGCAAAATCTAACATTGAAAAATTTCACCGGTCCCAGTTAAAGTCCGAAGAGCCAATAGAAACAATGCCGGGAGTGATGTGCTGGAGAAAATCTGTGGCGATAGAAAAAGTAGGTTTATACATTCCCGGCGGTTCTGCTCCTTTGTTTTCAACGTTGTTGATGCTTGGTATTCCTGCTAAGATTGCAGGTTGCAAAAACGTTGTTTTATGCTCTCCGCCCAACAGGGAAGGCAACCTTCATCCTGCCATTTTATATGCCGCAAAACTGGTCGGTGTCACCCAGATTTTTAAAGTGGGCGGCGCTCAGGCAATCGGTGCAATGGCTTATGGCACTGCCACTATTCCTGCTGTGTATAAAATATTCGGTCCCGGAAACCAGTATGTAACATGCGCAAAGCAATTGGTGCAAAAAAACGGGGTAGCTATTGATATGCCTGCTGGTCCCAGTGAAATTGCTGTGCTGGCAGATGAGAGCGCAAATGCCTCTTTTGTGGCAGCAGACCTTTTATCCCAGGCCGAACACGGCAGCGACAGCCAGGCTATATTAGTAACTAATTCTGAAAGTATAGTAACAGACACAAAAGCCGAAATAGAAAAGCAACTGTCTGCTTTGCCAAGAAAAGATATAGCAGAGAACGCTATAAAAAACAGCAGGATTTTTTTGGTAAGAAATATAAAAGAAGGTATTGAGCTGATAAATGAATATGCACCGGAACATTTAATTATCAGTTGTAATGATGCTGAAAATATCGGGGAAAAAATTCTCAATGCGGGTTCGGTTTTTCTTGGAAATTATTCTCCTGAAAGCGCAGGTGATTATGCAACCGGCACCAATCATACCTTACCTACAAATGGGTACGCAAAAGCATACAGCGGAGTGAGCGTTGACAGCTTTCTTAAAAAAATAACTTTTCAAAAACTGACAAAAGAAGGCCTTCAGCACATAAGTAAAACGGTTGAAACGATGGCCAAAGCAGAAGGATTGGAGGCGCATGCGAATGCAGTGAGAGTGAGAATAAAGGAGATAGGAGTTAGAATATAGGAGTTAGGAGTTAGAAGTATGGGGGTAGGAGATAGAAGTAAAGGCTTCGCGCTTAACGTACCAAAATTTTATCTCCTATATCCTTTAAAAATCCAAATCATATTTACAATCAAAAAATAATATGGGAACAAAAAATTTTACAGAACTTATAGTTTGGCAAAAAGCTCATCAGTTTGTTCTTAATGTTTATTCATATACAAAGCGTTTTCCTAAAGAAGAACTATATGGTTTAACTTCACAATTTAGGAGAGCGGCTGTCTCAATTGCTGCCAATATAGCTGAAGGATATAAAAAATCAGGAACTGCAGACAAAGCAAAGTTTATGAACATAGCACAAGGTTCTTTAGAAGAATGTAATTATTATTTGATTCTGGCGAATGATTTAGAATACGGAGAAAATAAAGAATCTGTTGTTTTGCTTAATGAAGTAAGCAGAATCCTTCAATCTTATCGTTCCAAAATTCTAACTCCTAACTCCTAACTCCTATCTCCTATTCAAACATGTTTGATTTAAATAATTTAATAAGAGAAAATATAAAAAGCCTCACGCCTTATTCCTCTGCAAGAGATGAATTTAGCGGAGACGCAAAGGTTTTTTTAGATGCAAATGAAAATGCATTAGGCTCTCCGTTGCTTAAATGGTACAACAGGTATCCCGACCCGCACCAGGTAAAATTGAAAGAAGCCATTTCTGCAGTAAAGGCTGTATCGCCTGAAAAAATTTTTCTGGGCAACGGCAGCGATGAATGCATTGATCTCATATTTCGCTGTTTTTGCAATCCCGGAAAAGATAATACCCTCATTTGCCCGCCCACTTATGGCATGTATGAAGTCAGCGCCAATATTAACGATGTTGAAATCAGGAAAGCGCCTTTGCTTGAGAATTTTCAGCTTGATTTGGTTCACCTTGAAAACCTCGCAGATGAAAATACCAAACTTATCTGGATTTGTTCTCCCAACAATCCCACGGCTAACTCTATGAACCGTGAAGATGTTGAGACTATTTTAAACAACTTCAATGGGCTTGTTGTTGTTGATGAAGCTTATATAAATTTTTCCCGGCAAAAATCTTTTATACAGGAATTAGATGACTATCCTAATCTTGTTGTTATGCAAACCTTTAGCAAAGCATGGGGTCTTGCAGGATTGCGTTTAGGTATGGCTTTTGCATCGGAGGAAATCATTGAAATCTTAAACAGGGTAAAGCCACCATATAATATAAATCAGGTAACACAGGAGCTTGCCCTGAAAGCTTTGGAAGAAGTGGGACAGGTTAATGACATGATAAAGGAAGTGGTGCAAATGCGTGCAGCATTGAAAGGCGTGTTTGAAAAAATTCCTTTTGTACAAAAAGTATATCCTTCAGATGCAAATTTTCTCTTGGTAAAGATGGATGACGTAAGAAAAATTTATGAATTTTTATTAACACGCGGCATTGTTGTAAGAGACCGGAGTAACGTAAAATGGTGCGATGATTGCCTGCGCATAACCGTAGGTACAGAAGAGGAAAACACAAAATTGATAGAAGCCTTAATGGATTGGTATGTTGAAACAAAACAAGTAAAAGCATAAAATAAACCGTAATCAATGAAAATGAAATATTTCTCTAAAATTTTTTTTTACATCATTGCTATTCTTTCTATTTTCAATATTAGTTATGGCCAACGCAAGTCTGCTGTAAAAGCTAAATCTTCTGCTGGCAATGGAGATCTAAAACTTCCCGCAGGTTTCAGTGCATCAATTATTGCACGTGATTTAGGAGCAGCAAGACACATGGCGGTAAATAGCAGAGGCGATATTTATGTAAAGAAGGACAGGGTAAAAAATAGCGGTGGTATTATAGAACTTTCACCGGCAAAAAATAATGGACAGGCAACAAAAAAAGAGGTATTTGGCAATTTCGGCGGTACAGGCATGGCTATCAAAAATGGTTATTTATATGCATCTTCCAATTCTAATATTTATCGTTATAAATTAAATGCAGATGGGCAGGTTGAAGATACATCTAAATCTGAACTGATAGTAAACGGATTAATTGACCGGGGACAGCACAATTCCAAATCCATTACTTTAGATAACAACGGAAACATTTATGTAAACATTGGCGCCTACTCAAATTCCTGCCAGGAGCACGACCGTGAAAACGGTTCGAAAGGCGTTGACCCCTGCCCTATTTTAGACTCTGCCGGCGGCATCTGGCAGTTTAAAGCAGACAAGCCAAATCAAACGTATGGCGATGGTGTTCGCTATGCAACCGGAACAAGAAATGTAGTTGGTCTTGATTGGAATACAGAAATAAATGAGCTGTTTGTAATGCAGCACGGCAGAGACCAGATAGGCTCAATGTTTCCCCAGTTTTACGATGCAAAATATGCAGATGAAATACCTGCAGAAGAAATGTTCTTGGTAAAAAAAGGAATGAATTTCGGCTGGCCATATTGTTATTACGACCCAATTCAAAGTAAAAAATTATTAAATCCTGAATATGGAGGCGATGGCAAACAAGTAGGCCGTTGTGCAGAAATGCAAAATCCTGTTGTAGCTTTTCCGGCGCACATGGCTCCTAACGGTTTGCTGTTTTATACCGGTAACATGTTTCCTGAAAAATATAAAAATGGTGCATTCGTTGCTTTCCACGGTTCCTGGAACCGTAATATAACAGGGCAGGAAGGTTATTTTGTTGCATTCGTTCCGTTTCAAAACGGCAAGCCAAGCGGCAAGTGGGAAATTTTTGCAAACGGATTTGCCGGCATTACAAAAATCGAATCGACAGGAGATGCCAAATATCGCCCTTGCGGATTGGCAATGGCTCCTGACGGCTCTCTATATGTTTCTGACGACAATAAAGGTAATATCTGGCAAATCACTTATAAAGCGAAATAACATGAAAAAAATTACTATTACCGGCGTTCTTTGTTTACTTGTGGCAGTTTTTCTTTTTGCGCAAGCTAAAAAACAACCTGCGGCTGCAGCGTCCATAAAACGTGGTCAACAGGTTTTTTCAACCACATGTATTGTCTGCCATCAAAAAAATGGCGGCGGAGTGCCGGGATTAAATCCGCCGCTGATAAAAACGACTTATGTGTTGGGTGAAAAATCTCAATTAATACAAATTGTCTTAAAAGGTCTTAATCAACCTATAGAAGTCCAGGGCCAAACTTATAACAATGTTATGCCTTCTTTTGCACAATTAACTGATGAACAAATTGCTGATGTGCTTACCTATGTAAGAAACAGTTTTGGCAACAAAGCATCTGCTGTGTCACCTGCTTTGGTAAAGGCTGAGAGAGAAAAAACGAAGTAACACAAAGGTAGGTTCACGAAAATTGCGAAAATCCAAGACGATATTCTTGAATATTAAATATAATTATGGGACTAAAATATGGTGTAAATGTTTCTAGCGACGTTCGGAAACTTGCCAAAGAATTAAAAGAAGAATACAAACTGTCAGATTTTGAATCTTTGACTTTGGCTCTAAAAGCTGAACGAAATGAGTTGTTTAAGCTTGCCTTTGTAATTTCTTCGTCAGACAGTTATCCATCTGCGTTAGAGAAAATTGCGATGCTATTGGAAAACAAGTAGAGTTTACAAAAATTGTTACCGTATAAGTTTTAAGCTTTTTACCATTAGCAAAGCGGCAAGAATTATATTGTAACAACATCGAAAGGACTTATGCGAAAATTGCAGATAATGTTTACATTTGAAAAAAGAATTTATGGAGGCAACAATTAAAATAAATACCGATTTATTAAATACGGATATTTTGGAAGGTATCAAAAAAATGTTTCCGCATAAGAAGGTACAGATTACTATTGAGGAAGAATACATGGAAGATGAAGCAAGTACGGAAGACGAAGAAGATGCTACTCAATTTATTTTAAACAGACCTGCTTTTGCCACAGAACTTTTAAGGCGCATAGAAAGCTACGAAAAAAATAAAGAGGACTTGATAACTGTAAAAGTCGAAGATTTATTAAAATGAGAATTCTAAGTTTTAGATCGGAAGCTTTTCAGGAGTATCAGGAATGGATTAGGACAGATAAGAAAATTGCTTTAAAAATTGGTACTCTCATACAGGATGTTTTAAAAAACCCTTTCACTGGTATTGGCAAACCAGAACTTCTCAAGGGAAATCTTAGAGGATATTGGAGCAGGAGAATAAGTGAAGAACATAGACTAATTTATAAGGTTACAGATGAAAGTATTATAATTTTTTACTGCTATTCTCATTACAACGATAAATAAAATTTATTGAAAAGAATACTCTTTATTGACCGCGATGGAACACTTATAAACGAAACGCCTCCGACCTACAAGATAGACAGTTTCAGCAAGCTTACTTTTTATCCGCACATGTTTCAATACATGACAGCCATAGCGTCAGAACTGGACTATGAACTGGTAATGGTAAGCAACCAGGACGGATTAGGCACTCCTGAATTTCCTGAAGATACCTTTTGGCCTGTTCAGAATTTTATAGTCCAGTGCCTTGAAAATGAAAATATCCATTTTTCTGCTTTTCATTTTGACCGCACGTATCCTGCCGATAATGCGCCTACACGTAAACCTGGTGTTGGCATGTTTACAGATTATCTTAATAATCCTGATTATGACATACCAAATTCTTATGTAATTGGAGATAGAATCACTGATGTGCAACTTGCTAAAAACCTGGGCTGCAAAGCTATCTGGATAAACAATGATCCTGATTTGGGAGGCGCTGAAATAAAAGATGCAAGAGCCGATCTGGAAAAAGTGATTGCATTGGAAACGACAAAATGGAAAGACATTTATGAATTTCTAAAATCGGGCTTGAGAAAAGTGCATCATGAAAGAAATACTAATGAAACAAAAATCAGCATTGATGTAAACATGGACGGAAGCGGAAAAGCAGAAATTTCAACCGGTCTTGGCTTCTTTGATCACATGCTTGAACAAATTGCCCGGCACGGAAAAATGGATTTAAAAATCACGACAAAAGGCGATTTGCATATTGATGAACATCATACCATAGAAGATACCGGAATTGCTTTGGGTGAAGCTTTTGCAAAAGCGTTAGCCGACAAACGCGGAATGGAACGGTATGGTTTTGCACTTCCTATGGATGAAGCCGAAGCAAAAGTACTCATTGACTTTGGCGGTCGAAACTGGATAGTTTGGAATGCAGAATTTAAGCGCGAGAAAATAGGTGAAATGCCTGCAGAAATGTTCTTTCATTTCTTCAAATCATTCAGCGATGCTGTAAAATGCAATCTGAATATAGAATGCAAAGGTGATAATGAACATCACAAGATAGAAGCTATATTCAAAGCTTTTGCAAAAGCTATCAGAATGGCTGTAAAGCGTGATCCGCTCAGCAATTATTTACCATCAACCAAAGGTGTTTTATAAACTTTTCCATCTTTCATTACAAAGATCACATTTTTAACGCTTTTTATATCTTCAACCGGATTTCCCCTGACTGCTATAATATCAGCAAATAGTCCTTTTCTAAGCCTGCCTATATTATTTCCGTAACCAAATACATCTGCATTTACTGAGGTTGCAGATTTTAGAACGTCTGATGATTTCATTCCATATTCTGCCATCAGTTCCATCTCCCGCGCATTCTCTCCATGTGTAAAGACACCTACATCTCCGCCCATGCAAATTGTTACGCCTGCCTGTAATGCGTTTTGAAAAGATCTTCTTTTTGCTGTAATACTCATGGGTTCGGGATCAATTCCTTTTTTCCAGCCTCTGTATTGCCAAACGGCATCTCCTGCAGCAAGTGTTGGACAAAGTGCGATATTCTTTTCTTTCATCAATTTAAAAATTTCCGGTGTTCCATCATCTCCGTGCTCAATAGTTGATACGCCTGCCATTATACCTCTGCGCATACCTTCCGGCGTAGTTGCGTGAACAACCACTTCACGTCCGCCGCTTTTCGCAATAGAGACGGCCAATGCAATCTCTTCGACGCTGAAAGTTGGCAGCGCTTCACCATTTTTGCCCCAGCGGTAATCTGCATAAATTTTTATCACATCTGCGCCTTTGCTTATTTGTGTCCGCACTTCATCCGCCATTTCTTCCATACCGGCAACTTCTGCTGCGCCTTGCGGTAATACAACGTCGGGAGATTCTGATTCTGGTCCGTATGTTCCTTTTGCTACAATAGCTCTTGTGGCAACAATCATTCGTGGCCCGGGCACAACACCTTTTTCGATAGCTTTTTTAAGTCCGGCGTCATCATACATGGCACCTTCGGTTCCCAGGTCTCGCACAGTTGTAAAACCTGCAAGCAATGTTGCTTTTGCATGATTTACTGCTCTTGCCGTTCTTTCCGCACGGCTTTCTTTCAGCACCTGGTCGTTCCATGGCGTTTCATTGTACGAATGCAGAAACAAATGCGAATGACCTTCTATCATTCCCGGCATTAGTGTAGTTCCCGGCAGAGTAATGACTTCTGTATTTGGGGGTAATTTTTCTATAGCCCCGACACTTTCTATTGTCTTATTCTTCACCAATACTGACCAATTGTTGTGCATGTTTTCTCCGTCAAAAACACGGTCAGCTTTCAGCAAAATATATTTATCTGTTTGAGAAAAACAGATTGTGCTGATAAAAAAGGAGAAGAAAAATAATATTTTCATGTGCTGAGTTGTTGAGCAAATATAATTTGTTCGTTTGAATTGATGCGGTTGAAGAAAGGACTCAACAGTATAGTGAGACAGGCGCAAGCCAAATAGATGAACTTACTGCATTAATGATTATAGCTCGAGCCGCTTGGCTTCGTTCATGCAATGGAATTCCACCCGCTTGTTTCCTACCGTGTGTACACATCTTTTCTGTCTGTTTTTTTGGTTCTATGACAATTCGGGTGGGATAAAATTGCCACGACCTTCAGGTCGTGGGCATATTGTATAAGAAATTTAGGTATTGGCTTTAGCAAAAAAGCTATAAAAATGATGAACATTTGAAAATTGTGCTGTAAATAATAACGACTTCAAGCCGGTTTTTCGTCGCCGAATGAAATGTATCACTACTTGTTAGTAGAAAGGTCATGTTTTATTTCTTTGGCTAAAGCCGTATATTTATTATTCTTTATCCACGACCTAAAGGTCGTGGCAATTGATAAAGGTCGTGGCAATTGCAGCTGAATTATAATTACCCATACTATCCGTCATAAAACCTTTTTGCTCCGAAGCGCATCCTGTTTGTAGAATATTTTTAAGCTCCGCAGGTGCTTTCCTTTCTGCTTATTTTAGTGTAGCTCCGCTGGAGCAAGGAATTGCAAACCTTCTTTTTTTTCTATAAACAGGGTGCTCCTATGGAGCAAATTTGCAATTATTACTGCTTATTTATTTTAAAACTTAATACCGAAATTTATGTACACACGGTAGGTTGAAGAGTGCAATGCAACACCCGCTGAATAGTTAACTGAAGCTGGTTACCAAAGAAAAATGAAAAATTCAGAAATGGTTGTTTTCATTTAAGCTAATTCCTTACTAATTTTCTTTCATTTCTTCCGCCCACTTATCTCTGTCGTCAGGTGACAACTTCCACGGGGCAAAATTATTTTCGACATTACTGAACATCCCGCTCCATTCTGCCGGAGCCTTACTTTCTTCCATAATTAAATGCCGGCGTAACTGAACAATTATATCAAGCGGGCTAATGCTTACCGGGCATTCTTCAACACAAGCCTGGCAAGTCGTACAGGCTCTCAATTCTTCTGCGGTTATATAATCATGCAGCAGTGTTTTTCCATCGTCTGCAAATTCAGTGTTTTTATTAATGTTTCTTCCCATTTCCTCCATCCGGTCTCTTGTGTCCATCATTATTTTTCGTGGATTCAGCTTTTTACCGGTTATGTTAGCCGGGCAGGCAGCAGTACATCTGCCGCATTCGGTGCAGCTATAAGCATCCATCAAATTTTTCCAGGTAAGATCAGGAACATCTTTTGCGCCAAATTTTATGGCAGGTACTTCGCCTGGCGGCGGCGCAAGTTCGGGTTGCATTGCGTACAGCACTTCGTTCTGAATTTCACTCATATTAGTGAGTTTCCCCATCGGGTCATTACTGCCATAATAAGTATTAGGAAAAGCAAGAATGATATGTAAATGTTTTGAATAAGGCACGTAATTCAAGAAAGCAAGCGCGCCAATTATGTGCAGCCACCAGCAGCTTCTTTCGATAATAACAAGCGTCGCCGGGTTCATTTTGTCAAAGAGAGGAACGAAAAATCCGGAAATATAGAAATGTGAAGTCTGGTAGTAATGATTGTATTGCTGCTCTTGCAACGCTTTGTCAGCAGCGTTCATGGTTAGAAATAACGTCATTAATACAATCTCTGTAATCAGAATTATATTGGCATCCGTCTTTGGCCATTCGTCGAGCTCTTTCATATTTAAGCGCCTTACTTTAACTGCATTTCTTCTCAAAAGAAAAACGACACAGGCTGTAAGCACGCCAAGGGCTAAAAATTCAAAACTGTTGATCAACCAACCATAAGCATCTCCGAAAAAAGGAGCAAATAAGCGGTGAGTACCGAAAATTCCATCTAAAATAATTTCAAGAATTTCGAGGTTGATAATAATGAAGCCTGCATAAATTAAAAGGTGCATCACAGCAACGAGCGGATATCTGAACATCTTTTTCTGGCCTACTGCCAGCAGCAAAACGTTCTTCCATCTTTCAGCCTTATTGTTATTATCAAATGCAACATCACGACCCAGTAAAATATTTCTTCTTATATTATTTACATTCTTGCTGAAAAGCCAGATGGAAACGCATATAATGATAATAAACAGTATTTGCTGAATTATTTGCATAAATAAATATTACTATGCAAGATATGTTTTTTGAGCAGGATGAATATATTGCTGCCAGTTGCTTTTATAACTATTTTTGAAAGAAAAAACCAAAAGTGGCAGCAAAAAACCTGATACTATCAAAAGAGGTTGCAGAAAGAAAAATGCAGCGGATTGCTCTGGAGATTGCAGAACAATTGTACAATGAAGATAACCCTTTGATAATAATCGGCATCGAAGGCGGCGGAATGGTAGTAGCGCAAAAGCTGCTTTTTTTACTAAAGCCATTGCTGCAGATACCGGTTCAGCTTATAACCTGCACGCTCAATAAAAAAAATGCCAATTCAATTTTATATAGTGAAGAAATTAATTTTAACGGTAAAAACATTCTGCTTGTTGATGATGTGACAAATAGCGGCAGAACACTGTTGTATGCTTTAAAGCCACTTCTTCAGTATCATCCAAAAAGAATTCAAACGATGTCTTTGGTTGAAAGAATGCATAAAAGTTTTCCGGTAAACATTGATTACATAGGATTGTCAATAGCGACAACGCTACAGGATCATATACAGGTAGAAGTTGAAAACGGGGAAGTAACAGGCGCTTACATTTTATAAAACAAGTAAGCGCCCGTTTTGACTTTTACTGATTATTTACCCTCCGGCATCAATACCAATTTCGCCTCATTATCTGTATTCAGGTATTTATTTGCCAGTTCCTTTGTTCTGGCTACTGTCAATTCTTTCACCATAGCAGCATCCTGCAAAATAGTAGCGGGATTTTCGTTGTAGTAGTATTTATTCTGCAGGTTGTATAGCCAGTAGCTGTTTTCTTTTACACTTGTTTCCAGGCCGCGGGTATCTTCTGCCACTACCTTGTCTACATTAGTTTGGGTTCCGCCATTGGCTTTCATGTTTTTAATTTCATCCATTACAAGGCCTGTCAGCTTTTGCACATTTTCCGGGGCGCAGCCAAAAGAAACGGTAACGCTATAGCTGTTTATTGGTTCCCGATTGATGTTCGCACCTACTCCTACACTGTACACTCCGCCCTGGTCTTCACGCAATATTTCTCTCAGCCTTATTTCCAGCACTTTTGCTAACTGGTCAAGCTGGGTCGCTTCCATATCGCTGTAGGTTGTAGTACCTGTAAATACTATTCGAACAGTGCTTTTGCTTTCCCTGCCTTTTTTAATTTCTTTATTTATAATGCCTTTTGGAAAACGGACACCTATGTCTCTCCAGCTTTCTTTTTTGCCTGTGGCGGGAAGAGATGCTATATATTTTTCGATATACGGCTTAATGCTGTCTATAGAAAAATTGCCTATAAAAGTAAAAATGAAATCACCGGCATCACTAAAGCGATCCTGGTAAATGGAGAATGCTTTGTCAAGCTTTATTTCACTAATTCTGTCCACCGTCAAAGGCCTGCGGCGCGGATTGTAGTTGCTCATTATATAACTTACAGAGTCTGCAAAAACAGAAGCAGGATCTTTTCCTTTGTTAGCTAATGAAGCTGTTAACTGCTGTTTTAACACCTTAAACATAGTAGTGTCTTTTCGTGGCTCTGTAAAGTATCCATTGATGAGTTGAAAGGCCGTGGCCAAATCTTTCGGAGTAGACGAACCACTGATACCTTCACTGTATTGCCCTATAAAAGGTGCGACAGAAACTTGTTTTGCTGCCAGTGCTTTTTGTAAACTCATAACATCATAATTTCCGACGCCGCCATAAAGGGTAGCTGTTGTAGCGTTGGAAGCAGACAGGTAATCTGAGTCACTATACAATGAAGCGCCTCCTTTGCTTATCGCAGATATAAGCACCTGGTCGTTTTTAAAGTTGGTTGGCTTTAATACAACTTTTACACCATTTGAAAGCGTTAGCTCAGTAACACCCAAATCATTTATTTTTTTTTCAGTAACTATTTTACCTGCTGCAGGTTGTTTTACCAGCAAATCTCCTTTCATCACTTTGTCTTCATAGGCTGTTACTTTTCCCTGCTGCTTATTTACAAGGGCAAACATTTCTTTTGCTGTTGGCAAATTAGCTTTTTCAGACTCGGGTGCCGTTACGACTATTGCCCTGTCGGTTGGTTTTATCCATTGGCCGATCAAGTTGTTTACTTCCTGCAATTTAATGCCCGGCATGTATTGCTTGTACATTTGGTATTCCTTTTCAATACCGGGAATAGGCTCATGGATAGTAAAGTTTCTGATCAGCTCCTCGATTAATTGCCCCGACGCTGTTTTATTTCTTTCATTATAAATGTTTTCTATACCTGCCATTGCTGCATCTTTGGCCCTGTTAAGTTCTCCTTGTGTAAATCCATTCTGGCGAACTCTTTCATTTTCCTCGAGCAGTGCCTGTGTCGCTTTAGAAATTCCTGCTCCATCTTTTGCATAAGCAGCGAGTGTAAGTGCATCTTCGTCACCAATTAATTTTCCGTAACTGCTGCTGGCACCCAAAAAAGGCGCATCAGGTTTTTGCGCTATTTCCTGCAACCTGCTGCTCATCATAGCATTGTATAGTTCACGCACGATGGATGCGCGATATTCTACGTCGGTTTGTGCTTCAGGAATAGAAGGCTGTTTATAATAAATGCTAACTACATTGTACCGCTGCTCGGGATCAGTAACGATAAGGGTTTGGGTTTCTTTTCCCGCAGGCAAACCATATTTTATACGCGGCTTTGCATTAACAGGCTTAGGAATGGCGGTAAAATGTTGCTTAATCATTTGCTCGACCTGATTTACATCTCCGACCACTATTACAGCCTCAAGATCGGGCCGATACCAGTCTTTATAAAACTGTTTAACCGTTTCGTATTTAAAAGTATCGAGATTAGCCTTTGTACCGATTGGTAACCTGAGCGCATATTGTGAGCCTTTTAAAAGTACCGGAAAAGTTTTTGCTCTTATACGTTCGCCAGCCCCCTGACCCGATCTCCATTCTTCAATAACAACACCTCTTTCCTTATCTATTTCTGCATTTTCAAAAGATACATTATGTGCCCAGTCTTCAAGAATCTGGAATCCTTTTTTAAATACCGACATGCTGTCTGTCGGCAATTGAAGCTGATAAATGGTTTCATCGAACCCGGTGGAAGCATTGAGGTCAGCGCCGAAGTTTACCCCGCTTTTTTCGAGAAAGTTTACGAGTTCCTGCTTTTCAAAGTTTTTGGTGCCATTAAAAGCCATGTGTTCGGTAAAGTGGGCAAGGCCGACTTGTTTATCAGTTTCGAGTATAGAACCTGCCCTTACAACCAGGCGAAGTTCTGCCCGGTTTTTTGGTTCCTCGTTTTTACGGATATAATAAGTAAGGCCGTTTGGTAATTTACCAACTTTAACCTCTGGAGAAACGGAAAGCTTTTTAGCTGTAAGCGGCTGTGCATTAAGAGAAATACCTGTAACAAATACTATAAAACAAATAATACCATTCTTAGAAAAAATATGCATCTGCAATAAAATTTAATCTGCTAAGTAAACTTATTGCAGCAGTCTTTTCAAATAAATAAGTGAAATTTAAATTTTTTGTAACCAAACATTAGTAAATACTGAATATAGGATCCGGAATACAAGATTTTTCACACACACATTTCCAACAATTAATCGAGGGAGGGAATAAGCAACAGCATTTAATCAAAGCGGAATAAAGCAGCAAACATTGTATCTGCCTTCATTTCGTAGCCTTTGAGCAATTCCATTTTAACTAAAGTAAGCGGAAGTTTTTGTTTTATAGATTCAACAATATCCTCATTTTCACTTTTAAAAACCGAGCAGGTAATGTATAAAAAATAGCCGCCTTTTTTTAAAAAAGGGATCGTATTTGTACAAATGCTTCTCTGCAGGTTATTGTATTTTGTTATTTCATCTTTATTAAAAAACGTCAATTGTTCAGGTGTGCGGCTCCACGTGCCGGAGCCGCTGCATGGGGCATCGCAGATGATTACATCAAACTTTTTATCTCCAAGGTTTTTATGTATATTTTTGTAATTAGTAAGATCGGCTATGAATGAATTATAGTCTTTAATTTCTGCTTCTTTAAATCGTTTTTGCAAGTTGTGAAGAATGGATTGCCTTATATCTGAGACCATAAGATTGATGTGTGAAAGTATATCGCAGGCCATAATAGACTTGCCGCCGGAAGCAGCACAGCAATCCCAAACATTTGCAGGAGCATCTGAATTTGCAGCAGTCATTAACTCACCTGCTTTTTGAGAATTCATATCCTGTATCACTGCTTCCCGGTTGATAATTGCAACTTCTTCGAGTTTAGTTCCATTGGCCAGTGCAAGACAATTATTACTTATTTCTTCAAAATCTATTTTGGCAGCGATAAGTTTGTTTTTGACAATTATTTGTTTTCCAGGCCGCAATCTTATAAATAATTTTGGCTGAATAAGAAAAGAAGCGCAGAAAGCATTGATATCTATACTTTCAGACAATTCATCGGTGAACGAAAAAATAGCTTCAACATCAATACCGGCAATTAAAATTTTCTCAGGTAAAGTCGAGTTTATTTTTTTGTTCCATTCCGGCTTTTCATTTTGTAATATTTCGTTTGGCACATCATTACATAAAAATAATCCGGTCAGCAATCTTTCTTCTATAGTTGTATTTGAAAGTGCAGTTCCAATTCTGAAATAGTTGTAGCATAAGGAAGAAATCATTCGCCTGTCACGTGAACCGTATTTTTTTTCTTTAGCGAAATAATTCTTAAGAAAAGTACTAAACGGAATATCGCCTTTATAGAGGGAAAGAATAGTTTTAGCGGTATTTATATAAGAATAAAATCGTGACATGAAAACGAATACCAGTTAAATATAAATTGCTGCAATTACATATTATAATTTTCAAAGCATGGGGTTCATTTATAATAAATAAGTTGTCTTTGTTGATATATGGTTTGTTTGAAATAAGGATTCCTGATAGCTTTTTCTTCCAATAAATCAATAGATCTATTTAAAATATCTTGGAGCGAAAATTTGAAGTCATAGTAATTATCGGCATATAAAAAAACATCAATTGGCTCAAAATCCACGATTAAATCAATATCGCTGTCCTTGTTAAAATTGTCTGTTAATACTGATCCGAAAGCAAACAACTGCTTAACCTTGTATGCAGAACAAAGTATATTAATGTCATTTTTATGTTTGTCTAATATGGTCACGAAAACGAATTTAATGAGAAAAAATTAAAACTTATTAATTCTTTAAAAGCGTTCTTCAATGCAGATACGTTCAGGTAAAACATTAAAAGTGGAATACAAATACTTTAAGCAGTATTAATGTTTTTTATAAGAATCCGATTGCTTAATAACAAATGACGGGAAAAAGATGCTTTGAAAATATGCGGTACAAGTGAGTGACACAACCGGAGATGCACATAGATTAAATGCCGGTTTCATAAACTTCCTATATGTTTTTTTAACTCCTTATATTCTTATTACTTTACCTTTTTCAGCTGCAATTATTTCTTATTCTAATTGCACATTATTTTCTTATTTTACTACCTACGGCAGCATAATACAATATGAACAAATAACACGGAATTAATATAAAGTAAGCATGCTGCGGGTTAAAGACATCTGACAAGCGGCCGTACAACAAAGGCAATAATGCGCCGCCGGCAATGCCCATGATTAAAAGAGACGAGCCGACTTTTGTAAAGCGGCCCAGATCAGCAATTGCGAGCGGCCAGATGGCAGGCCACATTAAAGAATTTGCCAGCCCTAACAGAGCAATAAACAAGACTGAAGTGTAGCCATGGGTTAGAACAGCAATCGCAGAGAAAATAACGCCGAGAACTGCGGAAGCTTTGAGAGCGGTTTCCTGTTTTATAAATTTTGGTATACAAATAATGCCAACGATGTAACCTATTATCATGGCGACTAATGTGCAGGTAGTAAAAAATTTAGCAGTTGACAAAGCTATGCCCTGGGAAGCGCCATAGCTGATAATCGTATCGCCGGCCATAACCTCGACGCCTACATATAAAAACATGGTAAGCACGCCTGATAATAGATGAGGAAACTGAAATACGCTCGTTTTATTGGTATTTGCAAGGGCCACAGCTTCATCTTCGTGCTCTGTATCAATCTCGGGAAGACCTGAAAAATAAATTAAAACAGCCAACAATAACAACACGCAAACAATAACAATATAAGGAACGATAACCCTGGTGGCCAAAGCATTTAATTCGACAGCTTTTTGCGTGGCAGGCATTGTAAGGAGACGTTGCTTTAAAGCATCTGCACCTTTTAAAGCAATGGCGCCAAGCACAATAGGCGCAATGGCGCCAGCCACCTTGTTGCAAATGCCCATTATGCTTATGCGCTTAGCTGCGCTTTCTCTCGGCCCAACAATAGTTATATACGGATTTGAAGCGGTCTGCAAAATTGCCAGACCAGTGCCTTGCACAAATAAACCTAAAAGAAATAAAACATAGGTACGGCTAAGGGCGGCAGGAATAAATATGAGCGCCCCAACCGCCATCACTCCCAAACCAACTGCCATACCTTTTTTAAAGCCTGTTTTTTTAAGAACCTTAGCAGAAGGAATGGCCATAACGAGGTAAGAAATATAAAACGCAAATGCAACCAGATATGACTCAAAGTTATTGAGCTCGCAGGCAATTCGTAAATAAGGAATTAACACAGAGTTTAACCACGTTACGAAACCAAAAATAAAAAATAATGACCCAATGATAATGATGGGCCGCGAACTTGCGGCAGGTGAAAGTGAAGTTGTTGCGGGTACTTTTAAGGTTGTTGTTCCATTCATTTCTCTCAATTTAAATTTTGATTAAATTATGCATGTTTTTAATTGGAGGTACTTTCAGAAATGGCAAGAAACAAAACAAAAAGATTTTTAAAGATAAGATGCTATTATAAAAATTACAGGATGCTAAAAAAATAGTATGTCATCAGCCTTTTGTTTGATCCTGGCATATTTTACTTTTTGCCCGCGCAACTTCAATTCAAGATTATAATAACTAAAGAAAAAGGAACTATACCGTCTTTTCTAAACAAATAAAAATAAAGTCTCCTACGCTTGCAATAGTGTTTTATTTAAAAAACTTTTTGAGTATGTTGAATTCAAATCCATCTTATTCTCCTTTTAACTCATAACCAGTTCTCACCAAATTTTTTTTATAAAAATTCTTAAATTGTAAAATTGGGTTCAGTGTAAGGGGAAACAAGCTTGCAAATATTGCAAAGGCATTAGCACAAATCAGTTATAGATACTTTCGGTATTTTTTGCTTTGAGGCATATTAATTATTTAATTATCCATGCACTTCCTTCTCCATCGAAGCATCATATTCACCACGTCTTGCAGCCGCGTTACATTTCGCCCTTAAGTACAGTGCTTTTTGGGCTTTCGCTGCATTCGCTTCCTGTCCGTGCCAAATCTCAATGGCGGGATATTCAATCGCACGCGAATAAGAAAACGTAAGCACCCAAGGCAAGCGCGATTTAAAATTTTTATTCATTGCATTTAAATGTTCCGACGCCTGCTGAGGTGATTGTCCGCCTGATAAAAATACAATGCCCGGAACTGCAGGAGGCACCGATTTTAAAAAGCATTTAACAGTTGCTTCCGCTACTTCGTCTATACTGTTTTTAATAGCAGCGTCCTTTCCTGCGATAACCATGTTAGGCTTCAGCAGCATTCCTCCTAAAAATATTCTTTGCAAATAAAGCTGGTTGAAAAGGGCTCTCAGCACAGCCTCCGTCACTTCGGCGCAACGCTGTATTGTATGGTTGCCGTCCATAAGCACTTCGGGTTCTACCACAGGCACTATCCCGGCTTCCTGGCATAAGGCAGCATAGCGGGCCAGAGCATGTACATTGGCATCAATACATGCTGTCGTTGGAATAGTATCGCCTATCGTAATAACTGCTCGCCATTTCGCAAAACGGGCTCCCATCTTCGCATATTCTGCAAGACGTTCGCGCAGCCCGTCGAGGCCTTCTGTAATCTTTTCATTGGGAAAACCACCCATATCCTTTGCCCCGATGTCCACTTTAATTCCAGGTATTATACCTGCTTTTACCAGTACTTCTATAAATGGAATTCCGTCTTTTGTTTGCTGGCGGATAGTTTCATCAAACAGGATTGCGCCGCTTACGCTTTCGTTAAGTCCCGGTGCTGTCACAATCCATTCTCTGAAACTTCGCCTTGCTTCTTCTGTTTTGGGAATTCCTAACTCTGCAAACCGTTTGTTGCAAGTCTCAATGCTTTCATCCATTGCAAGCAGGCCTTTATCACCGGCAAGAAGGGCTGCGACAGTATCTGTTAATATTTGCTTATTCATGATTTTTAGTTTTTCCATTTCCAATTTCTGATCTCGGGCATATCCAACCCGTACTTCCGGATATAATTTGTGTGTTCAATGAGCTTATCCTGCATCTCCTGTTTAAGGTAAGCGGTTTTGTCTTTTAATTGAGGCAACCTGTCCAGTGTATCCATTACCAGGTGAAACCGGTCAAGGCCGTTCAGAACAGTCATATCAAAAGGGGTGGTAATAGTGCCTTCTTCTTTGTAGCCGTGCACATGCAGGTTGCTATGATTGGTACGTTTATAGGTAAGCCGGTGAATAAGTGACGGATAGCCGTGAAAAGCAAAAATTACCGGTTTGTCTTTAGTGAACAAGGTATCAAAATCTGCGTCGCTTAATCCGTGCGGATGTTCTGTGTTTGACTCCAACTTCATCAGATCAACTACATTCACTACACGAATTTTCAGGTCAGGCAGTTTTTCCCGCAGTATAGATACTGCAGCCAATGTTTCCAATGCCGGCACATCGCCTGCACAGGCCATAACTACATCCGGTTCCGCACCTGCATCATTACCCGCCCACGTCCATATTCCTATTCCTTTGGTACAGTGCACTACTGCTTCTTTCATAGAAAGCCATTGCGGCGCAGGGTGCTTACCTGCCACCACTACATTTACATAATGCCTGCTGCGAAAACAGTGATCCATTACTGACAAAAGACAATTGGCATCCGGCGGTAAATACACACGCACCACTTCTGCTTTTTTGTTTATCACATAATCAAGGAAACCCGGATCCTGGTGCGTAAATCCATTATGATCCTGGCGCCACACATGTGATGACAGAAGAATATTCAACGAAGAAATTTTTCTGCGCCACGCAAGCTGCAAGGTAACTTTTAACCACTTGGCATGCTGGTTGAACATGGAGTCAATAATGTGAATAAAAGCTTCGTAGCAATTGAACAATCCATGTCTTCCTGTTAACAGGTAACCTTCGAGCCAGCCTTCGCATTGATGCTCACTCAGCATTTCCATAACACGCCCTTCTTTGGAAAGGAATTCATCCGCTTCAATTACCGGCGCCTCCCACTGGCGATTGGTAGCGTCAAACACAAAATTCAACTTGTTTGAAAGCGTTTCATCAGGACCAAAAAGCCTGAAATTCTTTTGGTTTGAATTTTCTTTAATGATATCCCTGATAAATTTTCCCAACACCAGCGTATCGCCCATGCCCGCCTCTCCCCGCAGCGGTATGTCTATACCATAATCCCGAAAATCAGGCATGCAAAGATCCTGAAGCAACAAGCCTCCGTTGGCATGCGGATTAGCGCCCATACGCCTTTCACCTTTTGGCGCCAATTCAGCTAATTCAGGAAGAAAATGACCGTTTTCATCAAAAAGCTCTTCTGGTTTATAGCTTTTTAACCATTGCTCAAGCTGCTGTAAATGTTCAGGATTTGTTGCAGGATCTGTGATTGGAACCTGGTGTGCACGAAAATTGCCTTCTACCTTCAGGCCATCAACATATTTAGGACCTGTCCATCCCTTGGGTGATTGCAAAATGATCATAGGCCAGCGCGGACGATCACTGTTTTTATTTTGCGCAGCGTTTTCTTTTATCGCTTTTATTTCTTCAATTACTTTATCCATCAGCTGCGCCATTTTCAGGTGCATTTCCATCGGGTCATCGCCTTCAATTAAATACGGTTTCCATCCATACCCTAAAAAAAGTTGCTCCAGCTCTTCATTGCCAATGCGGGCAAGAATAGTGGGGTTTGCAATTTTATATCCGTTCAGATGAAGGATAGGAAGCACCGCGCCATCGTTTACGGGATTAAGGAATTTATTGGAATGCCAGGCAGTGGCTAACGGCCCTGTTTCCGCCTCTCCATCGCCAATCACACAGGCAACAATTAAGTCAGGATTATCAAAAGCTGCCCCGAAAGCATGGCTGAGAGAATAACCGAGCTCACCGCCCTCGTGAATAGAACCCGGACATTCGGGCGAAACGTGACTCGGAATTCCGCCGGGAAAAGAAAATTGTTTAAATAATTTTTTCAGCCCTGCTTCATCCCGGCTGATGTTTGGATAGACTTCGCTGTAGGTTCTTTCAAGATATACATTGCCTACAATTGCCGGCCCGCCATGACCAGGTCCTGCAATGTAAATCATGTCGAGGTCATACTTTTTAATAATCCGGTTGAGATGAACATAAATGAAATTTTGCCCGGGAGTAGTGCCCCAGTGCCCCAGCAGCATTGGCTTAATATGCTCCGGGTTAAGCGGCTCTTTCAAAAGCGGATTGTCGTACAAATAAATCTGGCCGACAGAAAGATAATTGGCAGCGCGCCAATAGGCATTTATTTTATGCAACAGTTCCGGCGACAATTTCTCCTGTGTTTTTTCAATAGTCTGTGTTTCCATATTTATTGTTTTTTGTTCTGTAATGCATAGTATGGGTAATAATAATTAAACTGCAATTGCCACGACCTTCAGGACAATGTCATTTAGTTATGGAACTTTCATCTTTCTTGCTCCAGAGGAGCATAATGTTTGCAGAATTCCATTAACCGAATTATTATAAGCGTGCCGTACGCTGCCTTTTATTCCGCACCTGCTGCGCAATTATATATTTTACATTGTCTTTATTCTGCCAACATTTAACCTCCGCGAGGTTGCAAAACATCTTAAATAAACTATGGATTTATAGATGTCAGTGCCGGACATATGTAAGTAAACAAAGATTGGGGGAATAAAAAAATCTATAATGTTTTTCAACTTGTTTTCTGAATTTTGCACGTATTTTAATCCCCTGCTTCATTAATTACTGCCACAATCTTCAATCCGCTCTTTTTTAAACTTTTCAATTCAATCACTTTAAGATATGTTTTTAATAGGGAGAACATGAATTGCTGAATTGGATTTTAAAAGCTGCTGATCCCTTTATGGATCATATTCATACAAATTTACACTTTCAAACATTTTGTCCGGTACCGGACATTTTCCGAAACTAAAAACAAGATAAGCTAATCTCTGTCAATTACTTAGGTCTGGCACTTTGCTTGGACGTATAAGTAAAATATTAAAAGATGGATACGGACATTTCAAAAGAGGTAGTGCAAAAAAAGAGAAGAAAAAATATCTTCATTGCCATTACCATTTTTGCATTGCTCATCGCTTCTGTGTTTGCTTTAAGAGCTTCTTTTTCATCCTCTATAAAGAAACAAAACATAACAACAGCAGTTGTTGAGATAGGCAATATCGAAAACACCATTTCAGCTTCGGGTGAAATACTTCCTGAATTTGAGCAGGTGATAACAAGTCCGGTCAATGCTTCCATAAAACGCGTTTCGATGGATGCAGGAAGCTCTGTAAAACCCGGGCAGTCTATCCTGTCTCTTGACAAACAAGCGACAGATATGGAATATGAAAAGCTAAAATTTCAACTGGAAGAGAAAAAGAACAACACAGAAAAGCTGAAGCTGGAACTCAACAAAAGCTTTTACGATATACAATCCAACAACAGCATTAAGGAACTGAAGATAAACAGCCTGCAGGCAGCAGTCGAAAATGCAAAACGTTTATACAAAGCAGGCGGAGGAACAAGAGAAGCAATTGATCAGGCAGAACAGGACTTAAAAGTGGCTTTACTTGAGAAGAAACAACTCGAAAATGAAATCAAAAGCAAGCAGCAAACAATGAAAGTGGATATTAAAGAATCTCAAATCGCTGCACAGATACAACAGACAGACCTTACAGAACTTCAACGGAAACTGCAACAGGCAAATATTGTAGCAAACCGTGCAGGTGTGGTTACATGGGTAAATAAAAACATTGGCTCTGCTGTGAAAGAAGGTGAAACGCTTGCGCGAATTGCCGACCTGGGAAGCTATAAAGTTTCCGGAACTATCTCTGATACTTATCTCAATGAATTGAGAACAGGTCTTCCCGTCATTATCCGGATAAATGACTCAACTGTCAGAGGTTCTGTTGTCAACATTCATCCGACTATTCAAAACGGTATTGTTTCGTTTGATATTCAGTTAGACCAGCGCAACAGCAAGCTGTACAGGCCTAACATGAAAGCAGATGTTTTTGTGGTTACCAACAGTAAGAACAATGCAATGCGAGTCGCAAACGGACCTGCATTCAAAGGCAGCAACACCCAGGACATTTTTGTAGTATCGAATGGCAAGGCACAGCGGCGAACAGCAAACCTTGGCATGAGCAATTTTGATTACGTAGAAATCAAAGACAATGTAAAGCCAGGCGAGGTAATAATTACCTCTGACATGAGTGATTATAAAAATTCAAAAGAAATAACCATTAAAAAGTAAGAAGGCGGAAGGTAGAAGGTTTAAGGGTTTAGGGTGATAACCGGAAACTAAAAACCTGAACCAGGAAAACTTACAACAGATAATTCTTAACTCATTATGTCAATTTACTGCAAATGCAACTGAAACTACTGCAAATATTACCCGCACTGCTGCTCTTTTGCCTCACCAGTTTTTGTCAGCCGGATAATGATACTTTGAAACTGACGTTGCAGCAGGTAGTTGAAATGGCAAAAGGAAAATCAATAGCGGCAAAGCAGGCTGTTACTTTAAAAGAAAATAAGTACTGGCAATGGCGCACTTACAAAAGCAATTACCAGCCGCAACTTTCATTAAACGGAATATTACCAGGCTACATCAATTCGTTTCAGGAAGTTGTGCAGCCAGACGGAACGATAGAGTTTCAACCGGTGAAGTACAACAATTCATCTTTAAGCCTTGCGCTAAGCCAAAGTATAGCAACAACCGGCGGAACTGTTTTTGGAACTACCCAAATGCAAAGGTATGATGACTTTGACCGCAAGTTCAAATTGTACAACGGAGTCCCTTATGCGATTGGTTACAGCCAGCCGCTGGCAAAGTTCAATCAATTAAGATGGGACCAAAAAATTGAGCCGTTAAAATACAATGAAAGCAGGCAGGCTTTTATAGAGTCAATGGAACAGATTGCTATAAAAGCAACAGGTTATTTCTTCGACTTATTGCTAGCCCAGGTAAATCTGCAGATATCAGCAACAAACTTTGAAAACACGAAGAACATTTTACGTATAGCAAAAGAAAAGTTTGACATAGGCAAAGTATCCCGAAATGAAATACTGCAATTAGAACTCGAACAACTGAAAGCGCAAAAGGCGGTTGGTATTGCAAAGCGCGACATGGAAATTTCAACTTTAAATCTTCGCACGTATGCAGGATTAGCTAATAACGATAAAATAGTATTGATTTTGCCAAAAGAAACAAAGTCAACAGATATTAACCCTGAAAAGATTTTATCAGAAGCGCTGGAAAACCGTTCAGATGCAATCGCCTTTATGCGGCGCATCGCTGAGGCAAAAAGAGATGTGGCAAAAGCAAAAGGTGATAATGGTATCAATGCAACACTTTCAGCAAGATTAGGATATTCAAAAAGCGCTGCAAATTTTTCTAAAGTCTACCAGGCGCCAAAAAGCCAGCAACTAATACAGGTCGAGTTTGATATTCCTATATTAGACTGGGGGCGCTCGAAATCGAGAATGAAAACTGCTGAAGCAAACAAGCAGTTTACCGAATATGCGGTAGAGCAGGATAAGCAAACATTTACACAGGAAATTTATACGCAGATTACGCTTTACCAGATGATGAAAGAGCAGTTGATCCTGAATGCAAAGGCCGATAGCATTGCATCGGAAAAATACCAGATTGCAAAAGAAAGATATGTGCTTGGCAATTTAAGCATTACTGACCTCAGCATCGCATTCCAGGAGAATGACCAGGCAAAAAGAGACTTTGTTCTTGGCCTTCGGGACTTTTGGAGCGCTTACTATCAGTTAAGATATTTAAGCCTTTACGACCTTGAAAAAAATCAAAAAATTATTTATCAATAAAAAAACGATTAACATTATTATTCGTCATTGGCAGGTACGAAGCAATCCCGAGACTATAAACAGGCTTGCTGAAAGTGCAGGATATTGCTTCGTCGTTCCTCCTCGCAAAGACGGTTCGACCTTTACCAGCTATTATTTTGAATTCTTAATAAAATTAAAATTAAAACAACACTTATGATACCTGCAGAGACAACTGAAAAAGTTTCAAACACAAATTACGCTAACAATCATACCAGTGTAATGATACGATTAGAAAATATCGAAAAGGTGTACCGGACTGATACCGTTGAAACCCTCGCATTGAGCAATATTTCTTTAGATATAAATAAAGGAGAATTTTTATCAATAATGGGACCTTCTGGTTGCGGCAAAAGTACTTTGCTCAACATTATGGGTCTTCTTGATGCTCCTACAAAAGGTGAAGTGTCCATTGATAAAAATGATACAACACAATTGAACGATAAAAAGCTTGCCGCTTTCAGAAACCGCAAGCTTGGTTTTATTTTTCAAAGCTATCACTTGATTAATGATTTAAAGGTTTTAGATAATGTTGAGCTGCCTTTGTTATATAGAAGTTCTACTGCCAAAGAAAGAAAACAGCTTGCATCAGAAGCCTTGGAAAAAGTCGGATTAAGCAACCGTATAAAACATTTTCCCACTCAGTTGTCGGGTGGGCAAAAACAACGTGTGGCAATTGCAAGGGCTATTGTCGGGCAGCCGGAAATTATACTTGCCGACGAGCCGACAGGAAACCTTGACAGTGCTATGGGAAATGAAATTATGGACATTTTACTTGAACTGAATAAGCGTGATGGAACTACGATAGTGATGGTAACGCATGATGAAAACATGGCCCGTAAAACTCATCGGCTTGTTCGCTTATTTGATGGGTCTCAAGTTCAGTAAATTCTTGAACCACTAAGACGCAAAGAACACAAAGAAGCACTAAGAAAACTTTTGTGAAACCTGGTGCCTTGGTGTCTTTGTGGTTCAAAAAACAAAAAAATTATAATTACCAATATGCTTAAAAATTATTTTAAAATAGCCATAGCTGTATTAAAAAGAAGGAAGTTCTTCACCTTTATCAGCTTGTTTGGCATCAGCTTTACGCTTACCATTTTGATTGTTTTGACTGCGTTTGTTGACAATATCACAAGCGCTAATTATCCGGAAGTAAACAGGGACAGGTCGTTGTACATTACTACTATACAACAAAAAGATACAAAGCACCAGGGGCAGATGAACGGACCGGCAAGTTTCTGGTATCTTGACCATTTTGTAAGCACGCTAAAGTCACCTGTTAAGGTTGGTATTTCATCAATATTCAGGGGAACTAATGCGTATGTAAACGATAAAAAACTGGCGATAGACCTTAAGTATACAAATGATGCTTTTTGGGATGTAATGAGTTATGATTTTATTGAAGGCAAACCATACACACTCCAACAAATAAAAAGCAGCGAACGGGTTGCCGTAATTACCGAAGAAACCAGGAAGAATTATTTTGGAAACGTGGAAGGTGCAGTGGGCAAATATATAGAGACTGATAATGTACAATACCGGGTAGCTGGAGTTGTAAAAAACGTCCCCATTACGATGGCTGTTTCTTATGCCAATATGTTTGTGCCCTACACTGTTTCCAAGACCGATTATAAGCAAAAGGGGCTCATGGGAGAATATATGGCAGTGCTGCTTGCTAAATCTAAAGCTGATTTACCTAAAATAAAAGCCGAGTATGCGAGTGTAGTTTCTAAAATCAAACCTGATGCAAAAGATTTTGATGTTTTCACCAGCGTGGCAGACCCTTATGTTGCAAGCCTTATAAGAAATTCGCCTGTTGGCAGAGGCACTGAAGATGGCGGAGTAAATAAGCTAATATTTATTGCCTCAATTTTCGTGTTGTTTTTTATGTTGTTGCCAACGCTTAACCTGATAAATATTAATCTGAGCCGGATTATGGAGCGTTCCTCTGAAATAGGTGTCCGCAAAGCATTCGGTGCATCGGGGATGACATTGGCCGGACAATTTATAGTTGAGAATATCATCCTCACTTTCTTTGGTTGTGTGATAGGTGTTGCTCTTGCATTTATCATTTTGCAGGTCATTAATAATAGTGACCTGATTGCCAACATCCATCTTACCGTTAACCTTACTGTATTATTTTTCAGCTTGCTTGCATGTCTTGTTTTCGGGCTGCTTTCAGGAGTTTATCCTGCGTGGCATATGTCAAGATTACAGGTCGTAACAGCATTAAAAGCACAGTAATTTTTTATCTTCAAAACGCACTATATGCTTAAGCATCTATTTAAATTAATCTGGAACAAAAAGAAGCAGAACTTTCTGCTAATGACCGAAATGTTTATTTCATTTCTCGTAATGTTTGCGGTGTTTTCGCTAATGGTGTACGAGTACACAAACTATAAAAAGCCAATGGGCTTCAATTACGAGAACGTATGGACGGTCAACATTCATTATCCTGAAGGAATTAGCAGTCCTGACTCAATGCAGCAATACCAGCAAACCCTTAAACAGCTTATTAAATCAATGCCGCAGGTGAATGAAGTAAGCTTTGCAAGCAGCAATGTTCCTTTTGCCGGAAGTATGATGAGCAGCATGGTGTCGTATAACAAAAACGAAATACAGGCTAATACATACAATTTAGAAGACAGCTATTTTAAAGTATTGAATTTATCAATGAAAGAAGGAAGATGGTTTACCAATGCTGATAATGCAGTCAAAGAAAAACCGGTAGTAATTAATGAAACTCTAAAGGATAAGCTATTTGGAAACGAGAACCCAATAGGTAAAATCATAACGCCTGATAACATGAAGGTAATTGGCGTCGTAACGGATTTTAAAGACAAAGGTGACTACCAGGCAATAGAAAGTGGTTACTACAGAAGAGCAGACACTGCAAATGTGTGGAGCTTAGGTTCAATATTGGTTGCAGTTAAAGCAAACACCAATGCGGCATTTGAAGCGAGATTGTACAAGACAGTTTCTAATTACCTGAACACTTCCAATCTTGAAATTGAGCACCTCTCAAAAAAACGGGTATCTAAGAATAATGCAACTCTTGTACCTATGATCATTCTTCTGATAGTTGCAGGCTTCCTCATTATAAATGTTGCGCTTGGTCTCTTCGGTGTGCTTTGGTATAACATTAGCAGGCGCAGGGGTGAGATTGGATTGCGCAGAGCAGTAGGTGCAACAGGCAAGTCTGTTGAAAATAAGTTTTTAAAGAACCATCTTTCGCAAAATGGTTATAAAGTAGTTGTCCGAACTGCGATAAGTAAAAATAAATATCTTAAAGAATACCTTAATACTGCTTCCTTATCATTAGACCGGATTAATTCATCTTTGTTAGACAAATTTGACATCATCATTGCCGACGCAACTGAACTGGCCGCCATCCCGAAATCTGAACTGGCAGCAATTGAAACGCAGGTTGCACAAAAAAGCATCGGCTTAATTATTAAAGCAGACAGCGCTTTTTCAGGTTCCTCTTTCTATTCAGACAAATTTCAATTAAAAATTGCCGCAGGCGATTCAGGGCAACAGGTCAACCTATACCTTTTAGACTCTGCAGGAAAAATGCCTGCAACAACAATTGGAAATCATGTTTTCATACAAAATCAAACAGCCACCCAGCCCTTAGTTTTTGATAAACAAAACAGCATTTATGTAAACAGCACTTTATACGGCTCAGGGAAAATTATACTGACTACTCTCACAAATACTTATAATTGGGCATTATCCGGAAACCAAAATGACTACAATAAATTTTGGGCGGAACTTTTAAACAAAGCTGCCCCAAAACCTGCGAGAGAGGAATTGTGGAGCATCTCTCCTGCTCTTCCTCAAATAAATAAACCTGTACAATTACAGGTTCAAACAAATAATACCGGTATTCTTCAGGGTCAGGTAAATGGTAATCCCGTTTATCTTAGAGCAAATTATGATCTGCCTTATCAATGGACAGGTACTTATTATCCTGTTAAACAGGGATGGCAGACGGGAATTCAACTAAATGGAAATTCTTTTTTTTGGTATGCATACAATAAGAATGACTGGCAAAATATATTCGCTTCAGAAAAGATAAAAGCTGCAAAACAATATATATCTAAAAAATTAAATAAAACCAAAAGTGGTGGAAAAAGCTTCAAAACAATTGACAGTCAAATTGAAAAGGGATTTTTTTTCTTAATCTTTCTTTTAAGTTGTGGTTTTCTATGGCTCGAGGACAAATTTTTTTAATTTTCTGATAAATGATTTTAAAATATTAAATTAGCTTCGCCATAAAAGCTGAAGCTGCTCATTGAGTTGCTGATGAAGTGATTGCGACGCAACGATGATGCTATGAAAACCGATGCCGGTATTATAAAAGAAAATTAAAGTAAACAATACTTATTTATTAAAGGAGGAAAATATTTTGAAAAGAAAAGACTTTCTTCAAATGTCTGCAATGACAGCAGGCACCTATCTGCTTCCAAAATCTTTTCTCTTTGGTAATCCGATAGATCCGTCAGAGGCACTGAATGATGGCATGGATGTCAGTTTAAAAAAGCAGCTTGCAGACGTCGCATTAAATGCAGCACGCGCTAAAGGAGCAACTTATGCAGATGTGCGTATTGGCAGGTATCTTAATCAGTTTGTAACAACGCGTGAAAAGAAAGTGCAGAGCATTGCCAATACCGAATCTTTCGGGGTTGGTATTCGTGTTATCGCTAATGGCTGCTGGGGTTTTGCCGCATCAGATAAAGTGAACAAAGAAAACATTGCCGCAACAGCGCAGAGAGCTGTTGCAGTTGCTATAGCCAACTCAAAAATTCAGTCAAATACAGTTCAGCTTGCACCGCAGAAAGGTTATGGAGAAGTAAGCTGGAAAACACCCATTGAGAAAAATGCTTTTGAAATTCCTGTAAAGGATAAAGTTGATTTGCTGATGCAGGTAAATGGTATTGCTTTGGCAGGCGGAGCAAACTTTATTAACTCCGCTATTTTAGCTGTTAACGAACAAAAGTATTTTGCCTCAACTGATGGTTCTTATATAGACCAGGATGTGCATCGCCTCTTTCCGACTTTTACAGTAACTAAAATAGATAAAGCATCAGGAAAGTTTGAAACACGCAGGTCTTTAAGCTCGCCTGTAGGCATGGGTTATGAATATCTTACACCGCTTGGAGACAGTAAAGTTGAGGGTATCGTTACCCGCTATAAAGATCGCTATGATATTTTGGAAGATGTAAAAAATGCCACAGCAGATGTTGATCAAAAGCTGAAAGCAAAATCGGTAGAACCAGGCAAATATGACCTTGTTCTCGATCCTTCTCACCTCTGGCTTACTATACATGAATCAGTGGCTCACCCTACAGAACTTGATCGTGTACTTGGTTACGAAGCAAATTATGCAGGAACAAGTTTTCTTACATTAGACAAATGGCGCTCGAAGAATTTTCAATTTGGCAGCAACCTGGTAAACATACATGCAGATAAGCTTCAAAAAGGTTCATTAGGAGCAGTTGGCTATGATGATGAAGGCGTAAAATGTAAAGAATGGGAACTGATTAAAGACGGCATTCTGGTCAACTACCAGGCGATTCGTGACCAGGCACATATTATCGGGCTGAATGAATCGCAGGGTTGCTGTTACTCACAATCGTGGGCTGATGTGCAGTTTCAACGAATGCCCAATGTATCTCTGCTGCCCGGAAAAAATAGTTTAAGTGTTGACGATATTATAAAAAATGTGGAAAAAGGCATTTACATTATCGGTGACGGTTCATTCTCAATTGACCAGCAACGGTACAACTTTCAGTTTGGCGGACAAGTTTTTTATGAAATAAAAAATGGCAAAATAGCGGGCATGTTAAAAGATGTTGCTTACCAGGCAAACACAAGAGAATTCTGGAATAGCTGTGTGGCTATTGCAGATCAAAGAGATTACCGGCTTGGCGGTGCATTTAATGATGGAAAAGGGCAGCCGGCTCAATCGAATGCCGTTTCTCATGGCAGTTCTACTTCAAGGTTTAATGGCGTTAATGTAATTAATACAGCAAGAAAAATCTGATAAATCAATTATGGCTATTTTAAGTAAAGAAGAAGCGCAATCTCTTTTAAAAAAAGTTCTTGCTTTTTCAAAAGCTGACGAGTGTGAAGCAAGCCTTAGCGGCTCTGAAGGCGGAAACATCCGGTATGCACGAAATGCAATCTCCACTTCCGGCGATATCAGTACTTTAAGCCTTGCAGTAACTTCTTCTTTTGGAAAAAAATCAGGCACTGCAACTATTAACGAGTTTGACGATAAGTCTCTTGAAAAGGTGATTCGCAGAGCAGAAGAGCTTGCCCGGCTTGCCCCTGAAAATCCTGAATACATGCCTTTGTTAGGTCAATCAGCTTTCAGGGAATCTATTACCTATGTTCCTGCCACTGCTGCAATGACGCCGGATAGCCGGGCCGATGCTGTCGCAAAAAGTATAAAAGTAGCGAAAGACGCAAAGCTGGAAGCAGCAGGATATTTAGAAAATACTACAGGGTTTAATGCTGTCGCAAACTCAAAAGGTCTCTTTGCTTATAACAACGATACAGATGTAATTTTTACCATTACCACCCGAAACGAAGCCGGAACGGCTTCAGGATATGCTGCAAAAGGATTTAATGATGTAAGCAAGCTTGATACTTATACGGCTACAAAAACTGCAGCTTCCAAAGCCAATGGCTCTTTAGGTGCAAAAGCAATTGAGCCGGGAAAATATACTGTTATTCTCGAACCTGTTGCTGCTGTCTATATGCTCGAAAATATGTTTCGCGGTCTTGATGCCCGTAACGCTGACGAAGGCAGAAGCTTTATGAGCAAACCCGGCGGCGGCAATCGCAGGGGTGAAAAGCTGATGGACGATAAAGTGACCATTTATACTGATCCTTTTAATCCCGAATTGCCGGCTGAGACCTGGAACACCGAAGGCTTGCCTTTAGAAAAGATGACCTGGATTGATAAAGGTGTTGTAAAAAATCTGGCCTATTCTCAATATTGGGCACAACAGAAAAGTGTAAAACCTGTTCCTTTTCCGGCAAACATCATTATGGAAGGCGGAACGGCCACAACAGAAGACCTTATCAAAAGCACGGAAAGAGGCATTCTTGTTTCAAGGCTATGGTACATCCGCATGGTTGATCCTCAAACTTTGCTGCTTACCGGTTTAACACGAGACGGCACTTTCTATATAGAAAATGGTCAGATCAAATATCCTGTAAAAAATTTCCGCTTCAATGAAAGTCCTGTAATTATGCTTAATAATGTAGAAGCCTTAGGCAAACCCGAACGCAGCATAAGCGTTGAATCGTATCGCAGTTATTTGATTCCGCCAATGAAAATAAGGGATTTTACATTTACATCTTTGTCAGATGCGGTGTAGGGTCGGCTATTTCAATAGATCCACTAAAATAAAGACATGAATCCAAGACCTGTAAATGTTGAATATATTAGTCCTTATAAACTTATTATAACTTTTGCAGACGGAAAAGCAAAGCAGTTTGATATTAAACCTTACTTACATTTCCCAATATACCAGCCATTACAAAATGAGGTGTTTTGAAAAAAAGCCAAAATTCAATACGGAACGGTTGTTTGGGATGAAGATATTGATTTTGATCCTGAGAGGTTGTATTTAGAAAGTAAAGAATTAGTTCGGACGAAAAATTAGCCTTACAGTTTTCTCATTAAAAAAGTAAGAAATTTTCCACAGAGATTTAAGTGTTTATAGCATGTTTCGCTGTAAACGCTGTAATGAAAGCTGCTGCTGAATATTACAATTTCGATTATTGTAAGTAAATTTGAAGAAGTAAATGTATTTTTTATGAGCGTAGCTGAAATGAAACAAACAATTATGCAGAAGGTGGAAACATTATCTGAAGAACAGTTAATTGAGTTAAAGCAACTTGTTGATAGAATCAATAATATTTCTGCAAACAAATATGATTTATTGCCACATGTAGAAAACATAGTTTCTGAAAGAGAAGAGCTATTGAAAAAACTTGCACAATGATTTCTGTTGAACAAGCTCTAAAAATACATACTATTGCAATAGAAAAATTTGGCGGCGCTAATGGTGTTAGAGACATGGGCGGTATAGAATCTGCGTTAGCACGCCCCTTTCAAACCTTCGATGGCGAAGATTTATATCCTTCCATTTTTGAAAAAGCGGCTGCAATTGGAGAAAGCCTGATAATTAGCCATCCCTTTATTGATGGAAATAAGAGGTCAGGATATCTGTTGATGGAAGCCTTATTAAGATATGAAGGATATAAGATAACTGCTTCTGACGAATCCCTTTACAACCTTGTTATCAACATTTCTACCGGTTCAATTTCTTTTGAAGAAATAGCTGAATGGCTGAAAAATAATACAAGAGCTAAATAGGCACTGAGAGTGTGACACAACGATGTTGAATAAACATTTGCGGTCAGTAACAAAAATCTTTTTGTCTTTTATCTGAATTCTAAACCGTTTAAATAATTTTTATACTCATTTCCCTTTTTTAGCTAATTTACCTTTTTATTATTCTTCTTCTAACCTAAATAAAAAACTTTGAAAAGAAGAGACTTCCTTAACCTTGCAGGCGCGGGTCTTGGCGGCGCAATGCTCGCTAACATTCCTGTAGTTGGTCATGCGGTGCCGCTGGATAAAAGATGGAGCCCGGGTGATACAGCGTTAAAAAAGAAAATGGCGGATGTTGGGCTGAATGCAGCAAAATCAAAAGGCGCTACTTACACTGATGTCAGAATTGGCCGTTACCTGAATCAGTATATAATAACACGGGAGAATAAAGTACAGAATATTGTTAATACCGAATCTTATGGAATGGGGATACGTGTTATTGCAAACGGAAGCTGGGGATTTGCAGCGACTGACAAACTTGATACGGACAACATAGCAAAAACAGCGCAACTGGCAGTTGATATTGCAAGAGAAAATTCGCGCCTGCTTACCGGGCCTGTTCAGCTTGCGCCACAGAAAGGATATGGAGAAGTTTCATGGAAAACGCCTATAGAGAAAAATGCGTTTGATGTACCCATAAAAGAAAAGGTTGATCTGCTGCTTGGTGTAAATGATGCAGCGCTGAAAGGCGGAGCAAATTATATAAATTCTCTTCTTTTTCTTGTTAATGAACAAAAATATTTCGCCTCCACCGACGGTTCTTATATTGACCAGGATATTCATCGTATCTGGCCGACTTTTACCATTACAAAAATTGATGCTGTTACCGGTAAATTTGAAACCCGTAATGCATTAAGCGCTCCGTCTGGTATGGGATATGAATACCTGATGCCGCGTGCAGAAGATAAAATACAAGGTATAACTACATTATATAAGGGTCGCTACGACATGCTGGAAGATGTAAAAGCAGGCACTGCACAAGTGGCTGAAAAGCACAAAGCAAAATCGGTGGAAGCCGGAAAGTATGATCTTGTTCTCGATCCTACCAACCTGTTTTTAACTATTCATGAGTCTGTGGGGCATCCGTCTGAGCTGGATCGTGTATTAGGTTATGAAGCTAATTATGCAGGCACGAGCTTTCTCACGCTTGATAAATGGGAATCAAAGAAATTTAAATTTGGAAGTGACCAGGTAAACATTGTTGCTGACAAAACACAAAAAGGATCGCTGGGCGCTGTAGGATATGACGATGAAGGCGTAGGAACCAAACAGTGGGATATAATAAAAAACGGAATTCTGGTAAACTATCAGGTTATCAGAGACCAGGCACATATTTTAGGCCTGAAAGAATCGCAGGGATGCTGCTATGCTGATAATTGGAGCGATGTTCAATTTCAACGGATGCCTAATATTTCATTACAACCAGGCAAAGCCGCTTTGAGCGTAGCTGACTTAATTAAAAATGTTGAAAAGGGAATTTATATTATTGGAGACAGTTCTTACTCCATTGACCAGCAACGTTACAACTTTCAGTTCAGCGGACAGTTGTATTACGAAATTAAGAATGGAAAAATAGCAGGCATGTTAAAAGATGTCGCCTACCAGTCTAACACGCAGGAATTCTGGAATTCCTGCGTGGCTGTAGCGGATCAAAAGGATTATCGCCTGGGCGGTTCTTTCTTCGATGGAAAAGGACAGCCCGGACAAATAAGCGCCGTTTCTCACGGATCTTCTACTGCCCGTTTTAATGGAGTCAATGTAATTAATACTGCAAGAAAAATTTAAATAATGTCAATACTAACTAAAGATGAAGCGCAGGTGTTGATGAAAAAAGTGATCGCCTTGTCAAAAGCTGATGAAATAGAAGTAAACTTAACAGGTTCTGACGGAGGAAATATCCGTTATGCCCGCAATGCAGTTTCTACCAGTGGCGGTGTGAGCCAGCATAATCTTACCATTCAGTCATCTTTTGGCAAAAAGATGGGCACATCCACTATAAATGAATTTGATGATGCCTCTTTGGAAAAAGCGGTAAGACGTTCTGAAGAACTCGCAAGCCTCGCACCCGAAAATCCTGAATTTGTTAAAAACCTTGGCGCGCAAACCTATCCTGAATCTAAAACTTTTGTTGCTGCAACTGCAGCCATCACACCTAAGCTTCGTGCAGACGCAGTGGCAGAGAGCTTAAAAATTGCCAAAGAAAATCATCTTACCGCAGCAGGATTTATGGAAAACAGTGCCGGGTTTTCAGCTATGATGAATTCAAGCGGCTTGTTTGCCTATAACACTTCTACCAATGTAAATTTTAATGTTACGCTTCGTACTGCTGACAGCAAAGGTTCGGGTTATGCGTCTAAAGGTTATAATGATATAACCAAGTTAGATGTAGGCGCAGCAACAAGATTTGCTGCGCAAAAAGCTGCGGGATCGGCAACTGCAAAAGCCATAGAACCCGGAAAATACACGGTTATTTTAGAACCTTCGGCAGCGATAGTTTTATTGGAGTCTATGTTTTTTGCTATGGATGCAAGAAGTGCAGATGAAGGAAGAAGTTTTTTAAGCAAGCCCGGTGGAAAAACAAAGTTAGGTGAAAAAATGGTTGACGAAAGAGTGACCATTTATTCTGATCCTCAAAACCCTGAATTGCCCACAAGCACCTGGAATGGTGACGGCAGGCCGCAGGAAAAAATAGCATGGATTGATAAAGGCGTGATGAAAAACTTGTATTACTCAAGATACTGGGCGCAACAAAAAAATGTAAAGGCAGTTCCATCGCCGGACGCAGTTATCATGGAAGGCGGAACAGCATCATTAGAAGATTTGATTAAAAGCACGGAACGAGGCATACTGGTAACAAGGTTGTGGTATATTCGCGAGGTAGATCCGCAAACATTGTTATACACAGGCCTTACGCGCGATGGAACTTTTTATATAGAAAACGGCCAGATTAAATTTCCGGTGAAGAATTTCAGGTTTAACGAAAGTCCTGTTATTATGCTTAATAACCTTGAAGCATTAGGAAAACCCGAGCGGACTGTAAGCGGAGAATCAGGTATTCATGCGTTAATACCACCCCTTAAAATAAGGGATTTTACTTTCACTTCGTTGTCTGATGCAGTATGATATATTTGTTTAATTTGCGTTGATTTTTTACTTGTTATTTAAAGTTTGAGTTATATTCCAATTAAGATTGATTTATATTCCAATTAAGATTGACATTACAGAAATCGGACGTGGCTGAAAAATAAAATAGGTAAGCTTTAATCATACACTTAGGCCTGCTCTCTTTGTCTAAAAGTGCAATATAAATTGTTAGTTATTTAGTTTAGAAGATATCCGTCTGCTATTTTTTACATTTAAATCCATAATTATAATAGCACCTTTTCTATTTTGAATTATTATTTTTATCTTTCGAAAAATAATAAAGTGAAGCGTATTTTTCTCCTTCTATACTGTTTTATTATAAAATTAGTTTGTTATGGACAAAAAATTAATCAGCCGCCGGAAAAAACTGCTTTTCAGATTGCTGCACCCTGGAATGCTGCTTATGATGTCCGCTCCGATGCAGCTATTGTGTACGGCTACGACAGCACGTTTAATGAGCGTGTGGCAGACTGGAAGCAACACGGGTACAACGTACAGTTTATGACAGGCGTAGCCTGGGGCAATTACCAGGATTATTTCTCAGGAAAATGGGATGGCAAATTACATCTCGACGAAGGACAAATGGACCGCAAAGGCGACAGTATCGGCCACGGGCGAAATGTTCCTTACACCGTTCCTACGGATAGTTATATTACTTATTTTAAAATGCTCATCAAAAAAGTAATTGACGCCGGCATTAACACCATTTACCTTGAAGAGCCTGAGTTTTGGGCAAGAGCGGGCTATAGCGAAGCTTTTAAACGGGAATGGCAAAAATATTACGGCTTCGCCTGGATGCCGCAGCACGAGTCGCCTGAAGCCACCTATCTTTCTTCGAAGCTCAAGTACCATTTATATTTTAAAGCATTAAAAGAAATATTTTTATATGCTAAAGAATATGGAAAAAGCAAAGGAAGAACGATTAAATGCTTTGTACCTACGCATTCATTGCTCAACTATTCTTCCTGGTCAATTGTCAGCCCCGAAGCCAGTCTTGCCGCCTTGCCGGGAATGGATGGCTATATTGCACAGGTTTGGACAGGTACATCCCGCGAGCCGCTTTATTACAACGGATTAAAAAAGGAAAGGGTTTTTGAAAATGCTTTTCTCGAATATGGCTCTATGCTTTCTATGACGGCGCCAACAGGCCGCACTATGTATTTTTTAACCGATCCCATAGAAGACTGGCCGCGTACGTGGGATGATTACAAAAAAAATTACCAGGCTACTTTTACCGCTCAGTTGTTGTACCCGACGGTTTCGCACTACGAGGTCATGCCTTGGCCAAACCGTATTTACCAGGGGAAATTTAAGTTAGAAGGGAATGACGAGAAACAGCCCATTTCACCTGCTTATGCCACCCAGATGCAGGTAATGGTAAATGCACTTAACACGATGCCTGCATCTGCCAACACCATAAACGGCACCAAAGGCGTTGGCGTTCTCGCAGGCAACTCTATGATGTTTCAACGCTTTCCTGCGCATAAAGGTTATGAAGATCCGCAACTGTCAGATTTCTATGGAATGATATTGCCTTTGCTCAAACGCGGAATACCTCCGGAAATAGTTCACATGGAAAATTTAGGCTTTGCTTCTTCCCTGAAAAATATGAAAGTGCTGGTTATGAGCTATGCGAATATGAAGCCGCAGTCAGCGCAGGTGCACCGACAATTAGCAGCATGGGTAAATGGCGGCGGTACTTTATTGTACTATGGAAGAGACGACGACCCTTTTCAGCAGGTAAAGGAATGGTGGAACAGTGATAGGATGCATTACGCTGCACCTTCAGCGCATTTATTTCAACTAATGAAAATTAAACCTTTCGCCGGCAACGGAGCGTATCATTATGGCAAAGGCAAAGTTTACATTGTAAAAGAAGATCCAAAAGAATTGACAGCAGAACCAGGTAAAGACAGCGCTTTTACAACATTGGTCAGGCAGGTTTACGAAGCAAACGGAAGCAAGAGCAGGATGACAACTAAAAATTATTTTTACCTTGAAAGAGGGCCGTACGATATAGCTGCTGTTATGGATGAAAGTGTAAGCGATAAGCCGCTCACGATTAAAGGGCCGGTAATAGATTTGTTTGATCCTGCCTTACGGGTGTTATCACAAAAAATAGTACAGCCGGGGCAACAGGCTTTTTTGTATGACCTGAACAGAGCAGTGAAAAAACAACAGCCGCAGGTATTGTGCGCCGCATCCAGAGTAACTGGTGAAAATAGTAATACACATACCTGCTCGTTCATTGTCAAAAGCCCTGACAGTACCAAGAATGTGATGCGAATCCTATTACCCTCGAAGCCTCAATCTGTTATTGTAAAAGACGTAACCGGAGCTCTGGTAAAGGACGTGTCATCTGAATGGGATACCTTGTCGCATACAGTCCTGCTTACGTTTATAAACAGATCGGAAGGCCTTCAGGTACGGATAACATGGTAAAAATTATCAGGACTTTTACGGCTTTGCCGGAATATTATAATCTAATAAAAAGCATTAAAAAAAGTTTGAACCAACGATAAGCCTTGCATGAAAAAACCAATGGCATGGATGATATATCCCATTAAATTCAATAATTTTTTCAATAGGGAAAAAAGGCAGGAAACAGATTATTTTAAAATGATCAGGTAAAAAAAGGATATTGCACTAACTTTATAAAGTATACTATTAATTTCTTAAAGACTAAATCATCTCATTTATGTGTAAAGCTTCATTTTTCATTTTATGTTTTGCCAGTTGCATTTTTTACGCATGCTCTTCTTCCAAAGGACAGTCAGCAAGCGGACAAACTAACATGTTAACGCAAAAAGAAAAAAGTAAAGGTTGGATATTGTTATTTGACGGAACAACAACAAATGGCTGGCATTCTTACAATAAAAATACAGTAACCAAAAATTGGAAAGTACAGGATGGTGCGATAGTGATGGATCCGAAATTAAAAGATGATAATAACGCAGGAGATATAGTTACAAATAATGCATACCAGAATTATGAGTTTGCAACGGACTGGAAAATATCTGAAGGCGGAAACAGCGGAATTATTTTTGACATAAAAGAAGACCCTAAGTTTCGTGACACATACAATACAGGCGCTGAAATGCAGGTGCTTGATAATGTAAAAGCCGACGATAACAAAAAAGAAAATCATCTGGCAGGTCTGTTGTACGACATGTACGGTACTGCTGCCTTGTCAAAACCAAAACCTGCAGGAGAATGGAACCAGGCAAGAATTATTCAAAATAACGGGCATCTGACTTTTTATTTTAACGGCGTAAAAACAGTTGATGTGCAGCAAGGCAGTGCAGAGTGGAAAAATATGATTGCCAACAGCAAGTTTAAAACCTGGACAAATTTTATGACTTCTCCAAATGGAAAAATAGCTTTTCAGGATCACGGTCACGAGGTAGCTTTTCGCAATGTGAAGATCAGGGTACTTTAATTTATTTTAAAAGAAAAAACCGAGACAGTATTACCAACATTATCTCGGTTTTTTTTCATAATGTTTTACTATGTATAAAATTTATTTTATTGATCATTTAGAAAACTCAAAACATAGTTGTTTATTTCTTTGCGTTGTTCTTTATTAGCGTCGTTACCCATGTCAGTATGTTTTGTGTTGTTTAATTTTATAATTTTAATTCCATACTTTTTTTGTTCCTTAACAGTTGGTAAAACACTTTCATCTGCAACCTGATCACTCGAACGGAGAGAATATATATTTTCGGTTGTTTTGTCCTTGGCAGAGCCATTCTTCGATTGTCCAACTAAATTACTTTGTCAACCAAATAGGGATATTATGCAGCTCTTGAGTTGGGGTTAGCGTTTGTCCGGTTGTTGCTTTTTTGTTTGCTAAGCAACTTGATAATAATGAGCAAAAAAGTATGTTAAAGCATCTTTTGGTGTTCATTCGAATTTGTCTGACGGAGCTGATATTTTCCTTAAAGGATAATCAATTTCTTGTTCAACATTTAAATATTTTTGCTATAAGTTCTATCATTATGTGTTGCTGATTGGACAGATTCAATCTTATTTCATTTTATTTTAATTAATCAGGCAAGCAATTGAGGCTTCTCTTTATACGTTTTCCACAAAAATTCGCCGAATAAAGTATTAGCCCAGGCAAACCATTTGCGTGAGAAATTTTTAGGATCATCTTTATTAAAAGACTCATGCATAAAGCCAGTGCCGCCGTGAGTTGTTTTCAGAAGATTTATACAATTCCTGATTTCTGTATTATCATTACTTGTCAGGCCGCGCATAGTAATGCTCATAGGCCAGATCATATCTTTTCCCACGTGCGGGCCACCAATCCCCTCTCCTGCCTTGCCTTTGAAGAAAAAGGGATTATATTCTGAAAGTACAAATTTGCGCGTGTTTATATAAACCGGATCAGTATTTTTTACAGCATTTAAATAGGGAAGTGATAACAAGCTGGGTACGTTTGCATCGTCCATCAGGTTAAAGCTTCCGAAGCCATTTACTTCATAGGCATACACTTTTCCAAACACTTTATGATCTGCAGTCGCATATTCTTTTAAAGCATTTTCTACTTCCTGCACAAGCGCAGTTAACCGGGCAGCGGTTGTTGTATCTTTTGCAATAGCTGTCATCATTGCTGCTGCTTGCCGCAGGCTTACTACTGCAAAAAAGTTAGAAGGTATCAGAAACGAAAAAACGGTGGCATCGTCGCTTGGCCGGAAGGCGGAACAGATTAAACCTGCCGGCTTCACAGGATAGCCATATCCATCCATAGGAAGTGTGTCTGTAGAAACCGTTGTATTTCGCTGAAAATGATAAGGTCCCGGATTTTCTTTTCTCTGCTGGTCGCTAAAAACCCGCAGTGTTGTTTTAATAGCTTGCTGCCATTGTGCATCAAAAGGTTTGGTATCACCCGTTATTTTCCAATAGTTATAGGCGAGCCGTATCGGGTAACACAAAGAGTCAATCTCATATTTTCTTTCATGCACTCCCGGCTTCATATCAGTTTTATCTTTTACCCATTCGCTTTCTTTACTTGCATCTTTATAAAAAGCATTCGCATAGGCATCTCTGAGCACACATATTTTTTGCCTGTTAATAACGCCGGCAATCAATTCCTGCAAATTCTTATCCTGCTTTACAAATTGCATATATGGCCAAACCTGTGCGCTGCTGTCGCGAAGCCACATGGCATCTATGTCGCCGGTAATAACATAGGTATCCGGAGTGCCATTATTGTTGGTATGAAATACAGTAGTGTCAAGCGTATTAGGAAAGCAATTTGCAAATAACCATCCCAACTCTTTATTTTTTACGTTTGCATTAAATTCCGCTATGGCGTTTTCTACTGATTTACTCGTAAAATTTCTTGATGCCACAGGCACTCTCACAACAGGAAAGTCTGCATTTTGAGCGGCTGCAAAAGCGGAGGATTTATTTAAAAGCAAGCCTGCGCCTGCTAATCCCGTATTTTGTATAAATGACCTTCTTTTCATTTTTGGTTCTATGACGATTTGTGTGGGTAAAATTGCCACGACCTTCAGGTCGTGGATCATAAAAAAATTAACTATTGGCTTTAGCCCAAAGCTCTTTCGAAATGATGTGCATGTAGAAATTCTTCATGTTCTTCCGCCAAGTTTTCTTTCTCAAATGAAATTTATCCTTACTATTTTTTATGTGTATATTATAATTAGTTTTTTTGGCTAAAGCCCATTATTTATTATTCTTTATTTTTATCCACGACATAAAGGTCGTGACACTTGCTTGCAGTTTAATAATTACCCATGCTTTCCGTCATAGAACCTCATTTTTAAAGCTAAAGTACATATTCGTGATTAATGATCCTTTAATATTCAGTAATAAAATTGATATACAATAATAAACAAACAATGAACAATATTCAATTTTACCTTTTGAATATTGAAAGTTGAATATTGAGCATTTTTATAAATAAATGAAAAGGTTTATTTCTATTAAAATTATTTTATTGTCTCCCGGATAAATCATACTTCGTTTCTAAAAAAGCATACCGGGCGAGAATTTCCAACATGCCGCCATGCGCTACTAAATTACGTGGTTTGTCTTTGCCAAACAGGCCCTGGTCATTTTTTTCGTACTGCAAAGCATTGTCTACACATTTTTTAAAACCAAGTATGTACTTCTTGTCAGTATTATATTGCAAAAGATGTTGGTAGCCTCTTAGTAAAACTGCATTAAACCAATAATCATCCCTGAATTTATTACTTCGGTAAAAGTAAGGGAGAGAACTGTCAGCAATAGCGGTTGCTCGTTTTAAATATTTTTTGTCTCCTGTGCATTCATATAAATACACATTCGATTGCAGCATGGTGCCCGTATTATAAGAGAATAAGGCTTTACCGATCTTTTTATTTTTAATGTCAATATTATCATAATACAACCCGGAAGGCGCCTTTAATGTCTTATTTACCCAATTGTACAGCAGCAAGGCGGTGTCGAGATAGGCTTTATCTTTCGTTGACTGGTATAACTGAAGCGCAACGATAATTCCCGGACCGTTTGAGCAAGTATTTTTTGATACTTTTTTGTTTTCCTGCCAGTACAATCCCCCGGACAGGACGGTGTCAAACCCGGTCATCATGTAGTTATAAATTTGTTTGCCAAAGTTTACATAAGTCTTGTTTTTAAGCCTTGTATAAGCATCCATGGAAGTGATACCGAGCCATTGATTATCATCGTAAAAACGGTCGCCGCCCTTAAACTTTATTATGTAAGATGCATAGCCTGGCGCAGGCGGAGCCGGGTCATAATAATCATGAATAATAGTAAGCATGGGCTGCAGAAGATGTGTGCCTGGGTCAACCTTTTCAATTTCATTCACTGCCTGGTACATGGCACAAACAGGCCATAAATAGGAATATAGATTTTTATCTTTTTCCGGCACTGCTTCCTCTTTATAGTATCCTGCGGCAGAGTCATAAAAATTTTTCTGAATAGCTGCGTAAAGGGAGCTCATTTCTTTTTTATAATAGCCATTATTGTTATTACTATTTTGCTGCGCAATGAGAATGTTTGAGATTAGAAATATAAACAATAAAAGCAGAACGTTTTTTTTCGTTAGAATCATGATTTTTAGAATTTAAAAATTATAGTAATTTTCAAAGTTATCTTGAAATATCCTTTAACCTCATTAAGTAAAGTAATAATCAATACCAATAAAAAGATGGGTAATTTCAACCGGAGCAATTTTACCGGTTGTAAGAGCGCCATCAGGCACGCCCTAAAGGTCTGCGGATATTCCCGATAAATGAGTAATAATGTTTGTCAGCAAAAGACCTTTAAGTGCACTTATATCAATTTGATCACGTAAGAAAAAATTTATAGCACCGCTGCCAATAATGAGTCCGCCCATACCCTGGAGCACGGATGTTGTATGGGGTGTTGCAGCAATATCTAAAAAATTTAGCTGCAAATGCCGGCACAAGTATGCAGGTTGTGAAGATTTGCCGGGCGCTGCCTGCTAACCAGTTGCAACAAACTCATCCTGCCGGGCAGGAAGCTGCCGCGCAAATCTATACACCGGGACTAAGAGTAATAAAAAGAAAGGTATTGCTTTCATGTGCAATTTTTTTAAATGGATTAAGTAAAAGTATGTAATTTTCGTTCTTATTTTTTTTGATGACTTTTATTAAAAAAGATAAGGAGATGAAGGCAGGTGTTTGTTTTATATACGCTTTGGAAAAAGCTGAATAAAGATTTGCCGTACAAGGGAGTGACACAACGATGTTGAAAAAAGTTATTTTGCCGGTAACAAAAATTTTTCTTTCTTCACTCCTGCCTTCAATATATGATCTTGTAAAAACCAAATATGCCTGGTGATTTTCCATGGTAAATCTTAGTTTGAAATGGAAAATTATTTAGCAAAAAACTCTTTATTCTCTTAAATTTATTCAAAAAAAATATTAACCTGATTGACTTTTACGCTTTCTAAACAATATAAATGGATAACCGCCGGAGTGTTGTTTGCCGTGTTGTGGGCGTCTGCATCAACAGCCACTAAAGCAGGTTTGGCAGAGGCGCAGCCATTAGTAATTGCAGAGATACGGTTTATAATTGCTGCTGCATTAATGCTGTTTTTTTCTCATATTATAAAAAGACAACGGCTGCCTGCAAATAAAGAATGGAAGTATCTTACTGTCTATGGCCTGCTCAACATTACGGTTTATTTGGGATGTTATATTGTGGCCATGCAGCACGTTACGGCAGGCGTGGGTGCACTGACAGTAGCCACAAATCCATTATTTATCGTTTTTTTATCTGCTGTTTTTTTAAATAAAAAGTTACAGGCACCGATTATAATTGCCATCGTATTGGGCACGTCAGGAGTGATGATTGCTGCATGGCCTTTATTAAAACAAGCAACTGTAACCCTTGGCGGATTGCTGCTTTTATTATTCAGCATGTTATCTTATTCCGCAGGGGCTATTTATTTTTCTTCTAAAAAATGGAATAGTTTGCATTTGTTCACTATTAACGGATGGCAAACACTGATTGGCGGCGTTTTATTGTTGCCTTTTACTTTGCTTTTTTACCGGAACGATAATAATCATTTTACCATACATTTTTGGATAAGTGTTTGGTGGCTGGCCATACCGGTATCTGTTTTTGCGGGGCAATTATGGCTGTGGCTTTTACAAACAAACACAATAAAAGCAGGGTTGTGGCTTTTTTTATGCCCGGTATTTGGCTTTGCGATAGCAGCCCTGCTGCTGCACGATGTGATCAGCGGCTGCACAATTGCAGGAGTTATACTGGTTATGACCGGATTATTTATAGCACAAAAAAGCGCAAGATAAAAAAAATGCCGTCTGGCAGACGGCATTAATAACTGTGTGCAAAGGCACAAAAACAAGAAGTTTTGAGTATTTCTATAAATCCAATTTTCCTTCAATGCCGTCATCCATTGTTTTTCCGACAACTACTGATGCCATGATTTTTAAAAAAGATACCATTTTTCCATGTTTTGTGTCCCAGTAGTAAGCATCTGAAGGTGTTATTTTCAGCAAAGTCAGGTTAGGATCATCTTTACCTTCCTGAAACCATGTTTTAATGATTGGCGTCCAAAGTTCATCAGTTTTCTTTTTATCTTCTGTTATTACAACACTCCCTTCTACAGACATATAATCAGATTTTCCCGGATCGCCATATAGCAGTTGTACTTTATTTTTGTTGCCTATTTCCCTGTTTTTATTGCTTTGCTTACTGCTGAAAAACCAGATTGTTCCGTCATCTTCTACTGCTTGTGTGCTCATAGGGCGAGCGCTTATGGCGTACTCACGTGTAAAAGTGCAAAAAAGGCAGGTCTGGTCTTTAGCAATCTCAATAATCTTTTTAATTGCTTCTTTGTCTTCAAGGTTTTTAATGTCTCCCATAATGAATGTTTTATATAAACATAGAAAAACACTGCCTTCGCAACATTACTGCTGTTGTTTAATTTTTATTTGGAAAATAATAGTTAACCCTAAACTTTAGCGATTTAAATGAGGAAGTGATTGCACAAAAGCGAATGAAGCAGACGCATTTTTAAAGCAGCGTTAATGAACATTTAATATTGCAGAATAACTTTAAAAATTATAACTAAAACAAAAGCTTCTAAAGCAAAAAAAACACGAAATGCGGCACCTGCATATTTACTATTTCCTCTTATTTTTACTGGAAATTAAATTATTGTTCTTGCCCATGAAACAACTTCGATAAACAGTCTTTTAAAAATTGGTCAGTGATCGGGTAAAGGATAAAGAAATTAGTAAGAATATATATCGTTACAGAAATAAATTGCAAAGGATTCATATACAAAAAAAATAAAGAATTAAAGATAATAATTATTTTTTTCCTTCTCTTTACTCTGCACTTTTTTTGTCATAGAAGTATTTTAATTGCCTTAATGAAATTGTATACAACTGCTGCTTTCCGTTTTAAAAAAAACAGTTTAAGGTAATTACTTAACAATTCAGTTTTTATTGAATGAAAGAATTAATTTACAAAAGAAACCGTTTCAGTGTTCGATAAAAATACGTATGATCAGTGTTATTATTCCTGTTTATAATGAAGAAGATTATATAGAAACAACTATAGAAAGATTGTGGAAATATGATGAAGACAAACTTATAAAAGAAATTATCGTAGTTGACGGCGGCAGCACAGACGCAACGGTTGAAAAAGCAAAATCTGAAGGTGTTATCGTAGTAAGGAGTCTTAAAAAAGGCCGCGCTGCGCAAATGAATTACGGCGCATCAATAAGCACAGGAGAAGTTCTTTATTTTTTGCATGCTGATACCATTCCTCCAAAAGGCTTTTCCAAAGATATAATAACAGCAATAAACAAAGGATTCTCTGCGGGATGTTATATGTTATCCTTCGATCACGATCACTGGTTTTTAAAAGCCAATTGCTGGTTTACCCGGTTTGATGCAGACTCAGTCAGGTTCGGTGATCAAAGCCTTTTTGTAACTAAAACTGTATTTATTAATACACATGGCTTTTGTGAAAAGCATATTGTGCTTGAAGATCAGGACCTTATTAAACGTTTGAAGAAGACTTCCCTTTTTACTGTTATCAGGAGACCGGTTTTGACGTCTGCACGAAAGTACCTGGATAACGGAATATATAATACGCAAGCTATTTTCTTTATTATCTATTTCATGTATCGTTTGGGTTTCCCGCAACAAAAGCTGCTGGCCACTTATCGAAAACTTATCCGGCAGGATAAATTGTAAGGAAATAACTTACGAACTTATCGTTCATAGAAAATTCTGCCACTTTGTTTTTTTTAAGGTTTAAAAATACCATCAACAAAAAAGGCAGAGGACGATAACCTCTGCCTTCATTTTTAATATATCCTTCAATATTATTCCTGAGAGTGAAGCTTTTATGGGACTTGCTTTATCAACTTTAAAAAACCAGCAAACGGGTAATTTTTTATTTTTTGCAAGTATTGCTTTTATAAAAGCTTTGCATGGTACTGATGCAAAAACATTTCCTTTAACCGCCAAACTTTCATCTAATAATTTATGCTGCCGCCTTCGCAACTGAGAATGTATCTGCTTCAACAGTTTGAAGAGCTTTGTTCAATGCAACTTCCTTCATCTCGGGAAAATTTGTGCCTTCTACCCGGTATGCTTTTATATCAGTCATTCCTAAAAATCCTAAAACAGCTCTTAGATACGACTCTGTAAAATCATAAGATTTCATAGGGCCTTCAGAGTATACTCCTCCTGTAGAAATAGCCAGGTAAACCTTTTTATTTTTGACCAATCCCTCCGGACCTTTTTCGGTATACCTGAAAGTTTGCCCCGCACGGCAAATGTGATCAATCCATGCTTTTAATGTAGAGGGAATGCCAAAATTATACATCGGCACATCAATCACAACCACATCCGCATCTTTTAATTCTGCAATTGCTTCGTCAGAGTGTTTTATGGCCTCGGTCATTTCCGGTGTATGTTTTTCAAGAGGCGTAAAAAAGGAGTTTAAATGCACTTCTTCAAGATGAGGAAATACAGTTTTGGTTAAATCATGTACTTTCAACGTGCTGCCCGAATTATCTCCCTGTAATTTTTCTGCAATAGCTTTACCTAATTTCCTGCTATAAGAAGCTTCGCCCCGCGGACTTGATATTAAATGTAATAGTTTCATTTTTTATTTTTTAATTTGAATTAATAAGCAAACTTAGGTATATTTGGTATATAATAAATACTACTATCCTAAAGGATACCAATAATCTCTACGATACTTAAACAATTATCAGAGCCATGGATAAAAAAAATCTAACATCGAAGGCCTGCATAGACAGTATAAATGCTGTAAAAGACGCGCTGTATGTACTTAACGGCAAATGGAAACTGCCGTTGATAGTAGCCTTATCGAATGGTCCGCAAAGATTTAAGGAAATACAACGGTCCCTGGATGGGATTACTGCAAGGGTACTTTCTAAAGAGCTGCGCGAGCTTGAACTAAACCTGTTTGTAGAACGGAAGGTTTTCAACACTGTTCCGGTTACGGTAAGTTATGAATTAACGGGATACAGCCAATCGTTAGACCCTATTATCGAGGCCTTAAGAAACTGGGGAATCCAACATAAGAAACAGATTGTTAAAGAACGCAAGTCAAATATCTCGCTTGTATAACTACGTTTATCAGCTTCGTCAGGTGCCAGTGCAGATTTATGAAATAGGGCTCCCCAACCGGTCTAAAAAGCCGAAGGTATACAAATTATTTTCGACATATTCACTGACTTTGAGTAAGTTTTCATCGTTATGCGTTCGCCTTTCTCTCTAACGAATTGAGAGTTCAAGCTTTCTATTTAGTCCTTGCTCAATAAGTCTGTACAAAGTGGACAATTGAATGTCCGCTCTACCATTCTCAATACGTGAAATGTAACTTTTTTTAGTGCCTGTTTTCTCAGCCATTTCTGCCTGTGTCAAATTAGCTTTCTCTCTTTCTTCTTTCAATAGCTCGCCTAAAATAAAAGTCTGTGCTCTCATTTCAAATTCAGTGCGGGTTGAAGTTCCATGAAGTCCATATTTCTTGTCTAAGTGTGTGTCCCAAGAAACGACTTTATTTTTTGACTTTTTTTCTATTTCCTTTTTCATTTTCTGTGTTTAATTTTTTGTCAACGAAATACTGTTTTTTCAACTTTTGGGCAAGTTCGATTTCTGACTTAGGTGTTTTCTGTGTCTTTTTTTGAAAAGCATTTATCAGTATAATCAAATTGCCTTCGTCAAAGAAGCAGAATATTCTATAAATGTTACTTTCAAATTCAATTCTTATCGCAAAAATCCCATCCGTATTTTCAAGATGTTCAAAATATTTTTTTGGTATATGGTCAACTGTTTTAACTAATTCAAACACCCAATCAATCTTTGATTGTAAGTCTTTATCAAGCTTATTGTAAAAGTCAAAAAAGTATTTGCCGTAAGTTGATAATTTTCTGTTCACAGAGCCAAAGGTAACGAATTCGTGAACAAATATAAGGTAAACCAAAAAGAATTTAAAAATGCGGGTATGAAAAATTCGACGCTAATGTGGCGCACAAATGTTTACGTATTTTCAATGTCGGGGCATTGGAAATACGAATGTTCATTAAAGATATGCTGTTTACAAAATATTCAAAAGCTTGATTAGAATTCCTTCCGCCCCAATATTGGAAATGCGCATGTTGCCTGTAGTGCTTTTCTCTCCGAAGTTAGAGTTTTATGGATATTTCAAGATGTCCCCCCAATCCTTCTGAAATTATCCGTTGCAATGTAGAAAAACGATGTCCTTCAAATCTTTTTCAAGTTTGGAAATGTAAGATTTATTTGTCCCTGAAAGTTCTGCGACTTGTTCCTGTGTCAAACCTTTTTCCTGTCTTGCCTACTGAATGAGTACGCCGAGCTTAAATGCCTCATAACCCTTTTCAAACTCATCACGCTTTTTTGTTCCTTTAGGTCCAACTTCCTTGCCTATAAATTCGCTAAGGCTTGTTAGATTTTTTTTCTTCATAATATTCCTTTTTAATTTTTTCTGCTCTTTGAATTTCACCTGTTGGTGTCTTTTGAGTTTTCTTTTGAAACCCGTGTCCAACTACCACTAAATTATTGATGTCAAAGAAGCAAAAGATACGAAATATGTTAGTTCCTACTTGAACCCTTATTTCATAAAGACCTTCAGTATTTTCGAGATGTTTAAAATAAATTTCAGGAATTCTATCAACTGTTTCTATAACCTTAAGATGTTTCTATAACCTTAATAGTCCAAAGGATTTTCTTTTGAACCTTCCATGTCTGCTCTCCTGATAAAATTCCTTGAAGTAGTCTTTAAAAAATAAAAGTTCTCGAACAGAGGACTGATTATACTCCACCTTGTGGTGTTCCCTTCTGCCTCGATGCAATACTGCCACCTGTCTGTTCTACTCCTGCCTTCAACCACCTTTCTATGCAGAGCAGCACCCACTTTTCCTGTGTGTGATGCCTTATCATCTTCATCATACACTTATGACTGATGTTATCAAAGAAACCTTTGATGTCAGCATCTTTTTAACTGGTGAAAGTATTATATAAATAAACCGTGTATAAAAAAGGGAACTAAATACCTTTATTCCTTAAAACAGTTAATATTTAATACTTTTAAATAAAAAATATGAGCTTTCTTAAAAACATTTTAAAACCTTTTGTAGAATTTAACCCGGAAGATGAAAACAATGCTTCTCAGCAGCAAGGTAAATCGCAGCAAAAGAATGTGACAACAGAAAAGGTCAGCACCTCAGATAATGCAGAAAATATAAATACAAATAATATTACTGCTTCCGCTGCATCTTATAAATCTTCCCAACCCGCCAGCGCTGCAAAATCTGCAGCATCAAATGATTATCATACTTATTTTGAAAACCTGGTGGAAGAAGCAAATGCTAAAAACCCGCTTTTCCAGGGAACGGATTTTAAAGAATTTATAGACAGTAAAATAGATGTGGAAGCCATCGCTGACGAAGGCACACGATATAAAACAGCCTTTAATGTATTGAAAAGAACAGGTCTCACTAAAGAAAAATTAGTAACCACAGGGCAGCAATACATTAATCTGATAGAACAGGATCTGAAAGGTTTTGCAAATGCATTTAACCAGCAGTATCAAAGTGAGGTAGAGCAGAAGGAACAGCTTTTGCAAAAGAAGGCAGAAGAATTGCAGTCATTAAATGAAAAAATAACTGGTCTGAATAACGAGATGAAACAAATGTCGCAGCAGATCGTACAAAACAAAGAGAAGCTGAATACGAACAAAAACTCATTTCTTAGTGCCGGCGAAGATAAAAAGAAAGAAATAGAAAACGAATTACAAAAGATTGACCAGTACTTTTGACAATAATAACAGGTATTTTAATTAATGTAAAAAACAAAACAAATGGCAAACGAACTGATACCATCAAATTTTGAACTTCCAAAAGGAGACCCTAAAAAAACCTGGGGAACAATAATGACTCTTGTTATTCTTGGCGGTTTAGCCCTTTTATTCTACATATATATTCTTCCTTTTCTTTTATCCGTTGTTTGGGGAACCGTGCAATTGGTGATAGGAATAGCGGTGGCGATTTTTCTGCTGATGATATTAACCAATAAAAAATTTTGGCGAGGCATCAGGTATTTTTCAGAGGCCATTGCTCAGGGAACTTTGGGCTGGGCCATAGAAATGAACCCGTGGAATATCTTAAATCTGCAGGTGGAAGAAGCAGAAAAAGACAGGGAACAGCTGCGCGTTCATGGTGAAAAATTGAAAGCCCAGGAGTCCTCACTGCACCTGCAGTTGGAAGAAAATGAGAAAAATTTAAGACAGGCGCAGGAAGAAGTCAGAATTTGCCAGACAAGGCTGCAAAAAAACCCGGATGATTTCGATACGCAGCTTGCACTTGAGACATCTTCAACCAATTTCAGCAATTCAAAAGATTTTATTGACTCTGTAAAACCTGTTGCAAATGACGTAAAAAACTTAGTGGTGTTTGCAGATAAAGCCTACCGTAAATCCGGGGTGGCATTGTTAAACTCAATAAATACCATTAAAATACAAAAGGCCAAATATGATGCTGTAACCACCGCTTCTGCAACTATGGCCAAAGCAATGAAAGCATTTACCGGCAATACAGAACTGAACAGTGATGCAGACGTAGCCATTCAAAAGATACGGCAGGATGTTGCCAATAAAATCGGCGGAATTAAGTCTGCGATCCAGATTACCTCACAGGCTATGAACGCCCAGGATTTGAAAGATGCAGCCAAGGTATCAATTGCAGCACAAACGGCTACACAGTTAGATGTTGACAGAACGTTTAATTATTCTGATACCATTCAAACGTCTGCAGCTAACATTGATAATGGTTCAACCATAGAAAATAAAAATAAGTATCTTGATATTTTTAATAAAAAAGAATAACGATTATCAATGAACGATTATCAATAACCCTAATTGTTCATTATTTACTTTTAATTGTTCATCCTTTATTTTTCAACATTTAACTAATCACAAACTTAAATTAAAATGAAACTTAAGCCAGGCGGAAAGATTGCTATTTTCCTTGTACTCGGTGTTTTGGCATTTTTTCTTATCAAAAAATATATACCTCAAAACAAATCAATCGACTCAGCTAACACTACTGCTGTTGCGGGCAACGACGATAACGCCAGATCAGACAATACAACCGGAGCAAGCGCAGGCAATGAGCAAACAAAATCAAACAATACTACGGCAAAAACAGAAAGCCGCACATTTGATTATACACCTGAAAAACCTGTAAACGGCAAATTACGCGGCGTGGTAGAGGTTGGAGCAACAGGCTTTAACTCTTTTGTAATAAATATGGACGCTCAAAAGAGATGGGAAATCGTGTCAAAAGACTTTGGTGAGTCGCTGGCTTATGAGGGTTTGGCAACTACCGATGATATTCGGTCAGGGCTGAAAAAATATCTTGCCCAAATGTTTGAAAAAGGTGTACCTAAAAATGACATGCATTTTGTGGTATCCTCAGGCGCTCAGAAGGAACCGAAGACAGCTATCATATCTAATGAACTGAAAAAAATGGGTTATGTTGTAAACCTGGTAACGCCTGAGCAGGAAGGAAAGTTTGCGTTTAAAGCAACCGTGCCGCCGTCCTTCCAGGACAATTCTTTTTTAGTGGACATTGGTTCGGGCAACACAAAAGTTTCGTGGCAGGAAGGTGCAAACCTGAAAGCTATAGAACTGCCGGGAGCAAAATATTATGAAAAAGGCACCTCTGATGATGCAGTGTACAATGAAGTAAAAGGCAAGGCAGCTAAAATACCGGAAGGCAAACGAAATGTTGGTTTTATACTTGGCGGCGTTCCTTTTACACTCGCAAAACAAACCCGTAAAGGCGAGGAAAGATACACTGTTTTAAATGCTTCAGATACCTATAAAGCAACAGACAAGAAAATGAGCTCAGGCCTCAACGTATATAAAGGCCTGACTGATGCAACTAAGTGTGATACTTTTGTATTTGACTGGGATGCAAACTTTACTATCGGTTTTTTGCTCAGTTTGCGATAGACTGCGGTAATACATCTAAACAGTAATGCAGCATTACTGTTTAGATTTCCTTTTATAGGTGTAAGCACTGTTTTTAATTCTCCACTAAAAGCGGTAAGTCGTCATATATTTTCTTATAACAGGAATAATAACGGGGTAAGCTATTCTGGCTTTTATAGCTTCACTGCTAAGATTTTTTCTAATGCCTCTCGTTAAGCTTTTTCTCATTACCATAGCAACCATATTTTTTGGAGCTTCACCTTCTTCCTTTATTTTTTTTACCAGCCGAGTCGAGAGCAAAGCAAGAAAAGCGCTGATTACAAAAAAGAAGTTCCAGTTTACAATTTAATTTTTTATAAAATTTATTACCTGCACAAAAAAGTCTACTATAAGTAACTTTGAAAAATTCATAAAAAAGCAAAAAAATTGTTCTTTATGAGATTATTCGATATTTAGTTCTGCTTTACATTTTGACAGTCTGACCGGAGACATTATTTTTGCTGATAACCAAGACAGGATGTAAAGGATTAATATAGTACATCCTGCAACAGTTGTTATATAACGATGCTTCATTTAGTTTAAAAAGTCATTGTCTCAATAAAACTAAACGCTTTCAATAATTTTCGTAACAATTTTTGCAGCCAAAAAAGCTGTTACACTAAATATCTATTTTTTCAATAAAAATCCCGCAACTTTATGAAGCACATTATTACCCTTTACATTATTTGTTTACCATTTCTGTCAAAAGCCCAAAATGTTGATTCGGCCTGGGTTGTTCAACATTACGATAAGCAGGAAATATATATAACTATGCGAGATGGTGCAAAATTGTTTACTTCCATTCTAAAACCAAAAGATACAAAAGAAAAACACCCGGTTTTAATGACTCGCACTCCTTATTCGTGCGCGCCTTATGGAAAAGATAAATATTCGCCTGTCTGGAAATCCTATAAAAAAGAATACTTAAAGGAAGGATATATCCTGGTGACTCAAGACGTCCGTGGCAGGTGGATGAGCGAAGGAGAATTTATGAATGTGCGTCCTATTAATCCAAACAAAAAAACAAATAAAGATATTGATGAAGCAAGTGATACATACGACACCATTGACTGGCTTGTAAAAAATCTTGAAAATAACAATGGTAATGTGGGCGTTTTTGGTATTTCTTACCCGGGCTTTTATTCTACTATGGCTGCTGCCAGTAATCATCCTGCATTAAAAGCAGTTAGTCCGCAGGCGCCGGTTACCAACTGGTTTATCGGTGATGACTTTCATCATAATGGTGCGTTCTTTCAAATGGATGCCTTTGATTTTTACTCTGCATTGGGTTTTGGTTTTGGGCAGCCACATCCCGCTCCTACTTCCATTCCGGCACGGTCAATTGGTTATACTATTCATGATAATTATGGTTTTTATCGCCAGACCGGCGGATTAAGTAACCTTTCTAAATTGGTTGGCGACAGTGTTCCTTTTTGGAAAGATGTGATGAATCATCCAAACTACGATGAGTGGTGGAAGGCGCGTGATGCACGCAATGCAACCAAAAATCTGAAACCTGCCATGTTGTGGGTAGGCGGATTATTTGATGCAGAAGATAACTGGGGCGCATGGAACGCGTATAAGGCAGCCGAACAAAATAATCCCGGAAAAGAATTTAATAAGCTGGTAATGGGTCCGTGGTACCACGGGCAATGGGCAAGTAATGATGGCACACATTTAGGCAACGTACACTTTGGCAGCAACACTTCAGAGTGGTACCAGCAAAATATCGAAGTTCCTTTTTTCAATTATTTTTTAAAAGGAAAAGGAGATGTATCTAAAATTGCAGAAGCAAACATTTTTATCAGCGGCGCTAATGAATGGAAAACTTTTTCTCAATGGCCGCCTGCTGAAAAAACGGACAAAGAACTGTATTTGCAAAATGACGAAAAGCTTGGTTGGAGCAAGCCCGCAGATAGTAAAGGTGTCAGTGAATATACAAGCGATCCTTCAAAACCGGTGCCTTATACTGAAGATGTGCATTTTCACAGAACAAGAGATTATATGACAGATGACCAGCGCTTTGCGGCAAGAAGACCGGATGTGCTGGCTTTTGCAACAGATACCTTAACGGATAATGTTACCGTAGCGGGCAATGTTGTTGCAGACCTTATGACAAGCATTTCAACCAGTGATGCAGATTTTGTTGTAAAAATAATAGATGTTTTCCCTGATTATTTTTCTTATAATGATGTTGATATTTATGCTGATAAAGATGCAGTAATTAAATATCCTTTGGGGGGATACGAGATGCTGGTGCATGCAGAGATTATGAGAGGCAGGTACAGGAACAGCTATGAAAAGCCTGCACCTTTTACACCGGGAAAAATAGAAGAAGTGAAATATAAGTTAGGAGACATTGCACATACTTTTAAGAAAGGACATCGTATTATGATTCAGATTCAAAGCTCATGGTTTCCTCTTGTTGACAGAAACCCGCAGCAATTTGTTGATATTTATCATGCAAAAGATACGGATTTTGAGAAATCAAATATTAGTATTTATCATAATTCTAAAGCGGCAAGTAAAATAATTTTACCGGTTTTAAAATGAGGTGTTTGAAAGATCAGGGTTTTTTTATTTGATTAGAAATATTAAGTGAATCTGTAAATATGGTGAAAAAAGCTTCATAATGATTTACTGTTGAAAGGAGCGTCGCAACGATGCTCAATCTGTGTTACTAATGCTGGTAACCAAAAATCTTACAAATGCTGGCAGGGATTTTTCAGAACAAAACATTATTTAACTTTAAAAATTATTTTATGCCTTTTGTAAAATCAGCTCAAAATTCTGCAGCGCCTGTAGACATTTTCTACGAAGATTGGGGAACGGGAAAACCAGTGGTTTTTATACATGGATGGCCGCTGGATCACCAGATGTGGGAGTACCAGATTACAGACCTCGCTAACCAGGGATTGAGGTGTATTGCTTATGACCGTCGTGGTTTTGGTAAATCTGATTATCCCTGGAATGGATATGATTACGATACCATGGCTGGTGATTTGAAAGCTTTGCTTGATGAACTCGATCTGAATGATGTAACATTAGTTGGGTTTTCGATGGGTGGCGGGGAAGTAGCCCGTTATTTTGGTTTGTACGGAGGAGCACGTATATCTAAGGTAGTTTTGGTAAGTTCGGTAGTTCCTTATATGCTTAAAACGGCTGATAATCCTGACGGAACGCCGCAGGAAATGTTTGATGGATTTGTGCAAAAAATAAAAGAAGACCGGCCTGCTTTTTTAGACACTTTCGGTAAAGTTTTTTATGGTGTAAACCTGATAAAGCATCCTGCAAGCAGTGAGTTTTTGCATTGGTCATGGAGAATAACCACTTCATGTTCGCCAAAAGCAACTATAGATTGCATTCGTGCGTTTTCAGAGACAGACTTTCGCCAGGATGCTGCTGCCATCAGTGTCCCGACTCTTATAATACACGGAGATGCTGATAAAACGGTGCCTATTGATGCCTCTGCCCGAAAGGCTGTAAAGCTTATTCCAAATGCAAAGCTGATAGAGTATGAAGGCGCACCGCATGGTTTATTTTATACAGAAAAAGAAAGACTGAATAAAGATTTGCTGGAATTTATTAATGGATAATTGTACAATTTCAATAAAAAGCCTGTTAATTGTGACAGGCTTTTTTTATGAGCCTTATGAAATAGTGGAACGAAATTTTGGTTTTTAAAAGCACCCTAAATGGGAATCCCTAAAGTCTATCTTTCCAGATGGGCCTGCATTTTTCTGATTCTGTCTTCCAGCTTTTCACTGCTCATATTTTCGCGCATGCTGTCTACTTTTACAGGGAAACAAAAAGGAGTCAGCTGTTTGGGATAGGTAAGTATGATATGAGATTGCTGAATACGCCGGAGCATATTGCGCAGCCGTATTTCTTCCATTTGCTGTTCCATTACTTCATGGTATGATTGCCGCAATAAAAGATTTTCAGGATCATATTCGCTAAAGACATTAAAGAGTAACGACGCTGACGACTGCAGATGGCGGGCTTTCTTCTGCTCGCCCGGGTAACCCTGAAAAATCAGTCCGCCGATGACGCCGATGTCGCGAAACTTTCGCCGGGCCATTTCTGTAGAGTTTACGCTTCGCTGAATATCTGCCAATAAATCATCGGTAGAAAAAAGTTCGTACACATTGGTATCATCAACAGGTATCGGCTGATCGCTCAATAATTCAAAACCATAATCATTCATGGCTATAGAAAAAGTAATCGGCGTTATTTTACTGATGCGGTAAGCCAGCACTGCTGCCATTGCTTCGTGCACCAGCCTTCCCTCAAACGGATATACAAATAAATGGTATCCGTCTTTTGTTTCAATCTGCTCTATCAACAGTTCGTTTTCGCCCGGCACATGGGAGAGTTTTTTTTGTAAGACAAATAATGGTTCTAATGCTCTGAGTTCAATATCATTTGATGTGAGCCCCTCATCAAACTTGCGGCGAAGCATCATACCGAGATTGGAAGATAAAGGCATTCGTCCTCCATCCCAACTTGGCACAATTGCTTTGGCAGCATTTGATTTTCGTACCAGGGCGGTCATTTCTTTTACCATTACAAATTCAAGATTTCGCCCTGCCAGCATAAACACCTTGCCCGGCTCAAGCCTTGATATAAACGTTTCTTCTATCACGCCTACATAACCGCCGCTTATAAACTTTACTTTCATCATCGGGCTGCTGACGATAGTGCCAATATGTATCCGGTGCCGCATGGCTATTCTTCGGTTTTTTATACGATAAATTCCGTCTTCGCCCGGTTCAACTTTTTTGTATTCATCATATTGCTGCAAAGCTTCTCCCCCGCTTACAATTGTATATAATACTTTTTGCCATTCTTCTTCATTCATGTGCATGCAGCACCAGGTACTTTTCACCTCTTCATAAATTTCTTCCGGCTTAAAGCCTTCGCCGACCGCAAGGGTGCAGAGATATTGAATTAAAACATCGAAGCAAAGCGTTCTTGGCTCACGGCTTTCAATAATATTTTCTTCCATTGCCTGTTTTAGCGCAGCGGCTTCTACCAGTTCTAAAGAGTGTGTGGGCAGGAAGTAAATTTTACTAACCTTTCCAGGTTGATGTCCGCTTCGCCCTGCACGTTGTAAAAAACGCGCAACACCTTTTGGAGAGCCAACCTGTATTACCGTTTCTACGGGACGAAAGTCTACGCCAAGGTCAAGACTTGATGTACATATAACGGCTTTCAGTTTGGTGGTATGCAGAGCTTCTTCTACCCACAACCTGATCTCTTGTTCTATACTTCCATGATGCAGGGCAATAGCGCCGGCAAGGTCAGGGGCTATCTCCAAAATTTTCTGGTACCAGCGTTCACTCATTCCGCGGGTATTTATAAAAACGAGCGTAGTTGTATTAGCACGGATAATTTCTACAGCCTGTTCAGCTAAATTCAATCCAAGGTGCCCGGCCCAGGGAAATTTTTCGATTTCTTCAGGGATGACAGATTCTATGGTAATTTGTTTTTTGAGTTGAGCTTTTACTATAACATGAGAGACCTCACCCCCTGCCCCTCTCCAAGGGGAGAGGGGGGAGAGAAGAACTTCTTTGGCTTGTTGGAGGTTGCCTATGGTTGCACTGATACCCCAGATGGAAAGTTGCCGGTTGACAGACAACGGTTGACCGTTGTCAAATAGTTTTGACTTATCACTTTTTGCTTCTATCTTTTTGCTTTTATCTTCTGACTTTCGACTTTCGACTTTCGAATTTCGACTTATCCCAACTATTCTCGATAATGCCAGCTCTACCTGTACGCCTCTTTTGCTTCCAAGCAGTTCGTGCCACTCGTCTACGGCAATTATTTGTAAAGAAGAAAATACCGCCGGATAATCTTTTTGCCCTAATAATAAATGCAGGCTTTCAGGAGTAATGATCAGCGCTTCGGGCATGCTTCTTTTTTGCCTCTGTCGCTCACTTGTATCTGTGTCTCCGTTTCTGATACCGATCTGCCAGTTCATGCCAAGCTCTTTAATCACTTCTTCCATTGCCCGGGCAATATCTTTTCCCAACGCTCGCAACGGTGTTATCCAAAGGAGCTGAAGGCCATTTTTCTTTTTTGTTTTATAATGATCAGGATGTTGATTGATGAAATTGATAAGCGCTCCGAGAAAAACTGAAAACGTTTTTCCAAAACCTGTGGGGGCGTTTACAAGGCCGCTGTTGCAAATATGAATTTGTTCCCAGGTTTCCTCCTGAAATTTAAAAGGCTTTCTGTCTTTTGAGGCAAGCCATTGATTTATTACTGTGTAACCTAAAGTTTCTTGCAAGTTTTATTGCTTTTTCTTAAATTTGATTTATAAATATACTTTGTATATAGGAATAAGAAAAACATTACTTATACAAGCACCTTACCTTCGGCAGTAATGGAAGAAGTAGCAGAATATGCTATAAAGAAAAATGTTTCTAAAAATAAAGTCATAGAAATTGCATTAAAGAAGCTTTTTGAAGAAGAAATGAAAAAAGAATTGCAGGAAACTTTTAAACTGGCCAACGAAGATAAAGAGCTTCTTCAGTTAGCAGAATCAGGCTTAGGTGATTATTCAGAGCAATTAAATGAAAATTAACGCAAAAAGAAATTTGGATGGCAGATTTAAATCCTGTTGTAGGGAGTGAACAAATGGAATAAGGCCGGTAGTAGTTATTAGCGGAGCTTCTATGAGCCAACATTATAGTGTTGTTATAATGTGTCCTCTTTGAAGTAAAGTAAAACCGTACAAAGGATGTCCGGTTATTATTCCTGATAAAGTAAATAATCTTAAATCGGCGAGTCAGGCTATTCCTTTCAGGTAAGAACAATTTCAAAAAGGAGACTTACAAAAAAGCTGGGTTTTATATCAGACATTGATCTTATAAATATTAAATAAGGCTTAGACATGTTCCTCAATTATTGAACTATAAACTTATAGTTGCGGATTAATTTATATCAAGGAATACTAATTGAAGAGTTATTTCAATTTTTGCATATCTCATATTTTTGTACTTTTTAAAAAAACATCTTCATGACTGCTGATCAGAGCTTAAAACTTTTTGAAATTGTAAACCGCCATTTTAAGAAGGAGGAAGATGCACGTGCATTTGTAGGTGAAATAGACAAACTGGTCACTGAAAGGTCAAAAGAAGAAGCAAGATATTCTGCGACAAAAGAAGATTTAAGTGCAGCCAAAATTGATCTTATAAAATGGAAGTTTGAATTTTAGGTTACATTAGTATTGCTTATTCTTGCTAATTGTTTTTTAAAGCATTAAATATTCTTACACTTATCACATTAATTAGTTTAGAACTATAACGACTCACTATCCTACCTCTCTTCACCCTTTAGGAACAGGGTTTCCATATACTTGAAGCATTTTTTTTAAGTCATCAAGGGTATTTATTTCATCTGGCTTTTTATCTTTTCGCCACCTGTTTATTCGTGGGAAACGAAGTGCTACCCCACTTTTGTGGCGGTTGCTTGCTGCAATACCTTCAAAGGCAATTTCAAAAACCAGTTCAGGTTTTACCGTTCTTACCGGGCCAAATTTTTCTATTGCGTTTCTCTTTACAAATGAGTCCACTTCGTTAAACTCTTTATCAGTTAGTCCGCTGTAGGCTCTTGTAAATGGAATTAGCTTATCTTCACTTTTTACAGCAAATGTATAAGCTGTGTATAAATTGCTTCTCCTTCCGCTGCCCTTTTCTGCATAAATCATTACACAATCAATTACTAACGGATCTATTTTCCATTTCCACCAATCCCCGGTTTTTCGGCCAACCTGGTAAATGCTTGATTTTCTTTTTATCATAAAACCTTCGGCTCCGTTTTCTCTCGAGGTTTTTCTTAGTGCTGCAAGTTCTTCCCAGTCAGAAAATTCAATAACAGGCGAAAGAATGATGGCTGGATTCGTAATTGGTAAAATGATTTCTTCCAGTTTTTTTCTTCTTTCCGTTAAAGGTTTGTTTCGCCAGTCTTCATAATTGTATTCAAGCAAATCGTAGGCAAAAAAGGTAATGGGAGTTTCCTGCAAATTTTTCTTAGTAATGTTTTTGCGGCCAATCCTGGTTTGCAACAAGGCAAAAGGCAATGGCTTTTTGTCTACGCTTGGTATTATCTCTCCGTCGAGCACTGTTCCGTCTGGTAGCAAATCTTTTAAACAATTATACTCGGGAAACTTTTCGGTCATCAACTCTTCACCGCGGCTCCAGACAAATAACTGGTTGTTTCGCTTAATCATTTGCCCGCGGATGCCATCCCATTTCCATTCGACCTGCCAGTCATTTGGATCACCTAAAGTCTCAGGATCATCGTCTAAAGCGTAAGCGAGATAAAAAGGATAAGGTTTTGAATAATCGGTTATTGTGGGGCTTTCGTTTAAAAGCTCTGCAAAAGTTGTGGTTGACGGATCCCAGTTGCCGCTGATACGATGTGCAATAACAGAAGCTTCAAGACTTGTAAATTTAGCCAGTGCATTCACCATCATTTTTTGAGAAAAGCCAATACGAAATGCACCGGTTATTAATTTATTAAAAACAAACCTTTCATTTTGATCCATCTGTTTCCAGCTATCAATAATGAATTGTTTTTTTATTGATTCGTCTTGCTTTTCAATTTGTTTAAATTTTTCTATATAGAAATATAAAGGCTTGTCTTCATGCTGCTGCTGGTCAGAAATAGTTTCAGGAAGCAAAAGAGCAATGGTTTCGGCAAGGTCGCCGACAGTATGATAACTTTCGCCAAAAAGCCATCCCGGCAGCCCGGCAATTTCTATGCACCAGGTAATTAATTGTGTTGTGTTTACCGCACGTTTTGGTTTTCTTCCGCTAAAAAGAGCTATTACCCATACTTTATCTTTATTATCTGCAGAAGCAAAATATCTGACAAGCGCTTCCAGTTTGTCATTTGTTTTTGTGCTTGTTCCTAATACTTTTACGAGATTCGCAAACAGACTTAATCCCCCGACTCCTGAAGGGGAGTAAGAATCCCTCTGATGTTCTATCTCAATTAAATTATTAATATAGTTTGAATCGTTATTCATGATTTTTTAAGTCTCCCCTTCAGGGAGGTTTGAAGGGGTTTCAAAGGTTTCTAAATCGTCCCCTTCTGTTGGCGGAAGATTAGCGGAGGCTTCTTCTTCATCATCTCCATATTCGGTTTTCACTTCTGCTGCTTCGATTGCATTTTCATTTAAATACCGGCTGAATTGGGCCTGGAAACCGTGCGTTACAAACACTTTTTCTGCACCTGTAGCCTTTACAGCCTGCAGCAGGCCTGGCCAATCGGCATGGTCGCTCATAGCAAAACCTGCATCCGCATTTCTTCTTCTTGCATTGCCGCGCACCTGCATCCATCCGCTGCAGACACCCACATGGTATGGTGTAAATTTTTTCATCCACGGAGTGCCGTCGGCGCTTGGCGGAGCTACCACTACACTTGTTGCAAGTTCTTCTTTTTTTGTTTCAAAGGTTACTCTTTTCACCGCAGGTAAATTCCATCCTGACTGAATTAAAGTTTCCTGCATATTATAAATAGCTCCATGAGCAAAAAAGTTTTGTGTAACTTCTGCAATTGCCTTTAGCACTCTTTGCGCTTTGCCAAGACTGTAAGCAATCAACACGCTTATTTTTCCTTCTGCCTGGTTTTTAAGTATCCAGTTTTGAATGTCTTTGTTTATTTGCTCCGGTGATTTCCATTTGTAAATCGGAAGGCCAAAAGTAGATTCGGTGATAAATGTGTTGCATGCAACAGGTTCAAATTGTCCGCTGATACCATCGTCTGCTACTTTGTAATCCCCGCTGACAACCCAGACTTCTCCGCCGTGCTCAACTCGTATTTGCGAAGAGCCGATAACATGCCCTGCGGGATGAAAAGAAACTTTTACGCTGTTTATGTAAATATTTTCATTCCACTCTGCCGTTTGATAATAATTATCACCCAACCGAAGCTGAAGTATTGGCTTTGAGTAAGTATGACACAAATAAGATTGCGAGCCCCAGCGGGCATGATCGCTGTGGGCATGCGTTATTAATGCTTTGTCAACAGGTTTCCAGGGATCAATATAAAATTTCCCTTGCGGGCAATACAAACCTTTATCGGTAAATTCAATTAATGGCATTAAAAGGTTATTATTAGTTTTTATAACAGAAAAAATTCTGCCATTGTTCGGTTTAATAACTTTTTGCAATAAAGGAAAACAAACAAGTCGGGTGGTTTAATAAAAAAAGCCCTTTGCGTAAGCAAAGGGCTTAAAATAAAAGTCCCTAAAAAATTATCCCAAATATGCCTTCAGCGCATTGCTGTATCTCGCTTTTTGCAAACGCTTAATAGCTCTCTCTTTTATCTGGCGAATACGCTCTTTTGTAAGATCGTATTTCTGCCCAATTTGCTCAATCGTAACACCGTTTTCTCCATCCAGGCCAAAATACGCATTTACAATTTCTGCTTCTCTTGGAGAAAGCGATTTAAGCACACGGCGAATTTCTTCTCTCAAACTGTCTTTCATCACATCTTCGTCGGTATCATCCCCACCTTCCAGCAAATCGCCCATAGCGACATCTTCTGCCTCGTGTACAGGGGCATCAAGAGAGGTATGACGGGTATTGCTCTGAAAAATATTATTAATTTCAGTTTCACTCATCTCAAGAATGTCGGCTAATTCTTCGGTGCTTGGCTCTCTTTCATGCTCCTGCTCAAAAGCCATATAAGCTTTGTTAGCCTTATTATAAGTACCGATTTTATTTTGCGGTAATCTTACCAGTCTGCCTTGCTCAGCCAAAGCCTGCAAAATAGATTGACGGATCCACCACACGGCATAAGAAATAAATTTAAAACCTTTTGTTTCATCAAAACGTTGGGCTGCTTTTATCAAACCAAGGTTACCTTCATTTATTAAATCGCTGAGAGATAATCCCTGGTGCTGGTATTGTTTCGCTACAGAAACTACGAAACGGAGGTTAGCAGTGGTCAATCTTTCCAGTGCTCTCTGGTCTCCCATTTTTATTTTTTGCGCCAGAATAGTCTCTTCCTCAGGAGTGATCATAGGTATTTTGGAAATTTCCTGCAGGTATTTTTCCACCGCCTGGGAGTCGCGGTTGGTAATCTGGGTAGCAATTTTGAGTTGCCTCATAATGTGTAAATTTAAATTTAGAACTCTTTAAAAACAGAATATTCACTTTCCAGCCTTAGAGGTAAGAGTTATTCAAGTAGTTGCAAAGCTACGATTTAATGTGTGAAAATATAACTGAAAAAACAGGAAAATGAATGCATTTGACTATAAATTAACCATTAATCATATTTCGTATATTACTATACCGTCTTTTTTCTTAAAAATGTTTACATAAAAGATTTATATATTGTAATAATAACCTTTATGTAAGCAATAAGAATAAAACTATTTATCTGATTGATATTAATAAACATTTGTTATTATTTATTGTTCAAAAAGCGTACCCTAAAAAGGTAAAATAGTATCTATTTACTTAATTTCGCACTTTATGATTGATTTTCGCTCGGATACTTTTACCAAACCTGATACTTCCATGCTTGAAGCTATGTTTTCTGCAAAGGTTGGCGACGATGTATATGGCGAAGATCCTACTGTAAATGAACTGGAGTCATATGTTGCCGGAATGTTTGGGATGGAAGCTGCAGTTTTTTGTCCCAGCGGAACGATGACTAACCAGATAGCGATAAAATGCCACACCGAACCCGGAGACGAAGTCATCTGCGACCAGCTTTCTCACGTCTACATTTACGAAGGTGGTGGAATTGCTTTCAATTCCGGGAGTTCTGTACGTCCTGTTACTGGTAATCTCGGGCGGATAACAGCCGGTCAGGCAGTTGATGCTATCAATCCCGATGATATTCATAAACCGTACACCAGTCTTGTAAGCCTTGAAAACACGGCTAATCGCGGAGGTGGCAGTTGTTACGAATTTACTGAAATAGAAAAAATTAAAGAGGTATGCTTACAACACAGGCTTGCCCTGCATCTTGACGGTGCCCGTTTGTTTAATGCGATGATTGCAAAAAATGAAAACCCGCAACAGTATGGTAATATTTTCGATAGTATTTCTATTTGTTTAAGCAAAGGGTTAGGCACCCCCGCAGGAAGTATTTTGCTTGGAAAAAAAGATTTTATAAAAAAAGCCCGGCGGATAAGAAAAGTTTTAGGTGGCGGAATGAGACAGGCAGGCTATCTTGCTGCTGCCGGCCTGTATGCTCTTGAAAATAATGTAAAACGTCTCGCTGACGATCATCATCACGCGCAAATGATTGCCAGCGCTTTGGCTTCAAAAGATTTTACAGGTGCTATTCTGCCGGTTGAAACCAATATTATCATTTTTGAAGTAAATGGAAAGTTTACACCGGCATCATTTGCAGAAAGGCTGCAGAAAGACGATATTAAAGTATCCGCTATTTCAAAGACGCAGGTGCGAATAGTGCTGCATTTGGATATTACGAAAGACATGGTAAAAAAAACCATTAAAGTAATCGAAGAATTATAATTTTAGCTTGTAATAATTAAAGGAGAAAAAACAAAAGTAAGAATGTTCCCAAAAATTAATCCCACCAATACACAGGCATGGCTTCTTTTAAAAAGGCATTATGATGATGAAATGCAGCGAACCCATGTGCGAAAACTATTTGCCGCCGATCCTGACCGTTTTAAAAAATTCTCTATAGGTTTTGAAGATATATTATTTGATTATTCTAAGAATATAATTAATAATAAAACACTTCAGTTACTTTTTCAGCTTGCAGAAGAATGTGGCGTTAAAGATGGTATTGAGGCAATGTTTTCGGGTGAAAAGATTAATGAAATAGAAAACCGCTCTGTTTTACATGTCGCCTTGCGCAGTTTTTCCGGCAAACCCTATCTTTCCGAGGGAAAAGATGTGATGCCTGAAGTGGAAAAAGAAAGAGAGCACATGCGTGAATTTACCGAAAAAGTGCATTCAGGTGAGTGGAAAGGATATACCGGGAAAAAGATTAAGTACATTGTAAACATAGGAATTGGCGGAAGTGATTTAGGCCCGGTGATGGTAACCGAGGCGTTGCGACCTTACTGGCACGAGGGTATCCAGGCTTATTTTGTAAGTAATATTGACGGCACCCACATGGTTGAAACACTTAAAAAAGTAACTCCTGAAGAAACTATTTTCCTCGTAGCATCAAAAACTTTTACCACGCAGGAGACCATGACGAATGCACGTACAGCAAGAGACTGGTTTTTGAAGGCTGCCGGAGATGAAAGCCAGGTAGCCAAACACTTCGTTGCCCTCAGCACAAATGAAAAAGAAGTGACGTCGTTTGGTATAGCACCTGAAAATATGTTTGTTTTCTGGGACTGGGTGGGCGGACGATATTCCCTATGGAGCGCTATCGGATTATCCATTTCGCTTACAATCGGTTATGATAATTTCGAACAATTGCTTAAAGGAGCGTTTACAGTTGATGAACATTTCAAAACCGCAAAATTTCCTAACAGTATCCCTGTTATCATGGCTTTGGCTGGCGTATGGTATACTAACTTTTTTGGTGCGCAAAGCGAAGCCATTTTGCCTTATGACCAGTACATGTCACGCTTTGCAGCTTATTTTCAACAGGGAAATATGGAAAGCAACGGTAAAAGTGTAGATAGAAACGGATACGAAGTCAGCTACGCCACCGGCCCTGTAATATGGGGCGAGCCTGGTACTAACGGGCAGCATGCTTTTTACCAGTTAATTCACCAGGGAACACTCACCATTCCGTGTGACTTTATCGCGCCTGCCATAAGTCATAACCCAATCGGTGATCATCATGTAAAACTTTTGAGTAACTTTTTTGCCCAGACAGAAGCTTTGATGAATGGAAAAACAGAAGAAGAAGTGACCGCAGAACTGGTTCAGGCCGGCAAATCAAAAGAAGAAATCAAAAAGCTGGTAAAATTTAAAATGTTTAAAGGCAATCAGCCTACTAATTCTTTTCTTATAAAGGAAATAACGCCGAAAAGCCTTGGAAGCCTGATTGCGATATACGAGCACAAAATTTTTGTACAGGGAATTATCTGGAATATTTTCAGCTTCGACCAATGGGGCGTTGAATTGGGTAAGCAGTTGGCCGGTAAAATCCTTCCTGAGCTTGAAAACCAGGATGAAGTGAAAGATCATGATTCGTCTACCAATGGTTTAATTAATGCTTACAAAAAATTGAGGAATCCCTAAAATCTTTTTTTACTATTTTTTCTTCTTAAAGCAGCATTTTGCGCTGTTATCTTTTCTGTTAATATAACAACCATCATTTTTTTTATATACTTCCTTTCGAAACGGCTAAAGCCATTAATTATAAAATCAACTATAACCCACAGTTTAAACTGTGAGTTATAAAAGAATGTCCTGAATATAAATCGTTTTAACGATTTTTAAAAGGCTTTATAAATAACCTTATTTATAGTAAGCGTTATAAGTGCAAAACCGTTCACAGGTTGCTCTTAGCCTTTTTATGGTTGAATTAAGTGTAAAAAAATGAAAAGGATTTATAGTAATAGAAAAAGATTGTTTTCGAATAAAAATTATTATTTAGAGTTGCGTCAGATTCCAAATTTTTATTACTGAACAAAAATTATTTTAATCTTTTCGAAATGTTTTATCATAACTAAGATTGATTGATTACTTTACATAAAACTGCAGTTACTATTTTAATTAATAAATATGAAAAAAAAAGTGTTGGGATATTTTCTTCTTAAAAATAATTATCTGAAGAATTTTTCTTTTGTCCTGAACATTTCAATTTTTCTGCTGATTTGTGTTGCGGCAGACTCCCAGACCAACACTGTACGTGGAAGAATAACAGACTCAACCGGGAGAGCTTTGGCGGATGTTTCGGTGGTTGTAAAAGGAGCAAAAACCGGCAGCAGCACTAATGAAGCAGGCCAATTTGTGCTGAACGGAGTGCCGGAAAGATCAACCCTTGTTATAAGTTTCGTCGGTCTTACTACGCAGGAAGTAAGGCTCTCTGCAGGCCAACGTGCTTTGAATGTAACTATGCACGAAGATATCGGTAACCTGCAAGGTGTGGTTGTAACGGGTTTTCAAAGAATTGATAAAAAAAGGTTTACAGGTGCAGCGGTAACGCTAAGAGCGGAAGATGTAAAAACAGACGGTATTATAGACGTCAGCCGTATGCTTGAAGGCCGTGCAGCCGGTGTATCTGTTCAGAATGTTTCGAGCACTTTTGGCAGCGCTCCTAAAGTGCGCATTCGCGGAGCTACTTCTATCAACGGAGACAACAAACCATTATGGGTAGTGGACGGAGTTGTATTGGAAGACATTATTAATATATCTAACGATCAGCTATCAAGCGGAGATCCGACTACGCTGTTAGGTTCTTCCGTTGCCGGAATAAACGCAAACGATATTGAGACTTTTGACATTTTAAAAGATGCCGCCGCAACTGCTTTGTACGGCGCAAGAGCAATGAATGGCGTAGTGGTAATAACAACAAAAAAAGGCCGCACAGGAAAACCTGTCATTAATTATACGGCTAATTTCAGTTCTCAGCTTAAGCCGCAATACAGCAACTATAACATTATGAATTCCGCAGAGCAAATATCTGTGCTTGGCGAACTTGACCGTAAAGGAATTTTATCGCCGGATATTCTTAGCCGTGCGGATTATGGCGTTTACGGTAAAATGTACGATTTGATTAATACGCCTGATGCCAATGGCAATTTTGCTTTAATGAATACTACTGAAGCTAAAGCTGCTTTTTTGAAAAAATATGCAAAAGCTAATACAGACTGGTTTGATATTTTATTCAAAAATTCACTGACTCAGGAGCATTCGCTCAGTATTTCTTCCGGTACGGATAAATCGCAGTCTTTCTTTTCTACCAGCTTTTATTATGACAAGGGCTGGACGATAGCCGATAATGTAAAACGCTATACGCTTAACTTTCGCAATAATTACAATTTCTCCGATAAATTGTCTGCGGGATTTACAACCGTAGGTTCTGTACGCCAGCAAAGAGCGCCCGGAGCTTTAGGGCGTGTCAGCAATCCTGTTCTTGGACAGTTTGACCGCGATTTTGATATTAATCCTTTCAGCTATGCCCTGAATTCCAGCAGAACGTTGACAGCTTATGATGACAGCGGCCACCTCGAATATTTCCGAAGGAATTTTGCTCCTTTCAATATTATTAATGAATTGCAGAATAATTATCTGAATATAACTGTTGTTGACCTGAAGCTGCAGGGCGAGCTTGGGTATAAATTTAATAATCATTTAAGGTACGAGTTTATTGGCGCTCTCAGGTATGTAAGATCAACAAGAGAACACCAGATAACCGAGAATGCGAATATGGCACAGGCTTACCGGGCTAACCAAAATGCAACTATCGCCGCCAATAATAAATTTTTATACCGCGACCCTGATAATCCTTCTGCACACCCGGTCGTTGTTTTGCCTTATGGTGGTTTTTATAACCGTACAGAAGACCAGCTATTGAATTTCGACGTCAGAAACAGTTTAACCTATACCAACACCTTTAATGAAAAACATGCTGTAAATATTTTGGTCGGCCAGCAGGTAAAATTTGCCGACAGGCAAAATTTTTCAAACACAGGTTATGGTTACCAATATGACAATGGGGGAATTCCTTTCGTTGATTACCGTATTTTAAAACAGACTATTGAGAGCAGTTTTCCTTATTATGAAATGACCAAAGATTATGACCGCTTTGCTGCTTTTTACTTAAACGGGCAATATACCTTCGAAAAGAAATATAACTTTTATGGCACGGTAAGATATGATGGTTCTAACCGTTTGGGTTCATCCCCAAAAGCGAGGTGGCTTCCTACGTGGAGCTTTGGCGGTGCCTGGAATATGGAAGAAGAGTCTTTTTTAAAGGATATTAACTGGATTGATTTTCTTAAGTTAAGAGCAAGTTATGGCCTGACTGCAAGCCTTGGCCCGGCCACAAATTCAAATATTGTTTTAAGAAGCCAGATTACCAATAGAACATATCCGACAGAAAGAGAATCAGTTATCAGGTTAGCGCATCTGGAAAATGCAGATCTTACTTGGGAAAAAAATTACCAGACAAATCTCGGTTTAGATGCAGGATTATTTAAAGGAAGAGTTAATATGAGCTTTGATATCTACCAAAGAAAAAGCTTTGATCTGATAAGCGTAATAAAAACGTCAGGTATTGGTGGCGAAGCATATAAAGCAGCAAATTATGCAGACATGACATCAAAAGGGATAGAAGGAGTAATCGGCGGGCCGGTGATACGCAGCAGAAACTGGGGCTGGAGAGTAAACCTGACAGCAGGATATAACGAAACAAAAATTACGAACGTAAAAAATATACCTACCATATTTGATCTTGTAAAAGCTGAAGGCGGAAATACGGGAGGCTATCCGGTAAACAGTATATTTTCCTTACGCTTCCAGGGTTTAGACCATCTTACCGGCGTACCGTTGTTTGTTAATGAAAAGGGTGAGGTTAGTTCTAATGTATATCTGCAGGATCAGGTTACTTCTTACCTGATGTTTTCAGGTTCTGTAGACCCGAGACTTACCGGTGGGTTTTCCAACACATTTAATTATAAAGCGTTTTCCCTCAACATTTTTGTTACTTATCAGGCAGGAAATAAAATAAGATTATACCCGTCTTTTAAAACTGCCTACACTGATTTTGACGCTTTACCAAAAGAGTTTACAGACAGATGGGTAATGCCGGGAGATGAAAAAGTAACTAATATTCCTTCGGTGCTCGATGCTTATCAAAACTATCTTATAAGCGCCCAGGGCAGTTATCCATACAATAATTACAATTATTCAAACGTACGGATAGCCGACGGAGGATTTGTAAGGTTAAAAACCGTGTCGCTGACTTATAATGTAGATAAGACAGCTTTGCAAAAGACACCTTTTAACTCTTTATCTGTTACTGCCGTATCAGCTAATCCATGGCTCATTTATTCCGATAAAAAATTAAAAGGACAGGATCCGGAATTTTTTAATACAGGCGGAGTCGCACAACCTATTCAGAAACAATTTACACTTTCACTTAAAGCGGGACTATAAATTATCATGAAAAGAATATTATTATATATTTCCTGTATTTTATTAATAATAACTGCAGGATGTAACAAATACCTTGACAAAGAACCTGATAACAGGGCGAAAATAAATAGCCCGGAAAAAGTTTCCCAATTGTTAGGCACTGCTTACCCAGAGTCAAATTACCAGCCTTTTGCCGAGACAATGACTGATAATGTTACAGATATCGGCAGCGGAGAGCCTGTTACCAATAATGTAATTCATGATCCTTATTTCTATATTGACACCAAGGAAACACTGGAAGACTCCCCGGAAAACTATTGGGATTCGTGTTACGCAGCTATAGCAGCAGCAAACCAGGCTCTGGCAACTATCAGTAATGTAACCGACCCTGATAATTATAAAAATCAAAAAGGAGAAGCATTGGTGGCACGTGCTTATGCTCATTTTATGCTGGTAAATTTCTTTTCTAAATTTTATGATGCGGCAACTGCCTCAGCAGATCCGGGTATACCTTATGTAACCGAGCCGGAAAAGGTTGTATTTAAGAAATACGAAAGAAAAACAGTTCAGTATGTGTATGATATGGTTGAAAAAGACCTTACCGAAGGTCTCCCGTTAATAGAAGACAAAGCATATAATGTACCTAAATATCATTTTAACCGTGCTGCTGCCAATGCTTTTGCTGCAAGGTTTTATTTATACAAAAAAGATTATCCAAAAGTCATCCAATTTTGTAATGAAGCAGTTCCGGGCAATAATTTTGCGCCCATGCTGCGCGGATGGAATACCACGTATCAAAACATTACAGACGTTTCTGAACTGACTAAAATCTATGCGAAAGCAACAGAACCTGCTAATCTCCTTTTAGTCGAAACAAGGTCAGTATGGGCGCGCTACTTTTATTTGAACAGATATGGAGTCAGCGTGCAAAAACAAAGTGAAATTTTTCCAAGACCCGATCCTTTTACCGGGGGTAATTTTGCATTTAAGTTATATTCGGTTTTTGAAGGCACCCATTCGTTAGTTCCAAAAATAGACGAGTATTTTGTAAAGGCTTCTGTAAATGCAAACATCGGGGATCCTTATGTTATGGTTCCGCTTTTTACGACCGAAGAAGTGTTATTTAACCGGGCTGAAGCTTACGCATTCACCGGCAACAGTGCAGCAGCTATTGCAGACCTTAATACGTATGCAAGCACCCGTATCAATAATTATTCTGCGTCAGCCAACACTATCACCCAGGCCAGGCTCAGAGCTGTTACCGGTAATTCTGATATAACTATTGCTTTAATAAGAGCAATTTTATATTATAAAAGAGCAGAATTCATACACGAAGGCATGCGGTGGTTTGACATACTCAGGTATAAAATACCGGTAGTCCACCCAACCACGGACGGACAAATTATAACGCTTACAGCAGACGATCCGCGAAGGGTTTTGCAGCTTCCGCAGGTAACTGCTCTTGCAGGATTAGAACCAAATCCACGATAGTTTTACTTCTAAATAAACTTATATGAAAACTATAAAAGTTGCCTTTTTTGTACTTTCACTAGGTGCTTTTTTCACTGGGTGCAAAAAAGAGGATGCTTTGGGAAATGTTGATAATATTCCCGGACTTGGAGGTGATACATGGGCAAGCGGCCCAATTGACAAATGGATTTATGACACGCTGACTGTCCCCTACAATATTGGCGTTAAGTATAAATGGGATCAGTTTGAACTAAATAATTACTTTGATAAAACGTTGGTGCCGCCAAAAGAAGAACAGATCATTCCTGTAATGAGCTCTATAAAAAAAGTATGGATAGATACCTATATTTCTGAAGCAGGAAATCTTTTTTTTAAAACTATCAGCCCCAAATTTATGGTATTAGTGGGCAGCCCGATATATGTAAGAGGCGCAATAGTTGAAGGTTTTGCAGAAGGTGGCCGCAAAATAGTGCTTAGTAATATAAATAATTTTCGTATAAAAGGAATGCCGGGCTATACAACAGCAGACACTGATGTTGTAATAAGAATGTTTCACGTAATACACCACGAATATTCCCATATTCTCGATCAAAACATTAAAGTTCCGATAGAATTTAGCAGCTCGAGTGCAAATTCTTATACTTCTGACTGGTTAAATATATCAGATAATCAAGCTCTGAGCGAAGGTTTTATCACTCCTTATGCCCAGTCGAGTAAAGATGAAGACTGGGCCGAAATGGTGTCACTGATGCTTGTGCAAGGTAAACCGTGGTTTGATAACTTAGTCAACAGCATCAACTACACCGGCACAACTGCAAACGGGCTAACAGCAGAGCAGGCAAGAGCAAGACTGAGACAAAAGGAGACAACGGTTGTCAGCTATTTTAAACAGGCGTGGAATATTGATTTTTACAACCTCCAGGCAAAAACCAAAGCAGCTATTAATGCACTTCTTTTTTAAAATTACTATCAATTGATATGAAAAAAATTATAGCCGTTTTTGTTTTGGCAATATCAGCATTTACTGCCTGTAAAAAGGACGATCAGCCTCTTTTTACTAAATCACCTGATGAAAGGCTGAATGAAGCCCTTACTGCTTATCAAACAAAATTAACCGGTGCGCCAAACGGATGGAAAGGATTTGTTTATCCTAAAACCGGCGGCGTGTATAGCTTTTATTTCAAATTTAATGATTCTAATCGGGTTGTAATGCTGTCAAGCTTTGACTCTGTTTCTGCCGTTACGCCTAAAGAAAGCAGTTATCGCTTAAAAGCTCTTCAACAGCCAAGCCTTTTATTTGATACCTATTCTTATCTGCATGTGCTGGCCGATCCAAATCCTGATGTAAATGCCGGTACACTTGGCGCCGGCCTTCAGTCTGATTTTGAGTTTTATTTTGATTCCAGCTCTGCTGATACGATTAATCTCGTAGGCAGGTTTAACGGCAGTAAAGCAACGCTGATACAAGCAACTCCCGGTGAAGCCGCAGGATTTGTGAACGGGGAATTAGCCCAGGGATTTTTATTAAATAAAATTCAAACCTATTATGAACGGGTAACAACCGGCGCAGGAACATTTGATTTTCACATTGATCCTTCTGCAAGAACCATTTCATTGCCCGATGCAACAGGCAATCTTTTAGATACACTTTTGACCACGCGTTATTATATGACTTTTGGGGGAATAGGATTTATAAAACCCCTTGCCGCAGGCAATCAAAACATTACCGGAATAAACAATATCAGCTATAATACTTCAAATCAAACAATTAATTGTACGGTAAATAATACGGCAGCGACGATCAGCAATGTAACGGTGCCGTTAAAAGTTGATGTGAATGCACCCCGAAGATGGTGGAATACTGCAGCCACTGACAGTTCTTATTGGTTTTCTCCTGCCGGTTTTCATGCCAATGGAAATGACAATGCTTATCGTTTAGATACACTGACTTCGGGAAATTTCTCTTATTACTTTATGATTTATTACCCCGGCTTTGGAACCGGAAATGACTTGTTTGCACCTATTTTTATAAATCCTTCGCGTGACTCACTTAAGCTTGTTTATGGCAGTGCACCAAAACAACCAGCTTATACACCAGACGGACGCGCAGTTTTTACTAATTTAGGCACTTATGGCACTATCCCTGCTGTAGGCGGCGGAGCGACTACTATTATACAATTATTTATTACAAGAGGATATTATTTCGTTCAGACCCCATACGGTTACGACATGGTTAGTGCGGCTGACGGGAGATCGTGGATAAACTGGTTTAAGTAATATTAAATTTTGTTATTTTTAATTTTCAGAAATGTAAGGTAAATAGTTCAATTATGTTATTACAAGACTTAGTTGCTCTTGCTTTAATAAAAGCAAAGGTTTCGACAAAGCGGATAATTATTGTCTCAGCAATTATCTATGTTTTCTTTCTTTTTGTCTTTCTCCACATGTTTCATAGGATTTTTCATAATGGGTGGATTACATTTTTCAACTTTCTTTTTATAGCAGGTTATATGTATTTTGATATGCTTGACCATATTAAAGAGATAAATGCAGAGAAAGAACGCAGCTTTTTAAAATAATTTTTGGAAGTTTCATGCGTACAAGAGTTTCAATTATCAGGTAAAGAAACAGCCGAAGTTTTAATTTACAATAATATTGATTAAAAAAAGCTTTTTTATCAATAAAACATTAATTTACGATTGAATTATAATTAAGTTTAAAACAATTAAAAAAACGACCATTTATGAAATTTAATTTTAGTGCATCTCTTTACTTATTGCTGGCGCTTCCGCTCTTTTTTTCGTCCTGCAGTAAAACAGGACCTACGGGACCGGCAGGAGCACAGGGGCCAGCAGGCCCAACCGGAGCAGCGGGCGCTGCCGGCACTGCTGGCGCAACAGGAGCACAGGGAAATCCCGGAACGGCTAATGTTATTTATTCTGCCTGGATAGATACGGTAACTTACGCAGGCTCTGACTCTACAGGATGGGTTGCAAGAATTTCTGCGCCTCAGTTAGTTGATTCGATTTTAAATCAGGGTGAGATAAAAGTTTATTTGAATTATGGAAGCGACTCTGCAAATGATCAGTTTATTACTCCTCTTCCGGTAATAGATATTCTTGTTTTAGGCGGTGTTTATATAAATCCCTACTTCTCACCTCAATCTATAACCTTAGGTGCTACAGCAAATGTTAGCAGCTATACATCCGGCGCTTACCATCATTTCCGCTATAGGTATATTTTAATTCCAGGTGGCACTGCTGCTGGCCGTAAGCCAAATAGTGTTAACTGGAATAACTACGCAGAAGTTAAAAAATACCTTGGTTTAAAGGATTAGAAGCAGCTTTTTAAAAAAGATTAAAACTTACTTTATTACTGTTTCTGTTAGTAATAAATTGCTTTTAAAAACAAAGAGGATGTCCGGGAAGACATCCTCTTTGTTTTATTTTTTTTTGAAAACTCTATCAGCTTTCCGTTAAAAAGGAATACCTGTAATCCGTCGGCGGATTAAAAGTTTCTTTAACAGTTCTGGCACTTAACCATCGGTAGAGATTAATCATGCTTCCGGCTTTATCATTGGTGCCGCTGGCTCTTCCGCCGCCAAAAGGTTGCTGGCCGACTACGGCGCCTGTAGGTTTATCATTTATATAAAAGTTTCCTGCGCTGTGCCTTAGCTTTTTCGTAGCTAATTCTATAGCGTGCCTGTCTTGCGAAATGATTGCACCTGTAAGTCCGTACGGGGAGGTTTTATTGACCAGGTCTAATGTCTCTTCATACTTATCAGCATCATAAGTATAAATGGTAAGAACAGGGCCAAAAATTTCTTCACACATCGTTACATAACCCGGATCATTTGTTTCAATAATGGTTGGTTCTACAAAATAACCTTGTGCTTTATCGCATTTGCCGCCAACCAATATTTTAGCGCTCGTTCCGTCAACATTATCAATGTATTTTTTTATCTTGTTAAAGCTTCTTTCATCTATAACTGCACCCATAAAATTGCTAAAATCTTCTACATTTCCCATTTTCATGCTTTGTACTTCTGCCACCAGCTTTGTCTTGATTTCTTCAGCAAGATTGCTTGGGATGTAAGCTCTGGAAGCAGCAGAACACTTTTGTCCCTGGTATTCGAAAGCACCCCGCGCAAGGGCTGTTACTACCACATCTGCCTGCGCACTTTTATGCGCAACCACAAAATCTTTTCCACCGGTTTCACCCACAATTCTTGGGTAACCTTTGTATTTGCCAATATTTTGGCCGATCGTTTTCCACATGTTATTAAAGACTGCCGTTGAGCCTGTAAAATGAACGCCGGCAAAATCAGGATGGGCAAAGCAAACATCTCCAAGCGCCGGGCCATCAACATAAATAAGATTGATGACACCATCAGGAAGACCGGCTTCTTTCATTACCCGCATAAACATTTGCGCAGCATAAACCTGCGTGTCGGCTGGTTTCCACACTACTGCGTTTCCGCACATAGCAGCGCTTGCAGGCAGGTTACCAGCAATGGCTGTAAAGTTGAAAGGCGTAACGGCAAGCACAAAACCTTCAAGTCCCCGCCATTCGGTACGATTGTGTATGCCAGGACTTGATACAGGTTGCTGCATATATATTTCTGTAAGAAAATAAACATTAAAACGTAAAAAGTCAATTAATTCACAGGCGCTGTCAATCTCCGCCTGGTACGCCGTTTTGCTCTGACCGAGCATAGTCGTACCATTTATATAAGGCCGGTATTTTGTTGCGATAAGATCAGCAGCTTTCAGAAAGATATGCGCTCTTGTTTCCCAGCTTGTGTTTGACCATTGCTCCCGTACCTGTAATGCTGCGTTTATCGCCTGCTTTACATGCTGCTCATCGCCAAAATGATAATAGCCTAACGTATGCGCTTTTTGATGCGGCGGATGCAGCGATCTTTTGTCGCCTGTACGCACTTCGTCTGCGCCAATATACATGGGTATGTCAATCTCTTCTTTTTTCAATTCTGCCAAAGCCTTTTTGAGGGCACCTCTTTCCGGGCTTCCGGGAGCATAATTTAATACAGGTTCATTTAAAGGAATGGGGTAACTGAAATATCCAAAGCTCATAGTGGTAATTTAAGAATAAAAGGGCGAAATTAGATTTATGGGTTAAATTGAAATAATACCTGAAAAAGCTTATTTCATTTTCATTTGGGCAAAGTAAGGGTGGTCAGGATTTACAATTAGTTCCTGGCGCAAAGGATGAATTAAAACATCCATGTCTTCTAAAGGAATGGAGCCTAATAAAACTTCCGAATCTCCGGGCAATACCATTGCTCTGCATGTGGTTTGCCGGTTTTTAAATCTCAATTCAACAGGTGCAACAACGTCACATTGTATAATTTCTCCGTTAGCTAATTGAGCTTTGCGTTTTTCAACAACCGGTAATTGTAATTGTTCCTGAATGTTTTCATTAATTGCTAACATGTATGAACCTGTATCTACTAAAGCACTAACCCGCATTCTTTTTATCTCTTCCTCTCCTATAATATGTCTGCGTACCAATGCGAGATCTTCACCGTTAATCAATTCTATTTCTGCATATATCAAGCCCATAATAAGTTCTTTTATCAAAGATAAAGAAAGGATTTTTGGCAGTTATTTAAAAAAAGCTCAATAAAGTTGTCAAAGAATGAAGGTTCAAAATTGTGCAGAGAAAATAGCTCTATTAAAATATTTACGCCTCCTGTCCTATCCACACTGCTCCGCCTATGCTGCTTCGTCTTGCGCCTGTTACGCTTTGCAGCACGTTATATTCTTCCCGCCATCTTAAAACACCCATCAATCCCATTATTAATGCTTCTTTATAATTAATAATTACTGCCTCAGGTACAATTACTTCTATAGAAAAAGCTTGCAGTGCCTGCATAAGCCTTTGTACCAAAAAACCATTAAACGCGCCGCCGCCTGTTATTAATAATTTAGCGCCTTTTATTTCATTACCTGGTAATAACTTTTGAATTGAAAAAACAATTTGCATAACAATATGCTCCGCATATGTTCTTAATTTATCTGCATCCGATATGTCAAAAGCCTGAACCAAAGGAAAAACAATGTCAGTTCCAAAGTCATTTGCCAACGATTTTGGATAGGGAAGTGAATAATAAGAAAGTGCATTTAAACTGGTTAACAGTGGTATATATACTTTTCCCGAAGCAGCTATTGACCCGCCTTCATCATATTCTTTTCCTTGAGCGCGGGCAACCAAATTCATTACCCGGTTAGCCGGACATACGTCAAAAGCAACGTAATCATGGTCCCCTTTAAAAGAAAGATTTGCAATGCCGCCAAGATTAAGGCAAAAAGAATAATCACTAAATAAAAGCTTTTCACCAGCCGGCACAATGGGTGCGCCTTGTCCGCCAAATGCCATGTCCATCGCTCTGAGGTCGCTTACAACATTAATTTCTGTTGCTGCTGCTATGGCTGCTCCATCACCAAGTTGAGCTGTCATTCCCATCGCAGGAGCATGAAAGGTTGTATGACCATGCGATGCAATTAATTGCACTTTATGGTGAAGATCAAACTCATCAATAAAATCATTTACCTGTTCCCCGGTATATTTTCCATAAGCAGAATGCAGCAAAAGATAATCATAAGCGGAAAGGCTGGTAGCGTTCTGCAGCTTTTGCATCCATTCACTGTTATACGGTTTACATTGCGCAGCAATTATTTCAAAGTTCCATTTGCCGCGGTTTTCTTCAAACTCTATAAAAGCCATATCTAAACCATCGAGCGATGAGCCGCTCATCATTCCTATAACTCTGTACAACATAAATATTTTCAGATTAAGCTGCTGGATAGCATATTTGCTGTAATTTTCACGCGGCAATGTACAATTTGAAATTTGCAATATTACCATGGTCATAAATTTAAGCCTGCAACATAGCCTTGTAAGCAATTGGGTTGGTGAGCTGAGAAGCACAGAAATACAAACAGACAGGATGCGCTTCAGACGCAACCTCGAAAGAATTGCAGAAGTAACCGCGTATGAAATAAGCCGGGAACTGGAGTGGAAAGAAACTGATGTACAAACGCCGTTAGGCATTTCAACCAGTAAAAGGTTAAAAGAACAACCGGTGCTGGCAACTATTTTACGGGCAGGATTACCTATGCATTACGGCATGCTTAATTATTTTGATAAAGCTGACAATGCCTTTATTTCTGCTTACAGAAAACATAAGCATGACGGCACTTTCGAAATCAGTCTGGAATATATGAGTTGTCCTCCGCTTGCCGGCAGAACCATTATTATCAGCGATCCTATGCTTGCAACAGGCGCTTCGCTGGTGAAATCAATTCAGTTTATGAAAAATGATGGCTTGCCGGCAAAAATTCATGTTGTAACTGCTATTGCCTGCACTTCCGGAATAGAGTATGTAAGGCTCGAGCACCCGGAAGTAAAAATATGGTGCGGAGAAATAGATGACGAGCTTACAGCCAAGGGTTATATTGTACCGGGTTTAGGAGATGCAGGTGACCTCGCATTCGGGCTGAAAATGTAAATGCAATGATCACAATATCATTTATAAGCAACAGTTTGCTTTTTAAAAATGTCTCATTAAAATAAGCTTAGTATACGTGATGCGCCTATTATTTATTATATTCTTTTTTTTGATTTTACTAGCTCAAGTAAATGCACAGGATCCGCATTTTTCTCAATTCTTTGCATCGCCGTTAACGCTTAACCCCGCGTTGACAGGCAAGTTTGATGGAAATTTGCGGGTTGCCGGCAATTACCGCAACCAGTGGCCAACCATAAACAGGGCATTTACAACAACTACAGTTTCAGTAGATTTTCCTGTTATGCGAAATCATATTGCACCCACCGACACGTGGGGTGTAGGCTTTTTGGGCTATTCTGACCAAAGCGCCAACAGTGCGCTTAAATTTAATTATCTTAGTATTTCTACTGCTTTTCACAAAGGCCTCGACGAAGACGGCTATCAGCAAATCGGTGCAGGCTTCCAGGGGACTTATACCAATATGATGCTTGATGTATCCAATCTTAAATTTGAAGACCAGCTTACTCCTTTTGGTTTTACAGGCAGCACCGGTGAGGTATTTAATAACTCCACATTAAAGAACAATTATTTTGACCTGAATGCGGGCATTTTATATACCGGAAGCACAACTGATAAAAACAACTTTTATGCAGGTGTTTCCATGTATCATATAACACGGCCCAAACAGCAGTTTACAGGTACTTTCTTCCTGCTTAACCCCAGAACAACCTTTCATGCAGGCGGATATTTTCCTGCCGGCGCTACCGGTACTCTTCACGTAAGTGGATTGTACAGCATACAAGCAGGAGCCTCAGAAGCGGTGCTGGGCGCTGCATTGCAACTGCCGGTAACAGAAGGAGATAAACCAACAAGCGTGTATTTTGGAAGCTGGCTCCGTTTAAATGATGCTCTCATTCCTTATCTCGGTCTCGAATTCAGTGATTTTCGTTTAGGCGCCACTTACGACGTCAATACATCTTCCCTTAAGACTGCGTCCCAATCAAGAGGCGGAATAGAAATCTCTCTTATTTATATAAAAAAATCGCCGGGAAGCAAGGGCTTGCCTTGTCCGAAGTTTTAATTTTGTTACCAGCGTTTGCACTTGTTTTAACATTATTCTGTCACTCACTTGTACAGCACCTTCTTAATGAGCGAAGCAGAAATCACTAATTTCTAAACTTTGATACTTTTTCGTAAATTTGACAAATGAAAACGTTGACAGTACAAATTCCTGATAGCTTAGATGAAAAAGAAGCAACAATGCTTCTCGCCGCTAAGTTGTATGAAAAAGGTTCTTTATCTCTCGGACAAGCTGCTGACTTAGCGGGTTATTCAAAGCGGACATTTATGGAGCTATTAGGAAACTATGAAGTATCGGTTTTTGACTATTCTGAAACAGAATTAGAAAGAGATATTCTAAATGCACAAAACTATCGTCTCTGACACAAGTTGTATAATCTTACTTAGTAAAATTGGTGAACTTGAAATCCTAAACAAATTATTCGGAACAATAATTACAACGCAGGAAGTCGCGAAGGAGTTTGGGGAGCAGCTTCCTTCCTGGTTTGAAATTCAACAACCTAAAGACACAAATTATCAATCAATAATTGAAATGTCTGTTGACAGAGGCGAAGCCAGTGCAATAGCATTAGCAATTGAGTTAGATGACTGCTTACTTATTATAGATGACCTCAAAGGACGAAAATTTGCTCATCAATTTGGTTTGACAATTATTGGTACTATCGGAGTTATTGTAGACGCAAAGCTTGCAGGTATAATTCCATCAGTCAGACCTATTCTTGCAAAGATCAGGACAACAAACTTTAGGATTACAGAGCCCCTCGAACTTTTAATCTTAAAAAAAGCCGGCGAGTAATGCCTTACATAAAAAATTACAGTTGATGTAAAGATCAATGGCTTGATTTCTTTTGCTAAAATCTCTACTATATTAGTATTCGATATTAAGTTTGAGTAATTGCTTACCAAACTCCCGAAAAATTGTACCATACATTTTAAGCAGCCCTGCACTTAAAACTTAACAATAATTCATTCTCCTTTTCTCAATACCGCCAAGTATCTTTGCAAACTTAAATACATACCAAATGCATGTATTTTTATGTGAGAACAGCGAATGAACCTGCAGCATTTAACAGACAAATTTCAAAATAATTCCCGCCTTTTTCAGTTAGCGGACAGGCTTACTTTTGCCCAACCTCAGCGTATCTATCTTAAAAACCTTCATGGAAGCAGTGTTGAATTTACTGTTTCTGCTATTTTTAATCATAAAGTAACCGAAGGTCTAAATCATCTCATTATTTTAAATGATGCCGAAGAAGCTGCTTATTTTCATAACACGCTCGAAAGTCTCACAAATGCGCTTGACTTGTTTTATTTTCCATCTTCTTTTAAAAACAGGAAAAATTTTAAGCTGCTCAACAGCAGCCATGTAATGCTGCGTACAGAAGCTTTAACAAGACTTTCCAACGGAGGAAATAAAAAGCTGATAGTAACACATCCTGAAGCATTATTCGAAAAAGTAGTGCTTCCTAAAACGCTTTCCGGCAACATTATCCAGATTAAAACAAATGATACCATTAATCTTGACAGCCTGATGGAATTGTTTGTAATGTATGGTTTTGACCGGACTGATTTTGTTTACGAACCGGGACAGTTCGCTTTGCGCGGCGGCATTTTAGATATTTATTCTTTTGGCAACGAAAAACCATATCGTGTAGAACTTTTTGGAAATGACGTTGATAGTATTCGCATCTTTGATCCGGAGACGCAATTGAGTGAGAGAAAACTGATGCAGGTAAGCATTATCCCCAATGTAGACACACAATTTGACAGCGGCGAAAAAGTATCACTGTTAGAGTTTTTACCAGAAAATACAGTCGTGTGGATTCAAGACTGGCAATTTGCTAAAGAAAGGATTTTAACCCAGGAAGAAGACCTTGATTTCTTTCTTGAACTGCAAAAAGAAAGCGCAGGCAAAAAACAGCAAATTGAAGACGATGACGACACAAAAGTCTTAAAAAATGTAAGCCCGGAAGATTTTGTAAAAGCTGCAGTAATTGAACGGCAACTTGCATCAAGACATATTGTAGAATTCGACAGGCATCCTTCTTTCTCCCTCTCTTACGGAGAGGGCCGCGGTGAGGTCATTGATTTTAATACCAAAGAGCAGCCTTCCTTCAATCGTCAGTTCGACCTGTTAATAAAAGACCTGAAGCAATGGGAAAGCAAAGGTTTTGAATTGTTTATTTTCGCTGAAAATCCTAAACAGCTTGAAAGGCTTCACAGCATATTTGAAGACCTGAAAGCTGAAATAACATTCACTCCGCTTGCAACAGACATACACCGCGGCTTTATAGATGAAGACTTGAAAGTGGTTTGCTACACTGACCACCAGGTTTTTCAGCGTTACCACAAATACAAGGTTAAGCAAGCATACAATAAAAATAAAGCTCTGACACTGCGAACGCTTCGCGAATTACAACCGGGTGATTATGTTACTCACATTGATCATGGGGTTGGCACTTACAGCGGATTGCAAAAAATTGAGGTAAATGGTCGTTTACAGGAAGCAGTCCGCATCATTTATAAAGACAATGATATTTTGTATGTAAATATCAACTCACTTCATAAGATCAGTAAGTACACGGGCAAGGAAGGCAATGTGCCCAAGGTGAATAAAATCGGCAGCGATGCCTGGCAGAAGCTAAAGGAAAAAACCAAGACAAAAGTTAAGGAGATTGCTTTCGATCTCATTCAGTTGTATGCTGAGAGAAAAGCACAGCAAGGTTTCGCGTTCAGCCCTGATAACTATATGCAAACCGAACTGGAAGCCTCTTTCATTTATGAAGATACGCCTGACCAGAGCAAGGCAACTGCTGATGTAAAAAAAGATATGGAAAGCCCCTCACCAATGGACAGACTGGTGTGCGGCGACGTAGGTTTTGGTAAAACAGAAGTTGCGATACGTGCAGCATTCAAAGCTGTGGTAGATGGAAAACAGGCAGCTATTCTTGTTCCGACCACTATTCTTGCTTTTCAGCATTATAAAACTTTTCAGGACAGGTTAAAAGATTTTCCGGTAACGGTAGATTTTGTAAACCGCTTTAAATCTTCAAAAGAGAAAAAAGAAACGCTGCAAAGGTTAGAAGAGGGAAAAGTGGATATTATTATAGGAACACATTCAATATTGGGCAAAGAAGTGAAGTTTAAAGACCTTGGCATTATGGTCATTGATGAAGAGCAGAAGTTCGGTGTCGGCGCCAAAGAAAAGCTGAAGACTTTAAAAACAAATGTTGATTGCCTGACACTAACCGCCACTCCCATTCCGCGTACTTTACAATTTAGCCTGATGGGTGCCCGTGATTTAAGCATCATCAACACGCCTCCGCCCAACAGGCAGCCGATACAGACGGAAGTGCATTTGTTTAACGAAGACTTTATCCGCGATGCGGTTTACTACGAAACGGAAAGAGGCGGGCAGGTTTTCTTTATTCACAACCGTGTGCATGGCCTGCATGAAATAGCTGGTTTAATACAAGGCTTATGCCCTGATCTCAGCATTGGTTATGCCCACGGCCAGTTGGAAGGTCATGAGCTTGAAGAACGGATTTTAGATTTTATTGAAAAAAAATACGATGTGCTTGTCTGTACCAATATTGTGGAAAGCGGAGTGGATATTCCAAATGTAAATACGATTATGGTAAACAATGCACACCATTTTGGATTGAGCGATCTGCACCAGCTTCGCGGCAGGGTTGGCCGCAGCAATAAAAAAGCTTTTTGTTATTTGCTCGCTCCTTCACTTAGTACCTTGCCTAACGACAGCCGTAAGCGCCTGCAAACATTAGAACAGCACAGCGAGTTAGGCAGCGGATTTCAGATAGCTATGAGAGACCTTGATATTCGTGGTGCAGGCAATATGCTTGGTGGCGAACAAACCGGCTTCATGGCAGAGATTGGTTTTGAAATGTATCAAAAAATTCTGAGTGAAGCAATCAGAGAATTAAAACGAAGTAAGTTTAAAGACCTGTTTAAAGAAGAAATACAAAAACAGGATAATTTTGTATCAGACTGCACCATTGATACCGACCTTGAAATTTTAATACCTGACGCTTATGTTGACAGTATAACCGAGCGTTTGTCATTATATACACGTTTAGACAATTGCGATACAGACAAAGAACTTGAAGATTTCAAAGCTGAAATGCTTGATAGGTTTGGTACTGTTCCTCAACCGGTTAAAGATTTATTTACCACAGTGCGCTGCCGTAAAACAGGCGCTGAACTCGGCTTTGAAAAAATGTCTTTAAAGGATAATACTTTAAGATGCTACTTCATCAACCGCCCGGATTCTCCGTACTTCGAGTCTGAAGTTTTCAAAAACATCTTAAGCTTTTTACAAACCGGAACAAACAAAGCAAAGCTAAAACAGGCAGGCAAAATGTTTTTATTAGTTGCAGAAGATGTAAAATCAATGGAAGAAATGCTGCGTTTTCTAAAACGAATGCATAAAGAGGTCATTGCCTCTGCAGAAGCGGTAGAGATGTAAGTGGATAACTTTCTGAACCGGGATTTATAGGATTTGTGAGATGATTGGGACTAACCCAAGGGGTTTGAATAAATCTATTAAAGATATATACCAGGTTGTGGCAAGTTCCTGATAATCCTGCTAATTGCATAAATTCCGGTTCGCGTTCTATTTTAATATGTTTATTTGCAGCGCAAAAGCGAAAGAACTCTTCTTCTGTCATCTTTTCCTGCGCAGGTATTTCGATTGGTATATAAGTTCCCCATGACATAGTATAAGCATTTTTTCAAAGATAAGTTTTTTAATTTGCAGGGCTAAGCGCAGAGCAGGTGGAAACGGCGAAAAAATTTTTAGTATAACGGGTAAATGTTATGAAATATAAAAAGTATTGATTTACTTTAAAGAATATATTTTTATGGAAAATAACAGTTATGTGAGCGAAAGTCTTGAAACAAATTATGTACCTGCCAGCGATGAAAAGACGATAGCAATCTTATCGCACATCTTAACATTGGCAGGCGGAATTTTAGCTCCTTTGATAATCTATATTATAAAGAAAGACGAATCAAAATTCGTTGCATTTCATGCAAAAGAGTCTCTTAATTTTCAGATTACCCTAATGATAATTGTTATCGGTCTTATGATTACTATTGTCGGCCTTTTAGTAGTTTGGATAGTCGGTATTGCAGCTTTGGTGTTTGTTATTATTGCAACCGTAAAAGCCAGCGAAGGGAAGCTATACAAGTACCCTTTCAGCATCAGGCTTATTAAGTAAGTGACGATAAGAAGGTAATCTTTATAATTTATAGCGGAGGGAAAGTAACAGATAGTTTTTGTACATAAACTCAAAAAACAATATTATTACCAAAATAATTGCTGAAAGGATTGAAAGCGGCATAATTATTTAGCCTTCTTCTCAAACTATACTTTAAAATATAATTATGAACAATAATAATCCCGCAGAAATGAGCAATGAAGATCTTGAAAAAGATATGAAGCAGAAAAATGAAGAAAACAATGCTTTTAAGAATGAGGAAAATGTAAATAAAAGCACAGCAGCAGAAGGAACGCTGATGACACCTGAAGAAGACGAGTCGTCCAAAATAAATATGAGCACAGCCTATAAAGAAAGTGATGAACAGGACCTTGACGATCTGGTGCATATAAGAGGGAAAGAAAAGCACAACGGCAGTTTTCCTGACCCTGAAGAGGCTAAACTGAGAGGCGAGTAAAATAAATATTTTAATTTATTTGAAGCGATAGATCTGTCAGCGGCGCTCACGTTTTCCAACAAATCCGCCTCATTTTAGAAGAGTTTTGGCTGAAGCCATACGTCAATTTTCATACAACCACGACCTAAAAGTCGTGGCAATTTTAGCCATACAAGTCGTTTTTTTACCTTTCTTATTTACACATCGTTTGTCAGCTAAGAAATATACCTTTTATACTCTCCTCAACAGTTTTTACTATTTCTTCTATATTTTGTTTTTCCATACATTTAAAATGTCCTAAAGGGCATTTCCTGTATCCTATTTTGCTGCAGGGGCGGCACCACAATTTATTGATTTCAAATATAGTATCTGCTGCCATTTTTTTTCCAAAATAAGGGGTCATGCCAAAGGCAGGCACTGTATTTCCCCAAATACTTATTACCGGTTTTTTAAAAGCTGCGGCAATGTGCATAAGACCCGTATCGTGCGTAATTACCAGCTTTGCTCTTCGTACTATGTCAGCACTTTCATTCAGATTAAATTTACCGCACGAGTTGTATATTTTTACAACGTCAGTTGAAGCGATTTCGTCACCTGCTGTCCTGTCTTCAGGTCCTCCTAATAAAATAATGGGGTGGTCAATTCTGGCACATAATTCTTTTAACTTGTGCAGAGGAAGTTTTTTTGTATTATGAGCTGCGCCAATCACTATACCTACATATCCTAAAGACTGTGCAGCAGGTATATCATTATCAGGCACAATATCTTTTTCAGGTATAAAATAATCAAGACCTTTGCCATCATTTTTTACGCCAAAGCTTTTTACAGTATCAAGATAGCGATTTACGATGTGAACGTGAGGCAGCACATTAATTTTTAATGCAGTTAAAAGCCATTTTTCTATATTTAATTTATTGAAAGAAAAAGAGGGAATTTTTTGTAAAGCCCTTTTTATTTTCAGTGTCCGCAGGTTGTGATGAAGATCAATAATGTAATCGAAGTTCTCCTGCTTTAAATCATTAATGACCTTATCAGGGTTATCATTCAGTAAATGAATTTTATCAACATAAGGATTACTTTCAATTATACCCCTAAAATTATTTTTGGTAAGATAATGTACTTCTCCGCCTGCCACCTGTGTTTTTAAACATCGTATAACCGGCGTGGTAAGAACAATATCACCAATAGAAGAAAAGCGGATAATTAAAAATTTCATGCAAAAAGGTTTGGAATTTTTCCCTTCTGGTTGGGGCTTCCCCTTTAGTAGTTAGGGGCTAAGGGGTTTCAACGTACATTAAATCTTTGCCAAATGTTTCTTTTGTAAACCAGGCAGCTATCCATGCTATTATCATTATAATAATGGCTGTTATGATTCCTCCGGTTATAAAATCAGTCGTTTCTCTTAACCATTTAAACAACAAAATAATTAACGGCAAAGATCCGCGAACCATATTAGGGACGGTGGTGGCCGCAGTCGCTCTTACATTCGTGCCAAACTGCTCTGCAGCCATAGTAACAAAAATAGCCCAGAAACCGGTTGCAAAACCAAGCGCTCCGCATAGCAGGTACATGACAGCAGCAGAACCATTACATTGCATAAAGAACAAAACCATACCTATCATGGTTAAAATATAAAATATAAACAGCGCTTTGCGGCGGCTTTTTAAGGCCTGACTGACAAAGCCAATGGCTATATCGCCGATGGAAATACCGACGTAAGCAAACATAATTGCCTTTCCCGGATCTATTGCTTCTGCTATGCCCAGGTGCAACCCAAACTGGTCGGAAAAAGTAACCAAAACACCTATTACAAACCAGGTTGGCAAGCCAATAAGGATGCTTCTTACATATTTAAAAAACCTTTCTTTATTTGTGAAAAACATAAAGAAATTGCCGCGGCTTACATTCATTTCCTTTACCTGTTGAAACATACCGCTTTCAAAAACACTCACACGCAGAACGAATAGCAGCATGCCCATTGCGCCGCCAATATAATAACAAATGCGCCAGTCAAAGCTTTTGGAAATAAAATAAGCAACGACAGCCCCGGTCAGTCCTAAACCCGCAACCATAGAAGTGCCTAAACCACGTTTTTCTTTAGGTAAAAGTTCTGACACTAATGTTATTCCGGCACCAAGCTCGCCTGCCAATCCTACACCTGCTATAAAACGAAGCAAAGCATATTGATTAACTGTATGCACCATTCCGTTGGCAATATTGGCAAGTGAATACAATATAATGGAACCGAACAAAACGCTTAATCTTCCTTTTTTATCGCCCATAACGCCCCATAATATACCTCCGAGAAGCAACCCGATCATTTGTACGCTTATAATGAACTCGCCGCTTGTTAAAACCATGTCTTCCGACAATCCTATAGAGCGAAGGCTTGTTTTACGGATGATACCAAAAAGAAGCAAATCGTAAATGTCTACAAAATACCCTAACGCACCTATAATAACAGGTATAGATAATATTCTATACGTACTTTTGCCCATTACAAATTTATTTTGCTGATTTAATTTTAGACCCTGAGTTGGAGAATAACTTAATTAAAACAGGCAGCGTTGTTATAAGCACTATTCCTATAACAATTAACTCAAGATGCTGCTTGAGATCGAACCCAAACTGTTTTAAGATCACTTTTTGCAGAAAATGCCCGGCTAACAACATAACCGAAACCCATGCTGTACAGCCTGCAATATTAAAGTAAGTAAATTTCTTTTTTTCCATACCAACCACACCTGCAATTACGGGTGCAAAAGTGCGAATGATTGGTAAGAAGCGGGCGAAAATAATGGCCGTGCCGCCATGCTTTTCATAAAACTCATGCGCCTGGTTGAGGTACTTTCTTTTAAAGAAAAAAGAATCTTTGCGGTGATACAAAAAAGGACCGCTTTTTCTTCCAAACCAAAAACCTGCGTAGTTACCTAAAATACCGGCAAGAGATATAAGCCCCATTAGTATAAGCAGATGGGTAAATTCATTACCGCCGTTTAAAATTTCGTTACCAAGCTTATCGCTGTAAACACCTGCGACAAAAAGCAAACTGTCGCCTGGCAGAAAAAAACCTGCAAGCAGACCTGTCTCTGCAAATACAATAAATAAAAGTATCCAGATACCGCCATGCTCTATGTAGAACTCAGGATTGAGAAGATCTTTGAAATGTATTGCTAATAATTGTATCATTACAAGGTTCTGATTCTGGTTTTATTAAAAGTTATTACTGCAGATTTGCCATGAAGGTTGGATTTGTATTTAAAGATAAAGGCAAGTAAACAATTTTTGATAGTTTTAAATTCAATTTAAAACAGCTTTCGCACAACTTATAGCTTTAAGAATATCCTCTCTTTTTATATGAGGATAAGCATCTAAAATCCATTCAATGGTTGCCCCTCCTGCAAGTTTATCCGGTATCAGCTCCACTGTTGTTCTTGTTCCTTCTATGCAAGGTTTTCCTGACATTACTGCCGGATCAATTGAAATCCTTTCAAAATACATTATTATCCTTTTTTTCAATAAAATTAAAAACTACTCCTCTAAAGAGTTTTCCCATTTACTCACTACCGTTGTAGCCAATGCATTTCCCAACACATTGGTACCGGTGCGAAACATATCACAGAAGTGGTCTATAGGCAATATTAATGCAATTCCTTCAGCCGGAATCTTAAACATGGCAAGTGTAGCCGTTACCACCACCAGCGAGGCTCTTGGCACACCTGCCATACCTTTGCTGGTAACCATTAAAACAAGCAGCATGGTCAATTGCGTACCAAAACTAAGATGAACACCATAAGCCTGTGCGATGGCTATGCTGGCAAACGTCATATACATCATACTGCCATCAAGATTGAATGAATAACCTAACGGAAGCACAAATGCTACAATTTTATCTTTACAACCAAACCTCTCAAGCTCTTCCGTTAATTTAGGAAACACCGCTTCGCTGCTGGTGGTGCTGAAAGCTACTAATAACGGAGATGAAATGTATTTTAATAAAACAAAGAGCCTTTTTCGCAAAACAATAAATCCTGCGAACAGTAACACAATCCAAAGCAAACCGACACCTAATACAAATTCTGTAAAATAAAATCCGTAAAACTTAAAAATGCTCAAGCCGTTTGTCGCTATTACAGCCGATATGGCACCAAACACACCAACCGGTGCAAAGTTCATAACATAGTTAACCATTTTTAAAATTACATGTGAGACTGCATCAAGACCTTTAATTACAACTTTGCCATATTCGCCTATAGCGGCCGTGGCTACCCCAAAAAAAACACTGAAAACAACTATCTGTAAAATCTGGTTGCCCGCCATTGCTTCAAACACGCTTCTTGGAACTACATGCTCAACAAATTTCTGCAGTGTCAGTTCTTCTGTTTCGCCAATAATATTTTTTGCCCCTGCGGCATTTACCCCGGCGAAGTTTATACTTGCACCAGGCTTAAAAAAATTGACCAACGCCATTCCTAAAAACAAAGATGCCAGTGAGGCTGAAATAAACCAGAGCATACACTTGGCTCCTACCCTGCCGACTGTTTTTAAATCACCAAGTTTAGCTATGCCAACCACTAATGTAGAAAATATCAATGGCGCAATAATCATTTGAACCATTCTCAAAAAAATAGTTGTCAGCAGTTTAATATTTTCAGAAAAAGTAACTTTTGCCGCATCTGAAGAAGATTGATTGATGATATAACCTGTGCAAACACCCAATGCCATAGCTATAAGAATATAAAGAGTCAGGCGGTTTTTTGGCTTTGGCGGAATATTATCCATTAAAACAGTAGTTCGTTATTCGTGCAATATAGTATTTAAACTTAAAAAGGATTTAATGCAAAAAAACATAAATCAATAAAAGATTAAGGGTGTTATGAATAATTCCTTATTTTTCCATTTAAAATATCATATTATAATAAGTTAAGTTATGAATTTATTTGCTAAAAAACCTATTCAAAAATTAATAGCAGAAGCAGATGATACCGAGAAGGGTCTGAAGCGGACTTTAGGTGCCGGCAATTTAATTGCCTTAGGTGTGGGCGCAATTATAGGAGCAGGCCTTTTTGTTCGTACCGCTGCTGCCGCAGCTAACAATGCAGGTCCGTCAGTTACCTTTGGGTTCATCATTGCTGCTGTAGGTTGTGCTTTTGCAGGTTTATGTTATGCAGAATTTGCATCTATGATACCTATTGCCGGCAGCGCTTATACTTATTCTTATGCTACTATGGGCGAGTTTATTGCCTGGATAATCGGATGGGATCTTGTGCTGGAGTATGCTGTAGGCGCTGCAACGGTAGGCATAGCCTGGAGTGAATATTTTAATAAGTTCCTTGAAATATTCGGAGCACGGATACCTTATGAATGGTCACATTCTCCTTTTGAAGTATCAGGCACGGGAGTTCATGGAATAATGAATGTACCCGCGTTGTTTATTATTTTTCTGCTTACGATGCTGTTAATCAGGGGCACTAAGGAGTCTGCTTTTGTAAATGGCATTATTGTTATCACGAAAGTAGCTATCGTTATTGTTTTTATTATATTAGGCTGGTCTTACATGAACCCCGTAAATCATGCTAATTATATTCCTGACCCCTCTACTTATACAGATTCGCAGGGAGTATCACACAATTTTGGTGGTATTATGGGAATGCTTGGAGCGGCAGGCGTAGTTTTCTTTGCTTTTATTGGTTTTGATGCTGTTTCCACTGCTGCACAGGAGGCTAAAAATCCAAAAAAAGATATGCCGATAGGTATACTTGGATCATTGGCGGTATGCACCATTTTATATATACTCTTTGCACATGTGCTTACAGGTGTTGCAAGTGTAAATGATTTCAGAACTGCCGGAAAGGAGGCTTCTGTGGCTTATGCCATTAAAACCTACATGCCCGGCTACACATGGTTGGCTAACCTGGTCACTATAGCAATTCTTGCAGGTTTTTCATCTGTAATACTGGTGATGCTGATGGGGCAATCAAGAGTATTTTACTCCATGAGCCGTGATGGTTTAGTACCGAAAGTGTTTTCTGATGTTCATCCGAAATACAGAACACCTTATAAATCTAACTGGATATTTTTTGTGCTCGTAGGTTTGTTTGCAGCTTTTGTTCCCGGAGATATTGTTGGAGATATGACCAGTATCGGCACTTTGTTCGCCTTTATATTAGTATGTGCAGGTGTATGGATTTTACGTGTAAAAAATCCTGAAATAAAACGACAGTTTACCACACCGCTTGTGCCTCTCGTACCTATTCTTGGTATAATAGTCTGCAGCGCGATGATCTTCGGTTTAGGATGGACAAACTGGGCACGTTTAATCGTCTGGATGGTGATCGGTTTTATTATATATTTTAGCTATAGCCGAAAAAACAGTCTCATACAAAAAGGGTTATTAAGTGAGGCTAAAGACCCTGTTGATCTTATAAATCCGTCAGAATTAAAGTAAAGTTTATAATTGTTTTGAAAACCGGCTTATGAATGGCCGGTTTTTTTATTTAGGGAATTTTCTGCTGCTGTACACCTTTTATGGGTTAAACCCTATAGCAGCAAAAGATTCTGCATCTGCAATCCCAGATTTAAAATTAAAGTTATATATTGAAGCAGTTTCAAAGTCTTTGAAGCAATTTTTGTTTCAATGCCTTTTTTCATAACCAGGGGTTTCAAACTTTGGGCTATTGATCAGACACAATACACCAAAACCCCGCCTTTAGCAGCTATTTCACTTGGTAAAAATCCAAATTCTTTTTTAAATGTATTTGCAAAATGACTGAGGTTTGAGTAACCTACCATTTGGCCTATTTCCTTAATTGTATACTTACCCAGCACTAATAAAGATTTTGCCTTGAGCATGCGGTTTTTTTGGAAATATTCATAAATGGGAAATCCGTACAGGGTTTTAAAATCATTTTTCAACTTTGTAGGGCTCATGGCTGATATACGGGCCAACTCATCTATCGTCGGTGGATTTACAGTAAAATTTTTAACCAGCAGCGCTTCAACCTTCATTAGTCTTAAAGTCTCATCACCGGTTCGCCTTACTTTTTTACCTTCCTCCTTTCTTCTTGCATATAGTTTTACAAGGTATTTCTCGAGTAATAATGAAACCCGGTTTTGAATATAATTTAATTTTAAAGGCTGGGTTATTTTTTCTGTCCACAGCTCATCGAGCATTACCCGGTATTCAGTTGCAATTGGTTCCTGGTTTTCACTCTTCATTTCCAGGGGGAAATATCGCGCCAGCACTTCTTCGAATGCCTGTTTACCCAATAACGAAGAAAGATGATCTTCATTAAAAAAAAATTTAACTGAGCGTAATCTTTTAACTGCTGGAAAAACAAAAATTTCAGGAAAAAGTGTATGATTTAATTTTACAAACGATTCGTATTCCTGTGCATTCTTCTTATTTTTTTCGGTTAACTCTGTTTCACATGGTGCTTCCTCATCAAACTGCAGAGTAAAAAAATGATTATTCCTTTCAGGGCATGCAACTGTTAAGCTTTCTTTGAGGCAAGTATCAGAAACCATGATAGTAATGCCCGAAGGAAGTTGTTCGGACCAGCAATAGCCCGTGCCAAAAGCCGGATTTACAGTAAATTGATGATCACTAACCTTGGCTTTAAAATTATTGGCAAGAAGATATAAAAGGTTTGTAAAATCTGGTTTTTCTAATTGCATATCAGAAGATTATCTTCATAGAATTGGAGGATTGGAATGAGTAAAATTAAACCTCAAACGGGCTATCTGAACAAAAGATCACTTGGCAACTGGTCAAAAGCTTTTCTGAAAGCTTTTGCAAAATTACTAAGATTGCCGTATCCTACTTCGCTGCCTACTTCTCTCACACTATACTTTCCACTCAGCAACATAGCTTTTGCCTTATTCATCCGGTGCTTTTGATAATACTGTCCGATCGGTAATCCAAAAATTTCTTTAAAGCTGTTTTTGAGTTTACTCGGGCTCATTGCAGCGCTTCTTGCAAGCTTATTTATCCCTGGCGGCTCTCCGGAAAAGTCTTTTACAAGCTCTTTTTCTACCATCTTCACACGACCGATATCTTCATTGCTTATCTTCACATTGAAGTGCATGTCGCTCATCTTATAAAACGTTGTTGTAAAAAATCTTTCCAGCAACAACATTATCCTGTTTTGTATGATCAGTGTTTTTAAAGAGTCATCTGCACCGGTATGAATTATTTCTGCAAGCAGCCGTTTATACTCCATATCCATCGGCTCATAATTAAAAGCACTCATTTTAAGGCTTAGATATTTCTTTAATATATCACCAACGCTTTCAACTTCTAAAAATTGCTCAATCCACTGTTTGCTGAATAAAATATTTACGCCTTTGACTCTTGTTCCCTTTTTACTGAGAAACATCCAGTCAAATTTGGTACTGCCCAAAAAGACGGCGGTTTTTTCCCGGTTGTTTGCTCCCGGCAGTGCTGGCAGGTCTTCTGAAAGTGCGGTAACAGGAATGATTACCTCATCAAAGCGAAGCGTATAAAAATCACTGTTGATTTTAGTGCGGTTAAGAAGAAGGTCTTGTGTAACAGTGTAATCAGAAACAATGCCCTGGAGACCGTTTGGAAGCTCGATGAGTCGCATAAAGCCATTACCGGTACCGGCAGGCAGATACAAAGTATTATTCTTTAATTTGCCGTTTAACGCTTCGGCAAAATAACCAAGCATTTCTTTGTAATCGGTATGATTAAATTCTATTTTTATCACCGGCTTTTACTGTTTTACCATCTGATGAACTATAAATAACGCAAAGGATTTCTTCTTGCAGAATAAATATAGTTTTTGATGTTAATCCAGAATGCGAGCACCATGTAAATAATTAAAGGAGAACCAAAGGTGAGAAAAGAAATATAAATAAACCACATGCGTATTCTGCTGGTTGCTATTCCCATTCTTGCACCTATAGCAGCACAGACTCCAAAAGCATGTAATTCAATAATTTCACGTACCCTTTTCATGATCAAAAATTTTTCTGGTTTTTAACGGCATCGGATTTACCAATGCAATTTAAGCAAAATAAATAAAGCAGAATTATAAATCTGATTTCAAATAAGAATACTTTTCATGTAATTTTGCTAAACTTTTTTTTAACTACTTAAATCATCCTGAATATGGCATTTGACATAGAAATGATAAGAAAAGTTTACGAAGAACTGCCGGGTAAAATTGAAGCAGCCCGTAAGGAAGCAGGCAGGCCATTAACTTTAGCAGAAAAAATACTTTTTGCCCACCTGCATACCGACATGCCGCTTAAAAATTTTGAACGCGGGCAGCACTACGTAGATTTTGCTCCCGATCGTGTAGCTATGCAGGATGCCACAGCCCAGATGGCGTTACTTCAGTTTATGCAGGCCGGGCGGCCCCAGGTTGCTGTTCCAAGCACGGTACATTGCGATCACCTTGTACAAGCCAAAAACGGGGCGGCTGAAGATTTAATAACCGCGATGAACACAAACAAAGAAGTGTATGATTTTCTTGCTTCTGTTTGTAATAAATATGGTCTTGGCTTCTGGAGGCCCGGTGCAGGAATTATTCACCAGGTTGTTTTAGAGAATTATGCATTTCCCGGCGGTATGATGATTGGCACAGACAGTCACACGCCTAATGCAGGCGGGCTTGGTATGATCGCCATCGGAGTCGGCGGCGCTGATGCAAGTGATGTAATGGCAGGCCTGGCATGGGAGCTCAAATGGCCTAAGCTTATCGGCATAAAGCTTACCGGAAAATTAAGCGGCTGGACAGCGGCGAAAGACATCATTTTAAAAGTAGCAGGCATCCTTACGGTGAAAGGTGGCACCGGCGCTATAGTGGAATACTTTGGAGAAGGAGCCGATGGAATAAGCGCAACAGGCAAGGCTACCATTTGTAATATGGGCGCTGAGATAGGCGCCACCTGCTCCATCTTTGCTTACGATGAAAAGATGAGCAATTATTTAAAAGTAACAGACAGGGCAGATATAGCTGAGCTCGCTGATGGCATTACCGGTCATCTTCGCCCTGACCCTGAAGTGTATGCCAATCCTGAAAAATATTATGACCAGGTTGTTGAAATAAATTTAGATGAATTGGAACCGTATGTCAACGGGCCTTACACGCCTGATCTTGCCTGGCCTATCAGTCGTTTTGCGGAGGCGGTAAAATCAAATAACTGGCCTGAAAAGCTGGAGGTAGCTTTGATCGGTTCATGCACCAACAGTTCCTATGAAGACATCAGCCGTTCAGTATCTGTAGCACGGCAGGCGGTTGATAAACATTTAAAAGTAAAATCAGAGTTTACCATTTCTCCCGGCAGCGAACTGGTAAGATACACCGTGGCAAGAGACGGCCTGCTGCAGTCTTACGATACAATGGGAGGAGTCGTAATGGCAAATGCCTGTGGTCCGTGTATCGGGCAGTGGGCGCGGCATATTGATGACCCAACCCGCAAAAACTCTATTATAACCTCTTTTAACCGCAACTTTGCCAAACGCAACGATGGTTATCCCGGCACACATGCTTTTGTTGCTTCTCCTGAGATAGTTACTGCGTTTGCACTTGCCGGCGATCTTACCTTTAACCCGCTTACCGATACTTTGTTAAACGAAGACGGCGAGCAGGTGATGCTGGACGAACCGACAGGTTTTGAATTGCCGCCGGAGGGATTTTCTGTGGAAGATGCCGGGTACCAGGCTCCTGCCGAAGATCCGGCTTCTGTACAGGTATTGGTTAGTCCTGATTCTCAGCGTCTGCAGTTGCTCGAGCCTTTTGCGGCATGGGAAGGAACTGACGTCAAAGGTTTGCGCCTTTTGATAAAAGTAAGAGGTAAATGCACCACTGACCATATCTCAATGGCCGGCCCGTGGTTAAAATTCCGCGGTCATCTTGATAATATCTCAAATAACATGCTTATTGGCGCTTTAAACTTTTTTAACGACAGCACTGATAAAGTAAAGAATGAATTAACAGGCGAATACGGACCCGTGCCCGCAACCGCAAGAGCATACAAAGCAGCAGGTATCGGAAGTATAGTTGCAGGTGATGAAAACTATGGTGAAGGCTCTTCAAGAGAACACGCGGCGATGGAACCGCGGCACTTAGGTGTCCGTGCTATCCTGGTAAAATCTTTCGCCAGAATTCATGAAACGAACCTGAAAAAACAGGGCATGCTGGCCCTCACCTTTGCCCATAAGGAAGATTATGAAAAAATTCAGGAAGATGATGTGATTGACATTGAAGGATTGATACATTTTGCACCAGGCACACCGTTAACAGTTGTGCTGCATCATATCGGCGGATCATCAGAAAGCATAATTGTTAATCACACCTACAACAACCAGCAGATTGAATGGTTTAAAGCCGGCGGTGCATTAAACATTATTCGTAAAAAAGCCCTGGCAGAACAACAATAATAATTTTCTAAAAAGTAAATAATGAAAGAGGTAATCTGTAAAAGGATGACCTCTTTTATTGCGTTTATTACATGTATCCGGCTTAAAAATAGTCAGCGTTTAAAAGCATCTATTATAATTATCCTTTTGCGGCAGATTGAGTAAAAAAGGCTGTAAAAATAAAATTATCTTCGCGCCATTATAACCTTTATCTGAGGTGTTTTCTTATTTGTACTTATGAGCGAAAAAATTCTTATTCTCGATTTTGGCAGCCAGTATACCCAATTAATTGCTCGTGCAGTGCGTGAGGCAAATGTGTACTGCGAAATAATACCGTATTATACATCTTTTATTTACGATGAAACAATTAAAGGAATAATTCTGAGCGGCTCTCCTTTTTCTGTTAATGATGAAAAAGCGCCTGTGACGAATATAAAAAAATTAAATGAGCAATACCCGGTATTAGGTATTTGCTATGGCGCACAGTTAACGGCAAAAGAATTTGGAGGGAAAGTAGAAAAAAGCAATAAAAGAGAATACGGGCGGGCACAACTGCAAATTCAGCAGCAGCAGGATGTATTGATGGAAGGAGTCTCAAGCCACTCGCAGGTATGGATGAGTCACGGAGATTCCATTTTATCACTTCCTGAAGAATTTGAGATATTGGCAACAACCAGGTCAATTCCTGTTGCAGCATTTACCCGAAAAGATTTTGATAGTAATCCGTTATATGCTCTGCAATTTCATCCTGAAGTTTATCATTCTACCGAAGGAAAAAAAATAATCTATAACTTCCTGGTAAATGTTTGCCATTGCCTGCAAGACTGGACGCCCGATGCATTTGTGCACGAAGCAATAAAAAACATACAGCAGCAGGTTGGTGAAGGAAACGTAATTATGGCCCTCAGCGGAGGTGTAGACAGCACAGTTGCAGCAACCATTATAACCCGTGCTATCGGCGATCGCCTGCACGGCATTTTTGTAGATAACGGCGTGCTTCGCAAAAATGAATTTGAGCAGGTTTTACAGACTTATAAAGAAATTGGTTTAAATGTAAAAGGTGTAGACCGGAAAAATATTTTCTACGATGCGTTAAAAGACAAATTTGATCCTGAAGAAAAACGAAAAGCAATCGGCAGATTGTTTATAGATGTTTTTCAGCAGGAGGCGGCAGAAATTACCAATATTGACTTTTTAGCACAAGGCACCATATATCCTGATGTTATCGAAAGCGTAAGCGTGCACGGGCCTTCGGCTACCATAAAGTCTCATCACAATGTCGGTGGCTTGCCGGAAAAAATGCATCTTAAACTGATAGAACCGCTTAAATATCTTTTTAAAGATGAAGTAAGAAAAGTAGGTCTTGAATTGGAAATACCTCACGAACAATTGTTTCGTCATCCGTTTCCCGGGCCGGGCCTGGCCATCAGAATTTTAGGTGAAGTAACTGAAGAAAAAGTAAAGCTGTTGCAGGAAGCCGATGATATTTATGTGCAAGGTTTAAAAGAGCATAAATTGTATTCATCTGTCTGGCAGGCAGGCTCAATACTGTTGCCTGTAAAAAGCGTAGGCGTAATGGGCGATGAAAGAACGTATGAACACACGCTGGCGCTGCGCGCAGTGACATCTGTAGACGGAATGACGGCAGACTGGGCACATCTTCCTTACGAATTTTTAGCTCATATTTCTAATGAAATCATTAATAATGTGCGAGGAATCAACAGGGTTGTTTACGACATCAGCAGCAAGCCACCGGCTACGATTGAGTGGGAATAGGCACTGATTTTGTATTTAGAGAAAAATAAAAAAAAGAATGAAAATAATTAGCTGCTTTCTTTTACTATGTATGATGGCTGGAGGTGTTGTTGAAAAAGCAAATGGCCAGACCGATACTTCCAGGCCGGTAAAAGTAGCAGTTTTTATTCCGTTATATGCAGACGCAGCTTCTGATAGTCTGTCATCATCTTCTGACGAGGCTATTCTTCCAAAAAAAGTATTGCCAGGTCTTGAGTTTTATAATGGCGTTATGATGGCAATAGACAGCCTTAACCGCGAACAAGCAAAAGCGGAAATCAGCATTTACGATACAAAGCAAACGCACGAATCTCTCATTGAACTGCTTAAAAAGCCGGAATTGAATGATGTCGGGCTTATCATTGCAGCCATCACCAGCCCTGCAGAATTAAAAACTTTTGCTGACGCGGCTTTAACCAAAAACATTCCTTTTATTTCTGCTACGTACCCTAACTATGTCGGTGTTGTTCAAAACCCGTTTTTTGTGCTGCTTAATTCTTCTTTCCAGGCACATTTAGACGGGTTGTACAGGCACATGCAGCAGTATTATTCTGCTAACACAATCATCGCTGTTACCAGAAAAGGCCCTACAGAAAATTATATTAAAAATTATATCACCGGCATTAACACAACCAGCGCTTCCGTTCCTTTAAAGATTAAATGGATAAATGCAGATGCAAACAATAACAGCGTTTCGAGACTGGTGCCTGCCCTTGACAGCACTAAAAAAAATATAGTATTTGTTGCCTCGCCTCTCGAGAGCTTTGGGTTAAATATCGTTAAGACCATCAGCAGCAAAGAAAGCTACCAGACTACAGCTATCGGCATGCCTACATGGGGCGGCATAAAAGACCTGGATAAGCCGGAATGCAAAAATGTTGAAATCGTTTTTTCAACTCCCTTTCTTTATTATTCACAAAATATAAGTTTAAGCTCCCTGGTGAATAAAAGGTATAAAGAAAAATACTATAGCCGGCCCAGTGACATGGTATTCAGGGGTTTTGAGGTAACCTATCATTTTACAAAACTTCTTCAAAAATATAAAAATAGTCTTGCAAATAATTTATCAGATACATCTTTCACGCTCTTCAATCCATTTAAATTAGAACCTGTAAAAACCAGGAAAACAAGCATAAAGGCAGACTTTCTTGAAAATAAAAAATTGTATTTTATAAAAAAACAGGAAGGAAATGTTAAGAGTGTTGTTTAAAAGATGACAACTGCGTTAAAAAATTGAGATGCAATTTTGTTTTATTACAATTAAGATTACTGTAAAAGAAAAAGGATAATCAGCATAAACTTTACTAATGATAAAATCAGGTAAAACAGGCGCAAAACGGGTTCTTTTATTTCGGGATAAAAGAACAATAAAATGAATGTACGAATAATTAATCCAATTCCGGATTATAAGGCATTTTATCTTTTTTGCCTTTTACAATAAAGTCTTCTTTTTCTGCAAAAACAGCTTCTGTTTTCTTTACAATAAAGTCTTTGAAATGCTTCCTTAAATTTCCTTACAAAAACAACTTATTTCCCCGAAATTTGCAAAACTTAAAATCACGGTATGACTGATATAAAAGTTCCAGCGATTGGCGAGTCTATAACTGAAGTAACACTTGTAAAATGGGTAAAAAAAGATGGAGATTATGTAGACAGGGACGAAGTGATTGCTGAGTTTGAAAGCGAAAAAGCAACTTTTGAAGTAAATGCCGAAAAAGCCGGTGTGCTGAAAACCAATGCTGCCGAAGGAGATACTTTAAACATAGGAGCTACGCTTGCGCAAATTGATGATAGTGCCTCAAAACCGAACGGGCAAAGTGAAACCGCACAGCCAACTGTGTCTGCTCAGCCTGCAGCTCCTTCACCGGCTGCTCAAACTCAACCTGCAACAACACCAGCTCCGGTTATGGCAACACCCACGGCAGCGGCAGGCAAAGGTATTATAGATATAAAAATACCAACAGTAGGTGAGTCAATTACAGAAGTTACCCTGGTTAAATGGCTTAAAAAAGATGGTGATTTTGTCCGTCGCGATGAAGTGATTGCCGAACTGGAAAGCGAAAAAGCAACTTTTGAATTGAATGCTGAAGAGGCAGGAAAGTTATCATACAAAGCAAAAGAAGGTGATACTTTAAAAATAGGAGATGTTATAGCTGCCATTGACAGCGACGTTGCAGGAAGCTCTTTATCAGAAGTTAGGGCAGAGGCGAAACCAGCTGCTGCAACTCCCGTTCAATCGGCTGCGCCTTCAGCCCAGCCTGCTGTTGTGTCGGCACCGATTACTTCCGTCGTCCCGCCGGATATGAAGGCTTCTCCTGTTGCCGCAGCTATTATTGCTGATAAAAAAGTGGAAACTTCTGCTATTACCGGTTCTGGCTCAAACGGCAGGATAATGAAGAATGATGTTTTACAGGCTTTAGCAAATCCGGGCAAAAAAGCTGTTGCAGGACAGGAACTATTCAGCCGCAACGAGCGCACCGATAAAATGAGCAACCTGCGCAAAACCGTCAGCCGCAGGTTGGTGGAAGCGAAAAATACGACTGCCATGCTTACGACTTTCAACGAAGTGGATATGAGTCGTATCATGGCGCTTCGCACACAATACAAAGATAAGTTTAAAGAAAAGCATGGCGCCAATCTCGGCTTCATGAGTTTTTTTACGAAAGCGGTCTGTTATGCTTTGCAGGAATGGCCTTCGGTGAATGCCTACATTGATGGTGATAATCTTATTTACCATGATTATTGCGATATTTCAATTGCAGTTTCTGCACCCAAAGGATTGGTTGTGCCCGTGATAAGAAATGCTGAAAGCCTCAGCATGGCCGAAATAGAAAAGAAAGTAGTTGAGCTTGCAGGCAAAGCAAGAGAAAATAAATTATCAATGGCAGAAATGCAGGGCGGAACTTTCACCATCACCAACGGCGGCGTGTTTGGTTCGCTTTTATCAACGCCCATTATCAATATTCCGCAAAGCGCTATTTTGGGAATGCACAAAATTGAAGAAAGACCGATTGCCGTAAACGGGCAGGTTGTAATAAAACCAATGATGTACCTCGCTTTAAGCTACGACCACCGCATAATTGATGGCCGCGAAAGCGTAAGCTTTCTTGTAAGAGTAAAAGAACTGCTTGAAACACCCGAGCTGCTCTTGTTTGGAAAAGACCCGGTAAAGACTTTACTGGAATTATAAGGGAAAAGTTTCTGCTTGAAATAATTTAAACAGGTATAAGTAAGCTTTTATTGCTTAATAAATTGACTGTTATACACCTGAGTGTCATTTACTTGTACAAGCTGATTGTAAAGCGTAAGTGCCTTTTGTGCATAAAGCGTTAGAAAAGAAAAACATGTTATTACTGCAGCTTTTAAATATTTATGTGCCATAAGTATTTATTTAAACGTTTATTGGTCTTAGCCAAATTAAGAAACATTACTTTATTATTTAAGTAATTTGTATAAATGTTCGCAAAAAATGATAGAAATTAAAAAAATATGCAGTAAAACTCTTACAATAACTTTTTATCAGAAAGGCTTTTTTATAGGACTTTTTACAAAAAAACAATCTCGAAAGTTCCTCTAACTAACTTATCTTCATTAAATTGATATTGTTTTCATTAAATTTAATTCTTTAAAGAAAAATACAATAAACTTTAAACTTATGCCAGATTTAGCAGAAGAATTAAAAAATTTCGGTTTTGAAAAAAAGGGTGATATCATTTTAAATGGAACTGAAGTACTTCCAGAATTTAATTTTATTAATCCTCCTCTTGACATGTCTGAAGGACATGTTTACCTGTGGGTAATTGAGAACGATGGAATACCATTTAAAGTTGTTTATATCGGTAAAGCTGGAAAAACATTAATAAAAAGATTTAATCAACACAAGAATGGATTTAAATCTAATGGAGGAAGTAAAAAAGGTTTATCTAATGGGGTAGAATTACTCAATTTTTTAAGAAAAGATACTAAGATTGCATTTTACGCAAGACAATCTCAAAGAATAGAAATTTTAGGGCAACCAAATATATCATTATGTGATGCAGAAGAAAATGCTCTAATTAGCTATTATAAAAAAGACCATCCATTGTTTAATAAAATTTAATTTGTAGTAAAAGATTTTCCTTCATATCCAGTTTCCATAATGACATTCTTCCCGCTTTTTTAAAGATTGATGTTCAGACATAACTTAATCTAAAGTTAGGTTTCCAAATTCTCCTTTCACTCATTTTATTATTTTTTAGCTTTAATGTCGGACTTTTGCCTTTTAATTTTTGACTTTTACTTTTTATGAAACTCTTACTTCAATATCTTAAGCCTTTCCGGGCATTGATTCTTCTGGCGCTTTTTCTTGCTTCTGTCAATCAGGTTTTTTCATTATTCAGCCCTATGATCATTGGTAAAATTATGGATAAGCTTGCAACGCATCCGCATGTTGATGCTGCCGGTAAGGCACGCAGCGAACATAACTATATAATGGGTGTTCTTGGCTTTTTAGGTTTGCTCGTTGGCACTGCAATGGTGAGCCGTATTGCAAAAGCTTTCCAGGACTACGTGGTGAACGTAATCATCCAAAAATTTGGCGCTAAAATATTTACAGATGGCTTGCGGCACAGCATGCGCCTCCCCTACCAGGATTTTGAAGATCAGCGCAGCGGCGAGACCCTTTCTATTCTCACCAAGGTAAGAGCCGATACCGAAAGATTTATAGGCTTCTTTATCAACATATTTTTTGGCATTATCGTCAGCGTAGTGTTTGTTTCCGTGTATGCATCAAGCAAGCACTGGAGCATTGTGCCGACGTATGTTGTCGGTATGATCATACTTGCAGTCGTTACCAGCATTTTGAGCAAAAAGATAAAGGTGATACAAAAGAATATCGTGAAAGAAACCACCATGTTGGCTGGTACCACCACCGAAAGTCTGCGCAACATTGAGCTGGTTAAAAGCTTAGGCCTGACCGAGCAGGAAGTGAAGCGGCTAAACAACAATACTTATAAAATTTTAGGGCTTGAGCTGCGCAAAGTAAAGAGCATCCGTACACTCAGCTTTATACAGGGAACACTTGTGAACTTTCTGCAGCAGGTTATCAGCTTTGTATTGCTCTACCTCATTTATCGGGACATTCTAACGCCCGGCCAGTTCCTGGCGCTGCAGTTTTACGGCTTTTTTATTTTTGGCCCAATGCAGGAAATGGGCAATATAATTATCAGCTATCGCGAAGCAGAGGCAAGTCTGCAAAATTTTCACGACCTGTTAAACAAGCCTGTGGATGCTAAACCTGCCCACCCTGAAAGCGTCAGCGGCATTAATGAGCTTGAGTTTAGAAACATAAGCTTCAAACATCGTACAGCCCAGTTTAATGCACTTGACCAAATAAGCTTTGATGTGAAAAAAGGCGAAACGATTGCCTTTGTTGGCCCTTCAGGAGCAGGAAAAAGTACACTGGTAAAATTGTTGGTTGGCTTATATCGTCCTCAGGAAGGACAAATTTTGTATAACGGCGTCAGCAGCAACGAGATTGATTTTGATGAGCTGCGCGAGCAAATTGGTTTTGTAACACAAGATACCCAGTTGTTTGCAGGAACCATAAGAGAAAATCTGCTGTTCGTAAATCCAAATGCTACAGAAGAAGACCTCTGGGACGTGTTGGAAAAAGCAAGCTCCACGTACCTGTTAAGCAGGGCAGAAAACGGCCTCGACACAGTTATAGGTGAAGGAGGCCTGAAGCTTAGCGGCGGCGAAAAACAACGTTTGTCTATAGCCCGTTCGTTACTCCGTCGTCCGCATTTGCTGATATTTGACGAAGCAACTTCATCGCTCGACAGCATTACTGAAGAAGCTATATCAAGCACCATTAAACATATATCTTCGGAAAGAGAACAAATAACGGTTTTAATTGCCCATCGCCTCAGCACCATTATGCATGCCGACCGGATCTATGTGTTGGAAAAAGGCAGGGTGGCAGAAACAGGGAACCATTATGAGCTCCTTGCCGAAAAAGGATTATATTATGCCATGTGGCGCCAGCAGATTGGTGAAAGAAAGGTAACGGCAAGCCCGCAGGTAGTTTAAAGCCCCAACCCTAAAGGGAGCAGAGAGAAACTAAATAATATAAGTTTCCTGAATTATCAGACACGTATTTTAGCTCCCTTTAGGGCTGGGGCTTCCTTTCTTAATGCCTTTTTATAATCAATCATCATCTCATTATTTTTGCCATGTAATAATTAAAGTTATGAATATTGTTATAACAGGTGCAAGCAGCGGTGTTGGATATGAGGCAGCTCTTGAGCTTATTGCTGATACAGACAACTCAGTCATTGCGCTTGCACGTTCTGAAGATAAATTACAACTGCTTAGTGAAACAGCCCTGAGCCAAAACCCGGTATGTAATTTATTTACAACTGCATTCGATATAATTCATGGCGATTATACTGATGAATTAGTTCCTTTCATCACTGCGTGTATAGGAAAGGTAGATGTTCTCATTAATAATGCCGGCGCCTTGGTCAGCAAACCTTTCGAAGAGGTAACACAACTTGATTTTGCTGAAATGCTTCAAAGTAATTTATTAGGCCATGTAAAAATGATTCAATCTTTGCTTCCATTAATGAAGAAGGGCGCGCATATTGTAAACATAGGCAGCATGGGCGGTTACCAGGGCAGTGTGAAGTTTCCGGGTTTGGCTGCTTATTCTGCAAGTAAGGCTGCGCTGCATGCTCTTACCGAGTGCCTCGCCTCAGAGCTTGAAGACAGAAACATTAAAATTAATTGTCTCGCTTTAGGCTCTGCGCAAACAGAAATGCTTGAAAAAGCTTTTCCCGGTTATCTTTCTCCGGTCAAGGCGGTAGAAATGGGAAAATTTATTGCAAATTTCGCTCTTACCGGACATCGGGTATTTAACGGTAAAATTTTGCCTGTATCTGTTACTACGCCGTAACTTTAAAAGCATTAGGTACTTGTTTGCAACATTTAAAAGTGTACAGTATCTTTTATTTTTGGTACAAATTGCAGCTCTTCGATGAAGCTTTTGTTGCGACGCATTCGTTCATCTCTTGTTTTCCAATTAAACTTTTTTTGTGTTGGGTTATAATAAAACTGAGTTTTTTCCCGTCTATAGTCATATTACTAAGCATGTCACCTGCAAACAGTTTGGTTTAAGTTTTCTAAACATCCGTCTGTAAGACTCAAAAGTCTTTTGTATTGTATCGGGAGAATGCTTTAACCATTGTATTTGTTTTGTAAAAATTAATACTAAAATAAATTATGACGTTTAAGGCTGGAATTATTGCAGCGGCAATCGGACTTACCTCCATTACCGGATTTTCCCAAAAAACAGATTCTTTAATAAATAAGCTTGACAGTTTAAAAAAACAAACAGATACTGCGGGGCAAACTAATCGGACAGAACTTGCCTTTTATAATGAAAAAACAAAGATTACTCCTAAAGTATTCGGAATATTATTATTAGATGACTTTAAACAACAAGCTCTTTCTCCTTTTCATGTCAACAAAAAAGGCTGGCTTACAGGTGCAGGTTTTGCCGTGTTAACTGCAGGTGTTGGATTTTTAGACGAGCCGATACAGAAGTCTGCAGTTAAGTTCCGCAACAACAACCAATGGTCAGAGAAATACAGCCGTGCTCTTACAAATACGGGAGGCTTATACGAGGTTGTTCCGCTGGCGGGTATTGCTGCGTATGGGTTTGCATTTAAAAATGAAAAATTGCGTACCACCACTTACCTTGCTATACAATCATACATAACCTCCACTGTCTGGTCCACGTTATTTAAAACACTTTCCGGCAGAACGAGACCTGCTAATTTCGATCCTAACTCACCCTTAAATGATCCGCGTTTTTATGGGCCCTTTAAAAAGCTGCCTTACGGCGGAAACAGCTCATTTCCTTCAGGTCATACAACCCTCGCTTTCGCAGCAGCTACTGTATATGCAAAGGAATATAAAGATATACCTGCCGTACCCATCATTTCTTACACTGTTGCCAGCCTGATCAGCCTGAGCAGAATAACAGAAAACCGTCATTGGGCGACCGATATCATTACAGGCGCTGCTTTGGGATACTTAAGCGGAACACAGGTTGTAAATAATTACCACCGGTATGCAAAGTTGCAACGAACAAAAGGCGGCAAACAAAAGAAGGGAAAACTTACTGCAAACATTCAATACATGAACGGGCAATTGGTTCCCGGTTTTGTGTATGCTTTTTAGATACAGTGATGTGAACTAATACTTAATCCTAACTTCCTTTTTATGCCAAATCTTACAATTTATAAAAGATATAATGGTGCGGTTACCATGAAAAGACACAGTACAAAAGCTGCCGTGTGGACACATTGCAATTTTAAGTTTTGAAATAAATAAGCAGTAATAATTGCAAATTTGCTCCGTAGGTGCATCCTGTTTGTAGAAAAAAAGAAGATTTACAGTTTCTTGCTCCATCGAGCTGCACTAAAATAAGCAGAAAGGAAAGCACCTGCGGAGCTTAATAAAATTTTTAAAAAATATTCTACAAACAGGATGCACCTACGAAGCAAAAATACAGACGGCAATTTGTGTCCACAGGCAGGTACAAGAGGGTGACCGCAACCGGAGATCCACCAAAAACAGATGCCGGTGCTAAAAAAATAATTTTTCATTCCTGGTTTTTTTTAACAAAAAACTCTATTTTCAAAATAAATTTTTCTTTCTCCCCCGGTCGTTTACATTTGCAACCTGATTGGTTTCCGCATCCGGTGTAATTATCGGATCGGGATTAAAAGGGAAGCTGGTGAAATTCCGGCGCTATCCCCGTAGCTGTAAAGTGATGACCTTCACTGAAGGAATCAATTCAAAGAATTTTAGCCACTGTGTAAAAACGGGAAGGCACTGAATTGTATCACAAGCCAGAAGACCTGCCTTTCAACACTATTTTATCATCGGGCTTTCGGGTGAAAAGCAGGAGATGTAATTGCCTGGTGCGCACAGGCCTTTCCATTTCTCATTATTTCTTTTGCCGAAGGTTCATAGCAAAAAATTGACTATGACCAAAAATTTATTTACAACAGTATTTATATTTGCAGCGCTTGCTGCTTCTGCACAGACGGACACACTTCGAAGCGACAATTTAGACGAAGTAGTGGTTACGGCTACCAAAACCTCCATCAAACAATCGCAAACAGGAAAAGTAGTTACCGTTATTGACCAGGCTGCGATTCAGCGTAATATTGGTAAAACAGTGTCCGAAATTTTAAACTATCAAACAGGTATTTTTATTAATGGCGCCAACAATGCTTTGGGCACTAACCAGGATGTATATTTCAGAGGCGCCAACACGGGCAATGTGCTTATTATGATGGATGGCGTACCTGTAATTGATGCGTCGCAGATAAATAATTCGTTTGACCTCAATAGTATTAATCCCTCCCAAATTGACCATATTGAAATTTTAAAAGGCGCTCAAAGTACACTGTGGGGCAGCGATGCTGTGGCCGGGGTTATTAATATCATCACCAAAAAAGGAGGCGCCAAAGCAATAAGCCCGAATGTATTACTGTCGTACGGCAGTTACCATACTTTCCGTGGAAATGCAGGTGTAAATGGTAAGCTCAAAGACTTTACTTACAACCTTAACTACAACCGTACAGACAGCAAAGGCTTTTCGGCAGCCTACGACAGCACCGGCAATAAAGGGTTTGATAAGGATGGTTTTAAACAAAATAATTTCCAGGCAAATCTTGGGTATCGCATATCAGAAAAATTGTCAGTAAAAGGTTTAACACAGGTTGGAAGATACACCGCCGATATTGACGCCGGCGCTTTTACAGACGACAGGGATTATACCAGCAAAAACAAAAACAATTTGTTTAGTCTTGGCTTTGAATACAAAACCTCTAAGCTTAACCTGAATTTTGTAAATACTTTGCAAAAGTCAAAAAGAGAAATGACAGATGACAGCACTAACATAGGTGGCTTCAGCAAATTTGCTCATGGCTTTTACGATGCTGCTACATTTATTTCAGATCTTTATGGCAACTTTACTTTTTCTGACAAAGCTGTCCTGGTTGCAGGCGTACAAGGCATTTATCAGAATACCGACCAGGGTTATGAAAGTATTAGTTCTTACGGTCCTTATAAAAGCGCGTTGGGCAAGGATAGCGCGAAAATTCACAACTATTCTGCTTATGCCTCCTTCCTTTTGACTAATCTTTCGGGTTTTAATAACGAGATCGGATTTAGATATAATAACCACAGCATTTATGGAAGCAATGCAACTTTCAGCATCAATCCATCCTTTAATATTGATGATAATACCCGTGTTTTCCTGAATATTTCATCCGGCTACAAAATTCCTACATTGTACCAGTTGTACAGTGAGGCGGGCAATAAAAATCTTAACCCGGAACAAAGTACCAATTATGAATTGGGCGTGCAGGCTTTCAGTAGCAATAAAAAGAATTCCTTTCGGGTGCTTGGCTTTAAAAGAGATATTAAAAACCTGATTGTTTATTATTCTGACCCTGTTACTTACGCTGCTGAATACATAAACCGGGATAAACAAAAGGATTATGGTTTTGAGTTCGAAAGCAACGTTTCCATGGGGAAAACCGGCAACTGGATAAACAATCTTACATATGTAGATGGTACGGGTGAAAATGACAATGTGAAGATTAAAAATCTCTACCGTCGTCCGAATTTTACGTTTAACAGTACAGTTACGGTACAGCCTGTAAATGGTTTAACCATATCGCCTTCTTTCAGGTTTGTTGGTACACGGCTGAGAGGACCGTACGATGCAGGCCCTGACCTGATGCCGCAATATTATACCCTTGACTTGTATACTGCGTATCATTTTGCCAAATCATGCCGTTTGTTCGTGGATCTTAGAAATATTACCGACCAGCAATATTTTGATGTGCCAGGTTACAACAGCCGCCGTTTCAACTTTATCACTGGCATTTCTGCTGATTTTTAAAAGATACTTTTATGTAACCAGCGACGGAAATTCTATGTTGCTTTTGTCGAGGTCGAGCAGGCAAGGGCATTTCAGCCCGGGCCGCCTACGGAGCCGTAATGAACAATGATGTAGTCTGCTTAGCGTTCAAAAGGATTCTGCGTATGATGGCTCACCATCTTCATCATCCACTACTCCCTGTGCAATACGGTCGCCTACCATAGGCCTGACGGTCGAACTCCTCCCTGCTTCTTTGGAATTAATACAGTGAGAATAGTCTCAAACCTTGCATTTTTTACACTATTCTCAATCTTTGAAATTTGAGCTTTCTGTACACTAACAAGTCCCCTAATTGCTCCTGTGTCAAATTACGTTCTTGTCTTGCTTGTTTGATAGCTTGTCCTAATAAGTCAATACGTAACTCATTCTCAAATGCTTCACGCTTTACTGTTCCACGTTTCCAATGTGCTTGTCAATCATTGTGTCGAGCGAAACGGTTTTGAATTTGTCTGCCATGATTATTTCTTTTTTTGTTTATTGTCCAAATATTAATTTCTAATTTCTTCTGCTTTCTTAATCTCTCTTGGCTGTGTTTTCTGTGTCTTTTTCAAAATGCCGTGGGTCGCAATTACCAGCATTTCGTGTTCTTCCGTTTGGTTCCAAAATGAAAAAAGTCGATATGCTTTACTGTTATATAAGTTTGAAATTCACAAATGAAATTACTTAGCTTTTTAAAGAGTTCATTATCGTTGACGAATTGAGCTTTTTTGATGTTGCAGTAAATCTTTTCTCTCGTTTTATCGTCAGGATTTTCTAAAAATTCAATAGCGTCTGGCAATAATTCTATCTCAAAATTTGGCTTCATTCAGAAATTTCTCCAAGGATATCTATTTCCCTATTCGGAAACAAGTCTTTTGATGCAAAATTTGGGAAGTCTGATTTTTGTTAAAATGTTGAAGTCTGAAAGATGGCTGAGATGCTAACGCACAACGTTTAGGCTTGGCATTGTTGGGATATTTGAAAAACGTCAGACGACAACTGAAGCCCAATATTTTTTTAAAAGTTGAAGATAAGAACTAAAGCTAAATTATTAACGTCGAGTCGAAATGAAAGCTGATAGCGAACTACAGCCGATGTTTCAACGTCCTGCTCCAATAATGCCAAACCCCATGTTGAACTAAAGCTAAATTATTAACGTCGAGTCGAAATGAAAGCTGATAGCGAACTACAGCCGATGTTTCAACGTCCTGCTCCAATAATGCCAAACCCCATGTTGTACTAAACCTTCGGTAGTTAGTAAGCCTCTTTAAGATTAAAGAGGCTTTGTTTTGCATGAACAAAAAAATAACCTTATGCAAACAACAAAACGACCTACCGGGCTGCGTACTGC